>Ga0115006_10003529_pt1 | contig 10656 bp, 6 predicted proteins | sample ArcOceMetagenome_3_FD_88943 | JGI IMG/M metagenome (GOLD analysis project Ga0115006, IMG submission 88943) | Marine eukaryotic phytoplankton communities from Arctic Ocean - Arctic Ocean- Svalbard ARC20M Metagenome | ecosystem: Environmental > Aquatic > Marine > Oceanic | place: Arctic Ocean...
AGAGGCGATTGTTAGTTAGTTATAGTGGTGATTGATATGCGAGGAGCAAAGCGACGAGCTTGTAGGTCCTCATTATAGCTCAAGATCGGACTGCGTAGTGGGCCTAAAGACGCTCTTATTATTGTATCAAAATTGTCGCTACGCTCTTAGCAGTGATAGTGGTAGGTGATATGCTGCTGTCGCTTCGCTTTAGTCCCTTCTCCCTCCCTCACCTTGAGCAAAACGAAGCGTTTCTTTAGCATCCTCGTAGCCTCCTTTGCCTGCATGCTGCTGGACTCTTCTAACAGGGCCTTGTTTGCATCGGCGTCCATACCCCCCGTCGCAAGCTGCTTCCCAGCAGCACCTTCCTTGGGAGAGGAGGATGTCAATCCTTCGGCGGATGTTGAGGATAGAACCTCACTTAGTCGATTCAAGGTAGAAATATAGTCAAGAGATGATGTTGGAAGAATGTTCTTAAATGTCTTGGAAGCCTCCAATGGTGCAGAGGCGGAACTATCCTTTGGTATCAGGCCGTCGGTGAGACCCTCCGATGCTGAAGTGGATATATTATCTGATAATAATGCATTACCAAGTTGAAATTGTGATAAGAAGTTAAGATCAGTTTGCAAATGTGGGTCATCATCAAGTGAAGCATTGTTACCCATCTTTGGGGATGTAAATTCACTTTAAGATTGAGGCAGGATAATCCAGGATTGATCAGATTGAGAAAACTAAATTCTTCTTTCTGATTGATTTGACTAAACTTTGGTACCTGGTACGTTAATACTGCATCTAATTTGAGTTGATGGAGATGGTCTAATTGTCTAAATGGCTTAAATAAGTGAAATAAATTGAATACTCTCGAGAGGTCCGAGATCATGTACAGCTCGAAATCTAACCACCGAAAGGAAATGGCATTTATAATCGGGGACTTTCCTTTCATTGGTATCTTTTCACACCCAATTCCTAAACTTCATACCCTCAAACCCCTTCAATACCAAATTGTTTTCTCCCTCCGCCGCTCTTGTCTTTGCCCAACCTTCTGACTCGCCCCCCCCCCCCCCCCCCAGGGGTGGCTCTCCCCCCCACCCCCTCAAACCCAAAATTTTTTTCCCCCCCCCCCCCCCTTTTTTTTTCCAACCCCCCTGGCCCCCCCCCCCCCCCCCCCAGAGTGATGGATCGTCTCCAGCAGATGTTACAGGGTATGGGCGGTGGCGGAGGCGGTGGAGGTGGTGGTGATTCTCCCGCAGTGGACACCTCTGAGAAGGTCCACGTTTCCTCCTTGGCCCTTCTTAAAATGCTGAAGCACGGACGCGCGGGAGTGCCCATGGAGGTCATGGGACTAATGCTTGGGTCGTTCGTCGACGACTACACCATCAGCTGCGTGGACGTTTTTGCGATGCCACAGAGTGGTACTGGGGTCAGTGTAGAGGCTGTGGACCCTGTGTTCCAGACCAAGGTGAGGCGGAGCGGCTGCTGGAGCGAAGCGACAGCAAAAGCATTAAACCGCCTCTTTATAACTAACAACCTTCAACTCGTCTCTTCGCTCTTCCTTGCTCGCTCATCGCAGATGCTTGACATGCTAAAGCAGACTGGTCGTCCCGAGATGGTCGTCGGATGGTACCACTCCCACCCAGGTTTCGGGTGCTGGCTCTCCGGCACCGATATCAACACCCAGTCCTCCTTTGAGGCCCTCAACCCCCGTGCCGTGGCCCTTGTCATTGACCCCATACAGTCCGTCAAGGGCAAGGTCGTCATAGACTGCTTCCGTCTCATCAACCCCCAGCTCATGATGATGGGCGTCGAGCCTAGGCAAACCACCAGCAACATTGGACTCCTCAACAAACCAAGCATCCAGGCACTCATACACGGACTCAATAGGCACTACTATAGCATCGTCATCGACTATAGGAAGAACGAGCTTGAGGAGCAGGTGAGAAGGAGGGCAGGCGAGCGAAGAAAGCGCAAGGGGGGAGAAAGTTGTTCTTATGATGGAAATATACCCTATGCATGTGATCCCTATGATATGCGACCTGCACTACGGCGACAGGCGCAATGATTAAATGCCAGTTCGGAAACCGGCTGCCAATAAACTATCCTGAGGAACAAAAACAACGACGCCCTTCCTATAACTTCTTTCCTCGTCCCATCCCTCCCCACCTTCTCACGATTCTTTTCGCTCCCACCCCTACACTCACTCCAGATGCTCATGAACCTCCACAAGACGAAGTGGACGTCCGGTCTGACCCTTAAGAAGTTCGAGGACGTCCAGGACGAGAACGAGAAGACTGTGGCCAAGATGCTAAAGCTAAGCAAGGACTACAACGAGAGGGTCATCGCGGAGGAGGGGAAGACACAGGAGGAACTCATCGTTGAGAGCGCGGGAAAGGTGAGCGGCGAAATAGGAGAGAAGGAAGGGAGGAGAGAAGGACGGGAGGAACGAAGTGACGACCGTATACTACTACTTCAGCAATATAACTAACAACCCTCCCCGCGCTCGCTTCGCTCGCAACCCCAGGTCGACCCGAAGAAGCACCTGGGGGAGAAGGTCGAGGAACTCATGAGCGGGAACATTCTTCAGTGCCTCGGAACCATGTTGGACACCATCGTGTTTTAAGAATTGGGGGGCTGACAGCTAAGGCGGCGGGGGGGTCAGGGGGGGGGGGGGGTGCAGGAGGGAGTAAAACAGCGATATGTAGTGTTTTTACACAAAGGGTGTCAATTATTTATTCATTTTTGTCAATTTATTATACGATGAAGAGAAAGTAATGATTACCATTACCGTGCCTACATCCTTCGGGGGGCGAAGGAGCCCAATACGAACGTGCTTCGTTTCCCCGATGTGTTTATATCCTATCTCCTACTCAAAGAGATCGAGTGTAGCCTAAGCCGCGGCAGCAGCTGGCTCAGCAGCAGCTTCGGCAGCGGGCTCAGCAGCAGCCTCAGCTGGGGCTTCGGCGGCAGGCTCAGCGGCGGCCTCGGCAGGTGCTTCTGCGGCTGGCTCAGCGGCGGCCTCGGCGGGGGCTTCGGCGGCTGGCTCAGCGGCGGCCTCAGCAGGGGCCTCAGCAGTGGGCTCTGCGGCTACCTCAGCAGCGGCTTCGGAAGCGGCTTCGGAAGCGGGTTCAGCAGTGGCCTCAGCAGGGGCTTCGGAGGCAGGCTCGGTGGCGGCCTCGGCTGGGGTCTCGGCAACGGGCTCAGCGGCGGCCTCAGCTGGGGCAAGGGCCAAGAAGGCGTCCTTGCCGAGAGTCTCAGCATCTCCTACAGCCTCAGTCCACTTTGCCTCGTCGAATTTGTCTCCGGCGAGCTTCATGGCCTCTTCTTTGCTGATCTGATCTGGTAAACTTGCGGCGGCTGGTGAAAAAGAGAGATAAGATAAGATGGTAAGAACAGAGAGTTGTCGAGGGGGAGGAGTTGGAGTTCCTTTCATGGATCGGCGTTTGAGCTAAGAATTTCGGCGGGCCACAAAAGTGGGGCGCTATCCTCCGAGAGAGAAGTCTCACCTCCCATATTTTTCTTTAAGTATTTTTGTTTGGACTAGAGTTTGAGCCGGGGCGTTAACTCCGAGCAAAGATCAAGGATCCTGCCTTTGTTGTCAGCAAATTTAAAGAGTTCTTTCCTTGGCAACATTGTTAAAATTGCCGCTTTTCTTATACCTCGTGACGTACGTTCATACTGCTGCCGCTCCCTCTTCCGTCATCGCTCTTCCCTCAGCCTTGATGTCGGCAAGGGCGGAGCTTTTCTTGGGTCCCCTAGCCGGCTTTTTTGTCCCTGTTAGCCCCCCAAGGCCTGCCCCGATCCCCTTCCCCCTCCCTCCTCCCTTCCCTTTCTTCCTTGTGTTCATGAGCAGCATGATCTTCCTGTTGTTGACCGCAGATTTCGTCCTCTTGCCAGTCTTCTTCGTACTACTTCCCCTCTGCTGCTGCTGCTGCTGCTGTTTTCCTGGAGAGTTCCAAATATCGGTTACTCCTCCTAGCCCCCCTCCCGTCGCCCCGAAGCTCCCCTGCAGGCCGCCTCCGGTTGTTGTCTCGGGGGCCTTGAGGGTCATGCTCTCCATCAGACTCCCGGTCGAGGTTCCAGGCAAGATCTCGCTCTGGTCGGTGGCCTCTCCGCTAGCAAGGTCAGTATACCTGACCCAGTGCGGCGGAGGGGGCTTCTTCTTGGATTTTTTAATCACCAGGGGCATCAAGGGTTCCCCTGCCAAAGTCTGGCGCCTGTTCTTCCCTCCGGTCTCCTCCTTCCTCCACATTGCATTGACGAGTGCCTCCTGAGCCTGGCGAGCCAAGCTCCTAGCTTTTTGTGATTCCACCTGGAGGACCATAATGTTGTTCATTATGCCCTTGATAACGTCCTCGAGACCGTCTCTCTCCTCCTCAAGCTCTGCAACCCTGCCAGACTTGGTCTTGATTTGACCTTGCAACCACTTGTTCTTCTCGCTAATTCCCTTGGTTTCCATTTCGGCCTCGATAACCCTCTGCTTGATGCTCTCCAAGAGGCTCGACTTCTCCTTGAGCTTGTCCTCGACCTCGATGCGCTCGTCAAAGATCTTCTCCTCCAGCTCATCGGAGTCGCGGAGTGCTATGCAGTCAAGCCTCCTACACGGACCCTCCTCCTCCTCCTGTCCGTTGGCCGCCGCCGCCGCCGCCGCCGCTGCGGCCTCAGCCTGCTGCTTTGCCTTCCTCTGCGCCTTGAGCAACTTCTTTCTCTTGGCCTTGCGAGCTGCCTCAAGCTCGTCCATGTTTGTTCCATCATTTCCGAGTGAAAGGCCTGCGGGATGGGGGAAGAAATTTGGTGAAACAAGTGGAGAAGGGGAAAAAGAGATGAGAGTGAGACCGGTGTTGTGTGGAAAACAGGATTGCTACAGCCCCATAGTCGATTGCTTCCGAGACATATGCGAGCAGCCGCAATCATGAAGAAGACAACTTACAGTAGTCCACCATTGCTGGCGTTGGCAAATGGGCAAAGTCACTGAATGCAGTGTGAGAGCTTCCTCCGCCAAAGGACTGCTTCAGGGGGGTATTCTTGCGGCCCATGTTGGATCGTCAAGACCAGTTGGTTGGTTGGAATTATTATATGGCAAGCCGTCAAAAAAATCGAGTGCTTGCTTGTGTGTCGTGAGTAAGGGGGCAAAGGATGTTTTGAGGGAGCAAGTGGAGCTGTTGTGTGAATCGATGGGAGAAATGGTAAGATATTGATAGTTCTAATCTAATTATTTCTCGTTCTAAATAAGTTCCCTTTATTGTAGGTCTCTCTGTTGTATTCCCTTCCCTCCCCCTCCACCCCCGCGGACTCTTTATTCGATGATAAACTTCTTATTCACAAACTTCACACGTTTCCCTGACCCCATGAGCCATCCGCCAAAGGCGGCAGCGCCAACCAAGAGAGTTGCGGCGAACCAGCCCCCCACATCCCCTCCTCCTCCTCCTTCCTTAGTGGCGCCATCGACTCCCTCCCAACCGATGCTCTTGCCCACAGCTTTGTTCCAGCCATTCCAAAGCTTCTCCCTCTCTTTGTTTCCCATCTTGGGCGTCCACTGCTTATCAACCTTCCACTTAGCCCTGATCTCGTCCAGATTCTTCCAGAATCCGACGGCGAGGCCGGCGGCGTAAGCGGCTCCGAGGGCGGTCGTCTCAGGAATAGTTGGACGGGTCACAGGGGTGTCAATAATGTCTGCCTGGAACTGCATCACGAGCTTGTTCGCGGTCATTCCGCCGTCGACCTTGATCATCTTCAGGTCGACTCCACTGTCCTGTCCCATTGCGTCGATGACCTCCTTAGCCTGGTAGGCAACGGCCTCGAGGGTGGCACGGCAGAAGTGAGCCTTACTGTTGTAAGCCGTGAGACCGCAAAAGATTCCGCGGGCGCTCGAATCCCAGCGGGGCGCAAAGAGGCCGGAAAAGGCAGGGACAAAGTACATGCCACCGTTGTCTTCAACCTTCCGGGCAAGATCCTCAGACTGGGGGGCATCAATAATAATCTTGAGCTGATCGCGCAGCCACTGGATAGAGGATCCGCAGACGGCGACCGCCCCTTCGAGCGCGTAAATACAGTCGGCGTTCGGCCCGAGCTGGTAGCCTACAGTTGTCAGGAGTCCATTCTTGCTGGGCTTGATCTCCTTGCCAGTGTTCATCATGATGAAGTTCCCGGTACCGTAGGTGCTCTTGACCTCACCGGCTTCGAAGCAAGCCTGGCCGAACATTGCAGCCTGCTGGTCGCCAAGAATGCCGGAGATTGGGACACCTGGGAGGTAACCTCCCTTGGAACCGTGGCCGTAGACCTCAGAGTTGGACCTGATCTCCGGGAGACAGGCGCGTGGGATTCCAAGTGCCTTGAGCATGTCGATGTCCCACTGGAGTGTCTTGATATTCATCATGAGCGTCCTCGAGGCGTTGCAGACGCTCGTTACGTGGATCCCACCGTTGGAACCACCGGTCAGGTTGTAGAGGAGCCAGGTGTCAATGGTCCCGAACATTGCCTCGCCGGACTTGAGGTCCTCGAGGAGGCCGGGGACGTTGCGGATCAACCAGATTAGCTTGGTGGCGGAAAAGTACGATGCAAGGGGGAGCCCGGTCTTGGCCCTGAACCTGTCCGGGCCCTTCCCTCCCTCCAACTCCTTGGCGATGTCGGCAGTACGTGCATCGTTCCAGACTATCGCATTGTGGTACGGTTCCCCGTTGCTCCTCCTCCAAACAACCGTCGTCTCCCTCTGGTTGGTAACTCCAACTGCGGAAAGCTCAGAAGCCTTCATCTTGGCCTTCTTCAAGGCTCCTGCGATACACTCCTGCGTGCGGCACCAAATTTCCATAGCGTTATGCTCGGTCAAACCCTGACCGGGGTAAATCTGCTCATGCTCCACCTGGTCAGAAGCAATCACCTCCCCGGAATTGGAGAAGATCATAAAACGCGTACTTGAAGTACCTTGATCGATTGATCCGACGTACATCTGTATGATATTGCAAATATTAAAGTTGGTGAGATATACAGATACAACAGCAATAAATCTAGAGAATGAATATCCTTTCAACAGATCGAAGACTTTCCGTGAAGTGAAGTGAAGAAGGCAAAGAGCAAAGCAAAAAGGCAAAGTAAAGACAAAGTAAATCAAAACAAGGAGAACCAAAATGGCGCGATGTACAGCGATCGTCTTCAACTTACAGTGAAGTGGAGATAATGCAAAATTGCATAAAACAGTCAAGAAAGGAATATAGACGTCGTTCACTGCCCACACAAGTGACACTCGTCAAGTAAAGTACTCATTTTGGAACCCTAAGATCCATTTTAATTCATAAAAGTCGAAACCCTCCTGCCTGTTTCCAGCTCCGCGTGATGTCGGCCTTACTCCTCCTCCTCTTCTTCCTGGCCTCTGTAGTTGCGAAGAAGCAGTACAGTTTAACCGTGCGCGATTCTATAATGATTGCTCACTCGTTTGCGGGTAATGAGAATTTTGGTCCAGCCCAGAACCTCCATGGCGCAACCTATACAGTTGATGTTGAGTTCAGGAGGTGAGAACGGACGAGGGCGGAGGGCTGGGCGGAGGGCAGCCTTACCCCATACTAATAATCCGCGCTCGCTTCGCTCGCGCCCTTCTGCTCATCGCAGTAACAAGCTCCACCCTAAGAACAACTGGGTCGTCGATATCGGGCTTGCGTCGTCGATCCTCTCGTCTGTGTGTGGTCCCCTTAATTTCTCCAACCTTGACGAGAAATACCCTGGTGTCATGACAACCACTGAGTTTGTTTGCAAGGTGAGCAGGGCCAAGCCGGCATTGGGCGGAGAGCACTTATTGCAGAATAACCAATATCTCTAATCCGACCACTCTTCGTCGTTTCGCTGTGAGCGCAGAAGATCCACGAGGGTGTCTCGAGTGGGGGTGGACTGGAGAAGAAGGGTTGGTTCAAGGGCGGGGAGATCAAGGTTACGGTGCACGAGAGCCACAAGGCGTGGGCGAGTTACACAGGGCCTGCGTGAAGGACCAAACAAACGCTCAAAAACAAGAAAACTTCTTCGATTGAATGCACGCTTTCTTGTATCTATATCCCCCCCTATCCCCTACCCAACCCTTCTAGCCCCTTTCCCCACTCCCCCCCACCCTCCCCCTTTCCCCCTGATCATTTCATGAGCGGCTGTATCCAGTTCATGAGGGATCCAATGCTGATCAAATCTCCCTCAATCTTGGCCTCCTTCCAGCACTTTTTAGACGTAATGTTGGCCATTTCATTCGCCCCGATCCCGAAAACCTTAATAAGGTCGGCGCCGGCGTAGACGACCTTGAAAACGTTGGTGACAAAGTGGGTGGCCTCCTCCAGGCTCAGGTTCCCGTCGGCGTCGCTGTCGTGGATGGTGAAGGTGGTGATAACCTTGTCCTTCATGCTGCTGTTGCAGAGGATGCTAAGGCCGCTCGTGAGCTCTGCGAAGTCGACCCTGCCCTCTCCCCCCTCATCAAAGCTCTCAAAGATCTTTCCTCCAAGCTCCATGGCAGTGTCAAATCCCGATCCCCAGCTCTTGGAACCAGAGAGGGCCGAGACATTCTGGATGCACTTGAGGAACCCGTCCTTGGTAAGGCTACCATCGGGGGCAGATTCCGAAAGAATTTCAAGTAGATCATCCACCGTCACCGAATCGAGTCCAAGAACTTTTTGCTTATCCACAAGAATCTCCCGGACTCCTCCACCCTCCCCAACAGTACCATCAAAATCCTCATCATCGTCATCTTCTTCATCCTCATATTCCTCCTCCCCCTCCTCCTCATAATCCTCCTCGTAATCCTCCTCGTCCTCCTCGACCTCCTCCTCCTCCTCCTCCTCCCCCCCTTCTCCATCATCCTCCCTCTCGTACCATTTCCTGAACTCGTCGAGGCTTAGGTTTCCGTCCCTCAAGAATGCCTCTTCGAAGGTGGATTTCGCCGTTGTCTTAGCGAGCTCGTAGGGGGTAACCCCGAGCTCGTTGAAGACCTGGGGGTTGGAGAGGTGGAGAACCTTGAAGACTGTCGCCATCAGGTAGACGACGCGGGCCATGGAGAGGTACCCGTCTCCGTCGTGGTCAAAGCAGAGGAAGGACAGTTGGACCTTCTCCTCCCTTGAACCTCCGGCGATAACGGTCAGGGCGCAAGCGAGCTCGGCGTACCTGGCCTTCTTCTGACTTCCGTCCTTGGCCCCCTTGGCCTCCTCGAAGAGTGAGAAGAAGAGGAGAGTGAAGTCCTTGAGCCTCAGGAAAACCTGGGGATCATCGGGTCCGTCGGACGCGCTCCTCCAGACGGTAACGAAGAGGTTGTAGAGCCCCGCAACGTCGACAAGTCCCTCCTCGTCGCATGCATTGGTTAGGGCGTTGACGACCTGGCGGGCTGGGAAACAGTTCATCTTTGTCAACTCGCGAATCTCGGAGAGGGAGATCCTTTCCAACGGTTGTTGTTGAATTTTGTGGTCTTCCTCGTCGCTCCCGTCGCCGGCAAAGTCCCCGCTCATGGAGTACCACTCCTGGAAGGCCTCAAAGGACATACCCTCCTCCTCCCCGATTGCCATCTCCTCGAAGCTCTCCTTCGCCGTGACGTCCCCGAGCTCCTCGGGGTCAACATCGTACTCAGCTTCGAGGTTGGGTTGAAGCCAGAAGAGCAGCTTGAAGACGGCCGAGAGGTAGACGGAGAGGTCGTCGAGGCTGATCGCCCCCCTTCCCTCGACGTCGTAAAGCCTGAAGGCGGCGAGGGCCTTATCGTCCCTCTTTCCCCCGCAGAGCACGCTGAGCCCCGAGCATACCTCGCTGAAGTCTACCACGTCCTCTTCGTCCTCGTCCTTCCCGTAGTCCTGCATGAGGTAGGCGTCGAAGAGGCCGTTAGCAAGGTAAAGCTTGAACTCCTCGAGGTAACCGTTGAGGCGCGGGTCCTCGGACGACACCACGAACATTTCGACGCCGTAAAGGAACTGGTCCCTGTTCATCATTCCCCTGGCGTCCGTGCACCTTGCAAACACGTCAAACACCTCCTCGGGGGAGTGCCTCTTGAAGGATGTCAGCTTCCTGAGCTCCTGGAGGGTTATCTCCTGTTCCTCCCCTCCCTCCTCCTCCTCCTCCTTTTCTGCTCCCCCCTGCCCCCCCGCACCGTCGTCCATGTACCACTTGGTGAACTCCTCAAAGCTCAGCCTCCCATCGTGGTTAAGGTCAGCGTCAACGAACGCCTGCTTCGCCGTCTGCGCCGCGAGCTCCCCCGGCCCGCAACCGACCCCGTCCCTGATCCCCGGGTTAACCTGGTAGAGCATGGAGAACATGGAGGTTAGGTAGGTCACCATTTCCTCAAGGCTGATGTACCCGTCTCCGTTGAGGTCGAACAATGCGAACGCCGCCCTGACCTTGTCATCCCTCCCCCCCCCGCAGAGCACCGAGATCCCGCTCGCGAGTTCGCAGTAGTCTAACCTTCCGTCCCCGTTGAGGTCAACTGCCTGGAAGAGGCTCTCAACTACAAATAATATCCTCCTGTGGTCCCCCTCGTCGAGGGCCTCTATGCGTCCCCTGATGAGGGTCGCGAAGCAGTCGAAGAACGCTTCCTTATCCAAGTACCCCTCCTCGTCCACGTGACTTGCAAAGAGCTCAAAGACGTCCTCCACATGCTGGTCCTCGAGGCCAGTGATCTTCTGGACCTCCTCCATGGTCACGGGGTGAACGCCGCCGCTTTCAAGGTCGTAGTCCGCGGGG
>Ga0115006_10003530_pt1 | contig 10655 bp, 9 predicted proteins | sample ArcOceMetagenome_3_FD_88943 | JGI IMG/M metagenome (GOLD analysis project Ga0115006, IMG submission 88943) | Marine eukaryotic phytoplankton communities from Arctic Ocean - Arctic Ocean- Svalbard ARC20M Metagenome | ecosystem: Environmental > Aquatic > Marine > Oceanic | place: Arctic Ocean...
AGCCCTTCTTCTACGGCGGCAAGCCAGTCGAGTGGCTGGAGGGCGAGCGCGATGACCTGCTCGGGCTGCACGGGCCTGACCCGCGCCGCGGCAACCTCGCGTCGCTGCCTGCGCTCTGGGCGTGGGGCAGAGGGCAGGCTCCTCCTCGGCAGATCCTGCCGCGTATCCGCACGCTGTGCGAGGAGCAGCCCGAGAGTCTACCGCTGCCGCTCGCGTGCGCCGCCGCCGCCAACGGCAGCGCGCAGGCGGCGGCCCTCCGGTGCGACCAGCCCCGCTGCTCCCGCATGGGGGTGGCGGCGTGCGAGGGCGCCAACCACGCGAGCATACGTGGTGCCTGTGCCAGCCGGGGCCAGCCGCAGCCGCTCCCCGCCGGCCCCTGCACGCACTCGGCGTGCGCGCGAGTGGCCAAGGACCGTGCGGCGGAGAGCGGCCAGTTCACTAACCAGTGCACCTGGACCAATGGCCTCCAGGCCGCGAATGGTGGCAAGGCAGACGCCGCATGTTAGGAAGCGCCCTCTTGGGAGCGCAGCAGCCCGCCACTCCACCGCCTCCTGCACTCCTGGGGCTGGCGCAGTTGGCTCTGGGCGGCGCTTCATACTTTGGAGGCCGCACGGTGTGCCGTTCGGAGCCCCATGCAATGAAAGGCGAAGGCACGGTCACACCAGCCACACGGCCAAGCGCCGCGCATCCTGAGGCGGCTTTCGATCTTTCGACGCCAGACCGACTCGTACTGCCTGCACTCGATGGCCCCTTGGGCGGCCAAGGGCGAGCTCAACGTCAGTCTGGTCGACTTCACGCCGAACTACCTGTGCGACGCCAACGCCATGGCGCGCATCCACCGCGTCGCGGGCTATAGACCTAGCCCTAGCCCTAGCCCTAGCCCTAGCCCTAGCCCTAGCCCTAGCCCTAGCCCTAGCCCTAGCCCTAGCCCTAGCCCTAGCCCTAGCCCTATCCCTGACCCTAAGCCTAACCAGGCGCGCATCCACCGCGTCGCGGGCAGCGGCGCGCGGCACCTGCGCTTCATCGTGGTGATGCGTGACCCAATCTACCGTGCCTTCAGCGAGTGGTCGATGTTCTCGCTCGGCTGGAACTGGGACCCGATCAAGAACTTCTCCGGCTCGATGGCGACGCAGGCACAGCAGCTGCAGCGCTGCAACGCCTCGCTCTACATGCGGCCCGACAAACTGGCCAAGCTGCCCACCGCCGAGCTCGCGACGTACGTTAACAAGTGCTTCGGCGGCGGCAAGGCTGCTTACTACGCGACAACCAGCCTCTACTCGGTCTGCCTGCTGCACGCACTGCGCTACTTCAGGTGCGAATAGTTCCTGCTCCTCCTGCTTCTTCTAACCCGAACCCGAACCCGAAACATAACCCGAACCCAAACCCCAACCGGTACCCCAACCCGAACCCGAACCCGAACCCCACCCCTAACCCCACCCCTAAACCTACAGGCGCGAGCAGTTCCTGCTCCTCCGCTACGAGGATCTCATGCGGATGGATGCCGCCTCTGTCCTGGGGCTGCTGGCGCGCTTCACTGGGCTAAGCCCGCCCGCCCAGCCCACTGGCAGCAGGATGTGCCAGCCAAACGGCAAGGTGTCCTCGGGCGCGCGCAACTCCTACTCGGGCACGAGCCCGCGGGGCGCCGAGATGCTCAATGAGGCGGCGCCGCACCTCGAGCGGTTCTTCGCTCCGTACGCGACGCTGCTGCGCGACCTCGTCCACCCTGATTTTGGCTGGCGCCGCAGCGACCACTACAAGCGGCCGCTCAACGCGACGATGCGCGCCAAGCGCGAGGCCGAGGTCGAGGGCTACCGCGAGCACCTGCGCAAGCGGCAGACCAACCGAATGCTGCACGAGCGGAGCGTGCGCGCAACCATCGTCGGGGCTGGCAAGGCGCGCGGCGCAGCTGCCGGTGGCGGCAGGAAGGGCAAGGGCAAGAAGGCATGGGCCAAGGGCAAGGGCAAGAAGCACTTCTAGTTAGTCATCTCTCCTGAAAGACCATGCGGGTCCTCGGGGAGAGGCCGCACGTCTCCACCTCTTGATCGATAGAGATAGAGATATCTATCTATCTATCTATCTATCTATCTATCTATCTATCTATCTTTCTATCTATCTATCTCTTGATCGATTCACCCATCTATCTCTTATCCCAAACACCGATAAGAAGAGTTCTTTACTGTGCAACGCAAGTTCCACGACATTGCACAGAAGCGCGTGCACAGAAGCGTCTATACCTCAACCCTCCAGTCCCTCATGGCGGGCTTGGTCACCCGACGCTCGGAGCTCCGCAAGGTCAAGTTTGGCACGAGCGACATGCACGTCAGCGAACTGTGCGTTGGCTCGATGACGTGGGGCTCGTACATCTCGGACGAGGCCGCCGCTCACGCTCAACTTGACGCCGCCTTCGCAGCAGGCGCCAACTTTATTGACACGGCAGAGCTCTACCCGGTGGCCTTCAACTATGGCAAGCTGACCGAGGTGTGGATCGGCAACTGGCTGGCGAAGCGCGTGGCGGCAGGCACAACGGTGAGAAAGGACTACTATATGGCGACCAAGTGCAACGCCGCCATGATTGGCGGCCATCCCGAGGGCGAGGAGCACAAGCACCACCACGGCTACGAGGTGGACATCCTCGAGCGCTCGTGCCGCGCCTCCATCGAGCGGCTGCAGTGCGAGTACATCGACCTCTACCAGCTGCACTTCCCGAGCCGCGACACGCCTGTCTTCGGCTGCGCCTCCTTCTACCCGGGCGTCAAGGACAACCCCAACCGGCCGTTTCCTGCAACTGACGAGCTGCCACCACACGTGCCTGGCTACGAGGTCTTCGAGAGGCAGGTGCTCGCCATCAAGACCCTTTTCGACAAGGGCCTCATCAAGCACTGGGGCCTCTCTAACGAAAATGCCTACGGCATCACGATGTTCTGCGTCACCGCCGACAAGCTCGGGGTGCCGAGGCCTATCTCGTGCCAGAACGACTTCAGCCTGCTCAACCGCACCTACGAGTGTGACACCTGGGAGGCCGCCTACCGCTTCGGAGTGGTGGGTCTGCCCTACGGCGCGCTGGCGGGCGGCGTCCTCACGGGAAAGTACATCGACGGCTCGAAGTGGTCCAAGGCTGCTGACGCCGACCGGCCGCTCGCGGAGAGCCGCATGCGGAAGACCCCGGAGTTCCAGCCGCGCTATGGCATGCCAATGGCGATGCTGGCCACCGCAAAGTACGTTGCGCTTGCCGAGAAATACGGCGTATCTCCCACCGAGCTCGCGCTGGCGTGGAGCCGCCAGCGCGCATGCAACACCGCCATTATCAGCGGCACGTGCACCGTCGCCCAAATGGAGCAGTGCATCGCGGCCTTCAAGGTGGAACTGCCCGAGGAGTGCATGACCGAGGTAGACGTGCTCGCGGAGCAGTTCCGCCACCCCTGCTCGCACATGCACTCGAAGAAGGCCTGCTTGGACGCACCTTGGCTGACGGGCGACGATGGCCGCCACGCCAGCCAGCCGCACAAGGAGTAAAGGGTCGGCGGGACCCACACGAACTATGCAGACAGGGATCGGTGCTGCCTGCGCGTTCGGTGCGACGCGGACCCAGTATCAGAGTAGTCGCCGACACGCGACAGCCAGTGCAGTAAGGCACCTCACCACGCCATTAGTTAGGTATTTCCAACAAGTTACTCGCATCTTTTATTTAACTGGATTTTTTTTACTGTTACGGCTTTCATTTTAAAAGTTGAAATTTAATCCCTTTCTTCCGAACTTGAATCGGGGATTGAACATGTAGTAGGTAGTACCTCTACCAGGCGCGCAGAGTTCACACATGCACATGCACATGCACATGCACATGCACATACATGCACATGCACATGTTACATGTGCATGCACTTGTATATTGAGAGGTCTCACGTGCTTTTTTTACTCGGATTTTGACCCCGACTGAGCACCGGACGCCGCGATTGCCCTACTACCTCGAGCCTGTTTCGCGTGCACGCACGATGGCATTTTGGGGTGCCGCCGGCAGCACCCATTCGCCACGGTGCACGACCTGCCCTCCGCGCTGCCGCCGCCGCCACCGCCACCCTCGCCGCCGCCGCCATCGCCGTCCTCGCCACCATCGCCGCCACCGCCGCCGCCGCCGCGCGACGCGCGCGCCAAAGCGCTGCCGGCGCCACACCACGGTGCGTCGGCGGAGCTGAGGTTGCCGTCGCGCCAGCGCGGCGCGAGGAACCATCGCGCGCACTCGGCGTACGAGCTGAAGCGGCGCAGCTCGGCCACCCCCAGCTTCATGTAGCGGCCGCACCTGTTAGGGTTGGGGTTGGGGTTGGGGCTGGGGTTGGGGTTGGGGTTGGGGTTGGGGTTGGGGTTGGGGTTGGGGTTGGGGTTAGCTTCATGTAGCGGGCGCACCACTTGGCCATGCGGCCGTCGACGCTCACGACGAGCGGCGCGAGCCACGGCGCGCTCGCCACCGGCACGCCCTGCTCGCGCAACGCGTGGTAGAGGAAGCTCTCCGGCGCGTCGAAGGCAGCAGGCAGCACCTCGCCGCGCGCCGCGCAGCGCACGAGCCGCGCACGCACCCCGACGAAAAATGCCTCAGCTTGCCGGCGCGGCACCACCGCCGCGTGGTCGGCGAACATGTGGTGGCCGCTCTCGCCCTTTTGGAAGCGCCGCGCCAGGTGGACCGTCGCTGGGTCGATGGCGGCGAGCGGCCGCGCGCGCAGGAGGAAGGCCGTATCGGTGCGCGTGCGCAGCACGAAGGCGAACCGCACGCCACCGCGTCGCGCCTCCTCGCGACGCAGCGCCGCGTAGCAGGAGGCGAGGGTGCCGAGCTGCCGCGCGAGCGAGAGCGCCATGTAGGGGTGGCGCGCCAGCTGGGTGCTCGGCGCGAAGCGGCAGCCCGCGGTCTCGCGCGGCGGAGGCGTCGCCTTGCCCGAGGCGCGTGGCAAGCTCCAAAACGCCTTGGTGGCGTTGGCGTTGGCGGCCGCGTTGGCGTGGGCGTTGGTGGCGGCGGCCGCGTTGGCGTTGGCGGCGTTGGCGGCGGCGGCGGGCACGTCGGGCGGTGCGAGGTGGCGCAGCGCGCAAAGGAGCGCGGCGGCGTCGGCGGCGTCGCTGTCGAAGAGGCGCGCGAAGAGAGTGTGTGTCCCGCCGAAAGCGGCCCAGAAGCGCGCGCGGATGGTGAGGTGCACCGCCGGCTGCAGCAGGCTGCGCACTGGCCCCGCGAGGAAGAGCGCCACCTGCGGCGCCGCCTCGCCGCCGCCTGCGCCAGCGCCGCCGCCTGCGCCAGCGCCGCCTCCCAGGGGTAGCACGGTCCACTCGTCCGCACTGTCGGCAGTGCCCGCCGCCGCCGCCGCCGCCACCACTGTGGTCGCCGCTGCCGCCGCCACCACCGGCGTGGCCTCCGCTGTGTCCTCCGCCGCGGTGGGCGCCTCTGCGGCCGAGGTGGCGCGCCGCCCGTGGCGTGGAGGGGGCCGCGTGGGCGCCACTGGTCGCCGTGCCGGCGGTCGCCGCGTCGGTGGGAGCCCACGCGCCCACGTGGGAGCCCCCTGCGCTCGCGTTGGTGCCCTGCGCCCCGCCCCTGCCCCCCCCCCTCCTCCTCCTCCTCCTCCTCCTCGTCCACCCGCGCCGCCACCTCCACCTCCGCCGCCACCGCCGCGCGCCGCCGCGCCCGCACCACCGCCGGCGGAGGGCAGGCCATACATGACCTCGCGGCATCGGGCCGCCGAGCGGAAGCCGAGAGCCTCGGGCTGAGAGCAGCCGGCGTTGCGCCGCTGCGCCTCGCTGGGGTGGCGCAGGATGTCGATGCCGAAGGGCATCTGGTTAGGGTTAGGCTTAGGGTCAGGGGTCAGTGGTCAGTGGGAAGGGTCAGTGGGAAGGGTCAGGGTTACGGTTAGGGTTAGAGATGCCGAAGGGCACCTCCTCGTATTCTCCGGCGGCGTGCAGCGCGTGCTGTCCAAGGCAAGTCCCGCACGTGTAAGTAGCAGGCCTGCCTGGGTCCCTGCCTGCTAGTGTGGGGTTCGAGGCCTGTGTGGCATTCCTCAAGCAGGTCCTCCGAGCGTGAGATCGAGCAGCAACTGGGCTGCTTGGGCGTGCACGTCTCGAAGAGGTTCGCCGTGCGCAAGATCGTTGCCGCGTGCGCGCGCGGCATGAGCAGCAGCCACTCGAGCCTCGAGTTCCAGCCTGCAGCGCGTCGGGTTGCAGTCTCGGCCACGTGGGGTTGCAGCCGGGGTGCATAGGGTTGCAGCCTCAGCCAAATATGGTAGCAGCCTCGGCCCACATGGCTGCAACCTGAACGCGCAGGGGTTTGAGCGCGTTTCCTACTCACCAGGCTTGCCGCGGTGGATGGTGGTGCGCGTCAGGTCGTGCGCGCAGTGCGGCCCCACGCCGCGGTAGTATACGAGGTCGGGACGCGCGAGCACCACGACGTCGTACCTGCGCACGCGCACACGCAGCGGCGTGTGTTGTGTGCACGCCGTGTGTGGGCAGTGCAGTGCGGCTGCTGCCGTCGAGCAGGCTTGGGGCAGGTGGCGCACGTGGCGCGCGCCGCGGCCTCGTGCGCCTCGACCATACCGAGGCATGCGGCGAAGCCGTGCCACTGCGAGACAGCACGCGCGCGGTTTTCCGGTTTCGCAAAGAAACCCGAGCGGAGGCAGCGCCCCGGCGCCGCCGGGCCGCTGTGCGAGGCGTTGAGCAGCGTGACCGCCCGTGGCGCGAAGCGGCACGCCTGGCGGCAGACGTCGCCTCCGCGCATGTCGAGCTGCTTGAACGCCCACTCCTTTTGAGACTTGGGCACGTCGTCCACCAGCTTCATGTGGAAGAAGACGTCCGGCGCCGAGGAGGTCAGCCCGCGGCCACCAAAGTCCTCAACGAGGTGGTGGCGTAGGCTGAGCGCCGCCTGGTCGGTGGCAAAGGTTCGCGCGGCACCAACCACGCAGTGCGCCACGCGGGGCGGAGGCCGATTGGGGCAGAGCGCGTTTCCGGCCGTCAAATCGGGCGGAGGCGTGCTCGGGCAGTCGCACATTTTGGTTTCGTTCGCCGACGCGCAAAGAGCACAATGTTCGAGTGGAAAGTTCGCGCTCAGTTGGCGAGGGGAGGGTAGGAGGAGTTGTTGCAAGCAGTAAGAGAGTGTATTGGTCGCGTGCAACCAATACACTCTCTGACCAATACAGAGAGTGTATTGGTCGGCACCAGGACGAGGTTTAATGGCGAGGCTCATCGTCCCCGCCTCCCCGCCGTCGTCGTCGATCGGCTCGTTCTCGCTGGTTCTCCCTCCAAAATCGCTCGCCGTTGTCTCGCGTCACGCCACGTCACGCTCCGCACGCAGGAGCACGCAGGAGCACGCAGGAGCACGCAAAACTCGCTGGCCCTCGCTACCGACGACGTCTCACTCTTTCTTGGCGTCGCCCTCGCGCGTCATGAGGTCGCTCAGTCGCTCGAGCGGCACGCCGCGCGTCTCGGGGACGCAGCGCTGCACGAAGACCCATCTGAGTGGGCATTGCCAGAGAAGGTCGGCGGCCTTGGGCAGGCACTAGAGCGCCGCCGCAGCCTCGCTTCGGCAAGCATACAGCGAGGGCTCTCCTCCTCTCGGGCCCGGACTGCAGCCCTGAGCAAGCAGGTGAACCCTTGGGAGCGTCGGGTGGCCGCGTGGGCTGCTGCGAGCCAGGGGCCTTTGACCACGCCGCCGCACGTGAAGCCGCACACGGCCGCGAAGCCGCACAGCACGCCGGGCGTGCCGACGGTGGCGGTGAGTGCGGGGAAGGCGGCGGCTACGAGAGCGTTGAAGACCCACTGAGGAGAGGAAGGGGGTGGGCTGGGGGGAGGGCTGGGGGGAGAGGTGAGGTGAGAGGTGGGGTGAGGGCTGGAGGTGGCGAGTGTGAGGGTGAGGGTGAGGGCTGGGGTCAGCCACAAGGACGAGCAGCACAGGAGCAGCACAGGAGCAGCACAGGGGCAAGGCATCGCAGGCACGGGCACGGGCACGGGCACGGGCATGGGCACGGGCACGAGGGTCACCTGGCCGCTGGTCGAGAGCGCGACGCCGCTCGAGCGCGCGTCGGTGGGGAAGAGTTCCGAGGCGAGTATGTTGGGGATCGGGCCGAGGCTCATCCCGAAGACGAGGCCGTAGAGGGTCACCGCGCCAATAGAGACGAGCCCCGCGGTGGCGCCCGAGAGCATGCCGCCGGTGGCGGCGGCGAGGGCGAGCAGGCAGACGGCCATCACAGGCACGAAGGTCGAGAGCAGCGCGCGGCGGCCGATGCGGTCGATGAGGTAGGTGGTCAGCAGGACGGCCGGTATCTTGGGCAGGTAGGCCAGCGTGGTCGCCGCCATGGCCGCCGCGTCGTCCGACCAGCCGAGGCCGGCGAACATGGCGGGGGCGCCCGCCTCGCGCAGGATCTGGTTGGGGTTAGGGTTGGGGATGGGGTTGGGGTTAGGGTTGGGGTTAGGCTTAGGCTTAGGCTTAGGGTTGAGGCGCCCGCATCGCGTAGGATCTGCGGGGCATCTGCGGGGCGAATTGGGCGATGGCGTTGAGGGTAATTGATTCACTGATTCACCGCTGACTACGTACTGCGTACTACTTACTATGGCCGGCCTGCGGCGTGAAGTAGACGATGGCGTTGATGCCTGAGAGCTGCTGGCAGATCTGCAGCGTGCTGCACACGAGCAGCGTGCGCCGCAGCGCGGGCACGCGGAAGAGCCGACCCATGCTGAAGGCCGCCGCGCCACCGCCCGCGGCGGCGGCCCCACGCTCACGCGCCAGTCCCGCGGTGAGCTCGCCGAGCTCCTGCTCGACGTCGCTGGCGCCGCGCAGTCGCTTGAGCGCGTCACGCGCCGCCGCGACGTCGCCGCGCCTCGAGAGGAGCCAGCGGGGCGACTCGGGCAGCCGCAGCAGGGTGAGGGCCTGCAAGGGGGCGCGGCTGGGGCTGGGGCGAGGGGCGGGGGCTAGCGCTGGGGCTTGGGGTTGGTGGCCGCAGTAAGGTGGTGGCTGGTTGGTTGGTGGTGGGTGGTGGGTGTTGATGGATGGGGGGTGATGGTTGGCGCGTGGTGCGTGGTGCGTGGTGGGTGGTGGGTGGTGGGTGGGTGGGTGGTGGGTGGGTGGTAGCCTGCAGCGTGGCGGGTATGAGCGAGAGGCCGAGCATCAGGCGCCAGCTGGCCTCAGGCCTCAGCAGCGAGACCAGGCCCACCACATACGAGAGCAGGATGCCCGAGGAAACGCAGAGCTGCGGCAGCGTGCTCAGCGCGCCTGCTTGGGGTGAGGGCCAGGATGAGGGTCGGGGTGAGGGCCAGGGTGAGGGTCGGGGTCAGGGATCACATAACCTGACCCCAACCGTGACCAGCCGCGGCAGCGCGCCTAACCCTGATTTGAACCCTGACCCGATCCCTAACCCTAATCAGCGCGCCTCGCCACGCGGGCAGCGCGCACTCGGCGAGGTACTGCGGGACGGCGGTGCTCACGAGGCCGGTCGCGACGCCGCCGACGAGCCGGCCGACGATCAGTACGTCCACTCGCGGCGACCACCCCATCAGCGCGCCCCCCAGCAGGAAGAGGACACTCGATAGCATGAGCGTGCCCCGCCGGCCTGCGCGGTCGCAGAGTGGGCCGGAGGCGATGGTGCCGGTGACGGCACCGAGCGTGGTCGAGCTGGCGATCAGCCCGACCATCCCCGGCTGCTGCTGCAGCCCGAACTCGGGCACAATTGAGAGCAGCGCCGCGGCCACGATGCCGGTGTTGTAGCCCTGCAGCAGGTTGCCCACAGCAGCGGAAGCGGCCAGGGCGACGCTGCCGCCAGAAGGCTGGCGCGCAAGCGGCGGCGTGACGCGTGGGGGCTGCACGGCCCCGGACGTGGCGAGCGTTGTCCACATGAAGTGGCCGTTCGCGTGACCGAGGAGCAGCGAGAGCAGCAGTGATCGCGACGCCAGCAGGACCATCCCTTGAACCGCTCGCGCGCAATTGTCGCCTTGGCCAAAGATGTGGATGTTAATAGGCGGATTTTTAGACTCCCGCCACAAAATATCCGCCTATTAACATCCATGAGCTCTTTCGCCAAGGGCGCGCGCGAGCGGTTAAAGGGATGGTCCTGCTGGCGTCGCGATCACTGCTGCTCTCGCTGCTCCTCGGTCACGCGAACGGCCACTCACTTCATCTGGAGCTGCCACTTCCGGGGTGCAGCCCCTAGAAATCAAGCACGCTCGATTTCTTTTCCACGCGCTTGCGCTATTTTGCGGCTTGCGGCTACCCCCTTTAATCGAGGGCGGCATGCGTCGAACCAATGAGAAACTCGCGTTGGAAGCAAAAAACTTGCCCCAAGCAGCCGAGCGAGTGGAGCAACCCCCCCTCCGGGGCGAGGTAGGCAAGCGCGTAGGCGTTGGGTGATGCAGGCGCGCTGGGTCGCGTCCCGCCGGCTGGACGTCCGAGTGCCCTCTCTGGCACACGCGCACCCTCCCTGTGGCGCTCGGCATGCCGTGGATGCGTTCGGAACCCCCGAAACGGACCTGCTGGCGGAGGCCGAGCGCAGTGGCCTACCTGTTTCGGCACCCAGCACGCTTGATGTCAGCGAAGATTTGACCTCGCTCACTGGCAGTGCCGCTGCGGCCGCTGCGGCGGCTAGAGCCGACATGGTCGAGGCTTCCGCACCACCAAAATGCCTCCGCCGGATGTGTTGGTGGCTCCT
>Ga0115006_10003532_pt1 | contig 10654 bp, 4 predicted proteins | sample ArcOceMetagenome_3_FD_88943 | JGI IMG/M metagenome (GOLD analysis project Ga0115006, IMG submission 88943) | Marine eukaryotic phytoplankton communities from Arctic Ocean - Arctic Ocean- Svalbard ARC20M Metagenome | ecosystem: Environmental > Aquatic > Marine > Oceanic | place: Arctic Ocean...
CAAGCTGGGGGCTCCAGCTCCAGCTCCGGTACCAGCGGCTGCACCGGCGCCGGCGGAAGATTCCAAGCCTGCAGCATCGGCCGCAGCAGAAGACGATGCCAGCAAGGATGTGGAAATGAAGGACGCTTCTGACGCCGCCGCCGCTGCTGCTCCAGCCGCCGATGCCGACGTATCCATGGCCGACGCCGAAGACAAGAAGGAGGCCGAAGAGGAGAAGGAAGTCGAGATGGTCGATCCGACCGAATCCCTCAACAAGGAGCACATCGAGACCCTCACGTCGGCCATGGGTTTCACCCTCCTCCGGGCTCAGAAGGGTCTTCTCAACGGCAACGGTAGCACCGTCGAGGGCGCGGTGGAGTGGCTCGATCTGCACAGCGAGGATGCCGACATCGATGGGCCCATCGCCCTCGTGCCCAAGAATGCGGGAGTGGCGCAGTCCTACAAATGCAACGATTGCGGCAAGATCCTGAGCTCCATGGCCAATCTCGAGCTGCACGCCAACAAGACGGGCCATTCCGACTTCGAGGAGTCGACCGTCGCCGTCAAGCCCCTGACTGCCGAGGAGAAGAAGGCCAAGGTAGCGGAGATCAAGGCCCTCCTCAAGGCCAAGCGGGCCGAACGCGAAGAGGAGGAGAAGAAGCAGAACATCCAACTCGAGAAGCAGCGGCGGTTCATGGGACAGGAGGTGTCCAAGACCCGCGAGGAGCTGGAGCGGGAGCAGCGGAAGAGGGAGGCCATGTTCCGCAAGAAGGAGAAGGAGGCGGCCAAGCGGGAGCGGGAGCGCCTGCGGGCGGAGCTGGCCAAGGACAAGCTCGAGCGGCAGGCCAACAAGGGCAAGCTCAAGACGGCGCTGGGTGCCGACGGGTACAACCCGTCGGCCATCCAGTACGACGTCGGTGGTTCCGGGGATGGTACGTCACCCGCTCCCGCCAAGAAGTTCAAGGCCGATCCCCAAAAGATCGACGAGTACATAAAGAAGGTTTCTTCGTACCGTGCTGGAGGAGATGGGCAGAAATGTCTGAAGATTTTGTTGGCCTACATAGGCAACGTTGTCGACAAGCCCGACGAGGAGAAATTCCGGACCATCAACATGGAGAACAAGGCCTTCAAGACCAAGGTCAAGCCGTTCCTGGGCGCCAAGGCCTTGCTCGTGGCGGTCGGATTCAAGCAGACGGAGGCTGGCGATGCTCTTGTTTTGAAGGAGGATGCCGCCAGGGACACTCTGAAGGAGACCAAGGACAAATTGGAGAAGGCGTACGCTTCGTATTAGGTCTGCGTGGGGCGCAATTGTTTCGGATGACGAAAGTAAGTTACCTTTTGCTTGCTAGCTAGCCACGAAGCTATGTATGTAGAAGGTAGATAGAACAAATATTGATCAACAATCTGCAATGTCCCTCTATCTCTTGCTGCCACATGTGTTGCAAGCAGTTCATTTGAGAGGAATTACGCTGCCTTCTGAGGAAATATGTCTTGGATATCAGAGCAGTAAGGATAATCCAATGCCATCTCCGCGTTATAAGATTTCTGCGCCGAGAATTGCGCAAATAGCAACTCCGCCTGAGCCTGACTTGCCGCAATGGCCGACGTCAAATTGTGCTTCGTTCCTCTGACTGTCGATGTCGCCACGTGCACATCCCCCTGTGGCTCACCCAAAATGCGAGGTGATATATGCTTTGCCGCCTGTTCCCCTTCCCCATGTGGCACAACGTTCGAGCCACTCTGTAGCTGCGCCCTATTTGGATTCTGAGCCAACAGTTCTGGTGATGCCGAATTCTGTTTGCCCCAACACTGCTTATTGATGCCGAAGGAATCCTGCATCACATCGCCAGTGCTATCATCTTCTATATCTACTTCGACCAATGCGTGTGACGGATGCTGCCTCGCAAACCCTCGGATGTGTTCCGAGTGTGCCAGATAAAATCTCTTCAACTCCTCGTCGGTTGCACCCACTCCAGGACCAAATGCTGGTCCCAAATCGCATTGGGCCAAAACTCGACGCAGATATCCTCTATCGGCCCGATTGGGCGTAGGATTCCAATTGCTTATCGACTTGATCCAATTATCGACTGGTCTGGTGTTGAGAATGAACGTCGCATTGGGATACGAGGCATGAATTTCCTCCAGATGCATAATCTGCGGGAAGGAGCACAGGGGTTGTATGCTCGTATCTTTGTCGTCGTCGTCGGTGGTGGCGTCATCAGCCGCCGCCGCATTGTCTTCCACATAATTGGCATAACGGGCATCACTTCTCAACATGGGCAGAGGGTGTTCTGCGCTGTCCATCTCCCCAAAGACATCGTACGGTCCACATCCCTCGAACGGTGGCCGCCCCCTTTTAATGTTGCGTTCGATACACACGGCGCAGAGGGGCTGCGTCCCGGCATCGCTCCGTGCTGCGCCACCGGCACCCTGAGGCAACAAACAGTTGCGCCAGGGACGGGTTTGATCGTCATCGTCACTGACCTCACACGAAAAGTGAGACGAGCGGATACCGCCGCAGCGAAAGTACGACGTGATGCTGGTGGTGCCACACTTGGGCAGGCCCATGACGAGAATGGGCGTGGGCAGGCGGAGTTCGGCGGTCAACGGATGGCGTATCTTGGTAGTATCGTCGTTGACTGTGCTGGTTGCATGTCCGTGATGGAGCCTCGCTCGAAGCATGCTCGTGGATATGGCATCACGTTGTCCCATATTGGCAAAGCCATGGCTATTGACAATGGCGGACCAACCCACAGCCATTAGGAAGAAGGAGAGGAACGTTCCGGCCAAAACAATGACGAGCGGTGAGATGGCATGTCGCCGAGGATCGCTGCCGCCGACGTCGACGCCGCCACGCCGACTTCGCAACCGACGTCCCAGGCTGCTGCTACCGCCACCTCCTCTACCAGTGAAGGCGAGCGTCATCTGTGCGCTCAGCCATATCTCTCACCAAGCAGCCTCGGCGGTCTCATCAGCAGTCAGGCTCAACAACGTCGAACAAATCTGCAGCCCCACACACCATCATGCATGCCATCATGGCAGAAAATAAAAACCAGGTTTCGGACGGCGGACGCACGGCCACCCATTTATTTAGCCATCACATATCATGTATGACAGCCGAGAGCCAGCAAACCAACGCAACGATGGCCAATACGGAGGGTATGCCCGATGAGGTGGTGGAGGAGATGCTCGCCCTGCCCTCTCCGTCCTCGGTATCTGCGGCGGCCGTCGCGGCATCTCGTCGTGCCGGAGGTCGAGGAGTAGGGGCAGGGTCCTCCCCGGCGGCGGCAACAAGTCGTGCCGAACGGATCCGGAGGAGGGATGAGGCCATGAGGGCGCAGAGGGAGCGGCAGCAGCAGCGACAAACTCGGGCGGTCGACGAGGGAGACACAAGGGGTGTTTCCTCAGAAGATACATCGCACGAGAGGAAGATGATGCAGCAGGCCCAGGTGGATGCCCAGCCGGCCTTCAAGCTGCACGCGTCGAGGGCGGAGATGATGGACAGCTGGTCCGAGGAGGGTGGGATGGCGCCGTCGGCGACCGTGGTGCGGTCGTCCAGGGCGCCGGTCATTCGGAGCAAGAGCAAACATGCGCCGCCACATGGAGAGGACAAGATGACGAACCGATCAAAGATTGCAACTGATAGTGGAAATACCGCAGCAGCTCCAATGGTGAAGGAACGACCATCGGTATCGTTCGCTGGTACCGAGAGAGATGAAACTGCTGCTCCTCCTCCTTTCAACCGTCCCAAGCCGGTCATCAAGGCGGCAGCTATTCAGGAACGTCCGGTCCATCTCCGTTCCATGGCGGGCAGCATCCAGCAGCAAGGTCAGCAGGATGGTCCGCAACATGGTTCGGGGAAGAGGCCCTCCAAATTTTTGCAGAGAAGAATGCAGAAGCAGCAGGGAAAGGCTGAAGGTACTGGTGCAGGCGCCGGCGTTGGTACTGGATCATCATCCTTCTCTGTTGGCGGGACAGCTGGGGGGTTTCCCTCGCTCGATGTGCCGATTGGGACCTTTTCTCGGAAGGGTGGCAATAATCAATCTCCTAGGCAACCAACGGTATCGAAGGATATGGTAGCTCTGGGATCTCGATCGCGAACAAGCGCTCCCGTGGAAAAATCCAAGCAACGAGAGGGAAATGGTGATGGTAGCGCTAATTCCATGCTGTCAGGTATGTCCCGGACGGGGATTATGGAGGGAATCGCTGAAATTGAATCGGCACTGTCGGAGCAATCGATTGCGTTCCTCAAGGCCAGAGGTCAAAAGAAGAAACAAGCCGCGCAGGCGGATTCCAAGCAGAAAGAGAAGCAACCGAAATGCACCACCCTTTCGATGAGCGCAACGCCAAAAGCGACAGCAGCGCCGGAGGTTGACAAAGCCAAGGAGGCGGAAATTTTGTCATCCATCAGAACGGAGGAGGACTTGGATCGCATTTACTCCGACTTCAACGCCAGTGCCGGTGCGTCGGTGCTGGAATCGTCTGCCCCTGAAATCGAAGCGCCAGGTGGGAAGATTCAAGATCTAAAATCTGCTACCGCCCTCTTACGGTCCACATCGTATCGGCAAACCATTTTGGCCGCCAAGACGACGTGTGAGCTTTTGTCGAAACGCATCCATGATCTGAAATCAGCTGGAGATGGCTGCCATGATGCTGCAGCCATCGAGCGTTCATCTGCTGGAGACTATCCTGCAGTGCTGCCCGTAGCTTTGCGATGTTTGCTCGATTTGCCGCAGCCTCATCGGCATGAGCAGCTCCACTCATATGTCTTGCAATCGTTGCGACACCTCATAGAACTGTTTGCTCATCCATCGCATAGAGTGAGCATAAGTCTGAGTGATTTGGAGCAAAATGGGTCGTCCGTTTATCAGCTCTACTTTTTGGACGATGACATCCCCGCGCCACCGGCCGCGTCTTGCTACGAAAGTGGGGCGTCAAAGCTTTCTGCTGCGCAAAAGGTAGAAGATTCACCCGTGGAGGGTGCTCTGTATGCAACGAATTCCTCGGCAGAGTCGGCCTCGAAGGATGGTGAAGCATTTTACGCCGACCCTCTGTGGACGCTGCTATCTCGAATGCGAATCATACCCTGCGTGGCCAGAATCATTGCCTCGGCCAAAGGACGGGGCTCGGAGACGCTAGGTGTACTCGGAGAGATTGTCACGCCGATCTGTTCCATTTTGTCTATGCTTTCCCTTCGATCCCCCGGTGCCGCGTGCGCGATAGCACAGCATAAGACGATGCTACCAGATCTGGTGGAAATGACTCTCACTCCCGGGGCGCATTTTGAGCAGACTGGGAAATCAAAGGAAAGCTTCTTGGTCAACCCACGCGCTGCCCTACCGGCAATGATCTTGCTGTGCACTCTCGCGAGACAGTCCAGAACAATTGCATCGCAAAGCGAGCCGTTTGCATCCATTATTACAACTTTGCATGCAATGTTAGGCATACCTGCAGAGACCGAAGAGGAGCTCGTCGTGCAAAAGTATTGTTTGCTCTTATGGCGAACACTACTGCGGTATGGTCTGGCCATTCCGCACCTTTCAACATTCATTTCTCTTGCTACTCCACATCTGAGCGCTAAAAAGGAGACTGCGTTTAGCCTGACAGCGGACTACTTATCTGCATTTTCCAATGTTTGTGAATGTGCCAAGGTTATCACACGCTCGAAGACTGAGAGCAGTATACGGCTCACAGAAGAGCAAGCAGATACACTGGCAATGGCCGGGGTGTGGTTATCTCCTCATGTGCAAAAATGCGCAGCTTTTCTGAAAGAAGCTGCTAGCAGTACTGTGGATGCCGCTGGAACAAAGATGCTTGCTGCGCGACTTCGTTTCTTACTGTCGTATGTTGCGGCATCTGCTCCCTCGGACATAATGAAGCTAGCAGCTGTGATTGAAGAAGAAACAATGGGCGCAAAGATTAGGGATGTTGATAAGTCAGCTTTTGTATCGGTTGTGTCAAGAAGTGAATGCATCGAAGTATTGCAGGCCGTCTTCAAGTCCGGTCTTTTGAAGATTGCCCTTCCCAAAGTGTTATCTTGGGCGTTTGTTTCTGAGTGGAAGGGTCCTCTGAGAGTCCCAACTGATTTCATGGCGACTTCAATAGACGAAGAGGCGAGCTCATGTGCGCTCCTTTCGGCATTCGTCTCGCTGCTGTCCAACATGGTCAACAATGAATCAATATTTGATGATGGTTTTGGCTCGACAGATCAAAGGTCTGATGTCATATCGATTGCCGATGAGTTTTCTTGTCTAGTATTTTCCACTCTTTCTACCTTGTCTGGGAGCGATTTGGAGGTGGCTGTGTCGCCATCAGCGGCAGGATCTGGTTGGATTGATGCTGCCTTTTATATTCTTGTCAAGTTTCTTTCTTCGGTGAAGCAGCGAGATTCTATACGTAGCGTGCTTGTATCGAATGCCGAGGACAATGCTGAGCTCAGATGGCTCAGGGAGATGGCATTTGCTTTGATTGGGAGGCTGAAGGTGGGGGACGAAGCTATGGCTGCTGTCCTCCTCAGTCAAGATATCTTGTTTGCAACTCCAAGTTTCGATGGCAAGAGAAACCAAGGATCGCCTCTGCAAGGAATGTTGCTCCAAGAACTTGTCAACTCGCCGCGCTCCCAGAGCCAGCTTGATCATAGCTTCAAGCTCCATAGAGGACATGGCATCACCGCAGCCGGTATTGGACCGTTTGGGTTGGAATCGCTCAGAAGTGATGCCGAGTTTGTAGCTCCTCCGAATAGGGCCGCCGACAATGGCCAAGGCCGCGGCATTGCCGTGGAACCACTCATTCCGTTGGGTAAGCTTTGGTTATGGCAGGTACTCTCCAGTACGATCGATCCGCCACCCGAGGCAAGCGCTCAACAGCGAGCTGTACTGCTGAATGATGCTGCAGCTGTCATTATCTCGTCGCTAGAGCTTTTGTCTTGCATGGAGAAGGAGCCTTCGTCCAATGGCTATACAAGTCAGATCCATCCAGGCGCAAAACTCTACCATCTCTCCAATTCTTGCCTCTTTCCTGAGGAAGTTCTTCGCCATGAGAAGTTCGAGCAATTATTCTGCAGCCTCTTTCAAGACATTTCGTCTATTAAGGACCACCAGTCGATCCCCAAGGCTTTTGTTGCGGCTTGCTACCAGCATTCTCGAACGACCCGATCGAAATTAGAAAGCAACGGCCAGGCAAAGAATGATGAGACCGATGAAGAAAAACTCTTGGCACTCTTTGAGGACAAGCCAAGCAGTTCGGAGGAATTCACTGCAAAGGAAGTCGCGGCTCTAGCAGATTTTGTCGGCGATATGTGTTCTGCGTACACTGAGTATGGAGCTCAGTACGAATCTCTGAATCATTGCGTGCGGCTATTGCTACGGTACGGATTCCCGTCCAAGGCAAGGATCGAAATCATCGCCAAGCTCCGAGGTCTGCTGCACCTTCTCACCTTGCAAATCGAAGTGGAAGATGTTGGAAAAGAGATTATGTCCATATCACTTCAGTTGAGCTTGGCGAGCGGTTCTCAGAAGGAATCGCCGGAGGTCCTGGATGCATTGGCGAACGCACTGTCGTCAAGAGATCCAAATGATAGCATTCGGCGGTTGGATGCAGAGACCGGCGGATATGCCTATTACTTTGCGATCGCGTCCCTTGCTCAAAGCTACGCCAGTAGTATCCGATCGAATGAGCCAGGAGCACAAGAAGCAGCGAGGCGAAGACTAGAATTGCTGGGTGATGAAGCCAAAGCAGCTATTTTGAGGGCAACGAATTCCATTGAAAAGGAAGGGTTGCGTGTAGTGAGTGCCGTACTCAGATAGACTACTTACCGACTTGACTTACTCTTAGCTTGTAGAGAGTAACCCTACCACTAATGCTTAGCTTGCTATCATAATATATATGTTACCGGCGGCGGCGTTCTCAGTCCAAGACATCAGAACCAAAGATGCCTTGATTCATGAAAAACTACATAGTAAAAGTAAGTGTCAGCCGATAGTAAACAAGCACATCTTCCTCCGCTTTAGCTGTACAGATCCTCCTCGTCGTCGTCATCATCAGCGGCGGCGGCACCATCGCCGCCCTCGGCCATGGCGCCCTGGTTGGGGAAGGCAAAGGAGGCGAGGCTGCCACCGGTGGCACCGGAAACGGCCGCGCGAGACTGCTGCAGAGTCTGGGCGAACGAGGCATACTGGGCAAGGTCCCTGTCCGAGACGGAACGGCGGGCGTTGCGGACGGCAGTCTCGAAGTGCCTGGGGAGGATCTCGGGCATGGAATCGGAAAGCTCGTCGTCGTCGTCCTCGTCGGCCATTTCGTCGCCCTCGGCCTCCTCCTTCATGCGGGTGCGCTCAATGTCGCGTTCAATCTCCTCGCGGATAGCCATCTTACAGGCGCTCTGGCAGATCTCGGTAAGATCGGCACCAGTGAACTTGTCCGTCTGGGAGGCCAGGTACTGCAGATCGATGTCCTTGGACACGGGCGACTTGCGCAGGGTGGCGCGGAGGATGCTCAGACGACTCTCGAAGTCGGGCATGGGGATGTAAATGAGCTGGTCGAGGCGGCCGGGACGCATGAGGGCCGTGTCGATGATGTCGGGCCGGTTGGTGGCACCGATGATGAAGACGTTCTTCTTGGCGCCGACGCCGTCCATCTCAGTGAGGAGCTGGTTCATGACGCGATCGGCGGCGCCGCCGCCATCGCCCGAGCTGCCACCGCGCTGCTGGGCGATGGAATCGAGCTCATCGAAGAAGAGGACGCAGGGAGCGGCCTGGCGGGCCTTCTCGAAGACGTCGCGGACGTTGGCCTCGGACTCGCCGAACCACATGGTGAGGAGCTCGGGTCCCTTGACCGAGATGAAGTTGGCCTGGCACTCGTTGGCGACGGCCTTGGCCATGAGGGTCTTACCGCAACCGGGAGGGCCGTAGAACAGCACACCCTTGGAGGGGCTCATGCCGAACTTCTCGAACTTTTCGGGGTGCTCGACGGGATACTGGACGAGCTCCTTGAGGTCGCGCTTGACACCCTCGAGACCACCAATGTCGTCCCAGGAGATGTTGGGGACCTCCACGACGGTCTCGCGGAGGCTGCTGGGGTTGGAAACGCCCAGAGCGTGGCGGAAGTGGTCCTGGCTGACGGCCATCGAATCGAGGATCTCGGCGTCGATCTCCTCGTCCTCGATGTCGATGAGGTCCATCTTCTCGCGGATGCACTGCATGGCGGCCTCGGTACAGAGGGCGGCGATATCGGCGCCGACGAAGCCGTGGGTCTCGCGGGCGACGGCCTCAGGGTCGACGTCCTCGTCGAGCTTCATGTTGCGGGTGTGGATGCGGAACACCTCGAGGCGGCCGTTCTCGTCGGGGACGCCAATGTCGATCTCGCGGTCGAAGCGGCCGAAGCGGCGGAGGGCGGCGTCGATGGCGTTGGGGCGGTTGGTGGCGCCGATGACGACGACGGAGGCGCGCTGCTTGAGGCCGTCCATGAGGGTGAGAAGCTGGGAGACGATGCGGCGCTCGACCTCGCCGTTGGTCTTGTCGCGCTTGGGGGCGATGGAGTCGATCTCGTCGATGAAGATGATGGCGGGGGCGTTCTTCTCGGCCTCCTCGAAGGCCTTGCGGAGGTTGGACTCGGACTCTCCGGCCATCTTGGACATGATCTCGGGTCCGTTGATGAGGAAGAAGAAGGCGCCGGTCTCGTTGGCGACGGCCCGGGCGATGAGGGTCTTGCCGGAGCCGGGGGGTCCGTACAGGAGGACGCCGCGGGGGGGCTTGACGCCAAGGGTCTTGAAGAGGGCGGGGTGGCGAAGGGGGAGCTCGATCATCTCGCGGATCTGAGCCATCTGCTTGCGGCAGCCGCCGACGTCGTCGTACCCGACGTCGTCGGCCTTCTCCTCATCCTCGCGCTTGACGGGCTCGCCCTCGCAGTGGATGACGGTGTCGGGCGCGACGATGCAGTAGGGGGAGGGGTCGGTCTCAACGACCTTGAACTCGACGGGATGCATGGCGGCCCGGACGAGGAACAGGTCGCCCTTCTTCACGGGACGGTAGGCCTCGAGGAAGTAGGGCTTGAGGTAGACGTCGAAGAGGTTGCCGGTGACGCCCTCGATGGTATCGTCGATGGGGAGGACGTGGATGCGCTTGCCGTACGGGACGTCGCCGCACGACGTGACGGTGACGACGTCGGACAGGCGGACGCGGAGGTTCTTCCGCACGACCTTGTTCATCTTGACGGCCGAGTCGTCGCAGGTCTCCTCGGACAGGACGATGCAGACGGTGTCCCGGCCCTTCTTGCCCTTGATGAGGACGGTGTCGCCGCGGAAGAGCTGGAGCTCCTCCATCTTGGCGGGGCTGAGCTGGATGACGGAGTTGTCGTCGTTGGTCGCGTCGTCGACGATGAGGCGGTTCGGGCTGCGCTTCTTGCCGGCGGCGGCGCCGAGGATGGCCTCCTTCATGTCGGCGTCCGGCTTGCTGCGAATCGAATAATCACATGTATGTGCGGGGGGTCCGATGAGATTGCATTCAATTCCGCATTGCGTGCATCGGAATGGAGGGTTCGGGCGCGAGCGATTCATTCGTTAACATATACGCGTCGGGTCCAAGATCAAATGCCGATGCCGATGGGTGTTTTTTTATGGCGAGCAGCATACAGCGGGGGATCGATCGGAGGTTTGGGGAACGGAACACCACGACGTACACGA
>Ga0115006_10003533_pt1 | contig 10651 bp, 16 predicted proteins | sample ArcOceMetagenome_3_FD_88943 | JGI IMG/M metagenome (GOLD analysis project Ga0115006, IMG submission 88943) | Marine eukaryotic phytoplankton communities from Arctic Ocean - Arctic Ocean- Svalbard ARC20M Metagenome | ecosystem: Environmental > Aquatic > Marine > Oceanic | place: Arctic Ocean...
CGGCTATGGCGGCGGCGGTGCTAGCTACGGCGGTGGCTACAGCGGCTATGGCGGCGGCGGCGGCGGCGGCGGCTACGTCGGTGAAGACGCGGGCGACCGCAAGCGCCGCGGTGGCCCGACCAATACGGAGCCCGGTGACTGGTACGTGCTTTTGTGTCATGGCGGGCTGAGGGTTGAGTGGCACCTAGGAAGCACAGGGAATCGCCTAGCAAGGGCACGGCAACCGACGCCCCGGGCCTACCTCGCCTTACGCGAGAGAAGCCACAGGGGCACCCGCGACCGCAGCAGCTATGAATTCTTCCAGCGCGTCCTTGTTTGGCACCTGTCTGGAAGTTGTCTATGTTTGACGAGGGCCGTAATTCCTTGGCCTGACGGACGACGGCGGGCGACGTGTGCCGCACGTTACACAGGGTGTGCACGGCGTGCGGCAACAACAACTTTGCCTTCCGCGCCACGTGCAACATGCGCAAGTGCGGCGCGCCCAAGCCCGACGGCACAGGCGCACCCGCCGCAATGGATGGAGGCGGCGGCGGCGGCGGCTACGATGGTCCTGCTCCCCAGGGAGTAGGCAGCAACGCCGCCGACGCGGGCCCCGCGCCCGAGGGCAGCTGGGCGTGCTCGTGCGGGAACGTCAACTACCCGTTCCGCACCGAGTGCAACCGTCGCAACTGCGGGCTGCCGCGCGGCGCCGAGGCGCCTCCGGCCAGCCAGGGTCAGGCTGCGATGGATGCTCCCGAGGGAGGAGCCGCCGCCGCCGACGCAGTGGGCGATGCTGTGCCTGCGGCGGAGGCCACCGCTGCTGTGGACGACAACGCCACTGCGGCGGCCGCCGCTGTTCCGGCGGAGCAGGAGGCTGTGGAGGAGGCGGCAGCGCCGGCGGCGGAGGCGGCGGAGGCGGCCCCGGAGTTGGAGGCGGGGGCGGAGGCCTAGGTGTGAGTGTGGCGGGTCGATGACATGGCATGGCATCATGCACACCCACCAGGGTGCCTGCACGCCAGCTGTATGGTCTCCAACAAGGTGCGCTGACACGCTCTCGTTTGCTCTCGTTTTTTTGCGGCTCTCGAAGAGCTCCGGGCGGAAGGGGCCCGGATGAGAGAGGCAGTGTTGGGTCCGTTCAACATTCAACGCCCTGGGTGTGTGTTAGTTCAACACCGCGTGTCTAACGGGTGGTTCTGTCGCGGATACGGGTCGCGTGGTGGTCTGTCTGTCGTCTACAGGTCTACAGGTCGTCGGCAAGGTGTGTCGTGCATTCAGTCAACTTTATTCACGTCGAGGCCCCGGACCGTCTTGCCGTGGTCGTCGTGTGTGACTCCATCCACGCACAGCGTCACGGTCTATATGATCGCGTGGTCGGCGTTCAGTTTCGAATGGGTGGTGCGTTTGTCTCTCCTCCAACCTCAAGCTCATTATTGTATTGAATTCAGGCTAGCTGCGACGACCGTCTCGCTGAGCATGAGCAAACCCCTGCATAGACGACCGCTCCGGCGCGCAGCCGGTGTGTGGTGGGGTCGTGATCGATCGTTCCTGCATATCCTCCGTGCAGCCGCTTGCCCCCATGCCCTTGCACATATCCCTTCCACAATGCTTCACACGACCAACGTACGCCTCTGGTGTGGCTTGGCTACTATGGTTTGGGGACGCTCAGCTCCGTCGCCGCCCTCCTCCGCTCCGCCTCCGCCGCCGCCGCCGCCTTGGCGTTCTGCAGGCGGGTCATCAAATCCTCCGTGGGAGCCATGTCCCACTCGAGCTCCCTCACGCCCTGCCGCTCCTCCTGTGCTCAAAGCCGACACACACACACACGTGTCAGGGTCGCCACCCTCTCCGTTTTCCCACACAGGAAGGCTGAAGGATAGTGTCTACACACGGTGGTGTGTGCACTTCCTTGACGTCTCTCATACATATGTCAGTTCCAAACCCTGGACATGCGCGCCGCTCGTCACCTCGCCACCTGGGTTCACGCTAGCTAGTACCAGTACCAGCTAGTACCCGCATCCGCCTCTCACGGGAGACACAGGCGCACCTCCATCTCGCGTGCCGCTCGCTCCGCCTTGTGCCGCCACGTGACGCTCCCGACGCTCTGCCCTTCGTTCTGCTGCGAGGTGATGCGCTGTTGCACCGTGAGCTTGCTTCGCGTGCGGATACGCACCCCCGGCTGTGAGCTGAACCTCCCCACTGTGCCCCACAACACCCACCACCACCCACCCGCCCCCTCGGTTTTCCAAGACGAATGAAGGACCACACGTAAGAGGCTGCAGCGGGCAAAGGAGGACAGAGCCGAAGGCTTTAGAGCGCAGTGCTCAAAGCTCCCTGCGCAGGCGAAGCCTTGTATCACCACGAGACGATAGAGTCGTATAAGCGCACCGGTGTTGATGGGCTCGCCGTCAGGCCAGCACTGGTACGACGTGGAAGTGAGCTCGCGCGCAGTCCGGTTCTCCCAGGAGCGCGGCGGTGGCTTGTCAGACCGTACGGGGCGAGTCCCATTGGTCAGCTCGTTGTACGGCCATGGCACCTGCCGTATCCACGTGTCACGGCAGTTACTGAGCCATGTATACATACGGTGGGGCTTAATTAGCTGTGCTGCTCGAGTGTCACGGAAGCGCGAACTCAATAGGACGGTGGGAGCTCGCACGACTGGGATGATGCATGAGCGTGTACGACGCCGATCGCTCCGAGTGGCATAACCAATTATGTACTTTCAGTCCGCAGGAGGCGGCTCAGCACCCTCAGCAGGGCTCGGCGGAAGGAGGCCATACACTATTTCCTGCCAAACGGCCGCGCGCCTGGAGGGATCAGAGAGGAGGGCCGTACGAACCTCGTTGGGCCCGTTGAGCGCCGGTACGGCCGCACCGCGCGGCAGCGTCTTCTCCACCGGCCGCAGAGGGATGAGCGAGGCGCTGAGGCTCTGCTGGGCCATCTCCAAAGGGGTGTTTTGCGAAACCCTGTGTGCCTGCGGTCTGCACCAGCCTCGTGTCGCTTGCGTCAAACGTGCCCTCACCCGCTGGTTGAGTCAAACCGCGGAGACCCCTGCTCGCCTCCAGCTGGGGCCCATCTTTGAGATGTAGAGATGCCTTTCGTGCGCTTGCGTCGAGCAGAGCTCACCCACGTTCGATCGAAGATGTCGTCGGGAACGAGGCGAGCCTTTCCCATCAGCCGCTCCAGCCCCCACTTCACCGAGCGGAGGCGCAAAAAGGGCGCTACGCCAACACGCCACCGCTGTGTATGCGGCCACTGCACACCACACATGCCATCGACATGGGGGCAGACCAAGGTGTGATGGTACCTCTAGGGTGCAGAGGGCGCGTGGCTGCTTCGCGCCTTCAACTTTTGCAAAGTCGCTACGGAGTCTCCGAATGGCGACGACGATAGACCCCTCGCCGGCGGCGGGCGGGCCGCCAGTGATGACGTCTGCCGCTGGCCTCCTGGCGCTGCTGGAGGAGGAGCATGAGCAGCTCAAGGAGCACGCCCTCAAGACGCTCATCGACGTGGTGGACCACCACTGGGCGGAGGTGGCGGGCTGCATTTCCGTGTGCGAGGCGCTGTACGAGGACGAGGACTTCGGTCCGCGCAAGTACGCCGCTCTGCTGGCGTCCAAGGTGCGTGAGGCTTCCATCGCCCTCCAGTGTCTCCGCGCGGTACCTCTGCGGTCCTCTCTGCCCGGATGGTCACGCGTACAGACGTGATGCTGTGTGTCGGTTCTTGTGCGCCCGCCCGCGATCCGTGTACAGGCGATACGGCGCACGACGAGGCAGCCGCGCGAACGGTTCTTAGGGTTCTCGGGGAGGGCGAGACGGGGGCGCCCTCGGTGCGGGAAACGCTCACGCGTGAGCACATGCAGATCATGCGTGGCAAGGCCGCTGGGTAAGCTCCGCCGCCGCGCCAGTGGCGTGTGCGGCACGACAGGCACGACAGGCCGCGGGGCTGGGCAAAACCACCGGCGATCGCCACTGCGGGCTCAGAGGACGCATGCGATTGTACATACGTGCATGACTCATGAACTCACGCGCATCCACGGAGGCAGACCCGCACGCGCGGATCGACGATCTGCTCAAACCGCGGGGTGGGAGGGCGGGTCCACACGTGGTTTCGCGTCTCCCTGGCTACCAGATGACCACCCGCATTCACGACAGGGTTCGGCATTGCCCATCGCGAATCACCGTACGCGTTCCGTGGGACGCGAGCGGCCGATCCAAACCCCTAAGATCAAGGAGCCACGCAGCCTCGCGAGACGAACTCCCCAGTCGCTCATCGCACCCTCCACGGGCAGCACGATCGTTGGGTAGCCCGCTGACCGGTGGAACGGTGCAACCGCCCGTCTTTCGAACGGCGTGGGCTAGCGGGGCTCTGCGGGGCCGTCGGGATACACGCAGAGCCAACGAACGCATGCTGTGAGTTGTCTAGATGGTGTCTGCAGGACGGCACTTCACCACTGAGCTCGAGAGGGCTCCAACTCTTCGCCAACTCGCCCTCACCGCCAACCTCCACTGGAGACGTGGACTGAGATGCTGGGGTTTGCAGGTGTTCTATCACCTGGGCGAGCTGAACGACTCCCTGACCTACGCTCTGGGCGCCGGCGAGCTGTTCGATGTCACCGACAACTCGGAGTTTGTGCAGACGCTCGTGGGTGAGTGAGCGTCGCCCGCCCCGCCCACACCATCCTCCAATCCCATTGCCTCCACGCCTCGCTGCCTGCAACGCACCTCCGCTGAGCGTACAGCTGAGAGGGTCACAATGATGGCACACACCGTGCTGCGCGACTTTGCCGCTGTACCCGCGACAAGAAGTGGGAGCTCTCACTCCTCGCACAACTGTGCATCGAAGCTACTCGCTCCATTATACACATGCACACAGCTTGCATTCAAGCCGCTATAAACGGACCTTCTTCGCAGCCAACTGCACTGCTGCCAGCCGAAGAGTGTCGGGCGTGGGCACAGCGACGCCACGCGAGAGCCTGGGAGGCAGGAAGCAGAGTCCGTCACCGCTACGGTCTGTGAGGCGTCAGCAGGCGCTGATGACCGCATGGGGAGCACGCACGCGAGCATACAGCCCCACACACAGCTCGACGCTCCCTCCGCGGGGCGTGTCGGGTCCAGCAGCGGCGCCCAGCTTGGGTGGTGGTGAGAGCCTTAGAACTGACCAGGCGCTCTCTCTCTGGTTTTCCAACAGCCAAGTGCATCGACGAGTACATCCAGCAGCGGGTGGCGGCGGCGGAGGCGAAGGAGGAGGCGGACATCGACGAGCGTCTGGTGGCCATCGTGGAGCGCATGTTCGATCGCTGCATGGCGGACAAGCAGCACCGCCAGGTCAGTCAGTGAAGACCTGGGGCTCACACGGGAGTGGTGGAGGGGCCCCTGCCTTCATTCAAACCACCACCCCCGATGCGTCAGGTGGTGATGCCACTACAGGGGTGTCGCGCATTTAAGCAACACTTTTCAAGCAACTGCGCCCGCCTTTTGGCCCTCCCAGCCGCCACTGGAAATGAAGCAAACGCCTGGGCGGACCCTCCCAAATTCACTGGGCCAGTGGGAGGTCTGGGAGCTGCGGGTGGGGTTTAAGCATTTCGGAAGGCGCCAAGACAGCGGGTTGCAGTGTGGAATTGCTGATTTGCCTAGGCGGTCCTCCGACGCGTGTTGCTCAATGTTGCTTAGTGTGTGACACCCCTGTACATATGAACACCCAACCGTTTGCTACGCTATACTAGCACAAACAGCTGACTGGGCGTGTGCACCGCCAGGCGATCGGGATCGCGCTGGAGTCGCGCCGCATCGACCGGCTGGAGCAGTCCATCCTACAGAGCGACGACGTGATGGCCACGCTGCAGTACACGCTCAACGCCAGCCTCAAGCTCGTGGCATCTCGCGAGTTCCGTACGCAGGTGAGGGAGAGAGAGCTGTGTGTTTCGCCCGCGTCAGCGAGCGAGATCGCCCCAGAGAGCTCCCCGACGCTGTGACCTGCGGCAGCGGAGTGAATGGGTTTGCTCCACCATGCGAGAGGCTGGGACACTCTTGATATAGTCCACGGTGCTCACCATGGGATATATCACTAATGTCGCTGCCTCTCGCAGCAAGGAAGCTTCCCCCTCACTTCTGGCCCCTCACTCCTCCCCAAGTCAGTGGAGTGAATGGGCTTGCTCCACCATGCGAGACTCTGGGACACTCCTGATATATAGCACACGGTGCTAACTACCCGTCGGATCTAGCCGCTGTTTTTTTGCGGTCTCTCGCAGCAGGCTAAACCAACGATGAGTTTACGTGACGACAAACAAGAAACAGGAATCTGCGGACTGACCGTACTACTCCTTTCCTTCCACAGGTGCTCAAGGTGCTGGTCAAGCTGTACACGGTGTCAGGCACGGTCTCAGACTACGTGTCCGTTTGCACGTGCCTGATGTTTTTGGAGGATCACAGCGCAGTGGCCAAGATCCTCGACCAGCTGCTTATGGGCAGTGATGACGACTGCCTGATCGCCTACCAGATCGGCTTCGACCTGTTCGAGAACGAGATCCAGCAGTTTCTGCTCAAGGTGTGATTTTACTCACTCCACTCACTCCACTCTACTGGTCCTCGTCAAACACCCTGGACCCTTTGCACGTGAACCAAAAGGACTTGTGGGAGCTCGAGAACAGTGGTCGAAAAGCCTTTCGAGCCAACTTTTTCCAGATGCGGTTTTGCTCGTTCATGTGCTCTCGGGGTGCATGTTTTGAAGAGGATAAAAAAGAGACTCTGAGGAAAAGCCAGAAGTCAGTCCATCCACCCGTTCAATCGTCGGTTTGTTCCACTAGACAAGCCAATCCCCATCTCTCCCCCATTGTATTGTTGACCCAGAGCCCCTTTTTCGTGAAAAGGTGCGCGACGAGCTGTCCACCAAGGCGACGCCGCCTCCGCCGCCGTCGCCCGCTGTGCTGCCCACGCCCACTGCGGAGCCCGAGGTACGAACACCCATTGTCTGCCTTCCCTCTTCCACACATACATTGTCGCCTGGCGGCTCTCTTCCGAATCACTCACTTCGTTTACCTTCCAGCTGATGAAGGAGCCTCACATGACAGCATCATGAACCGAGCATGCCTAACCTGCGTGGAGTGCTTTCACGCGGATTGGCTGTTCATGGTGCACGATACTGTCCCGGCGCGCGTCCGAAATCGGGCGCTCCACCAACCCCACGCACTAGACATCCATGCACCCACCCACACACGGATGACTGATCCGCGTGACGACGCGACCCCACCCTCGGCACAGGGCGTGTCGGCCACGCCCGCGGCTCCCTCAAAGGAGGGCGGCGCGAGCACCGTGGCGGACACGCCGATGGGCGCCGACGATATGGAGACGGACCAGGCTGCTGCAGCTGCACCCACGCCCTCCGCCGCGCCGCCCACGCCCGTCGCGGCGGCGGCTCCCGTGACGCTGTCCACGGAGCCCCGGCATCAGCCTGGGTATCAGGAGCGGTGGGGCCATTTGAAGCAGATCCTGTCGGGCGAGTCGCCCATCGGCCTGCACCTGCAGGTGCGAGCTTCACGGCCCTCCACATTCCATTTCCTTTCAACTCTCGATACGCCACCAAAAAGTGCCCAGCTGAGATGCGGTGTGGCGACGGTGTCGAACACCAAGGAGCTGAAGAAGCGTTGTGGGGCGAAGCGCGAATGAATTGGTTCGTCCGTTTTGGAAGCCGTCTCCCGTACGAGCGAAGCGGCTCTCCTTTCAGCGCGTGCAGTCGAAGGAGACACGCGGCTGACAGATGTGACGTGGTGTTGGCGGGGAATTGAATGGTGGACGTCTGTGTGTATGTGAGACGTCAATAAAAGCACACCCGCGCGTACTCTCTTTCGGCCTTCCTGTGCCCTAACCCTAACCCTAACCCTGTGTGGGTGTGTGTGTGGGAGGGACAGTTTCTGTCGAGCCACAACCACGCGGATCTGTTGGTGCTCAAGCACATCAAAGAGGCGGTGGAGACGCATAACTCCGTCTGCCACTCCGCCACCATCCTCGCCAATGCGCTCATGCACGCGGGCACCACGGTAGACACCTTCCTCAGGTACGACGGTCCTCGTCAAGCATGGACCCTTTACACGTGAAAACAATGCTGACATGGCAACTGTTCCACTGCTGCGGTTTTGCTCCTTCACGTGCTCGCTCCGGGTCCCTGTTTGACGAGGACCGTAATAAGAGTCCTGTCCATCTATCATCCATCGTCAACGTTGCGGCGAAGCCCCTCACATCCTCTGGCGGACAAGACTGGCATGGCAGATGTCCGCTAGCCAAGCGCAACACACTTCTTTCGTGTGCTCTGCTCTTGCTCGCTCGCTTCACCGAGCCCACTGAAACGCCCTGGCCTGTGCATGGATTATGTTGGTGCAGGGAGAACCTCGACTGGCTGACGCGCGCCACCAACTGGGCTAAGTTCAGCGCCACCGCCGGCTTGGGTGTGATCCATCGCGGCCACCTGTCGCAGGTTCGAACCCCACCCCAACCGAACCGCAAACGTAGCCTAGCCCTTACCCTAACCCTTAGCCCTAGCCTCAACCCTGACCCTAACCTAGGCCTAACCCTGACCCACCTGTCGCAGGGGCGCGCGCTCATGGAGCCCTACCTGCCGCGCGGCACCAGCCCGTCCGTGTCGCCGTACTCGGAGGGCGGCGCGCTGTACGCGCTGGGCATGATCCACGTGGACCACGGCGAGGGCATCCAGCAGTTTCTGCTCGGTGCGTTCTTCTGCTGCCTGTTGCCCTCCTGCCCTCGCGTCGGTCGGGTGTGCCCCTGTGGGCTGGTCGTCGCTCTGGAGGATTTGCCGTGTGAGAGGCTGTGCTGGTTCGCTGTATACTCCACGGTGCTCGCTGGTACACAAACAGCCCGTGCATCCTCTCGCAGTAGGCAGCGTCCCCCTCACTGCTGTGCCCTCGATATCCATCCGTGGTGCGTCGCTCCCTCAAAAACGCCATTCTCGCTCCCGCTTTCTTTCTCTCTCACACCGTTTGCGCGCGCGGGATGGTATGTGGTATGTGGGGTTACCGACGCGCAGAGTCGCTACGCAACACGGGCAACGAGACGATCCAGCACGGCGCGTGCCTGGGGCTTGGCCTGGCGGCGCTAGGCACGGCCGATCCCGAGGTGTTCGAGGACATGAAGGGCGTGCTGTACTCCGACAGCGCTGTGGCGGGTGCGGCCTTAGCCCTAACCCTACCCCCAACCCAAACCCAACCCAACGCTGATGCTTAGAGGTGCAAGGCTAACCCCATCCCAGAGCTAACCCCACCCTGACACCTCGGACTGCTTGCACGGTCGCCTGCTCCATCCTGACCCTCCTGGACGCATGTGAACAGCAATGTCACACCGCACGGCATGTTCTTGCCTTCAAATGGCACTGCAGCGGACGTGAGAGGCCTAGTGTTGAGCCATGCTGATGCATCAGGCTCGCACGGGGCGTGGAGCCGCCCCTGGCCCCAACCCAACAGTCCGCAGATTCATGTTTCTTCTTTGTCGTCACGTTAGCTCAACGTTGGACTCGAAACATGGTTGTAAAGCGGGGTTCACAACGCCAAATCACGTCCATGGGGGTTGATAGCATCACTGACAAACAGACAACAGTGTTATCAACCCCCATGAATGTATTTTGGCGTTGTGTGAACCTCCCCTGTACAACATGTTTCTCAAGGCGCTATCAACGCCGACCTTTGTTGAGATTTCGCGACTCAGCGGACTGCCCAACCCCAACGCCACGAGGTGTGGGCTGAGCCCAACTCGGAAAACATGGGGTTTGGATATGCAGGTGAGGCGGCGGGGCTCGGCATGGGTCTGCTGCTGGCGGGCACGGCGTCGGAGAAGGTGGGTGAGATGCTGACGTACGCGCACGACACGCAGCACGAGAAAATCATCCGTGGCCTGGCCATGGGCTGCGCACTGGTGATGTACGGCCGCGAGGAGGAGGCGGACCCTATGATCGAGCAGCTGTGCCAGGTGCGTGTGTAGTTAGTTGTGGAGTTCCTCGGGACAACGTTTCAACAGAGGGGTTGATCGGGGAGTGTCTTATTGAATGCTGATGAAGAGCCGCCTGGTGGGCGAGCGTGTGGTTCATTTGGGCTGTCGCGTGGTTCATTTTTTGAAACGGACTCGCTTAGGTGGACGTAACGTGGCTGAAGGCCCGCTGCTCTCGGGGCTGCGAAAACGCAGCCCCTTGTGTCTTTGCCCAAGTCTACTACTAAACTAGGGCGGGAGGGACCTGGGCGCGCTGAAAGGAGAGCCGCTCGCACGGGAGGCGGCTTAGGTTAGGGTTGCAAGGTCCACCAGATCCCTAACCCTAACTATCAACCCCTTTGGCTACACACACACACAGGACGCGGACCCCATCCTGCGCTACGGCGGCATGTACGCGGTGGCCCTGGCCTACCGCGGCACGGCCAACAACGCCGCCGTCCGCCGGCTGCTGCACTTCGCCGTGAGCGACGTGTCGGACGACGTGCGCCGCGCCGCCGTGCTCAGCCTGGGCCTCGTGCTGTACCAGACGCCCGAGCAGGTGCGTGCCCTTATCCATATCAACCCTGATCCCTTCGCCCCGCGCCGAAAGGAAGACCCGCTCGCGCAAGACGACCCTTTCCAAACCTGACGTGATGATTCTTCGCCTTCTTCTGCCCCATAACGCTTCTTCAGCTCCTTGGTCTTCGCCA
>Ga0115006_10003534_pt1 | contig 10650 bp, 4 predicted proteins | sample ArcOceMetagenome_3_FD_88943 | JGI IMG/M metagenome (GOLD analysis project Ga0115006, IMG submission 88943) | Marine eukaryotic phytoplankton communities from Arctic Ocean - Arctic Ocean- Svalbard ARC20M Metagenome | ecosystem: Environmental > Aquatic > Marine > Oceanic | place: Arctic Ocean...
CATGTGGTGAACACAGCGGCGAGCCACGCGCCGCGGCGAGCTAGCCCTCCCCCCGTTCCCTCGCGCTCTCCAGCTCGAACGACTCCATGCTCGGCGGCGGCGCGGTCTGATGCTGCTTTCGCAGCAGCAGCTGGTACGTGGCGTGGATGTGATCGTGGCGCCCCTGCTTGACGCTCTCAGTGACGCCCTGGCTGCTAACGCCCATCTCCTGCAGCTTGTTCAGCACCGCCTCGTTCACCTCGCCCGGTCGCTGGTGCTCGACGCAGATCTCCGCCTCGCCGGGCGCGTTCAGCCAGTGGTGGACGCGCACACGCGAGATCGTCTCGCGCCGATTGGGGTCGACGAGCAAGATCGAGCGCAGCAGCGACTCGGGCTCGCGCGACACGTACGACGGCGTCGTGAAGTGGCCGCGCAGGATGTGGCGAGAGAGCTCGTCCTTGGTCGCTCCGACGAACGGGAAGTGGCCCGCCAGCATGGCGTACATCAGCACGCCGAGCGACCACAAGTCGGCCTGCTGCCCGTCGTACTCGCAGCCGCGGACGATCTCAGGCGCCGTGAACGAGAGGGAGCCGCACGGCACGCGCAGCCGCGACCTCGACACGATGGAGAAGCCAAAGTCGATCAGCTTGGCGTCGCCCGCCTCGTCGATCAGGACGTTCTCGAGCTTGATGTCGCGGTGTGCGATGGAGCGCTGGTGCATGTAGGAGAGCGCGCCCACCAGCTGGCGCAGGAGCCGCCGCGCATGCGCCTCCGGCAGCCGCTTGTGCCGCTTGACGAGCCGCTGCAGCGTCCCGTTGGGCACGTGCTCCATGCACAGGTGCACCCGCTTGGCCGACTCGAAGACCTCGAAGAGCCGCACGACGTGCCGGTGGCGCACGCGCTGCAGCACGCGGATCTCGTTGTCGAGGCGGCGCCGCGCGCCCGGGTCGCGCAGCCGCTGCTTGTCGAAGGTCTTGATCGCGACGAGCTGCCCCGAGAGGCGGTGCTGCGCGATGCGCACGAAGCCAAAGGCGCCCTCGCCGATCGCCTTGCCAATCTGGTAGAGCTCCGAGAGGCCAACCGTCGAGACGGCCGACGCGGTGCCCCCCCGCTCGGACGCCGAGGCGCGCGATGACTTGAGGCACAGCTCGACGAGCTTGCGCCGCTCGGCGAGCAGGTCGCTCTCGCGCCGCGACTCAACCGCGGCGGCGGCGGCGGCGGCGGCGGCGGCGGCGGCGGCGGCGGCGGCGGCGGCGGCGGCGGCGGCGGCGGCGGCGGCGGTCGGCGGGGCCGCAACGCCGTCGGCGGCGGCGCGAGCAGTCATCGCGCTCGAGGTCGCCACCCCAGCTCGCTGCGCGTGCTCGACGCCATCGGCGCGGGCCGACGTGGCGGCGCCCCGGAGTGTCGGCTGCTGCGAGGCCTCCGGTGGCACCATGGCCCGCGGCGCGTTCCTTTGCTCCAGCGCCTTGTCCGGCACGGCAGTGGGCGGCGGCGGCTGCATTGCGGCTGGGTGCAACAGACGCGCCTCGGCAGCATGCGCGGCCGGTGAGATGCCTGCGGCCCCAGGGGCGTCGGTGACGACGAGGAGACCCGTGGCCGTGCGCCCGCACACGGGCCGTATCACGCCCATTGGCTGCGCGAGCGGCATGGACGAACGTCCGGGCGTCGGCGTGGCGCTCACGGGCCTCTGCAGCGGCGCTGCTTTGTTGCCATTGACGCTCGGCTGTACGGCCCATGCGGACTGCCGCACGCAAGACGGTGGGCGCTTGGCCGCCGGATGCGCGCCCCATGCCGCCGGGGCGCGCATGGGCGGCACCGGGGCGCGCGGCGGCTGCTCCGGCTTGATGTGGTCGTCGGGAGCGGCCGCGCGATGGACCTGTCCAAGGACGGCACCGTCGAGGCCCGCTCTGGCCCCAGGAGTGGCGCGGGCGGCTGGCGGAGCGACGCCAGGGGACGCAGCCCCACGCAGCGATGCCCACTGCTCGAGCTCGAGGCTCGTGCTCGGACTACTCGCAGCTATCTGCGTCCCCCACGCCGCCTGCCGGATGGTCGGCGCCACCGGCTTCTTGGGCGGGCTGCTGGGTCGCAGCGTCGAGATGCTGCTGGAGGGTCGACCACGCCTGCGAGTCGAAGCGGGTGAGAGTGGCTGCCGTGCCCCGCGACGGGCGGTACGGGCGCCTGACTGAGCAGGGCAGTGGGAGGGGACCCTTCTTGACATGCACCCGCTGCTGCGGCTGTGGCGTATGCGCGGCAGTGGCGGGCCGTGGCGCCAGCTCCTCGGTCTGGTAGGTGAGGCCTGCGCAGCGAAGAGCGCACGAGGGCTGGAGCATGGCGTCGCTGCCAACGCAGGCGCTTGCTGCCGGTGCAGGGGCAGGAGCCAGGCGAGCCAGACGCGCCCCCCCCCCTGAGGGCGGCCTGTTGCCTCCTGGGGCTACATGCGGGGCCTCGGCCTCCGTGGGCGGCAAAGTCAGGGCCTCCCGTCCACAGCGCCCCGCGTGCGAAGCTGACCTGCGCTGAGCATGGCATTCCTCCTGGACGGCTGCTGGAGCAGGTCTCGTTCGGCGGCCTGCAGCATCGCGGCCGTCACCCTGGCCCTCTGGTTGGTGTCGGCGGTATGCGGCCGCCGCTCGCCCCAGTGCGAGCTCATATGGCTGAGTGGTGCCTAGCTCAACTGCGCAACAGCAAAGCATGCAAAAGTTTTAGTTTCACTAAGGGCATGTAGAAGGAGCCCTTAGTTTCACCTGCAAGATTGTGGTAGCGCGCATGACTGAGCCCCACGTGCTCCACGTGCCGTCCGCGGAGCACCCGACCATCGGCAGTGCTCTGCAGGCGCTGGCCGCCACGGAAGCCGGAGGCACCGTGCGAGTAGCCGCTGGTGTCTATCGCGAGGGCACGCTGCTCGTCTCGCGCGGAGCGTCGCTGGTCGGCGCCGGTCCGGACACGGTGCTGGAAGGCGACGCGACGGTGCTCGTGTGCGACGGAGCGGTGCTCCTCTCCGACATGAGCGTGAGGCAGCTGAGCGTCGACCATGCCAGCGCCGCGTACGGGATCGAGCTGCGGGGCGGTTCCACGAGGGTCGAACGCTGCCGCGTCAGCGCTGCGTGCCGCACCAAGCTCGCGGCTGGCATACTGGCTCGCGGCGCCACTGCCGCGCCGCATCTGCTGGAGTGCTGCGTGCACGACTGCGGCGGGGCGGGCGTCCTGCTGGCTTCCAAAGCGCAGGCGGACGCGCGCCAAACGGAGGTGCGGGATTGTCGAGGCTGCGGCGCCGTCGCAACGCCGGGCACGGAGCTGCGCATGCAGGAGTGCACGCTGCGTGCCTGCGCCGAGAGCGCCCTCGTGGTGGGCGGCCGCGCCTTCGTTGAGCACGGCACCATCGACGGGTGCGGCGGCGCGTCGGGCGTGGCATCCGTGGTGATCAAGGGCGGCGGTAGCCTGCGCATGAGCCACAGCCGGGTCGAGCGCTCGTGTGGCATGGGAGTGCAGCTCGGAGAGGGTGCCGACGCTGTGCTCACGCAAAATGAGCTGATCGGCTGCGCCAAGGCGAGTGTCGCGGCGCGAGGAGCTGGCCGCCTTCTGCTCGAAGACTGCGTCATCGGTGAGGGGGCGGCGGCCGGAGTGATGCTCATGGGGCGCGGAGCGGACACGCTCGTTCGTGGCAACACGGTGCGCGGGTGCGCCAAGGCGGGCATCCAGATCTCTGACGGCGCCTGCCCGAGCGTCGAGCGGAACACGGTGTGCGACGGCGGCGGTGTGGGCATCTACGTGTTTGGCGGCGCTCGGGGCATCATCGACGGCAACGCGGTGCGCGGCAGCAGCGGCGTCGGCATCAAGGTCGAGGACAGCGCGCCGGTGGTGCGCTCAAACACGGTGAGCGAGGGCGCCGACGCGGGCGTGATGGTGAGTGGATGCGCGCCATGCGCTGCTGCTGAGGACGCGATGGCGCACCCGAGCGCGCACGGCGCGGGGCCTGGGACGCCAGAAGTGTCGGCGGTGCCTTCGGACGCGTCCTGGGACATTGAAGCGCAGGTGCGCGAGGTCGTCGACAAGGCGCTCCAGGCGGGGCGGCAGAAGGCGTCGGAAGCAGCCCCGGGCGAGTCCACGACGACTGTGACGGTGCCCAAGGGGCACCGTCGCGGGACCAAGCTGCAAGTCCGGCTGCCGGACGGCGTACTGCATTCCGTCGACGTGCCAGAGGGGGCCGGGCCCCTGAGCACGTTCGAATTCAAGCTGCCGGCAGCGACCAGGAGCGCGGCCGGCGGCACTGACGGCACCGGTGTGGGCGAAGATGCCAGCCAAGGGGGCGCCGTTGAGGAGGGCGACGAGGCCATCGATTTGGAGCTCCGTGGGCGCATTGCAGGAGCAGTCACGGCAGCACATGCGGTCGCCGAGGCCGCGGCTTCCAGCGCGTGGGGGCAGGCGTTGCTTGAGGCCAACCACGTCATTGGCAACGCAAAGGCAGGCATCGTCCTTTCGCGAGGCGCATGCGCCCATCTGGAGCGCAACACGCTGCGCGATGGCAAGGGCGCGGGGCTGCTCGTCTGCGGCGGGGCACGCGGTGTCGCGCGGCGCAACGAGGTGCGCGGCCACGCCAAGACGCAGGTGCAGATCTGCGACGCCGGTACTGCGCCGTTGCTCGAGGAGAACGAGGTGCACGCCGGCCACGCCGGCGGCGTTCTGGTGTATGGCAACGGCGGCGGAGTGCTGCGCGCAAATCGGGTCCACGGCCACGCGCAGGCCAACGTGCGGCTGACCGAAGGCGCGACCTGCACGCTCGAGGGCAACGTCGTGCACGAGGGCGAGGACTGCGGCGTTGTGCTCGTCGGCTGCTCGTGCCTCGTCACTCGCAATGAGATCCACCACACGCGCAAGGCGGGGCTGCTCGCGCACGGCGACGCGACTGCGCCGCTCCTCGTTGCCAACAAGATCCATCACTCCCATCAGGCGGGCGTGTACGCCTACGATGGCAGCTCCGCCGCGCTCGTCGGCAACGAGATCGCATCCAACTTTGGCGCAGGCGTGTTGGTCACCGAGCGTGCGGCGCCGCTGCTGCTGCACAATCGCATCTACGGCGGCGACGACGCCGGCGTGCTTGCGCACGACGACGCGCGCGGCACGTTGCGCGGCAACAACATCTACAACAACCGCACCTATGCCGTGACCGCGCTGGGCGGCGGTCGGCTCACGCTGAGGCGCAACTGGCTGCACGGTGCGCGGCAGGGCGGCATTCTCGTCGACGAGGGCGGCTCAATGGAGGTGGAGGACAACGAGATTGAGGCAAACGCCAAGAGTGGCGTGATGTTGCGCAACGACGCGTCGGCGCGGCTGCGGCGCAATCGCATCCGCGACGGGCGAGATGCCGGCGTCCACGTGCTCAAGGGGGCATCGGGCGAGCTGGAGGACAACGACATCTTTGGCAACGAGCAGGCGGGCGTGGCCGTCGAGAGCGGCGGCTGCCCGACGATCCGCAACAATCGCATCCACTCGGGCAGGCGTTCGGGTGTCCTCTTCTTCGAGGGCGGCATGGGCACGATGCGTGGCAACGTGCTCTGGGGCAACGACGAGTGCGGCGTGCAGATCACGGAGGGCTCGGACCCTCTCGTGCAGGCCAATCGGATCCTGCAGCAGGGGGCCGCGCCAAAGACGGGTGAGGTGCGCCCGGCCACCGAAGGCTCACCTGCGGTGTGGGTGCACTCCGCCGGCCGTGGCACGATTGACGACAACGAGGTGACCAAGTCGCTCTGGCACGGCGTGGTGGTGGGGCAGGCCGCCGCGCCCCTGCTGACGCACAACCGCGTGCACGCGAACAAGAAGGCCGGCGTCTTCTTCCAGGACGGCGCCGGCGGCACGCTGCTCGAGAATGACATCCACCACAACTGGGTGGGCGTCGAGGCGTGTGACGACGCGCAGCCGACGGTGCGCGGCAACAAGCTGCACCACCAGAAGATGGGCGGTGTGTGGGTGTACAAGGAGGCGGGCGGTGTCTTCGAGGACAACGACATCTTCGGCAACGCCAAGGCCGCCGTGCGCGTCTACGACTACGGCAACCCCACCGTGACCGGGAACCGCATCTACGGCGGTCGAGGCGCGGGCGTGCTCGTGTACGAGTTTGGGCGCGGAACCTACACCGACAACGAGATCCACCACAACCGCGGCTGGAACGTGGAGATCAAGCGCAACTGCGCGCCGCTCTTTGAGAGGAATCGCGTCCACGCCGGTCACCCGGGTGGCTTCTACTGCCACGGCGAGGGCGACGAGGGGTACGACGGCTACTGCTTGCCCACGATCAACCACAACGAGATCTACGACAACGAGGGGCCTGGGATCAACGTGGGCTCGGAGGCGTACGTCAAGGCGACGGGCAACACGATCCGCGGCGGCAAGGCGGGCCTGCTCATGTCGGGGGCGCGCTCCAAGGGCATGTTCGTCGAGAACATATTCGAGGCGAACATGGACGGCGTCGTGCTCCGTGAGGGTGCGTGCCCGACGCTCGAGCGCAACCAGATTCGGGAGCAGACGCGGCGCGGCGTGCTCGTGTGCGCGCGGGGACAGGGGATGATCGTCGACAACGACATCGCGGGCAGTGTGGACGCCAACGTCGAGGTGCGCGGCGAGCTGCAGCGCGCCGTGCCCGAGGACGAGGCCAAGGACGAGCTCGAGAAGAAGAAGCGCGTGTACGCCTCGCTGGGGATGCTGGTGCCCGTCTCCAAGGACGGCGTCACCATTGCCGGGCTGCTTACCGACGAGTCGGGCGCGACGAGCGTGACGTTGCGCAACAACCGCGTGAGCGGTGGCGGCGTCGGCGTCCGGCTGGCGGACAACGCCAAGGGCTTTGTGAAGGAGAACGTCGTGGTGGGGTGTGCGGGGCACGGCATAGAGGTGTCGGGCGGAGCCGACCCCGACGTGGTGGCCAACGAGCTGCGCGGCTGTGGCGCCGACGGGCTGCACGTCGGCGTGGGAGGCAAGGGTCGCTACCAGAACAACGTGTGCCGCGACTGTCGCGGGAGCGGCGTCGTGATCGAGGGCGGCGCCGAGCCCGACATGCGCGCCAACGAGCTGCAGGCCAACGGCGCGCACGGCGTGCTGGTCGAGGCTGGTGGCGGCGGCAGGCTGAGCGCCAACCGCATCCACCACAACGCGGGCTTCGGTGTCAAGGTCGTGGGGCGCGAAGCCAGGACGCATCTGCGCTCCAACCGGGTCGAAGCATGCGCGGCCGGCGGCGTGCACATCGTGGGCGCGCGCGACGTGGTGATGGTCGAGAACGAGGTCGTTGGCAACGAAGGTGCGGGAGTGTGGCTGAGCGAGGGCGCCGACCCGCTGCTCGAGAAGAACACGGTGAGCGAGAACGGCGCCCAGGGCGTGCTCGTCGAGGGCGGAGCCCACGGGCGGCTGCTGCGCAACGTCGTCGAGTGCAACGGTGCCCAGGGCGTCCTGGCGCGCGACGGGTGCGCCCCTGTGCTCGGTGAGAACTTCGTGCGGCGCAACACGGGCGGCGACTTCGAGGGTGCCACGCAAGCGGCTGCTGCAGGCAACGGTGCAGTCCCACGTACCGGCGACGACGCGGACGACAACGACGCGGACGACGAGGGCGACGCCAGCGATTAGGCGACGCGAAGGCCCGTCCATTACCCGTCCATGGGTCGAGGTAGTCGAGGGTCGCTTTATTTTTAAATGATTGCATGACTATTGAGCTTTCTCTCTCTCTCATTCTACGCTCTCGTCAGTCGTCGCTGCCAGCCGCCACACGCCAGCTGTCGCAGAGCCCGTCGACCGCCTGCAGGCTCGCGAGCAGCTCCTCGATTTGAGCCTCGTCCGCATGACTCCGGAGCTCGCCGGCGACGTGCGCCGGCGCCGCGCGCTCAGCGTGTGAGCGCAGGTGCGCGAGCAGCTCCTCCCACCGTTCAGTGCTCATCGGCGAATGAACACCGAACTCGTCGGGGAAGACCCAGAGCAGCAGCACAGCCATCGATGCCGCATTGTGCTCGCGCGTCGCAAATGACGGGCAGTTCCGCACCCACTTGGCCAGAAGCTCGCCGTGGCGTGCGCAGAGCGGCGCAGGGAGCGCCGCGGCCCACGCCTCCTCATCGACGCTCTCCTCCTCGTCGACGCTCTCCTCCTCCTCGTCGGCGCTCTTCTCCTCCGCCACCGACGACTCCGTCGGGTCGCCACCCTCCAGCCGCGAGTCGGTGCCGGGCACGGGCTGCTGGTCGCGCTGCTTCCAGTAGCCGGGGCCATAGTCAAAGGTCAGCTCGTCGCCGACCTCCAGGCGCCGCGCCGCAAAGAAGCGCACTCGCTGCGCCGCCGCGTCGACGGAGACGCGCAGGCTGCCGTGCTCATCGTGATTGATGAAGCGCGAGTAGTGCGAGCTGTCTTGGGCGTCCAGCGAGAGGTCGGGCGTGAGCTCGAAGAGATACTCCGGATCGGCGCCCAGGTACCGCTGCGCCGTCTCGAGCACTGTCACCGGCTCGCCGACGTACTCACAGACGAAGGTCCCCTCGGCGCACGGCTCGGCTGCAAAGGCGCCCATGCCCTTGGTGCCGGCGGGCTCGACGGCGACAGAGAGCTCATCGGCCGCGGCCATGCACGGGCGTGGGCGGGGGGCGGGCCGCCGGGCGACGAGGCCTCGGCGAGGGCCGTGAAGCAGCAGCGTCGCGAACATGCTGGCTAAACGTGAGATACGCATGTTTTGCATGCTTTGTGATTTTCAAATGTTCTTGGCTCACGTACCCGAGGTCCGCTCGCTACCTCACTGCACGCTGCTCTCGTTCCGGCTGCAGCCTAGTTGCCGCACGCGGCAGCTCTGTGGCCGGCTGCTGCTGCGCTGGAAGCTAGAGCTGCTGACGAGGCCTCAGCTCCTTCGACTCGGGGGCTGCAGTCGGAGCTGGAGGATGTGGCACGGCATGTGTCGTTGGACACGCCGTTGTCGAGCCGCCCGTCGTCTCTTGCCGTGTGCCGCTGAGAGAATTCGATGGCCAAGCCTGCGCCGAGCCCTCCGTATCCTGGCGCACAAGAAGGGCTTTGACCATGAAGCGCTGCTGCAGTCCACCAGCCCAAGCTGCGCGCCGCGAGGCGACGGCGACGCAGTCTGGTGTCGGCCGGTGCGTCGAACTCATCGACTCGTGGCGGAGCTCCGGTTCAGGATTCGCGCCGCGTGGCGACGGTGGCGCCGTCTGGCATCGGCCGGTGTTTCTGTCCTGGCTGGACACCGATGGTTTGTCTCGGGCTTGCTGTCGGGATGGCATGCCGCTGCCCAGCTCCGCCAGTGTGCGGAGGTGCTCGACATGGTCGCGCATTGGGCTGCACGGGCGCTTCCAATGCGACGCTGGCGGCGTCGCGTGCATCGAGGCTCCAGGCACCGAGTCGAGCCACAGTCTGTGCCCTCGTCGCTGATCCCACCGCGGAGGCTGCGCGCTGCCTTGGCCGGCGAGCGCATGCCGGAGAGCCCTGCCCTGGCCTCATTGCGGTCTGCGTCGGCGCGCCGCGGTCTGCGCCCATCCCTCCGAGGAGCCCAGCAGGTCGTCACCACATCTGCACAGGCGGAGCCGGGTGGCCAGCCGACTGTGGCCCAGCACCTGAACCGGTCGCAGGCAAAGCAGATACTCCGCGAGCTCAAGCATCCGCTACGGCCGAGGAGGCTCGACCTCAGAACGATGAATGCCGAGGCACCAGGCTTGCCGACGTCGTGTACTCCCTTGCAGCAGCAGCAGCCGCAGCCGCAGCCGCGGCCGCGGCCGCAGCCACAGCCGCAGCAGCGACAGCAGTCTCGGCAGGCACAGCAGCCGCAGAAGCCGCAGACGCCACCACCACGGGTACCACCCCAGGAGACGCCCACGACTGAGAAGAGCGCGGCCGCCACTTCCGTGGCAGCGACGAGGCAGGCGCGAAGAGAAGCACCAGCTGACACGGCGTGGGCTGAAGAGGGTGCCAGCCCGACCCACCACGGGAGACAAGAGGAGGCCACGACGCCTAAGGCGACCCCTCCCCGGAGGTGCGGTGCAAAGCTGTCGAGCAGCCCGTTCATCATGAGCGATGGGAGCGGCAAACCGTCCGAGGAGGAGACGCCGCCGAAGCGGGGTGCTGGCGCGCACGAGACGTTCGATGCTTCTGGGCCGAGGTCCAGCGCACTCCGGCCGCAGGGGCCCCTGTTTGCAGCCAACCCGTTTGTACGCGCGGACCAGAACACACGCATGGCAGCGGTGATTGAAACGGAGGCAGCAGCGACATCCGAGGCGGCGAGCGGCGTGGCGGACGAGGCGGAGGTCGGGACTGGCGAGGAGGCGGAAGCGGTGGTGGTGGCGGAGGTGGAGGCCGTCGCCACGGGGTCGGCGCACCTTGCCGTTGGTGCGATGGCAACGGGAGATGCGCCAGTGGCGTCGAAGGAGGCGGCGGCAGGCGCAGGCGCAGGCGCGGGGGCGGACGCGGGGGCGGGGGCGGGGGCGGGGGCCGGGGCCGTGGTAGAGGCAGAGGCAGTGGCAGACACAGAGGCAAGGGCGGCGGCGGCGGCGGCGGTGGCCGAGGCAGAGGCGGTTGCAGAGGCCGAGGCCGAGGCCGAGGCTGAGGCAGAGGCAGAGGCGACCCGGACGCTCGCGCCGCACGCTCTGCACAGGCCGTCGCCCTCTCCGGGCCGTACGACACAGCGAAACCCGCTCCGACCTCGCCAGCCTCGACCCG
>Ga0115006_10003535_pt1 | contig 10649 bp, 13 predicted proteins | sample ArcOceMetagenome_3_FD_88943 | JGI IMG/M metagenome (GOLD analysis project Ga0115006, IMG submission 88943) | Marine eukaryotic phytoplankton communities from Arctic Ocean - Arctic Ocean- Svalbard ARC20M Metagenome | ecosystem: Environmental > Aquatic > Marine > Oceanic | place: Arctic Ocean...
GTGCACCAAATCAAAAAAATAATTGTCTCGGTATATTTAAAGCTGAAAACTATGGCGACAACACGACTTCGGTTTGGAAGACAGCGGCAAGAACAACAACAACCAACAACAACCATCACTAGAGCCCCACGAGCGCCAAACCAGACGGCTAGACAACGAAATGATCGCGAGCAAGCGAAGGCGAGAATGCGCGAGCGACGCAAAGACCCCGAAAACGTATTCAAAGAAAATCATAACCGCGCGATGCGCCGAGTCAAAACGGATGAAAGCTACCGACCGTCTCACATCATCCTTCAAAACTACGGCATTACCGTCGATGCGATAAACCAAATCAGGGCCAAGCGGGGCTGGAAAACAATCGAAATAGATATTCCGCCGACGTTTACACCCACGCCTGCCAACGTCATCCAGGCGGAAATCAACGCTAAGCACAAGCTGGCGTTATCCAGAATAGCCGAGGAGAAACGCCTTGAGATCGTCGAAGAAAACGCCGAGTTAAAAGCAATTCAGGAACGATTGAAACGAGCTAACCGAGGTGCGATTGTTCGAGTCGATCGCGAGAATCTTTACAGCATTGATACGATAATTCACTTCTTCAGGAGAAATCCCGGGACGTCTCGAGGCTCATCGAAGGTGAGGGCCGAGACCACTCTTGCAACGTATTTTGGAATCAAAACTGACGAATCTGGAAACACATCATGGCCAGGAAAAGGCGGGCATTTCTTCAATCTATTCAACAATTGGAGAGATGGCCATTGCAGCAGCGACATTCGGCCATGCTTGAGCGAGATCGACGACCTCCTCGATTGGTTGAAGTACAGACAGACTATTTGGAGAAAAGCAACGTCAAAACTTGCCGTTTTAACACCCTTGCTCGTCGCCCTCACAGATTTCCCTCCGTTACGTGATGAGCCTCTCGCGAAGAAAACTGTTGAGAAAATCGAGGATGTAAGATCCGAACTGAAGCCTAAGACGCAAATAGATGCAACTGTGAGAAGAAGCTCGGAGACCGTCAGCCAATTCGAGGATATAAAGCAGGCGGTGTATGAAACGTTTCAAAGAAAAAACGAGGAGCCAAATCCAAATGGTTTGATTGATAAAGCTTGGCTTTACATTCAGATGTATGCTGAATGTCCGGTGAGAGATGATTTGTTCTCGTTGCTTATTGTTTACGGAGACGTACCTGCTCAATTTACCGTGGCAGTTTCGAATAATCGAAAAGATCGAGCGACAAAGGAGGAGCTCGAAAGCATCAACGCTGGCAACAACATCATCTACGTGCCGAGAGATATGTCCAAGCCGGTCAAGTTAGTTTTGCACAAGTACAAGACGTTCAATGTGTATGGAATTCATATCAAAACGCTAAGCTTACAATTATCCAACAAAATACGCGTTTACACTTAGCAAGTAAATGGTAAATACTTGTTCGGTAAAGGCAAGATGAGCAACTATGTAAACAAGATGTTAACAAAAGCTGGAGTAAAGAAAGAAAAGAGCGATCCTGACTACCAGCCTAATTTCAACGTAGGCTCGATTAACCTTTTGAGGAAGTCGTATGTGACGAAAGCTTTGAAAGATCCAAGTCTCAGCGAGTTATATCGGGAGAAACTGGCGCTGGCGATGAAACACAGCCCGGATACGAGCGTGAAATATTTGCGCGAAACAGGTGTCAAGGTTTCGAATGAAGAGAAAAAAAATTTGGAAAAGATAACTTATGATGCAGATTTGTAAATATTGACATAAATGAAAATAACTTTCCTAGGGCATGGGAGATGATGAAAGCTAATCATTTTTTTGGATAATTGTACATTATAAATATACATCTGTAAGCATACTGACTGTAAAGAAATATCAGTCTCGAGGGCGCATCCCTCTGGGATGACAAATTTCTCTATGCCCCTGTATCCCGGCTTGGGGTACACCATGAAAATCGGAGTCCCTAAATGGTGTTGAAACACGCCGACTGGATTCAACATATAGCCACTGAGCGTTGCCGAACACGCGAATACCTGTGTCCAAGGGCCCCACAACAATTCACGTTCTAGCTAGTTACTCGCCAATGGGGGGCATAGTGAAAGATTCTTCAACACGCTCGGCCACGGGACTGAAGATGGATTATATTTCGAATTGAAAATTGTTGCGCCTTTGTGTTGTCCAAAGTCACTGTCTGGACTTTCCGCGAGAGTTGCGCTCCTGCGCAAACGGTAGAAGACAAATTTCTTCAACAGCCATGTCTCGACCTGGAATCCACCTCGGCGCATCCACCAAGCGTATATCCGCTCTGCATTCATTCCTTTCCATCGCCAAGGAAGTCTTGTCACGAATCCGTTGTCGCACAAGCCCGTGTGAAGACCCAAGTAGTGATCAAGCGCGGGGCCACTTCTTGCAACAAGGAACCTATCGTTGATCCCACCATACGGTTGCCACGGGGGAACTTGTACGATGTTGTCGTCAAGCACGCAGAGTGGTGGCAGTGAACTCGTGTACACGACGTCCGATCTTGCAAGAATGATTGCATCGAACGCAATCCACTCAGTCTTCTCGAACTTCTTGCGGAGAGAGTTGACAGACTCTCTGTATTTCAGCCGCATCAAAAGTTCTGCGGCGTACGTGTCACCCTGTTTCACCAATCGTCGCATGCGTGTTTCATACTTCTCGTCCAGGGCCATTGAACACTGCGGCGCAGCCCGAGGCGGGCCCTGCATGTCGATTTGATATCGAATTCCTCTTTTCGATACTTGATCCAGGTATGCGTGGTATTGCCAGCTATCGCCATCCAACTCGCTGTGAACGAAGACATGCACCTTGTTGCTTGCAAGCAAGAGTGGTGTGAGAATGTGCTCAGTTATGCTACAGTGCGTACGATTCAAGGTACGCGCCTGTCCGTACATGAGTACTGCAACACTGGCACCTTGAAGCGATATCTGGCAAGAATTTGGAGATCTGATTGGATATAACTGGAGGAGTGCGCCGACGAGGACGAGAAAGATGCACACAGTTTTGGCTTTTGTTCTAGCACGATATCCGAACTTTCGTTTCGTAGTAGGACACGAACCGGTTGATTGCATAGTTCTCTGGTGCCCACGAAAGATATTATTTATGAGATCGAGCCAACTCTATTTTGTGCAGACGCCCTGCGGATAGGACCGCCCACGGGCGCAAGAAGCGCTATATATGTGCCTTTCCCATTACATCGAGTTGAAGCTGCTTCAGCATGACCACTATTGAATTATTAAAACATTTTTTTCATATAATTTTCACATATTTTTATACTGGACGGACTTCGCTCCCGACTCATGAAACGCCCGGGCAACATCTACCCATGATTTATTCGGGGCATTCGTACAAGTAGCACTTATATTAGTCAATGATACGTACTTCCCGTCGAGATTCATGTTGCGAACGTTTTCGAGTGTCGTTCTCCAAGGAGAGGCATCGTGGAAATGGTCCACCAAAGAGGAGGCGTAAGAAGACCCCACTTCTATTATGCCATAATAAGAACCACAATTACAAGTATCGTCCACATCGGAACTGTCCTTTATCGAATATAAAAATGTCGCAGATTGAGGCCGCATTTTGCCGCATCTGTTTCCGCGGATGCAAAGTTCGGAGCATTTCCGCATCAGACGTTCCTTAGCTGCAGAGGACGAACGTCTTCGCTTATCATTTTGCCCTCCACTGCTTCTGAATCGAGATCTCATCACAATCTCATGACGATAAACGGCGACTACCTGCATTGGGCACTTTGTCTTTATAAGTCTGTGCGTGCGTGCGTGCGTGCGTGCGTGCACGGGAATATGTCGGAGAAAGTTTCAAAACTGGCGGGAAAAAAGAGGCGCGTGCCAACTGGATTATTGGATTGGATGTAGTATCACGTCACGAGAGTAACTGCAACTTGATACGTTGGAGAGACATTATGTAAAAGACTTTTTTACTTATTTCTAAATTTGGAAATGATTACACTAAATGAAAGCTAATCTCATTTAGTATCATGCCAAAGCACTGTGTATAGTAAGTGAGAAAAATGTATAATTGTTAATGTTCATTTTTTTCATATTTGGTACAGTTTCAATTCGTTTATCAATATTGTTAATGTTCATTTTTTTCAAATATGGCACAAGATGCAATTCGTTTATCAATATTGTTATTGTTCATTTTTTTCAAAATTGTTACAAGATGCAATTTGTTTATCGATGTTGTTATTGTTTATATATTTTACGCCAATTCGTTCGTCAATATGTTACATCCGGAACCATTGAGCTAACGCTATCCCCGCGCCAGATGTTCATGCGCCACAACGAGACGTGCAACATATGGACGCACCTAGTCGGCATCGGTATCTTCGTAGCCTTAATCGCGAGCATGGCCTGCGACTGGGGCCGGTACCGGATGCCGAGGCTGCCCGACGCGTGGCCCTTCGGGGGCGAATCCTTCGAATCCACCAAACTCGCAATCTGCGGACGTCTCCAGGAGTTTGCCACCGCCGTTGAGGACACCAGGCGGCGAATTGTGGACGCGTCCGACGAGCCTGGCGAGCGCATGTCTCCCACCGCGAGAGATGCGGCGAGAACTTTGACGGAGGCGGCGACACACCTTCGAGAGCATCTTTGGTTGCAAGACAATTTCGACGCGCTGAGAATGACGCTGGACGCTGCCGCCGCCTCCATCGTGAAGACCTCGTACGGGCTGGAGCACGACACGATAGAATCGCTCAACTCCGAGTTGGGCAACCTCTACGCACATCTGGAATTGGCGCATGACCTGATCTGCGTCGCGGGGAAGGCCAGCCGGGATCTCGATGTTGCGCCGCGGTGGCCCGTGTACGTGTTCCTGTCTGCCGCGACTGTGTGCCTCGGCATGAGCAATGTATGTCACACCCTCACAAACGTCACCGAGCGCGTTAGCGCGATCTTGTGGAGACTGGACTATGTGGGCATCGCATGGTTGATAGTCGCGAGCTTCTTCCCAATAGTGTACTACCCGTTCATGTGCATGCCGACATGGAGGTGGATATATCTGACCGGCAACAGGAACACTAGCAGTGACGCTGCTGGAAAGGTTTCAGGCGCCGCGGTACTCGTCTATGCGCGCCATGCTCTTCTGTTTCCTGGGTGGCAGCGGGATGTTGCCCATCTTTCACCAGACATTTTTCACTTGGCAGGCACTACCCTCGCCGATCCTACACATGCTTAGCATGGAGTTACTCATGGGCGCGTGTTACCTCACCGGTGCGGTGATATATTCGGCCGCGATACCTGAGAAGTGGATGCCCGGGATGTTCGACACATGGGGGCACAGTCACAACATTTTCCACGTCTTGGTGGTGTGCGGAGTGTACGCGCACTATCGCGCGGCGCTGTCGCTGATGGCGTGGAGAGACCACCACGGGTGCGAGACGGACGTAACTTTGCTAAAGAGGTGGTACATCGACAATGGATGGATCGGATACATGCTGCCGGGGGGTTGGATGGAGTACGCGCAGTCCGCGATGGGGGCTGCAGTGCACGAGGAGCTGCGATTGCAGATGTCGGCGGGCTCTAGCGATGAGCAGCGTACGACTGCTGCAATTTGTCGCGCAGTTTATCAGGTAATAGGCCGTGTTTCTCTAAGTGGATAGGCCTGGCGCTCGCCCTCCCCCGGCGTCCTCTCATTCATGTCATTATTTTTAAAATCGCTTGTGATCTTGTCGAGCTCCTTAGAGATGCGTGCAGGGTTCATCCGCTGAACTTCTTCTCTCCACGCGAGCAAGTCTTCTGCAGGTTTTGACCCCTCCGTTGTTGAGGTTCGACCCTCTTTTACACTTCGCGCCGTCTCTTCGGTATCGGACATATTATCGGCAAACGGAGCTTTACAAAGCGAAACCCGACTTCGTGCCGCGGTGTACACGCCCGAAAGTTCTGCTGAAGAAGACACCCTGGATCGTCAAACAAGTGGTCAGGGGAAAAGAAAAAAAAAATTCGGGCTCCGGATCTCACCAAAGTTGACTCTGAACAAACAAATCTGGGAGGCGATTCACGCTCTGAATCCGGATGTAATGAATCCGGTAGCGCACGAGAACCAAATGTTCCTCATGATCTCCTGATGCGTGCCCGCGACGCTGCGTGGACTCCCTTTCCCTCATATCTTTCTCCAGTGCCCGACGGTCTGCGTAAAGTGCTGCCCCCCCGCCGAAGAGCAACCCTGAGCCGCCGAAAATGGGGAAAACGGCGAAGGCTACAGACGCGTCCGAGTCGGCGTGAGAGGGCGCCTGCCCATCCTCCACACGCGGGCACACGATGACCTGCCGACCCGACAGAAATACGAACTGAGGTACAGAGAGAAGCACCGCGCAAAGCTCCACGCGTACCATCGCGAATATTACAGGAAGAAGAGGACTTTTTGCGATGGCTAACTATCCCCGGAATTCCGTCGGCCCAACCGTCGTTTCCTCTTGCAGGTATTCCATCGACTGCGCGCAGGGCCCGTACGTGTCCCATAGAAGCTTGCGGAAGAGCCATGGTCGCGCATTGTGAATGCCCCTCTTCGGTGCGAATAGTTTAGAGAAACGCCCGCGTGAATCACGCTGAGCGTTGAGCTCGTACCAGAAGCGCGCGCCCCGCGTATGCGACGTATGCGACAGATCTACCCATTTGGGAGTATTAGTATCGCTTGCGGACTTCTCGACTCCGCCGAGCGTCTGCGGACGTGACATCGCCAAGGTCAAAGTGTGCCAGCTTTGTGGCGTCGACTGGGGATCAGAGAGTCGTAGACGCACCCGTTTGTTGTGCGTAAGCGAACCCGTCGAACCGCCGTTAATTTGGTCGCTATTTTGAAAAGGCGCGGGAAACGACACACGCCTAGATAATTTGTTTTCCCTGAAGGCCGTTTCTGGTAACCGAAAGAATTGTGCAGGATTTCCAACTTTCTGAAACGATGTCTGCCCCGAAAACACGGTTTTCGTTTCCATTTTCAATGGCGGAACTTGGTGGGAACCAAAGTTACCACATAGTAAGTAATAGTAATCTAATAACCATCGGCGCGTGCCTGGCGTGTGCCAGTAACTAATCAGTCACAAGAAAAAGCCTAATGAGAACAGATATGCTGTCACTAATCCTAACACGCCCACATGCTTACATTCGGCACGCCTATTAAATGCGCGCGGCGGCCCATGGGTTTAAAGGCAAGTGAATATAGAAGTCGATCTCGATTAACGTCAGTTGCGCGTGCTCAAACAGATGTGGACGGGGGTAAATTTAGCTTCGTGATGTATTCCATTTTAAAGGATCCAACAGTATTTGTACTTCCTGGGCAAAATGACCGTAAGCTTGTAGACGGATCGGCATTTACTACAAAGCCTGACCTCGAAAATGATTCCCGGCGTCCCCACAACCTCAACGTATACGTAGTCAATGATGATAATATTACGCCAGACTACGGAGTTGGTCGGGTTGTCCATATGCGTCACAATAAAATACTTGATGTGAGTAAAGGTTATTGTTCAGATGTCTTGCCAGTATATTATGTCGCGGCGGTACGATCAACGGAGGGCACATTCTCTACATGTCCTTATGATGTAGAAGATTACAAATTCTACCTTGCCCAGTGCAAACGAGATCAGTCAAGGGTTGAACGAGTCATATTTGGACCAAAACTTCTCGAAGAGATTCGATACATCACAGAACAATTTGACAACGACGTGCCTCCATAGCGCGGCTCAGTGCAAAACAGCGATGTTTGTTAGAAAGTCATGTGTCGAAGGAAATTATAGGGACTGGATGGATGTGCACTGCTGACTTTCTCAAAGAGCCGACGTTTTTCAGAGCAAATATATTCGTGAGCAAAAAATATGTAGTTTGTATAATTTATGCTTTCTACCTTTCAACCTTTCAACCTCCTCCCTCCCGTCTCAAGTTCCGTGGGTTACTATTTCACGTACTAGTAGCTACACGGAATAAGTTTTATTCGTCTTTTTGCAACTCGACAGGTGGTACTCTAATTTCATCTTCGTCGGAACAAGATGAACAATATGGAGTGCTTGGAGTATCTGGAGTACCTGGAGCGGGGTCAAAAGACGTGTACTGCCACATCTCGGGGCGCTTCCAACCCGCTTCCTCGCGGATAACCTTCCCTATGTCGTCGAAGAATAGGGTTGGGTTGTAGCCGTCGACGACCGAAGCGTCGATGGTAATTAAGTCGCCTTTGCGACTCACGATGTACAACTTGTCGTGAATGACTTCCCATGCGCCCCTCTTTTCTACAAGTTCGGGCTGATGATGAATATCAACGATCGGTTGACTTTGAAAAGCGAAGAAGTGCTCATCAGCTAGTATGTCGAATTCAACTTGGGTGTCGTCTTCGTAAAGGCAGGTGAATATTCCATGACAACCCGACTTCATGCGGGTCGTGGAGCGTGTGCCGTGCGTGTGGAATTGTAAAAAAATATTGTATATTTATTCGGGGGTATTTGGTGTGAGAAATCCCAACCTTTAATTTCTATGGGAGGGGTCCCGCCATGAAATGCAAATATTATTTAAATTGGCGCGTGTCAGGCACACGCAGGGAGCTACATCGCACGGCGAACACTCTCTGGCGCGCGCGTGACTGAAGGGCCGCAATAGGCAGTCGTTCCACATTTCAACTGATCGTACACGGATGTCCGCGATTCAAAATACACACGCCGAGGTTTGAGCTTCAAAGATGACTGCGCTTATCTCGACCCCTTTGACGATGTCGTCGTTTTAAACCGCACCCCCTGTTGAGCAAAGCGATACCGGCGTTTCATTTTTGGCACACGGGTACAAGTGACCACGTACAGCAAAACAATACCGAGGTATGCCCACAACGCTATGATAAGGTATGGAGAATAGGTCAGCGGCATTCACCGTTTCCGACGACTCTGGATAGATCAAAGAGTCGGCTCTTTGAGATGGGGTCTGAAGGTAACTTGCTGCTAGAAATTTAAGCTGCTCATGACGGTACTTTATAAACTCACTAAAAAACTGTAGAATATCAGCAAAAAACATCGTTTCCGCCCCCGCAAGCATCTACTTCGCCCCGCGCAGGGTCGCGCGGCCAAACTTAATATTGTGTGTTGCAGATTGGCGTATCGTAATACTGATAGTATTACGAAAGCTAATGCAGCATTAGAACGTGCGCAAACAAGATGGATGAAAGCGAAGATGTGCTCGAAGATCTGGAAGCGACTCTGCTTCCAACCGAGACAGAGGAGATTGACCTCGATAGCACCGGTGATCTTGATCAGTCCTCTGAGCGTAGAGGCCCTACAAATGGACAATCGCACTGGGATACCGCACAAACAGTGACTTTGGAATTGCGGAACAAGATGCCTCGCTATCTGTACGTGCTGGCTTGTTCTTACTTTCCCACACTGTGGTTCTGGTGTCTAGTTTCACCTTTGTTTCAATGCAAATCGTGTGGGTTGTTGGGTAATTGTGATAATGAAATTGCGTGTAAAGAAAGGCCCGTCGAGTGTTATGCTGACAACTATCTTGGTGTGCTTTTTGTTTGGTCGCCGTGTATGATGTACTTCTCAGTCCCCAAAAAGTACGCAGATGGATGGCATTGGCATTGGTTTCTTGTGGGAATGCTCGCGTGGACTTCAATTCTTATTGTCTATTTTGGAACAGCTAACCTTTGCGAACTGCACCTCTTCAGCGGGCGCCCAACTCCACGCCATTGTCTAACTCCCCAAGATTGCCACGACGACAACGAATTTGAATCCTGGTATTGGTGGAGGATAACAAAAATCATTTGGTTAGCCTCATGGATGCTCATAGCAGTCGAATTGTACCCAGGATGCATGCTTAATATATTCGGGCCATTTCAGACATTTTGGTATTGGACGGATGGTAATCTGGATAGTATATCATGTTGCCGTCGGGATGATATATTTTGCTTGCTCTCCAAAAAACGGCTACTGTTGAGCTGAGAAGTGTTGGTCGTGGCTACTTCAGCGCCTACTTCAGCGCCTCGATCCTAGCTTCAAGCGCTTGTAATCTCACGTGTAATTCATCATTCCTTGCCCCCTCAGCTTGGAGATGTATGTTCAACTCTTGGGTCGCTGAGAGATTGATTGTCCACAGATAGTTCTGTTTAATGCTTAGGAAATCATCAACCTTCTCACCGCGAACAAAGATGTTTTTACTTTTCGTTGGGTTGGGAACTTTCCGTCCTGTCACAGGAACTTTTTATCTTTTGCATTTTTTTACTGAACATAGGGTTAAGAGGTTTAGTTTACTTGCTGGGCACATCGGTCGCGGGATCGCTCGACGGTAAGCACCCTCCGGCTCCCATCAAGGATCCAAGGGTGTCCCGTTTAACCATTTCTTAATTATTGCATCCTCTCAGTAGAAGCTAGTAGAAGCACGCGAGGATTCCAAAGTCGCACCTGACCGCCGCCAAAATGACCAAAGACGAGCGTAAGTTTTCTGACGACATATTCGACGCGGACGTATTCAACGCGGACATATTCAACGCGGACATATTCAACGCGGACGACGAGGCGATCTTGTCTCTCAACATAGGAGAAGGGTCTCTTCCGTGTGGGACCTTGGCAGAGAGAGGCGCGGCAGGATCGCCCGATTCGTCGAAGAGGTTGCGAGAGGGGGACGAGCATCAGTCTACGAAGCTAAAAAAATCGCGTCGCGAGA
>Ga0115006_10003536_pt1 | contig 10649 bp, 7 predicted proteins | sample ArcOceMetagenome_3_FD_88943 | JGI IMG/M metagenome (GOLD analysis project Ga0115006, IMG submission 88943) | Marine eukaryotic phytoplankton communities from Arctic Ocean - Arctic Ocean- Svalbard ARC20M Metagenome | ecosystem: Environmental > Aquatic > Marine > Oceanic | place: Arctic Ocean...
CTGCTGACGCCCGCGTACGACCTCACGCTCGCCTACGCCGTCGCCAACCCGACGCTGCCCCACTTCACCGCGCTCGATCCGGCCGACAACAAGACGGTGACGGCGAGCAAGGTCAGCCTGGTGTCGATGATGAACGACGGTGGCCCGGCGCCCTTTACGTTGGAGCCGATCGTCAGGGAGATGGGTGTCCACGGCATCATGGCTTCGTGCGGGACACCCGCCCTTCCGATCGCCTCCGCGCCGCCTGCGCCGGTCGTGCCGGCGCCTCGATCTCCGGTGCGGGTGAGCATCGGCGAGGTGCCGGAGGTGTGAAGTAGGTAGTGTTAAGTACGTTTGCATGTCTGGTTAAACGCTGTCAAATGGCGCGTTGCTGGCGTCGGGTGATGTAGCCCCTCTAACCTATGTTTGGTTTAGCAGTTGGCTGAGCCCAGCGCCACCGCCAACGCGCACCGACCGACTCCTCATCGTCGAATGGACACCACCTCCGCCATCATCCCAGGGAAGATGATGGCCGACCTGGCCGCGACGCGCCTCCAGGCCGTCACACGCGGCCACCAGTCTCGCAAGAGCCTCAGCGTACCGCGCCAGCAAAGGCCCGACCAAAGCGCCACCGTCAGGCTTGCCGCCGCTCGGCTGATTCAGCGCATGCAGAGGGCCCGCGAAGCGAAGGCGCAGCGCATCCGACGAGCGCTCGCCGTGGTCACAGTGGGCCGGTGGGCGCGTGCGTGCCTGGCCAGGCGCCGCGCGAGGCAGTGGCGGCACGCCGAGATGCGCGCGCAGGCCAATGCGGCGGCACGCGTGCAGCAGCAATACCGTGCCGCTCGAGGGGTCTCGCTGCCGGGCTACAGCGGCGAGACCGACGAGGCGGGGCGGCCGCACGGCAGCGGCAGGATGGTCGAGCACGACGGCGGCTGGTACGAGGGCGAGTGGGTTGGCGGCGTTAGGCACGGCGAGGGCCGCCGGCTCCAGGCCGACGGCTCGATGTACGAGGGGCAGTGGCAGGACGACGAGCCGCACGGTGCTGGCAGCCACGTCGACGGCGAGAGCGGCATACGTCGGCACGGCGAGTGGCAGCGCGGGCGGCTGCACGGCGAGGGTGCGCTGGTGGTGCCGGTGTCGGCCGGCAAGCCAGGCGTCCGCGCCGCCAGCGGTGGCGGCGGCGGCGGCCGCGTCGCCTACGACTACTCGGGCCAGTTCGAGGCGGGGCTGCGCCACGGGCTTGGGTCGGAGCGTCGCGACGGCGACACGTACGAGGGGCAGTGGCAAGAGGACATGCGCCACGGCCTCGGAACCGCGACCGCCGACGGCACGACGTACCGTGGCGAGTGGCGCGCCGGCGTGCGGCACGGCCAGGGCGAGCACACGTCGGGCGGCGGCCATCGGCTCGAGGGCGTGTGGGAGAGCGACGACCTGCCGCACGGCACGATGCGCGGCAAGTGGAACGGCGTCTACGTCGGCCAGCTCCGTGGGCTGCGCCGCCACGGCACCGGCCGGTGGGAGGGGCCGCAGGGGCGCGTGTACGAGGGCGAGTGGCGCGAGGACCAGTGGTGGGGCAAGGGCTCGTACACGACGCCGCTCTCGTCGTACACGGGCGGCTTCGAGCGCTCGAAGCGCCACGGCTTCGGCAGCTGGGTGGGGCCGTCGGGCGAGCGGTACGAGGGCGAGTGGGCGGGCGACACCTTCCACGGGCACGGCGTGCGCTGCGGCGCGAGCGGCGGCATGTACGCGGGCCAGTGGCACGAGGGGAAGCGGCACGGCGCGGGCAACTTCACGGCGCCGTCGGCGGTGCGCTACTCGGGGCAGTGGGCGCGCGGCGAGCGGCACGGCCGCGGCGTGCAGCGACACCCAGACGGCTCCGTCTACGACGGCGAGTGGGTCGAGGGGCGCAAGCACGGGCAGGGCCGCTGGACCGACGTCCCCGCCGCCACCGCCGCCACCGGCGCCACGCCCCCCCTCGGTGCCGCCGGCAGGGCGCGCCCGGCGGCGGCGGGGGCGGGGGCGGGGGCGGGGGCGGCGCCGCGGCCTCCACAGCCGCAGATCTACGAGGGCGGCTACCTGGGCGGCGTGCGGCACGGCGTGGCGGTGTGGCGCTCGGAGCGGGGCGACGCGTACGCGGGCCACTGCAAGGGCGGCACGATGGGCGGCGGCGCCGGGCGCTTCGCGTGGGCCGACGGCGAGCGGTACGTCGGCGGCTGGCTCGACCCCGAGCGCGACGGCCAGCTGGCGCGGCGCATGCAGACGCTCAACCGCGCCGAGGCCGCGCGCGCCGAGCACGAGCTGCCGCCCTCCGCCGTCGGCGCCGGCGCCGACCGGCTGCCGCTCGCCGGCTCCGCTGCGCCCGCGCCCGCCGCCTCCGCCTCCGCCTCCGCCTCCACCTGCGCCTGCGCCTCCGCCCGATCCTCAGCGCCGGGGGCGGCGCTGTGCACAGTCCCGTCGGTGGCGATGGTGCGGGGGCAGATACGCGAGCTAGACAAGTGCCTCGGCGCCGCCGCCACGGCGGCCACACCACGTGGCGTCGCTCTAGCCTCCGGCGGGGCGCTCGCCAAGGCTCTCGCTGGCGGCACGCTGGACGCCGACGCGGTCGGCGCCGCCGCACAGCAGCTCCTTGGCGTCGTGCGAGAGCTCGACGGCGGTGGCGGCCGCGGTGGCGGCGGCGGCGACGCGGGCCGCGGCGGTGGCGTTGCGTCCGCCAAATTTGCGGGCGGCTCGGCCGCATCGGCCGCCGCCAAACTGCGGGCGATATCGATGGCCGCCCGCCTCTCGGTGCAGTGACGCGCTAGATCTCGTCGTTCCCCTCTGTCTATACGTCGTTCAGGTAGATGCGTAGAAACAACTTTCTTTTTTACACACAAAAAACAAGAATCAAGAGATCCCAACAACTGCATGCACATGTGCATTACAAGCAACATTGCCAACAAGGCGAACCTAATCCTAAAGCCTAAAGTACATGGCGAAAACAACAGACGACATGGCTGGCGGCAAGACTCCAACTTCTTTTGCCCAAGCGTTCTGTCCCGTGGTCCCGTCCCCTCCGGCCTTGTGAGCTGTCCCATCTCGAGCCATCATTGACAAAGAAGGACCGAAAAGAGAATTGTGGGCGGCGTCAGCATTCGAGCGGGTGTGCCTGCGACTGTTCCTGCACAGCCCCGCGTGGCGTCGCACGTGGCGTCGCACTAGCCTCGCGCACCTTGTGCTGCTCGACCAAGCGCTGGCGGAGCGCGTCCTTGCCTTCGGCCTTCTGGGAGTTGGCTCCGTCGACGGCCGCGTGCGCCGCCTTGGCCGAGATGTCGCGCTCGAACTGCCTCTCTGGTTTCTCCTTGCTCGCCACCTCGGTCATCGCGCGCTCCAGCATCTCGTCCTCGTCGGCGTGGTGCGCCTTGTGCCCGTGCACGACGCCGCGGCCGTCGGCGGCGCCCGCGGGCGCCGCCGCCACCACGGCGACCCCGGCCATCGGCACCGCCGCCGTGACCACCGTCGAGTTGAGGGCCACGAGCTCGGTGCCCACCATCGGCACGGCGACGACAGACGGCGGCCCAGCCGCCACCATCGGCACGGCGACGACAGACGGCGGCCCAGCCGCGTACGCTGACGCGCCAGCCATCGCCTTGCCGCGGGTGTCCTGCCGGGGCGGCCAGACCTCCTTGGCGGTGGTGATGGGCGAGGTGATGGCGCCCGGCTGGTTCTGCGGCGCGTTGTAGTCGTGCCGGCCCTGCTGGTTGGGCACCTGCCCCCCCGTGCTCGTCGTGCTCGTCGTGCTCGCTGGCGCCTCGGGAGGCCGGGGCACCGCGCCAGCCGCCCCGCCGCCGCGGGCGCCGCGCCCTTGCTTCTTTCGCTGCACCACGTACCCAATCACGAAGGCGGCGGCCACCGCACAGAAGCAGCAGCAGCACAAGCCAAGGACGAGCCCGGCGACTGCGCCTGCGGCCATAGCCACCGACAGTGACGGCGCTTCCGGCGGCGGCTGCAAGGGCGGCGAAGGCGGCGGGGGTCGCGGCGACGGGGGCGGTGGCGGCGACGGTGGAGCCGAGAAGACCGGCGTGGTTTCGACGATGACGCCGAGCACCGTGCTGGCCTGCGTGGTGGTGGTGCCGAGGCTGGTGCGGAGCGTGTTCTCGACGGTGGATGCGGTGCTGCCCGCCGGGACGCCGATCGTGGCGGTGATCAGCACGCTCGCCGCCGTCACTTCGATCGTCACGAGGTCGACTTCGACGCCCGCCGCCACGGCGAGCCGACTCTCCAGGTCCGACGTGTCGTCATAGTCGGCGACGTTGCCGGCAGCCCTCATCGTGAGCGTGACCACGGCCGGTGGCGCTGGCGACGGCATCTGCGGCGGCAACGGTGGTGGTGCGTGCGAACCGCAGGAGACCCCCACGTCTTCCGCGTGGCCGCAGTCGTGCTCGCCCCACCCGTTGTGGGAGCAGCTAGCGATGTCCGCCTCATTCGCCACATAGCCCTCATCTGAGGTCCAGGAGCCCGTGCAGACCACCTCGTCCAACCAAATCGGCCCGGAACCCGGCTCGGCCGCATAGGAAGAGCCGCTCGTCAGGCCCAGCTGCCGGCACACGACCTGCGCATTGTAGGTGCCCCAGCTGTCGTCGCACACCGTGCCCCACACGCCGTTGTGAAAGATCTCAACGCGCCCACTGAACGCATTCGAGCCACCCACGAGGCGCAGCACATCGGTTCCGATGGGCACGTGCGGCGGCAACGGTGGTGGCGGGGGCGGCCTTGGTGGTGAAGGTGGCGGTGATGGCGGGCTGCAAGACACGCCCGCGTCATCGGCATGGCTGCAGCTATGCACGCCCCATCCACTGTGTTGGCAACTGGCGAGGTCGGAGCCGCTCGATTCACACGCGACGCTGGAAAGCCAGATAGGCCCAGTACCTTGACCAAACCAGGCGTTCGTATAGTAAGCGCCACCCGTGAAGCCGAGCTGCCGGCACACGACGTACACGTCGTAGTTGCTCCAGCTGTCGTCGCACACCGTGCCCCAGACGCCGTCGTGGAGAATCTCGACGCGCCCCTCCAAAGGCGATCCGCCACCCACGAGCCTGAGGCCGATGTCTTCGTATGCGATCGGCTGAAAGGGTGATGGCGGCGGCGGCGGAAGTGGCGCCGGTGGAGGCGGCGGTGGCGGCGGCGGTTTCGGCGGGGAAGGAGGCGGCGAAGCCGGGCTGCAAGACACACCCGCGTCCTCGGCATGGCTGCAGTGATGCACGCCCCATCCCCCGTGAGAGCAGCCGGCAAGGTCGGAGCCGCTCGACCCGCACGAGGCGCTGGAAAGCCAAACCGGTCCTGTGCCCTGCCCGAAGTAGGCGTTCGTATAGTAAGAGCCACCCGTCAGCCCAAGCTGCCGGCACACGACGTACGCGTCGTTGGAGCTCCAGCTGTCGTCGCACACCGTGCCCCAGACGCCGTTGTGGAGGATCTCAACGCGCCCCTCCAAAGGCGATGCGCCTCCCACGAGCCTGAGGCCGATGTCGGCGGACTCGGGCATCGGCGGAAATGGAGGAGGAGGCGGCGGCGGCTTCGGCGGCGGCGGCGACGGCTTCGGCGGCGGCGGTGGGAAAGGCGGGCGACGGCCAGGCGAAAATGGCGGCGGCGGCGGTGGCGGCGGCGGCGACGGCGGCGACGGCGGCGACGGCCAGTTGCACATGACGCCCGCGTCTTCGCTGTGGCCGCAGTTGTGGGACCACTGTGAGGCGGAGCAGTGGGTGAGCGCCGACTCCGGGCCAGTACACGCGACGTCGTCCAGCCAGATTGGGCCTGTGCCTTGTCCGAAGTAGGCGTTCCAATAGTAAGAGCCACCCGTCAGCCCAAGCTGCCGGCACACGACGTACGCGTCGTTGGAGCTCCAGCTGTCGTCGCACACCGTGCCCCAGACGCCGTTGTGGAGGATCTCGACGCGCCCCTCCAAAGGCGATGCGCCGCCCACGAGCCTGAGGGCGCCATTGGTGGCGACGCCCGGCTGAAACGGCGGGAATGGCGGCGGCGGCTTCGGCGGCGGCGGCGACGGCGACGGCGGCGGCGGCGGCGGCGGCGGCGGCGGCACCGTGTACGGCGGCAACGGCCAAGGGGGTGGCGGAGGCCGAGGCGCCGAGTACGGAGGGAACGGTGGAGGCGGCGTGCAGGACGTGTGAGATGGTTGCGTGGACATCATACGCCCGTACGCGCCACACGGGCAAAACCCGTCTGACGAACAAGCTCCGCTCGTCGCGAGGTCGACAGGGTAACTCTTGCCGCAGTCCTGCAGCAGCAGCTGGCTCGCGGAGTAGTGAGGGAAGAAGGAGCCGCTCTTGTACCACGCGACCACGCAGCCGACGTCCATGGCCGTCGGGAACGTGGCCTGCACGTACACGTTCCTGGCGATGTTGGTGCTCCCATAGCTCGTGCGAGAAAAGCCGTTGGACGACTGGGAGCCCGTGACCGAGTGATAGTCGTAGCTGCTGCACGGGCTGTCGAGGCTGGAGCAGGCGCCATGCTGCGCGTCGAACGCCTTCGAAGCGGAGTAAGAGGAGGAGTAGTCCGCGGAGACGCCATCCACGCGCCCGTGCGTGAACGTGCCGGACGAGACGTCGATTTGTTGGGTGCACGCGGTGTCCGAGTAGAAGTAGATCTCATGAAATGTGAGATATCCCGAACCGGCCTCAGCGACGGCATTGGTCACCCGGAAGCAGGTCGATGCCGGCGCCCTTGGCGGGAATGGAGGCGAAGGAGGCTCTTGCGGCGGTCGCGGTACCACCGGGGGTGACGGGGGTGGCATCGGTGAGGGTGGGGGTGGAGGTGGCCGAGGCGACGGCGGCGGCGGGGGAGGTGAGCGTGGCATCGGAGGCGGCTGAGGTGATGATGGTGGGGGTGGTGGCTGGGGCGCCCCGTACGTCATGCAGTTCGTCGACGCAACCACGGGAGCCTGATACTCGTTGGGGCTGCAAGAGCAGTAGTTGTTGTGAGGGTCGGTCATGCATGCACCCCGGTGCCATGAATTGTGAAGGTATTGCGAGGAATACACGCAGGGTTTCGCGGGCGATCCAACGGTGTCGTAGCAGGCAGCGCAGTTGTAGATGGAGCAACCTTCGATCGGCTCCACCGGCGGCGGAGGCGGTGGCAGCGGCGGAGGAGGCTCCGCAGGGCGTCCTTCTCCGGAGCGGCAGATGCACACGTAGCCACCGTTGGTGTCGGGGTCACATCCAGAGCTCTGGAAGGGATAGTAACTCCAGTACGTGAAGAAGTACAGGTAGTTGTAGCTGGCTCTCCACGCGCATGCCGTCGGCGCGACTGCCGACTGATAAGAGGACGGGTAAGTGTCGGAGAGAATGTTTCCGAACTCGCTTGTGAAGCCCTCCGTTTTGAGCGCCAAAGCGGCGTCGCGACATTCCGACGAGCTACTGATGGCCGCGGCGCCGTGGGCCGCGCAGCTCGTGCCGTGCTCGAAGGCCACGTACCTCCCGTCCCAGGGCGGCGCCAACGGCGCTGGTGGTGGCCTCGGCGACGGCGGCGGCGGCGACGGCCAAGGTGGTGGCGGCGGCGGCCGCGGCGAAGGTGGCGGCGGGATCTGTGGCGGCGGTGGCAAGTCCGGCGGCGAGCTGGGAGGCGGCGGCAGCGTCGGCGGTGGCGGCAACGGCGCCAGACCCGGAGGGATCGGGGGTGACGACGGCAGAGGCGGCGAGGTCGGCGGCGGCGGCGGCGGCGACGGCGGCTCGGGGTGGCAAACAACACCGGCGTCCTCGGCGTGGTTGCAGTTGTGCGAGCCCCAGATGCCGACGATGCAGCTGTCCAGCCGCGACTCTGTCGAGGAGCACGCGACGTCGTCGAGCCAGATGGGGCCGACCCCCTGGCCGAAGAAGGACGCGAGCCGCACGGTGCTGAATTCGAGGCCCAGCTGCCGGCAAACGACCTGCGCGTCGGCGGTGGACCAGGCGTCGTCGCACACCGTGCCCCACACGCCGTGGTGGAAGACCTCGACGCGCCCCTCGAACTTCGTGGCGCCGTCGACCAGTCGCACGTCGCCCTCCATTGCTGGCTGCGACGGCGGGGACGGCGGAGGCCCGGGTGGTTCCGGCGGTGACGGCGGCGGCGGCGTGGGAGGCGGCGGCGAGGGCGGCGGCGGCAGTGTGGGCGGCGGCGAGGGCGGCGGAGGCGGCGGCGGCGGCATGGGCGGTGGCGGAGGCGACGGCCATGGCGGCGGCGGGCGCGGCATCGGCGGCGGCGGCGGGTTCGGCCGCGGTGGTGGCGGGCTGAGCGGGGACGGCGGCACCAGCGGCGGTGGAAACGACGGCGGCGGCAAGGGACCGAGGCCTGGTGGCCACGGAGGACGCGAGGGCGGGTCCGGAAGGGCCGGCGGCGCGGGTGGCGGCGGCGAAGGGGGGAGCGGGTCGCAAACCACGCCCGCGTCCTCGTAGTGGTAGCAGTGGTGGCTGCCCCACGAGTTCGTGGTGCAGTCGCTCAGCGCCTGCTCAGTGGAAGCACAGTTAGCGTTCGACAGCCAAATTGGCCCTGTGCCTTGTCCGAAGTAGGCACCCCAATAGGAAGAGCCACCCGTCAGTCCAAGCTGCCGGCACACGACGTACGCGTCGTAGTTGCTCCAGCTGTCGTCGCACACGGTGCCCCACACGCCGTCGTGGAAGATCTCGACGCGCCCCTGGGTCGGCGAATCGGGGCCGCGCAGTCGGACGTCGCCCTCCTTGGCGGGCTGGCCCGGCGGCAACGGCGGCCTCGGAGGTGACGGCGGTGGCGGCGAAGGCGCCGGCGGTGGTGGCGGCCGCGGCGAAGGCGGCGGGGGCGGCGACGGCGGCAGCGGCGGCGGCGGTAGCTCCGGCGGTGGGGGCGGCACCGATGGTGGCGACGGCGGCGGCTGCGGGGGGGACGACGGCGGCGGCGGCACCGGCGGTGGCGGCAGCGGAGCGAGACTCGGCGGCCATGGAGGAGACGCGGGCAGCGGGGGCGGCGGGAACGGAGAGGGCGGTGCCGGCGAGCACCGCACACCGGCATCCTCGGCGTGGCTGCAATGATGCACGCCCCAGTCGGAGCCGCGGGGGCAGTCGGTCAGATCGTACTCATTTGTAGCCGCATTGCCAAATGGGCCATTGCAGTACAGGTCGGAAAGCCAAATCGGCCCTGTGCCTTGCCCGAAGTAGGCGCCCCAATAGTAAGAGCCACCCGTCAGCCCAAGCTGCTGGCACACGACGTACGCGTCGTTGTAGTTCCAGTAGTCGTCGCACACGGTGCCCCAAAAGCCGTCGTGGAAGATCTCGACGCGCCCCTCGAACGGCGTCCAGCCTCCCACGAGGCGCACATCTCCGCTCACGAACGGGCTGTGCGGCGGCGGCGGCGGCGGCGGCTTCATAGGCGGGGCGGGCGGCGCCGGAGGCATCTTCGGCGGGAGCGGCGGAGTCACCGGCGGCGGCGGGCCGGCTGGCGGGGCAGATGGCGGCGGCGGCGGCTGCGGGGACGGTGGCGGCGGTGGCGAAGGCCAAGGCGGTGGTGGCGGCCGCGGCGAAGGTGGCGGGGGCGGCAACGGCGGGGGCGGCGACGGCTGAGGCGGTGGCGGCGAAGGAAGGGGCGGCGACGTTGGCGGCAGCGGCGGCGGCGGCGGCGCCGGCGGCGGCGACGGCGGCGGCGGCGGCGGCGGCGGGTTGGCACTGTGGGGGTCGCAGTTGATCGATGCCTCGTAGCTCGATCCCGAGGTTGGTACGCAAGTGCCATCGCCGGACGTGGCAGTTGGGGTGATTGAATCTCCCGAGCAGGTTTCCGAGGCGTAGTAATAAGTCGTGGTGAGCGTTGTGCCCGAGCAGGTGTACCTGGAGGAAACACCTGTGCCCGAGACGCCCTGGCACGAGCCGTCCACGACGTAGTCCACGCATGCCGATGAGGTTTGGCTGATGCAGGTCGTATCCCCGTAGTATATGTAGCAAACCCGAGCGGCCGAGCGTGCCGTCGGGATGAAGAGGGCGAGCAGCGCGACGGGAAGCCAAGTGAAGGCGCGCATTTTGGCTTCGCTTCGAGACATCAGCCGCGCCTTTTTGGCGGAGCACGTGATAAAGCACCCCCCTACTCGTAGGCACATCTTGCTTGCCTTGCTACCTTGCAATACCCAGCGGACGCGACTAAGCTAGAGACACGAGTGAAGTCTCGAGGCACATGCCATGCTAGGATCGGTCCACCCGATCTCAGCACTTGCTACCATCGATGACCTAGATTCTACCTACACTGCTCTCTCTATATCTACCTATCTATCGATGACCGCACTGCCGATGGCACGCATAGGATTCACGGCTTTTGCTGTGAAATCGGGTCGTCTGGGATTGTGACACACGCGCGCCGACACACTGTCGGATTGACGGTGTCGCCAAGTATTCCAACACGCCGCGCGCACCCGCACAGTCGCAGCAGCGATGATCTCCATCACGCGGCCCTCGCCGCGCGATCTCGCGCTCATCGGCGTCTACATGGTCGTCGTCATCGACATCTTCGCGTCGGCGCTCACCGTGCCGGTCATGCCGTTCTACGTGAGCCAGGTGTGCGGCTGCGAGTCCATGGACGACACGAGCTGCGAGGACGCGGTGTGCAACCAGCTGGGCGGCCCGTCGACGTCGCTCGGCTTCATGTTCTCGGCGTTCGCCATCGCGCAGCTCATCTCCAACATGTGGATC
>Ga0115006_10003538_pt1 | contig 10646 bp, 7 predicted proteins | sample ArcOceMetagenome_3_FD_88943 | JGI IMG/M metagenome (GOLD analysis project Ga0115006, IMG submission 88943) | Marine eukaryotic phytoplankton communities from Arctic Ocean - Arctic Ocean- Svalbard ARC20M Metagenome | ecosystem: Environmental > Aquatic > Marine > Oceanic | place: Arctic Ocean...
AGGACAACGAAGAGTTCCATCGCGTTACGAGGAAGGAGGAGAGCGAGCGCGTCGATCGGATGAGAGCCCTTTACGGTGCTAAGCTGGGAGAGGGAGCCATGCTTCTGCTGCAAAATGGGACTGTGGCACGTAGAAATACTGGTGATGGTGACACATCTGCTACACGTACGAGAAACAAAGTTTTGGGGGCCGATACTCCTCTCCTCCCAGCTTCGGAACAGTTTGATGCTCCCGTGACACGAGTGGTCGATGTCACGGCCAAATCGGCAGATACCAACCCGCTCTTCTTTGTACCGGGTCACCATTCTGTTGAAGCTGGTTGCGAAAGAGCTGATACTAGTACCGAGAAGAGGAGAGCGTGCAACGTGCCTTTACTCGAGGGAGACAAAGGCAATTCATCATCTTTCTTAATGCTACCACCGCCGCCTCGGAAGAAGAGGGGAAATGATGGAAGTACTGGTACTGCACATACACGTACAGGAAATCCAAAAATGGACCTTGTTGAGTATATCCCCAAGCCTCGGTCAGATGTTAATGATGTCGGCACCCGGGCTGTCCCAACGATCAATGCTACAATGACGCGATTTCCCCATCAGGGAGAGTCGCGCCTTCCACCCGCTTCTAGTAGAAAGGATGGATATGTGAGCAGTGTCATGGTAAATTCCAGCAACCATTCTACCGCGTCGTCGGACACGGATACAACGGACTTGGATGCCACACCCATGTCGCTGGCAGGGGAGAGGGCGGCAAGAGCCGATGCATTGGCAAGAGAGAGGGAAAGCTACGTCGCAATGACACCGGTTATCTTACCGGGAGGAGATAGAGGACAGGGAAGTGAATCGCCGATAACAACGTGGGGCGCAGTGGCAGGCACTCCTCTTGTTCTTCCTGGCAGCCAAGTGGAGGCGACGGGATCACTGCCAACAGCGGGCCCTATCAATGATGATGATGATGAAAGCATTCATAGTAATCACGATCGAGTGAAACCGTTTGCTCTACCGACTGAAGATGGTGTTGAGGCGGCGGCAAGAATTGCGGAAACAAGAATAGCTGCGCGGACAAAGGCATATCGTGACGCACAGTCAAGCATAATAAAGAGGGGAGAGAAATCCAGTAGAAAAGTCGGTGGAAGTAGTACAGTCAGATCAGCAAGCTCATCGATGCATGGCCGGGCGGAGTCGCTAACTCCGGCCGCAAGAGCATTGCTGGCTCGAGGGACTCCCAAATCGTCACTTACATCATTGTCATCAGCTACATTGCGCGGAAAAGTGCCGGTAAGTGCCAGGTCGAGTTCAGCCCTTGGCTCCGCCCTTCGCTCATCATACACGCCCATGTCGTCGTCCAGGTCATCGAGTAGTAGGAGCAGCAGTAAACGGCGGAAGGTAGCTGCCGCCACTCCTCGGATAAGTGTTGGCAAGACTCATAAATCTGAGAATGCAAATCACGCAGAAGCAGAGGAGAAGAAGTCGACAGGAGGCATCACAGATGGATTACTGAGAATGTGAGAGATGGATTTTTTTTATTTGGTTTGTAGATCTACGTACCGTAGGAATCCTAAGCTAAAATTAGAAACCATAGACCTCTACACGTATGTGCTTTCTGCACTGCATGCACTCCTCCTTGATTTTCACCTGGCCTCTGCTCTGCTGCTGTGTGCCCAGCCATGGGCAAAGTGCCCAGAGCTCCATCCAGCTGATGTGAGCTCGCTCCCCCGCTCCTCCTCTCGCTCTGCACTCCTTTTTCTCTCTCTGTTTTTCATTTATTTCCGTCTGTTCGTCGTCGGTGAAAGTGAAGTCTGGCGACGTGTCACAACTGAAATCTCCAACCGCCGAAAACGAAGCAACGGCGAAAAACGAAGCAACGAACATTTCTTTCTTTCATTCACCAACAAGAACTCCAACGAACAACTCCAACGATGAAGTGCTCCGCCCTCCTCCTCGCCGCCGCCGCCTCCGTTCAGGCCTTCCAGCCCCTTCAGCTTCCTCAGCAGAGGCAGCAGGCCAGCGCCCTCAGCATGTCCTACCTCGACGATATCTCTGGATCTACTCCGGCACCGGCCAAGTCCTACGCCCCCTCTGGTGCTGCCCCTGCTGCCGGCGGTGCCAAGGGTGGGACCGTTCCCGACGATGCCAAGCTCTTCGGCCATGTTGCTGTGGCCCCTGTCGCTTCCTCCTACGTCGCCCCCACCGCTAAGTTGAGTGATGACAACCCGACGTGTCTTGATGACAGCAAGCCCTACAGCTGCTATTCTGAATACGACACAATGGATGCCAACTCGAACAACCCCTACGTCGGTAACCGTGTAAGTGGCGATCCTCATGCGTACTAAGTTTCGTATCATCACAAATGATACCTACCTGGCGCATTACGAATGAGTGTGGTAGCACGAAATATAACAAACCGCACTTTTTACTTCCGATCGGGCCAACAATTATTTGTTGGATACCGTTTTGGGATGATATGATGTGTTGAGAGTGGGACGGGGTGCCACTACTACCGTAGATACAGCTAGATACGAAGATACGGCCAGTACATTCCCATTTATAAACTCAACAATTGATTCTCAAAACCAGCAAAGCAGCAATCGATCTAACTACATAGAAAGTTTTTACTTGCAATAAATATCACCTACAGTATGCTGGAACTACTGCAGCTTTACCACCCCCATCTCTCATCGCCGAGTACACCGATTTCGCCCAGCAGCTTGCTCAAGTTGCTGGAGCGACTATCCTACCCTACTGGAGACTTCCAATCGAAGTCGAAAACAAAAATGATGCGTCCCCGGTAACCATAGCCGATAGAGCAGCCGAACTGGCCATGAGGACGCTGGTCGAAGAGCGATATCCGGATCATGGCATCATCGGAGAAGAATATGGATCTGTCAATCGCGACGCAGAGTTTGTGTGGGTCTTCGACCCTATAGACGGTACGAAGTCGTTCATTACAGGGAAACCTCTGTTTGGAACATTGGTATCGCTTCTTTATAGAGGGAGACCTTTTATAGGCGTCATCGACCAGTGCATACTGGAAGAGCGCTGGGTTGGATCCATCGGGAATCCAACGACATTGAATGGGCAAATCGTGCGCACATCGCCTAGCGCAAGAAGATTAGAGGACTCAATACTGTATAACACCTCACCAGACATGTTCAGTACTCCACTCGAAAAGTCAGTATTCGAGAACGTCAGGCACAAATCAAAACTCACCCTCTACGGATGCGATTGCTATGCGTATGCCCTTGTGGCATCAGGATTCGGTGCCGATGGAGTTATTGAGGCAGGTTTGGGTTTGTATGATTACTGCAGTCTCGTCCCGATCCTTGAAGGCGCTGGAGGCGTAATAACAGATTGGAATGGGCGGCCTCTTAACCTGCAAAACCACGAGTTATCGGAGGGCCGCGTCATTGCAGCCTCGAATTCTGAGCTGCACAGCAATATGCTTCGAGCAATAGGCGAGATTTCTCCGCAAGATAATTAAAAAATTCACCCCCTTAGAAATGTAACGTACATATATATGCAATGTGTCTACATCTACCATCCTCTCTCTCTAATACTTCTGCGAACGCTTCTGTTGGGTCTTAATTTTCACCCAATGAATCGTTCCAAAGCAAATGCAAAACAATACGTAATGTCACCCACCATCAATCGAAAAGTCACGGCCATTCGGCTATGATTGGGAAGTTTATTTTATATATAGATTAAAGCTTTATTAGCGGGACGACACCACCAGCACCACAATCGAAAATCGAAAGCGAGCGCCGTACGTAATCTGAAAATCGTACGTAGATCTACAGTACTGCAATCAAACAATCACACAATCACACGCACAATCACATCATATGCCTCAAAGTTCAGCGCATTGATCTGCCTGCGGCCCATCTGCCATACGTGTACACGTATCGCGATAAGTGTCAATCGCCCTGCAGAGCATACCTTTCGCGAAGCGGTAGGGGGATTCGACAGTGCAGTCGAGTCGAGTCTTCTGCTGCTGGTTGCAGTCTCTCGGGTTGTGTGGAACCGCGTAACTTGAACACTTCAACACGAAGAATGAGCCGACCGATGCCGGTCGCTCCGCCGCCTCCTCCGACCCTGGCGCAGTATTTGGAGGATACGTCCCACCCCAGCGCTTCGACGTCCCACTCGGTGCATGTGGCGGCCTTTGCGGGTTCCACCGATGCGCTTCCCGCGACTGCTGCTGCCGCCGACAGTAACAACATCGGCAAGCACGACGGGAAGGCTACGAAGGTGGCGTCCGTAGCGTCGGTCGCCGACCTGACTCTGCAGTCGGCCTGCCGCTGTCCGCATCTAGACGCCATACTGCCCCACATCCTTCGCATGGACAGGTACGATCCCATAGTGGAATTGCACCTTGGTCAGCACTTTGGAGATGTGACACCGCTGACGGCGGGGGGGAAGCTGATCGGTTCGGCTTCGGCTTCGGCCCATACTGGTACCACGGCGGCGGCGGCTGCCGCGAATGCAGCAGCTACCTCCCCCATCGGATCTCCACGGGATGGTCATCATGCCCACCATCATCACCATCAACATCGAAATCCCTCCCCAAAGTCGACCGGTCCTCCTGCTCCTGCGGCACATGCAACAGCTACCGGTTCGGTCGGTCCATCGTCCCCAATGCCCCCAGCTCCGGCTCCAACTTCTTCTGGGAGGTCATCGTCGAATCAGCGGGCCGATCGATCTGTATTTGGCCCGGAACACGCCCGTCTCCTGGCCGTTTCGGGACGGGGTGGTGCCGCAACGACGTGGTGTCCTGTCCTTCCGCCGCTGTACCAGCCCAGCGGCAGCACTGGGTCCAAGTATTCGTCGGCCAATTCCAAAAGCAACGGTGGTAGCGGCGGCGCCAGCAGCATGGGTAAGGGGGATAAAAAGCGGAAGGTCGCACCCGCAGCTTCTGCTGCAAAAAAGGCGCACAGTGTCCAGTTAGCCAAAGATGCTGCGGCCAACGTACCAGCTCTGACCGCCGATGACACCAAAAGCAATGTTCTCCCCGCAGCAGCAAAAGCTGAGACTGCTTCGGCACCAACGACAGCTCAAGATATAGCTTCAACCACACCTCTCGCAAGTACCACAAATCCCGTTGCCCCCATATCGTCAACTGCCGACGTCATTTCCAAAGAAAGGAATGATGGGACGGATGATAAGGGAGCTGTTCCTCCTGCAAAGTCGGAGGCAGAAGAAAAGGTTATCGCACAAACTGCTTCCGCAAAAGGAGAAAACCCTCTCGACGTTCCTGGGAGTGTATCCATAGGAACAAAAGAAGGCGGCGAAATGGAGGTCACAGATGAACGAGGGAACGGGGACCCAATCAACCCGGGTAATAATAATCCCCCCACTGGTGCTACATGTACCGCCGCAAAGGACAGTGATTCTGCAGAGAAGACGAAGAATGATGTTGGTAATGCGCATGATGCGAAGGACAAGCCAGAACAAGGTGACGCCAATTTGAATGTCGTGAACGGGGACGATGCACCAGCGTGTGAGACGCAGGAGGCAGGTGTAGATGACATTGTAAGCAATGCTCATCCGGATATGAAGATGAGCGCGGGTAGTATCGAAGATCCCACCGGCAACAAGGCGGAGGAAGAAATGAATGAAGCGTCGCTACCATCAGAAATGACCCAAACCACCCAATCTCATCAGCTGTCCGATTCCCGATACAATCAGCTACGAAGTCGCGAAAGGCGAATCATGAGAGAAAGAGAGAATGTAATGCTAAAGTCGAGGACACTGCCTCCAGAGGAGGACGTTCGATTGGCCCAACAGAAGCAGTCGCATCGCCCTATGAAGCGCAAAAAAGGTGAAGCAGCAGCTGCAGATGGAGCTTGTGCATCGATGGGGAGTGCTCACGACGATATACATTCTTCCCACGAGCGACAGATGCTGCGATTACGGGCATCTGTGGCGTCTTCCAAAGTAGAGGAGTGGCTGCAAGTTGTCAGAGACGGCCGCGAGGCATTCTATAACGAGCATGAATCAAACCGATATCAAAGTCGGTGTGCTTGGTGTCCGCCCAGTATGTCAACCAACAAAAGAGATGGCTTAATGCAATGTCTCGAGTGCTCCGTGGTAGGATGTGGTCCGTCGTCCACTAGTTCAGACTCGTCTGCTCATATGATGTGCCATTTTATCGCGAGCGGGCATAATTTTGGTGAGTGTGGGCTATTACGTTGTAGTACTTCTACCTAGGTACGGGCGAGAAAGTTTACAATACGATCCGATTTCTGATTTCACTTGCATTTTTTCATTTCCATTGTATGATGCAGGCATAACTTGTGGTCCTCGAGCAGAGATTTTTTGTATGAAGTGCGGTGATTTCGTATACCACGAGGTCTTCGACCAAGAGAAGGAACGTATGGATATTTCGCACTATCTACCTCAATTTGGATGGGAGGTAGGCAGTCTTCGTCGATCCTACGAACCTTTCTCATTTGTCTCTACGCCCGATCATGGCATCGTTTGGCGGGGAATGCTGGCATCGTACCCTACTTCTGTCCCAACCGAATTTGTCCTCGCGGGTCGTTTGGCACTGCGGCGCCAACTGATGTTCAACGGCGAGTTGGAGGCCGGCGGCGGTTGCTCAACCTGGGGCCCCATGGCAAGTCGTCTTGCGATTACGCAGAGTCGTTTGGGCAAGAGAAGATGCAGAATCAAGGCTCCGGTTGGCATGTACAATCTTGGCAACACTTGCTTCATGTCGTCTGTTCTGCAGTGTCTCGTCAATTGTCCACCAATACAGCGATACTTTCTTCGGGATGGCAAGCACAATCACCTATCGTGCCAAGTGCTGCGGTCCTCGTGTGGAGAGGCGCCGACATCGCCAACAAAGTCAAACCATAACAGCGACTCCCACGGCATTTGTATTGCCTGCGAGATGGACCGTCTCATGCTTGATTACTATGGCAGCACTATTGGGCACAACGGCATCACTGATGCTGTAGGCGAAGCCCCCAACCCAACATCCTGCCATGTTGCTTCTACTGCTAACCCGGCCGTGCCCTCCCAGGATAAGTGCGGCGATCCGTTGGTTCCATCGCGGCTCTTGGCGGCTACTTGGAAAAGCGGCGGCATGAAACACCTCGCGGGTTATCAACAGCGCGATTCTCACGAATTTCTTTCCGCCTTTCTCGATATTATGAGCAAGCATGATCGTCATTTTGCCGATATTACGAAAGAGTTGAGGGAGGAAGCCAAGCCTAGCAGCCTCATCTCGAAGGAAAGTGCGAGGGAAAGGTCTTCAAACGACACTTCGGAAGATATCGTCAAAAGCTTATTTGCTGGAAACTTGCGATCTGTCCTTATTTGGTAAGTAGATCTATTGTGCTCCAGTAAATAATCCAAGTTACCTGTCGTCTCCTAATTCCATTGCTCACTTTCTGTTGCTCCACGTCTCCCCCCCAACTGATCCATAACGCGGCCAGTGAGACATGCGGCTACAAGAGATCCCAACCAGAGCCATTTCTCAATATTTCTCTCCCAATTACCAGCGAAACGAAAACTATCGAAGCATGCCTACGACACTTTACCCAGCCTGAAGATCTCTCCGATATTACATGCGACCTCTGCGAAGAGAAACACCCCCACACGAAACAGCACACATTTGCCAAGCTTCCAAAGATTCTATGCCTCCACCTAAAACGGTTTGATGCCGCAACGAACAAGAAGATATCCGAATTTGTTTCTTTCCCTGCACAGCTTAATGTAGGGCCTTTCCTTCCACACTGGTGCGAGGTTATACAAGGAATGAAAGCTTCGGAGCACGCGGCAGAGCCAGATGGAGACAATAATGCACAGAAGGCACAATCTTGCTCTGCTGCAATTATGTATGACCTTCACGCGACTATCAACCATACTGGTACGCTTCACCAGGGCCATTACGTTGCAAACGTCCGAGTAGACCGGAAATGGTATCACTGCAACGATGCGCACGTTTTTGATGCTGGCGAAGGTGATGGCGAGAAGGCAGTGCTCGAGGCAGCCGTAGGCGAAGCTTATATGCTCTTCTACATACGCAGGGACGTACAAAAGTAGGCGCCAAGAGATTTATTACTTATATGTTTGTAATTCGAATGAAGTTGCGTTCATCCGGCGCTAAGTACGTAGGCCTAGGTAGAGATTTCTCAGTAGCGACCAACATACATGTAGCTACGTAGCTATGCTGAAGTGGCCGCGTCGAGAAATATCTCCACTTCATCTCCATCGACAACCAAATCTACGCAAGAAGACTCTGATTTGTACTGCTGATAGTCCCTATATCGCACTCCAAAAAAGTAATGTTTCTCGCCCTCCGGATCAGACTCTTGGTGAACGGTTGGGACATCTTTCGGGCCGCATCGATTTACATGCTTGAAGCAGCTATTTTCATGAGATATTCCCATGTCAAGCAGTTCCGCCTTTTTCAGAACAGATCCCAGGACTTTGCCAGTGCCCCCCAACGTGCTATTGTTCTCAAGGAAAGAAGTGCATTTTACAAAGAGACCGAGAGATGCATGATTCCTGGTCGAGCTCCTTTTGACGCTAAAGACGAATTGGTGACCTCTGAGCACCATCGTAAGCTTTGGCACTTGCATTCCGTTGTACTCCACCTGCTCCTCATGCCGCATTTCAGGAACAACAAAATATCTCAAGGAAGTCTGCCTCGATAGTTTCTCGATGCGATTGGTTGCCTTGGTGCCACGGTCATAAGCAATGCAACCCGCCAAAACGCGGTCCAAAGTTACTTCTTGCGAATTGCCAATTCTTCTCTCAGCGCCCGCTGATAAAACCACCTCGTTGACGAAAGCAAGAGAGTCTTTATCGAAATCGATGGAGTACGCCTCGTGGCTCAAGCGACGAGAGACAACGCCATAGACGACTCGCTTGTTGCCTTCCTTATCGATGTACGTGTGACAATAGCCCCGACCACAAAGATCATTGCTTGCAGTTTCTTGTCGTCTGCGCTTCTGCGGGGGCAATGGCGGCGAATTGAATAGGCACGCGTATTCTTTTTCAGTGATAATACAAAAATCATCATTAACGACATCGTGCGGGGTACCGTCATCAAAGACGACCGTCAGAAATCCATCATCCTTCTTTGAGATTACCGTTCCCCAATAAAATTCTTCATCCGCCGTATACCGCGCATATACCCTAGATCCAATTTCCTTCGTTGTACAGTATCGTCTGCTTGGACTTGCAGCGCTCGTCGTCGATGGTTGCTGCTGGCCTACGACATTGTCGCGGTCGGAAGAACTGTTCTTTGGGCTATCGTCTGCACTGAGAGCATCGGAATCAGAACTAAAGGAGGCGCCTTTCTTTTGGCCAGGAAGTGGTTGCGTCTCAATCTCGATGGTGCTGTGAGCTGATACCCCTAGATTTTCAACGGCAGTATCCGATTGGGACCGGTCATCGTTGACCTCTGGACTAGTAGTTTTGTCCGAAAAGGAGGGCAGTTTTGAATAAGCAGCTACCGTCAAGGTGAGAAGACCATTCAGTTTCGTTATAAACCCCGTCTCATCCTCCATGTCATCGAGAATCGATCGCACTGACGCTTTCGTCACATCACTAATGCGGACAGTTTTCCGATTCTCTTGAAAGCGGCGAAGGACGGCGGAGACAACAAACTCACGATCCTTTGCAAAGGGATAAAGCTCGTAGGGTAGCTTCTTACATTTGCAAACGAGGACCCCATTACTCGCACAGCTACAGGATTCGCCGATGACTATGCTCCTTATGCGATCACGAACTGCTGAGTCAAGATATGATGGATTAGGAATCGAAGCTCCATTGCCACCAGCGAAGCTACATGCTGACTGAATGATCCATCGCTCAGTGAGCTTGTACAGGCAACCGACACCACCGTTGTGTTGGAGAAAGAAGTCATTCCAAACACGATCTGCGTACGTCTGTAGCAGCTGAGAATGGCCAGCCTTCGAAAGATCACTGTTCCAAGCTTTGACATATTGCTTGATACGTGGCCTATTATGTTGGAGAGGTAGCAGGAGAGGCAATTAGTGCCAATACAGGGGAAATAGAGATAAGAATAAGCGCGCAAGTAAATGAATACACCAGAAACAAATCAAAGACGTACTCATGATGCCTCTTCAACGCAGCTTTCCTGGCACTAGACCTAATCCAGTCGTTGTCCTCGGCCTCGAGCATGTCCTTTATGCATCTTACGATAAAGGCCCTTGTCGCCATCCATAGTTGAGGCCCTTTCAATTCTGCTCCGATACCATGCCTTCGAACGCGGTGCTCATCTACGGTGAGGTTCCAACCCAGAGCACGATCAGGAGCATTGTACCACAAGCAAGAAAACACCAAATTCAAAGCGTAGTCGAGCCAGGGCCTGCCATCTTGTGGAAAGATACAAAGACGTCGGGTGCACTCCTTTATAAGCACTCGAAGTTCCCCGCGCAACACTTCAAACTCCAAGGGAACAGCAACGGTTGGAGAACACTTGAAGACCCCCGGACCAGGGACAATCGATTGCGAAATACGATCAAAGGTGTGGTAAGGGCTCTTACTCGCAGGCGAATTTTGTACCATGATGGCGCGCCGAATCGCTGGTGATACTGCTAGTACCCTTTCGCTACTAGCACTCGCTGGTGAATCCCTTTCGCTACTAGCACTAGGACCTTGGTCTGGCGTCCT
>Ga0115006_10003539_pt1 | contig 10646 bp, 5 predicted proteins | sample ArcOceMetagenome_3_FD_88943 | JGI IMG/M metagenome (GOLD analysis project Ga0115006, IMG submission 88943) | Marine eukaryotic phytoplankton communities from Arctic Ocean - Arctic Ocean- Svalbard ARC20M Metagenome | ecosystem: Environmental > Aquatic > Marine > Oceanic | place: Arctic Ocean...
GCCCTCTTCCAATCCCCCCCGTTATCCAAACAACCCTTCTTTCCCCCCCCCCCCCTCACCCTCACAGGAGGATAAGGTTCATCAAAGTCCAACCCGTACGAGTCACTCTTGCATCTCGCCAGTTCGTCCCTCTTTATCCTACATGTCTTCTTGGCGATTGCTGTGCCGTTCTCTCCTAACAACGACCACATATTCCTGCCAAATTCGAGAAAGAATCAGTTTCCCTTTTTCCCTTTCTTTCCCCAGGCCTGTTTTCAATCTCTAACAGCATTTCAATGGAGAGGTCTATACGCTTGGCCTTTCAACGGGCCTCAAAGATGGCGCTTGCCGCCGCTTCTGAGGCCGAGCCATCGAAGCGTGATCATAAGACATTAGAGTCTAAGTCACTCCTAAATAAGGCAATCAACCTCCTCACGACCGCCAGGGCTCAGAGGTCTGATCTCATGGACACAAGTTCGAATGCACCTGAATTGGTTGTTGTTGCTGCTGAAACTTGTCTTACTTGTAGCGAATACACAAAGTCTCGTGCACTTGCCGAGACATACTTTGAACAAATCAACTCTGCTTCCTCATCTCCTGATCAGTTCACTGTTAGGGCCCTCTTTATCATGGCGAAGACTGAGTCGATCCTTCCTTCTGAGACTCCCCTTCCTGTGGACGCCTCTCAGCCTGCCGATAGGTCGTTTCCAACGATACATGGTGCAGAGGCAGTCCGCCGCATCCTTCGAGCAACAAGGTACCTGACCAAAGCGATCTCAATCGCTCAGAAGAACCCAGTGTACAACTTCCTCATCTACAACGCATCTGTTCACTACTGGAACGTCACCCGTCCCCTCATGCGCACCGAGACCTTCAAGTTCCTGGCCCCAACCCTGACTCTGGTCTGCGATGCCTTGGACGCTGTGGATGACGAGGACTACAACTGGAGGATCCAGCTCAACCAAGCCCTCTGCAAGTCCCTTGATGAGGCCGGCGAGTACTCCGCTTCCGCTTCCCGCGTTTCCCTGACAGTCGAGTTGGCCAAGCAGTTCCTAGCCACTGCAACCGAGGCCTCTGACGAGATCCAGACCAACTACCTCGATGCAGAGACGGAGACGAAGCGCATCATGAAATTGTTGCGCTCCCTATCCGGCGAGGCCGACCCTTCCGAGGCTGACCTAGATGAGGAGGAGGTGAGATCGGACGAGGAGCGAAGCGACGAGCTAACAACGCAATTGCAAGCGGTGAAAATCCCATGCACACATATTTCCGTACAAGACGCGCCTCCACCGAAACTACCGCAAATAATTTCACCCATCATCCTAACCTATTTTGCGATTCGCAGAAGTCCTCTCCCCCCTCCCCTCGTCCCGACGATGAGGATGAAGCCCCTCCACCCCCGACCCTCGAGGAGTGCGAGCAGATGCTTTCTGACGCCGAGCGCGTGCAGTCAAAGCTCAACGCGATCTACAAGGAGAGGCAGGCGTTCCAGGGCGAGGTCTATGCCCTCTGCCAGAAACTTGCCTACCTCCGACTTCACATTGGACGCAACGCGGACAAGAACCCAGACTGTAAGAAGCTCCTGGACGATGCCGAGAAGGACCACGATTTGTTCTCTCTCTCCCACCTTGCCGAGGCAAAAGTCAAGCTACAGAAGCTGAGGTCTGAAATCTTCGACGGCAAGGACGAAGGCGACAAGCGCAACAACGCCCGCGCCACCCTTCAGGGGATCGTCGACTCAATCGTGCCAGCCCCACTTCCCGAGGACCCCGAGGACCCTACCCCCAAGTCGGTCGACATTCCCTCAGACTCCATCGAGCTTCTGGTGGATGTGGGACGCTGCGCTGCCCACCTCCTCTTTGACGACCTCGCGGCTAGCATCATCGAGAGCTGCAAGAACACAAAGATTGTCGGTTCCCCGACCTTCCGTGTAAAGCTTGATTACCTAAAGTGCGAGGTCCAGGCAAAGGAGCTCGACAGCAAGGACTCAATCACTGATGACACCCCAGGGGCTGTTCCGATAGACCCCTCCGCCAAGAAGAAGATGTCTGCCCTTTCTTCCAAGAAGGCGCTTCCTCCTTCCAAGCTGGATGCCCGTCACGTCGACGCCCTCAGGCTCTCCCGACGTGTGGAGGCCCTCAAACTTCTCGACCGTACCATCATGTCTGCAAGGCGCCTGGGGGATCCCGACCTCCTTCAGGAGGGTGCCGTCCTCGCTTGGAACTTGGGCTTGCCTCTGCTCCAGCCTCACTTACGCAAGCATGTACACCGCGTCTTCAACCTCGCGGCACAGGTCCTTCAGGAAATATCCTCCCCCCTCACTCCCTTGCGCGCAATGTTGCACCTCGAGGTTGCCAAGTGCGAGCTATCCTCTGACTTCCTGGCCAAGGCCTCTCAGCACGTCACCGAGTCTATCCAGCAGGACTACGGCCACATTGACGTCGATAGGGTCATGTCCCCCGAGATGACAACGGATGAGTACCCCTGCTTTCCCACTCCAGTCGAGCCAACCCCCGAAGACGTTGCTAAAGCAGATGCAAAGAACTCGGAGCTTCGCAAGCTCGACCGCTATGCGTTCCCCATGCACCGAAAGCTCGAGCTCCGCACTTCCATCTATAGTGAGCCGGACAATGCTGAGGAGAAAGCCCTCCTCCAACTCGAGCAGGCCAAGGAGGTCTCCGACGTCGGCCTGCAGAAGACCCTTCTACAGAAGTCGGCTGGCCTCCTGGAAATGTCCTCAGAGGCCTCTTCTTCCTCCTCCCCTCCTCCATCTCCCACGTCCTCTCCTTCGAGACAGGCGCCCTCGATTTGCCTTGAAGACATCATTGATGAGGCTAATCCTCTCGCTATCGGAGACGGCGAGCCCATGCAGGCGCCTCCGCAATCGACGAAGTCACAGACCTCCCTCTGGTCTGAAATTGTCGACATGGCTTGGTCCCTTCGCCACACGCAGCTCGTCAAGCGTGCTGTTGTGCCGATCCTCTCCAATGTTTGGAGCGTTGAGAAGAACAGGGAGTTTGTGGTCATGCAGGTCAAGGCACATTTCACCCTTGCAGAGGCCCTTGTTGAGGAGCTCAAACTCACAATAGTTCCTCCCCTTCCTATCCCCTCTTCCGACGACGACGAGAATAATACTCCACGCACCTCTAAGCGCCCTGACCCTCGCGCTCTCGGAATTCCCTGCGAACGCGATTCCCTCCTTGCCCCCCCCGCCGCATTCGCAGACAAGGTCGATAAGCTTAAGATCCAGACCATCAGTGCGATCAGTTGCGGAATCAAGAGGGCTGTCAAGCTCGGTCCCACCGCGCTTTACCTTGTGGAGTCAGGAGGTGAGATCAGATGAGGAGTGAAGTACGAGTGTAATAATTCTGATCCCCCCTCATCCTAACCCTTTTTGTGATTCCCTTCGCTCATCGTAGCTGTTCTCCTGTGGAACTTCCACATTCACATCTTCCGTGCCCAGGCCTACGCAAACGTACTTCCCTCCCTAACCGAGGCTTTGGCGACTGCTCACTCGGCTCTCATTTCCACCTCCTCCAAGGACGCGCCCCTCCTCGCTTCAATCTCTGAGGCCCTTGCTCTCTCATCCGAGGTCTCCGGTGACCTAAACGCGGCAGAGAAGTGGTGCGTTGACTGCATCCCTTTCGGCCGCCCTATGCAGATGAAGAGGCTCGTCGAGATCCTGGCCCGCCTCAAGTATTCAAGAGGTTCCAAGGACGTCGCTCCTCCCGTCGACACCAAGTCCGGACAAAAGCCTAACTCGCTCTTTAATGTTTCGGCGACAGCCGTGGCCATCGCATCTGCAGCGAAGAAGGGTGAAGCTACCCTGGCCGAGCGTGCCTCGCTCCTGACATCCTCTTTCTCTGAGCTCTCTAAGTTCCGGGAAGAGCGCTACGATCCTCCTTCGGAAGATGGCACAGCACGCGCCTCCACCCTTGAGGACGACGAAGAGGCCCTCGAGTACGAAGCAGAGCTCTGGGTTCGCCTTGCTGACGAATCCCTCTCTCAGGGGCTCCTTCGCCAGGCCCAGGCCTGCTGCTCATTTGCTACCGAGCAGCTCCCCGCACAGCCTGAGCTTCGTAAGCGCGTGCCTGTTAATACGTGGCGCTGGTATTCCTGCGCAGAGAACATTTGGGGACGTGCGATTGCTGCTATGGTCAATGAGGAAGGCCAAGACCGTTCCTTGCAGGACGAGCTCCGACGCGCTGCTCTCAAGCACCTCGTCACTGCCGCACGCCATAGTGGACGCGCCCGAAAGCCCGATCTCGTTCTCAACGCGACTCTCAACCTCTGGAACATTGCCCTCCCTCTCACTTTGTCGAAGATCTCGAGGAAACAAATTTTCCCCTTTGTCAAGCACGCCCTCTCCGAAATGTCCCACGCTAATGTCACGAGTCACTCTGACTTCCGTGTGAACCTTTACATCCTCTTGTTCGAATGCTACACAGATGCAGAGGATTGGAACGGGGGGCTTGCAGCGGTCAATGAGGCCTTCATGTCGATTCCTGCTTCGTTCCAGCGGCCTCTCTGGCAGCGCCGTGTCGTGTTCATGTCGAAGCTCGGAAAGGGTGTCTTGGATGGTATGCAAAAGATGAAAGAATCGGACCCTGTCCTTCAGGCGAGAATCTGGGTCATCCTGGCCCGTTCTGCTTCTTCCACCAAGCAACAAATGTCTGCCTACATCCAGGCCATCAGTTCTCTCGAGGGCAAGTTTGAGCGCCTTGAGTACTGCATCGAGATGGCCGAATGGATGATCCAAACGGGACTGTCGAAGAAAGACTACACCGACGTTCTCATGTCTGCTGTGGATTCCTTCATGGCCGTTGAGGAGGCTGCCTTTCCCGAGCTGCTCGGTCCTGAAAATGCGAATTATAACTCTGACGACGATGATATTGCCACCAATGACGGTGAAAACGATAGCAACTCGATTCGCTCTGGATTTGCATCCCGTGGAAATCTTGGCACTTCCCACACGAACAACCCACTCTCTCGCAACTCGTCAAGGGCTTCCATGACTGCTGGTGGGAGGACTTCGGCCCCTGGTACGGCCTCCAACACGGGTTCTGCCTCCCGTAATCCATCGGCCCCAACGACTGCGAACTCAACCGTTCGTCGAAGCATGTCGCAGCGCTCTGTCCGATCTGCCCGTTCCAATAACTCCGACACAACCAACAACGATCAGTCAGGAAAGTCGGAATCGGCTCCAGAAGCTCTCGATGTGTCTCACATGAACTCTTTCATCAAGGCCTTGGCAATGCTCGCCAAGTGCGCGGATGGTTTCCGCGTTCGTACCGAAATGGCGCTCTCTGCGGCGCATTATGCCGAACGCGCTCTCCTTCTCACCATTGATGCCGCGAACGCTGGTGCTGCAATGGCGGACTTCGAGAAACTTGATGACGAGGAGAAGGTTAAGTGTGGAGGTCTCAAGGAGTTTACCTCCTCTCGCGCCAAGCCTTACGCCACGCCGTACAGGATGGAGGATTGGAGTGATTATTCCATTACCAAGTCTATTCTTGGTCACTGCAAGAACGTCCCTCACAACCAGCAAATGAAGGTAGTTTCAAAAATGACCATGGCCAAAGCGCCCTTGATCATTTCCCATCTTTTCTACGTGTCCGATCTTCTCTGCGAAGAAGGCATGACCCTCCAGGCTCTGCCACTTCTGGTCCTTGCCGAGTTCGTTTCTCATTTGGCTACAAACACTCGCAATGAGAACCTGATTGCCCTTTGTGGAGCGAAGACGGCGGTTGCTTTGGCAAATCTTGGCAAGCCCTCTGTCGTAGCCAGCAGGCTCTCAACATGCGGCCCGTATGGCTTGGATGGCAACTCGTCCAAGAAGTACAAGGACGAGGTGGAGCAGATCGAGCTCCAGCGCTACGGAAGGATTCTTGCTAAGGGCGACATGAAATCGGACGACACTCCGACCAAGTCCATGGTCTTCTTCTCTGAGAAGAGGGGCACGGTCGAAGATGCTCGGAAAATCAAGGTCAGGTCATTCGAGGTCAGGCACCTTTGGTGCAGCATTGCCGAGCAGATGGTCATCCTGGAGCAGCCCAACACGGCTGCTCAATACATTGAGGAGGCGCTGCGCCATTGCTCCGCCTTTGATGACTTAGCATGTAGGGCTAAGTGCATGATCGTCAAGGCCAAGGTGGCGATGCTGAATGGCGACATAAGGGACAGTGTTGAGTCCTGCAAGTTGGCCCGGTTCGCCCTCAAGAATGTTGGTGGTGGGGAGAGCTCCGAGTGGGCCGAGGCTTCCTTGCTTATGGCAAGCGCTGTCTCCGGTCCTCCCTCCTATTCCAAAGGAGAGGCTAAGAAGATCCTCAATGCCACCTTCGCGGTGTTTCAGGACAGGGTTAAGTCCGTGCCTGAAATGATGAGGGTTGCGGCAGGGGACCCATCCTTCGTAGAACAGAACGGGGAGATAGACATCGAGAGTGTTTACAACTACATCCGTGTTGGAAAGGCGTACGTCGAAGCTCTCGCGTCCGAAGCAATCTCTGCCAGGGCAAGCGGGAGCCCCTGGTGGGACAACTGGACCGAATGCTTGGAGATCGTCAACGGGTGCTGCAACCTGCTTGCGTCGTTGTCGAACGGTGGGGACAGCATCCTGGAGCGTGACAAGCTTCGTCCTCCCCAACTTCTAGTTGATATGCTCGATTTCCAAAGTCAACTTGTGTTGAGGATGAAGCCTTCCGACGTGTTCATGGACGACTTGAAGGAGGCCATTGGCCTTCTCTCTCAAGCTTCTAAGCTTGCCCTTGACTGTCACGCCTTCAGCTGTCCACCGGAGCACACTGAACAGCAGCAGGGTCTGGTCATCCTCCCTCCCGAGGGAACGGAGGGGGCCGAAGAGGCCTCTGGTGTCGCCCCCCCTCCTCCTGTGCCTCGGGTCACGCTTCCCACCGCCAGGAGGGCGGCTAACCTTCAGATTGAGCTGTGCAAGCTCCATCTTGTATGCGCCAAGCTAAACAATGAGCATGTTTCCTCCAAGGAGGCCGAGGAGGCTTACGAGAGGGAGGTCACCGATCCTGTTGCTAGGTACCTTGACGTAACCGCACCGGTCGTCTTGAAGGATTCTGACACCAAGATTCAGAGCTTGCAGACTGCGCTCTTTTGTGCAACTTCAGCCCGCCGACTGGCCAAGTACTGCCCCTTGATCATTTCGGCAGCCAACGCTGTTGTCGGAGAGTGCCTGGGATTATTAAGCAGCCAGAAGGGTTTGTTGGATATGGCGTGGGACGTGGAGCTCTCGGCCTGCGCCTCTTCCACCGCCCTTTCGCATGGTAGCCTCACTCCATCGGCTTCTGCTACCGACTTGGCTGCCGCCGGGGGAGGAGGCAGCAAGAAGGGCAAGGATATGAAGAAGGAGGGCGGAAAGAAGAAAGGGGACAATGATGAGAGCTTGGCTGAAGCGCCGGCTGCTTTCGACATCGACAAGCTCGATGAGGAGGTTGCAATCGACGAGAACGGCGACATTCGCTCGCAAGCGTTGGCCCTGCTTTCTGCTGCAGGGAACTCTCTGGCGGCCCTTGGCTGCTTTGATGCGGCTACCGATTCCTACATGAGCGCCTGCGAGGCAGCTGGGTCTGCCGTGGGAGGAGAGGGCGACCCCGTGACTGCCCTTCGCAGTCTCTTAAAGGGACAGGCCGCTGGGTCTTCTAACTGGTTCAGAAAGCTAAGGATGACTTCCACCGAGGTTAACACTGCTACTAGGAACAGAATCTTCAACAGGGTGCTCGAAAGAACTGATAGGGACAGAGGCACAATGGGCGATTGCAATGAGGACTCAACCTTCCGCCCTCTGGCTGGAGGAAACCATGGTGCTGGAAGCCACAACTTTCCGCCCGTCAAGATTGCGAAGGCATACTTGAACGAGAACAGCACGGCTTGGAAGAGGAATATGAGCTTCGGGGCCAGTGGGGACTCCTTTGTCGACGATTTGCTCTTTGCTATGCCCGACGATGTCAGGCTGTTCGTGTTGCAGCTGAGTGGCGATGGCACCACCATCTATTGTGGAGTCGCAAGTAAGATGAACATGCCTGCGATTGCCAAGGTTGCCCTGGGCAAGGGAGAAGTTGCCGAGTTGGCTGACCTTACGGCGAGGATGAAGACTGTCGAGAGCAGCGGGTTCAGCAAGTTCATGATTAGGTACGCGGACGAGAATGGTGAAGATGGAAATTTCATCGCAAAGGAGGAGAAGAAGGAGGGCAAAGGACTTTTCATCAATGATGATGGAGAGGATGATATTAGGGATGTTGTCAAGAGGATGAACGCATTCATGTCTGGAATCCTGTCCAAGCTTCAGGTCGTGAATGCCTTCGCCGAGGCCGAGGAGAGCGAGAGCAATATTGTGATCATTCCCGATGTTAGGCTTCAGGTTCTTCCCTTGGAAGCCCTCGACTGCCTGAAGAAGTGCAAGAGCGTCAGTAGGGATTTTAGCGCCCAAATTTTCTTGTCGAGGCTTGCTTCTTACGTTAGAAGTGGACCCCCGGCGTCTAAGAATTTCAAATACATCGCTGACCCAAGATGGGAGGACAAGGGGAGCGAGAACGCCAGCAAGCCCAGGGATTCCGTCCTTGAGGTTATGGAGAGGCTTTGTGACAAGGGCGGCGTGTGTAGTACCTTCGGAGGGATCGTTGGGAGCGAAAAAATTCCCAGTGACGGGGAGTGGCAGAATTCCCTTGCAGGAGCGAACGAGGAGGAGGCGGGATCTGCAAGGGGCTTCTTCTACTATGGCCCTGGAAGGTGCCTGGCAAGGTTCGAGCCGGGGTTGCTGAGCGGTCTGAACATTGACAACAGCCAGCTTGTCGTTCTGGTCGACAGGGCCGAGAACGATTCAAGCTACAGGCGACAGTCGAAACTTGACAACCAGAAGAGGCCCGACCACTTGACGTTGGAGAACGCTCTTGAAACTGCTGCCCTTTTCAGCTTGGCGGGAGCGAACAGTGTGGTTCTTAACAGGTGGGCTACCTCCTTCCATGCGAACAGCAAGTTCATTGAGACTTTCTACGAAAAAATGATGGCGGGAGGGACCTGCTCCGAGGCAATGCAAGCGTTCAGGGAGCTCCAGGCCAAGGGATTCGAGGGCTTGAAGAACAGGATCAAGTACAACACGGTCGTTATTGGACTTCCCAATGTAACAATCTCAAAGTAAGCGTAAGGGGGTGGTTCCTAGGTGGTTCCTATCGGGTTTCCAAACGTGGACATCTCAAAAAAATTAAAAGGCGTTTAAAATTCGTTGTTAAATCAATCCATTTATTTGGTACGTTTATATATTATAGTTTCGGTATTGGAAGTAAGGTTTGGTAAACCTTTTTATTCCGCTTTTTCTTTTTGTCTTCTTGCAGCGCTCAGAATTTCTATAGCAAGATCCTTCTTGTTGATATAGGTCCAACTCTCGAACATTGTCTCGTGCTTGTCCATGAGGGGCTGTGTCCACCTCCGGATCTCTTTATTGGTGGTTGATAGCTCAGTGGTGTTTCTGATGATTTCCACGATGTTCTCGTGTAGATCGTTAAAGTTGGCCCACTGAGGTTCTTCAAGGGTGTTCAATCTCTTGGAAGACCTTCTCAGTGAGAAAGTTGAAAGTTTATTGGACGGTGTGGACGGGGTGGTGCTGTGTTCTATTTCGGAGGAGACATTCTCTCGTTGGGCGAGGGGAAAGTATTCGGTGATGTATTTCATGATGGCGGGGTGGCACAGACTGCGGGCGAGCAGCGAAGCGACGCGCAGAAGGTTGTTAGTTACGTGGGTAGGGGGGGATACGGCTTTCGTCTGGTCTCACCTTGCTTTCAGGGCCTTGGAGTCGAGGAAGTTCACGTCGCTCACCAACGGGTGGGTGATGAGTGAGTTGTAGGTCATACGGTGATCGGGGTTGCGCTTCAAAAGGTGCTCGCAGAAGTCGACCATGTCGTCTGAAAATTCATTCCCGTAAGAGATGCGGCCCATGAGACTCTTGAACTCAAAGTTGGCTGCTGCGCTGGGCTTCTTTGAGCCGTCAAGATTCGGTGGGACCATCTCTATAGCGTCAGAGGCGAGCGTTTTGGGGTCGAAAAGACCCATAGTCTCGCTGGAGTAGTTGCTCTTGTTCTCGAAAGGCTTCTTGGCGCAGCTGAGGACGTAAGCCGTGACTCCAAGAGAGAACCAGTCGATAGCCTCGTCGTAGCCTTTCCTCTCGTTGTACTTGAGGTTGCGCTCGCGTACGATCTCGGGTGATCTATATCCGACGGTACCGCAGGAAGTCTTGCGGCGGATTCTGCGAGCCAAGGTTGCCGGGGAGAATTCTTCCCTGGTCTCACCCTCCCCATTGAAATTCACGGCATCCTTGGCCTCCTCGGTGGGCGAATCGCGGGAGCCGCTCCGAGATACTTGTGCAGTGGTAGGTGCAGTGCAGGTAGGTGTGGTGGGAGAAGACACGTTGCCAGGAGAATTCATGTTGGTAGATCGCTGGCGTCTCTTAAGAATCCCAAAAGATCCGCTTGACGTCTCGTTACTTCCGGCTATCGACGACGCGTCGGACGTGGACATAACATCGTCGAGACTTGTCTCGGTAGTATACGTCGAACTATTTTCAACGAGCTTTTCCTTGATTTTTCCAGCGAGGCCAAAGTCGCAGAGGAGGCAGTGGCCATCAGACGCAAGCAGAATATTCGAAGGCTTAA
>Ga0115006_10003540_pt1 | contig 10645 bp, 11 predicted proteins | sample ArcOceMetagenome_3_FD_88943 | JGI IMG/M metagenome (GOLD analysis project Ga0115006, IMG submission 88943) | Marine eukaryotic phytoplankton communities from Arctic Ocean - Arctic Ocean- Svalbard ARC20M Metagenome | ecosystem: Environmental > Aquatic > Marine > Oceanic | place: Arctic Ocean...
AATGGGTGCGTGTGCGTGTGCGTGTGCGTGTGCGTGTGCGTGTGCGTGTGCGTGTACGTGTGAGTGTGCGTGTGCGTGTGCGTGCCTGTGCCTGTACATGTGTATGTACGTGTTTACGTGTATGTGTATGTGTATATGCGTGTGTATATGCATGTACATATGTATGTGCATGTGCATGTGCATGTGCATGTGCATGTGTATGTGCATGTGCATGTGTATGTGCATACGCATGTGTAATTGTAAGCGCACGTGCATGCACATGCAGAATCAGTGCACACATGGGTGTGCCCTATTCCACGCCTCAGATTTCTGAAGTTTTGTTCTCCCTCTCTCCCTCCCTTCCTCTCTCTGCCTCTCTCTCCCTCCATCCCTCTCTCCCTTCGTCCTCTCTCTCTCTCCCCTCACACCCCCCCCCCCCCTCCCCCCCCCCCTCTCTTTCCCTCCCTTCCCCCCCTCTTCTTTTCTCTCTGCCTCTCTCCGTCTCTCTGCACGCTCGTGCGATTTTTCTCCTCCCTTTGGGGTACAAGGATCGTGGCCATGACAAGCTGAGCCTGAGCATCGATCCATTGATACAATCGCTCCTGTCCTCTGCAAACAAGGAGGCACTCTCTACGCGGCTCGCGAACATGTTCGAAAAGCTCGACTCCGATCGCTCGGGCGCCCTCAGCTTCCAAGAGCTCCGGTACCGGATGTTGCATGTAGGGTGTGGGCTCCAGTCTGTGGGCGCGCCGCGCGCCGGGCGTAGGGCCTGAAGCTGTAGACGTAGGCAGCTTCTGCCAGTAGAGTTTCTGCCATCGCTTCCGCTGGACAGCCTCCGAGTGTGTTCTACGAAACAGCCCTGTGCTTGTGGTGCAATTCTGCGAAAGGAGTATTGGCCGTTTTTTTAGCGCTGAGCTGTTGTCTCTGCGGCACCAGGGACGGGCTCAAGAAAATGAGCCAATTCACGCCGCCCATCTTGCTAACGGATGACGAGTGGGACTTCATCACGTACAACAAGTCCCTCTGCACGGCAGGTCAGGAAATCGACCTCGTGAGGTGGAGCTCTATCATGAGCGAGCAGGTGACCTGCTACTGCCTTCGCAACCTCTCGGTGTCGATTCCTGCGGTGCTCAAGGAGGACCAGCACCTCGGCACCATGATGCTCGGTGTGAGGTGCGTGGTAGTACGCGATATCGCACGTACCCCGAACGAACACACGTTTGCTGTGCGCTGCATGCGCGTGCATGCGTGGGATTTCGCGCATGTTTGTGCATGTGACGCCAGGGTACGTCTTGTGCTTGCACCTCGTAATGAGAAGGGGATGCATAGACAAGCCGCAACTGATAAGACAGAGATGCACGCTGTCCCGGGCAGGCTGATCCTGGAAAAGATGCCAGACACCACGCCCACAGACAAGAGCGGTCTTGTCCGCGCAGTGCCCAAGCATCTCCAGCACCTCCAAGCCCTGAAGCGCAACAACTCATACGCACAAGAGGCAAGCTCCGTAGTGCGCAAGAACGTCAACGCGCAAGACACCAAGGACGGCTTTTCTTCCTGGCAGTCTGAAGGGCGTGCCGAAAGTCCGTTGGGTAGTCCTTTGCACCGGGACCCTTGGCAGCCCTCGAGCGCTCGACGTGCGGCACCCCTTGCGGGGGATGCAGACCAGAAGAAGCAGGCAGAGGCTCTTTTAGCTCTCCAGCAAGGACAGGAGACGATCCTGGCGGCACTCAAGGACATGACTTCGTCGCTGCGCGCTCTTGAGGATCGTGTGGCGGCTGGTGAAGGTGTTGGCGATGGACAGGGCGCGTGGGAAAGTAGGGGGCGTGCGAGGGCAGGGGAGAGCAGCGGAGGAGAGTATGACAGCGAGCAGCTGAGAGAGAGAGGGGATAGCGGATCGGGCGGACAAGATGGACAAGCCTTGGGCAGCAGCCAGCTGGAGGCCTTGGCATATGTTGAACAGGCGTGGGACAAGGCTGCGAATCTCGAGTCCGATCCACTTTCAGCCCGCAGAGGCAGTGCGAAGGCTCCGGTGCGTGCTTAGGGACACCCCTTTCTTTCGTCTTTTCGTGCCTCTTGTTCCGCCTCCCGTTCATCCCTGGCACGGGTCTGACACCCTCAGCCCTGCATCTCAGGTCGATGCGTCACACCAACGCCCCCAACCATACTCAAGGAGCAGGCGCGTAATCGCTAACAGTCCTAAGTCCTCAGTGCCATTGAAGCAGAACGAGCAGAAAGGGGTTCCTGAGGCTCGACAAGCAAATCGATCTCCACGCAGGATAGTTGACACCAGTTCCAACGACCACAAAACGAAACACCTTGAGCTCATTGACGCAGGCATATCACGCGTGAGGGGATCGAGACCAAACGACAGTGCAGATAGCTTTCGCAGACGGTTACCACGATCCCCTGATCGCGAGAAGAGCACTTCACCGCGGCACGGCAAACGCCAAACGGCACGCGCCGAGCTTGTGCCGTCTTTTGCGACTTCAAGCCCCCGAGAAACGTCACCTCAACCTTTAAGTCCGGTATCTCCTCGTCAGAAGCTTAATCTTGCGACAAGAAGAGAGGCCGGACCCATGGCATTCATGATTATTGCTGCAGATGAGATTAGCAGGCGCTCGGTAAGTCCAAACACGCCACATAGCGCCCCCCTTGCGGGTGCTAGCTATGATCCTCGCACCGGGCTGGGGGGTCGATTGCCTAGATCCAACAGTCTTCGCGCGAGCAACGGCAAGGACTTTGAAGCTCCCGCACATCTGGTCGAGCAGAATTCACAGCCATCTGTGTCACAATCTCCCCCCGGAACTTCTGGGTTTTCTGATTGCATCTTCGTCGACTCTGGAAGGGACGGAGGCGAAGGTGCTCAACGACGAAGCCCAACTGGGCGCAAAATAAGACAAACACACTCGGACGGAGGTGATGGTGCTGAACAACGAAGCCCTACTGGGCGCAAACTAAGACAAACACATTCGTTTTCGGACTTTCAGCGGTTGCCACTGCTGTCGCCACGGGGGGTGAGTTTTTGCACGGGAGTTTCATGCTTTGTTCCATACACACACATACACACACATACACACACATACACACACATGCATGCACGCGCGCGCGCGCGCGCACGCGAACGCGCACACGTGCGCGCGCTACACACAATCAGTGACCATCACGCTGCACGCGTACCGCGTTGGCAGGACGGCGGTACCCATGCTATTTCTCCTCACCCGTCGTCAGGTTCTCTGTCACGTTCCATCCCTCTATGACTGCTCTCGCTCCCGCGCTCTCTTGATCTCGTGGGCGCTCTGTCGTGCTCGCGCGCTCTCTCGCCCGCTCGCTCTCGCCCTCGTCCGCTGGATCTGCCTCTTTCTCGCTTGCTCTGCTTTTATATCCATTTGCTCGCTCTTTCTTATTCCCTCGTTTTCTTTCACTTGCATTCTCGTACCCAAATGCGTGCACGCTTGACATTCAACATGGAACAGGTCGAAAGCGCGAATCTGCCGGGCCCGCAGCTCCCGCGAACCGGGAATATCACTCTATGCCTCAACAGTCGCGGCCTGTTAGTCGCGATTATGGCGCTTTGCCTCACGTCAACGTAAATGCCGGCGCGAAAAGATGGGACAGGGAAAGAGGAGGAGAGGGGTTTCGAAATAGCACCGCGAGCAGAAGCAAGGACAAACTAGACACACCAATGGGTTACACTCCCAGTCTCTCTCGCTGCAACGTTTTGTACACGTGTTCGTTGCCCTGCTTTTTCTGCGCCGCTCTGCGCCCGCTGCTAGTATGTATATTTTGTTTACTCCTGTGCATGTGACTAATTTGCGCTGCTCTTGTGTCAATCTCTCTCCCTCCCTCTCTCTCTCCCCCTCTGATTCTGAAGGTCGACGACGGCAGAGCACCGCGTTTCGTCGATCTTTAAAAGCCAGAGAGAGCAGGGATCTGGCGGAAGGTGGGGAGTCGCCCGTCGAAGGAGGAGGGGGGTTTGTAGAGGCTGAACGGCGGAGCCGTGGTGCTGTATGCTTTGTTCCGAGTTGATGATGGATCATGGATGTTGTTCAGACGTGACCCATCGCCCCTGCCGCTGGCGTGCCGTGTGTGCACACTCGTACAGTACGTGTACGCACAGACGGGCGACGTATGCTTCATGGGCAGTGGCGGGGGGGCAGCAGGTCCGCATGGGCAACGACATGGGGCGCATCAGCGTGACAGGCGGACACGCAGGAATGCACACACGCCTGCCTATGCCACGGTAAACTCGACAGAATTTTCGAATAGTTACATTTACACATCTGCCGAATAAAACATTCACATCACACCCCTTGCACATGGTGCACCATGATCCCTGCTCAACGCTCCTTCTATGCCCCTCCACAACCTCCCAGCGCACGCAAAGCGAGCACTCACGTCACAGCGGCGAGGGGAGCGCAGGCAGCGGCATCAACTTTGCACTGCCACTCGGAGTGGTGCCATGCTGCAGGCCTCCGGCACGCCGGAAGGGAGATTGAGTGCCCCCCGCGGAGCCTTTGGCCTTAGCACCGGCACCAGTCGCCTTGCCAGCGCGCGCAGGTGAAGGCAACGCCCGAGAGCCCGCCCTTGAGCCCAGTCGCCCAGGAGATGCTTCATATGGCGAGCGGGCTCCAGCCTTTCGCGGAGAAGCCTCATACGGCGAGCGCGCGGCAGCCCTGCTGCTGCTTGTGCCGGTGCCGGTGCGGGCCTCTGACTTATCGCTGGGTCGCGAGGGCGACAATCTGCGATCCCGTTCGCGCACCTTGCCTGGCGTTTGGAGCCCGGGAGAGGCCCGCGCAGGACTGCCATGTGCCAGCTCGCACGCACCACCCGAGCTCTCCGTTCCTGCTGTGTCTGACGCCTCTTCCGCCAGGCCTCGTGTGCCCGTCCCCCCAGTCTCTACGCTTCGACGTGCACCTCCGGCGGCCGAAGATTCCTCGCCTTCGAGGGGCAGCGGGGGGACGAGAGGACTGGGGTGCTCCCGCGCACGGGCGTCTTTGAAAACGATGCTGGGTGAGGCTACAGGAGATGGAGAATTGCTGCGCAATGGCGAGGACGCTGCGTTGCCCAGATCGAAGTGGAGTTGCTGCTTGCAGCCAATTGTACACATGCGCACGTCAGGGTGGAGTACGAGATGGTGATTTTACACCCGCCTGGCATCAGGCACATGCATGGCACTGGGTTGGCAAATGATTTGCCACACTCAACCGCTTTGCAACAGCTACTGCGAGCAAACAGCTCTCGAGGGGGGCAGCAAAGCACGAGCTCGTGCATTGCCAGAGCAGAATGGGCGCTTACCTTCTCAGTACTGCCCGGCGGAGGGGACCTAGACCGCGAGCGGGCGCTCCCCTTGCGCGCGGAATCAATGAGCTGCTCGTGGATAATTGAGACCTGATTCTCTATACCCTTCTTCCACGCACTGAGCACCTGCTCTCTCTCCGCCCCGCATACGCCTCCATTCCCCGGCGTCATGGGGGGCAGCCCACAGTTGCCGGGAGGGGTCTTCCTCACAGGCGAACCCGCAGCGGGCGAGCGACCAGCACGGTAAGGCGTCGGCGGCAACCCCAGGCCCGCCCCTGCAGCACTTGCGGGACCGCCCCCAAAGAACCCCTGTCCACCGGCGGGAGGAGTGATGTGAACTGCGCCACCCTCGCCGTCCTTGGTAGCAGACTTGCTCTTTTGAGCAGACACTTGGGCACCCGCAGACCCTTCGCCGTGCTTGTCTGCACGCGCAGCAGCAGCGTCCCGAGCAGCGCCTGCGCCGAAGCGCGATGCCATGTAGGCTCTGACCGCTCGTTGTATGCGCACAGCACTTGAGTCTGTCACCATGGCTGCAACAACCACAGTTGAGCGGGCCAGGAGCACGGTCGTGGGGACAGGGGAGACGCACGTCTTCGTCAGGGTCACGACTGCCTCGCGTTTCTCAGGATGCCTGACTGCAAGGCGGGGTTGACTGCAGGACAGAGCATGACAGCCTCTGCTTCGAGACACGCGCGAGGCAACGGACCAGGGGCACACGCTTGCAGCGCAGAGCAGAGCGACAACATCTAACGAGCGCACCTTCCTTGAGCGCGCCAGGCTCGCAGCAGATGCTGCTCGAATAATTTGCTGGCCAAGCCGGCTGCTTGGTGGGCACAATTGCTGCACTTCCTGCACTTGCTGCTGCCCGCTCACATTCCCCAGTACCCTTGGCATTGTCGCCACACGGCGGCACCAGAGACTTGACGCACGCGGGGCCAGAGCCCTCGACAACTTGCCACGACTGGCGCGGCGTGTCCACCGCGACCTGACGCGGCGTTTCATCGGCCGCAAGGATCACAGAGTCGCCGTCTTCCTCGCCTTCCACCCACAGCGAGCGCTGCTTGCCGATGTCCTCCTCCGCATCCTCTTCCCCGCCGTCGGGTCTCGCACTTCTGCTCCCGCCGCTTTTCGAAGGGCGGACCTTCGTAGGCGGTGAGACCAAATCCTGCTCTTGGCGCGGCGTGGTCTTGTACTCGCTATCTTCGTTTAATGCTGCACAGTTCCCGAGGCTGTTCTGCTTGGCCTCATCCTCTGCAAAACAGCGGGCAGGCTGACCAGAAATGTGCCCTGCCGTGGCCTTGCCCGGCGAGTAGAGCGTCCACATGACCTTATTCCAGAATCGCAGCACGCGTTTGAGAAGAAGTCGCTCGAGGATCTTGGCCATTTTGCGGCGGCTAGACCATCCCCTCACAGTCTTTTGCAGCATCACTGCTGCGCACCCCTGGCTGCCGTTTCTCTCCTTGAGCCGCCGCCGGCTCAATGTGCCTCGCCAGCACGCTTGCATGCGCACGGCCGCAGCAATGCGAATGCGGGAGGCGTCTGTCGTCGTCGCGGTGCTCAGTTCGGTGGAGAGGAAGCGAAGGAAGTTGACGGCCTTCGACAGTCGCAAGCGCATGCGCTCGCTGCGCTTTCGCGCCAGGCGGCATCGCGTCGCGCGCTGCAGCAGCTCCACCGCGCTCACCGCTTGCTCCTGGGAGCACGCAAAGTCTATGTAGTTGATGCCCGCCGTCACATTGAGCAAGCTGTCCTCTGGCGCGACTGAAATGCAGCTGTCCTCAGGCCGCAGCCGAGCCGCAGCCAGCGCGTGCTTGCGCCAAACCCGCTGCAGGTGCCTGGCGGCAAAGTGATGTACGATGGCCTGCCGTCGTTCGGGCGGACTCCAGGAGTACACGCGCGCGCCGTACTCGTTGTGCATGAGCACCCGTCCGTCCACCAGCGCCTGCGCCTCGACGGGAAAGAGAAGCGTGCCTCGCTTCCGGGCGAGCCTCAACAGCCAGCCGCGCGCCGCGCGCTGCACGGTGACGGCCGCGCGCTCGTCGTCGCTCGCAAAGAGCGGGTTGTCGAGGAAGGCGTTGATGCGAGCACACGCCGCGAGCACGTCCTTTGTTTGTCTCCCCCGTTTCCACTCGTGCTGTATCGCTCGTCTAGTCCCAACGGCGTCCTCGACTGCAAAGCGCCCCTTCGCACCGGGCGCCGGGCCCCTCTCCTCGCCCTCTCTCTCTTTTCTGCTGCTGCCCGCCGCGCCGGCGGACGCCATGCTCTGCCACCTCGACCCCTTTTGCGGCAGCCTGCTGCTGGACTTGCCGTCCCTGCCGGGGCTCGTCGGTATCGCGACCGCGGGCCTGTCCCTCGCGGGCGCGGGCCCCTGCGGCTTGGGCGCGATCACGGCGAGCGCCTCGCGCTGGCTGGCCGCTGGAGGTCGGGCATCTTTGTCCGCGCCTGGTCGGGGCGCGCGTGGGCCGCGTGCCCGCGGCACAGCACCACCGCTGGCGCCGGACACCACTGTCCAGGCGGGGGGCGCGCAGGAGGGGGGGAGTGCGGGGGGTCAGCCGCGGCAGCGTGGGGGCATGCGGCATACGCGGGTCGGTTTGCGAGCGTGCTGCGCATACGCATACGCACACGCGCGCGCACGCGCAGGATCCGTCCGACGCACTTGCGGGCGGGCGCGGCTGAAGGCCCAGCGCGGGCGCCGCCGTCGGGATCGGCGCGCCGCCGCCGCGCTTCGCGGGCATCACGCGCTCTCCTCGCCTCGGCGGCAGCCCGACATCGTTCAAACACACTGTAGCCACGAACAAGTTCGTGCATGAATATCGAACAAGTTCGTGACAGGAATAAAACGTTCGTGGAAGGAATAACAAAAAAAAAGCTATTTCGGAGCACATGGCGCCCACAGAACTGCGGCTGCGGCGGGCGGCGACGCTGCTCGTGGCGGCCGCGGCGGCAGTGGCGGCGATCTTGGCCGTTACCGGGCGCACCGGCCCGGCCGGGGCACAGCTGCTGGCCTTCGTCCCCGTGCGCCCGCGCCTGTCGGCGGCGTGCAGCGGGTGTCTGTCGTCGATTCTGCGCGAGAACCCGCCGTGGGCGAGCGCGCCGTCGTTCGACCCGAAGCACGCGATGCTCTGCGTGTCGGCGTCGTGCGCGAGTGCCACCCTCGCGGCGCGGCCGGCCCGCGGCGCCCAGGAGCTGTCGGGTCTGCCCGCCGGCGCGGCGGCGCCGGCGGGGGCGTCGAGCGCGGCCAAGCTGACAGCCGAGATGAGACGGGAGCAGCAGCGGCTGGATGCGCAGCAGCTGGAGCTCAACTGGCAGCGGGCGCGCCTGTTCTCGCAGTTTGTGGGCCCGCCGGGCACGGCCAAGGCGCCGACGATGGTGCTCGCGGACTTCGTCCCGCCGCTGGACCCGCAGGGCCGCCCTGTCCCGGCCTGGCTCAAGTTCACGCCGGCCGGCCAGCCCGCGGGCGCGTCGCCTGCCGGGGCCGCGACTGCATCGGGGCTTTTTGGCGTGGGCGGGGCGTGGGATCCGGAGGCAGCGCACCCCTTCAAGGTGGCGCCCACCACCATTCTCACGAACAACACCAATTGCTACGCGCTCGACACGTGCAGCACCTGCCTCGGCGGCGGGTGCGCCTGGTGCCATGGCGCCGAGGTGTGCGGAACGAGCTGTCCGAGGCTCTGGAACGTGCAGATGTTTACGCAGCTGGACTCGTGCCCTGCCCCCGCGAACGTGCAGGCGCAGGAGCAGGCGCAGAACACCAGGGAGCTGGAGGATCTCACGCGCATGTCTCGCAAGTCAGAAACAGGAGACGAACTGGTCAAGAGCATTACCACTGAGGAGCGGCGTGTGGCAAATGCTACGGACTTGGAGATGGATGCCAGCAAGTTGACCTTTTACCCCCTCGCCAAGGCCCCTTTCCTGCAGGACAGGGGGGACGTGCGGACTGTGGAATCTCCCTTCATGCCGCCCTCTCTGCGAAAAGCTGTCGAGGCGGCCGGCGAGGCTGTCACCAAGGACGGTAAGATTTCGCTGGCAACCGCCATGGCTCCCTTGAACGCAGAGCAGGCCAAGCTGAATGCCAAGCGTGAGATGCTGTTTTTCCGCACGGAGACGGGCGTGGCCACGGGCATGGAGCCAGACGAGATTTACTCACACACCGTTGGTGGGGGCGGGCAATGGGATAACTGGGCCAAGCCCACGACCACATGGAGCTTGGTGGGGCGCCCAACTCCTGGGTGGCTCCATTGGGGCAACGACAACGACGGGGGCTACTTCAATCCTGTCGGTGGCAGCGAATGGGACCCGCAAATGCTCGATCCCGCCGCGAATAAGGGCACGTGGGGCCCAGCCACAAACAGGTATCGTGTGCGGCACCCGCATCCCGAGGACGAGTCGTCCATGGTCGCGGACTCGCCCTTGTTTGGCGCATAAGCGCGTGTGCGAGCGAGATTTATTTATTAGTGGGATGGTAAAGGATGGAGGACCTATTATTAAACAATCAAATGTGTGTGCAAGAAGATGCGTGCAACGCATGGTGGGGCCAACGATAGCCTAGCGTCGTTTGCCTCAAGCTCTGCAGTAGCGTCGTTTGCCTCACCCCCTGCAGAGCTTGAGGCAAACAACGCTAGGCTATCGTTCGACTGCTTGCCATCCGCGTGCGGCGCGCACCAGGCGCCGTCAGATCTTCTCTTCGAGTCCTGTTCCAACACTCCTCGGATTTGCATGGGCCCTCGTCTAGGCACGGACCCTTGCCCCAAGCAGAGGTCCTTGTCTCCAGCACAGGCCCCACCCCAGCACCGAGAGGGGATGGTCTTGCCGATCGCCAAACCAATCGCCAAAAGCTTTTGCCGACCGCGGCCAATCTAAGCTTTGACGGGGTCCCGCGGGCCATCGCGGGCAAAGGTTTGTGCCACGAGGAGCGGAAAGATGATAGAGGCCTCGCAACAGATCTGCCACCACGCGGCACGCCGCCTCGCGTCAGCGCTCCGCGTGGTCCTTGAGAACGCTCAAGGTTGAACAGCTTGCGGGCTGAATGCTTACGTTGATTACACGCGTTGGCGGACAAAGACAGAGGTGACAGAGATGACAGTGGAGGGCGTCGCGTTGGTCGGGTGTCGCAGGGCACATGCTCATACCTTGATCGGCCTGCACTCAAGGCGGATCTTACCCCACGATTTGGCCTCGTCCGGGCTGGCCCCGCTGTCGCTCCCCTCGAACGGCTGCTCTTGCGTGACGCGACAGCGTCACAAAAAAATGCAAGTATACAGCGAGAGCGCGCAACAGCTGCAAGAAAGCATGGCTTGAGCAGACATCCACACGGACACCGCATAGGTTTCCTTGTCCACACCAGCTCTCTCACTCTTCCCTTCCCTCCTCC
>Ga0115006_10003544_pt1 | contig 10639 bp, 11 predicted proteins | sample ArcOceMetagenome_3_FD_88943 | JGI IMG/M metagenome (GOLD analysis project Ga0115006, IMG submission 88943) | Marine eukaryotic phytoplankton communities from Arctic Ocean - Arctic Ocean- Svalbard ARC20M Metagenome | ecosystem: Environmental > Aquatic > Marine > Oceanic | place: Arctic Ocean...
AACTGTTCTCTTTTTCTGAGGATGTGGCGTCACATCATTTTCCCGGGCCCGGGCCTGTCACGCCCCCAGACTCGGAGCAACTGCTCACTGTGACCGAGGATATTCGGCCTGTGAATGCGTGCGTATTCGTGTGCATGGTGCACGTGGATGGAGAGAGAGAGAGAGAGAGAGAGAGAGAGAGAAGAGAGAGAGAAAAGAGAGAGAGAGTGTGTGTGTGTGCCACCCCGGCGCCGTTATCACATCACAGGGCGCGCGAGAACAGTACTAGACTGGGTCAAGTATGTATATTTATTACTGTAGGACCTGTAAACAAGCTGTGAGCGGGAGGGTAAGGGGATGATGGCTTAGAACCCAGGTGCGTTTAGCTCCGGGCCCACCGCTTGGGAATCGCAACCAAACGCCAGGGTGTGGAGAAGACGAGCTGTCCCACCCCCATCGATATGTATGTTTATTACTGGAGAACCTATGACAAAGTCGTGTGCCGGGGGGGTGGGGGAAGTATTGACAGGCAATGAACGGATGTCGATTGGTCCCTGGCGCCGGCGGCGCCCCCCGGCAAGCCCAGGTGTTGTCTGCGGGCAGGGGGGTGGCAGCATTCTTGCGTTCCTGCCAGGAATGCAAAATTTCGTAACATTTATTGATACGCGTCCAAAAATCACTGCACCCAGCCAACACCTGGGCTTGCCGGGAGGCGCCGCCGGCGCCAGGGACGGCACTGGATGCCCTGTAGATATCTGCCCAATTCTTTTGGTAAATTTAGGGTGCCCAAGACACGAGGAGAAAATCAATGTCCTTGTCGTGACCCAGCTTTTCACAGGCCTCCACATCCACTCTGTCACGAGACGCGCAATCTCCAGCGTTGGCCAGCGTCAGACAGCGTCTCTGCGAATATCACACGGAATGACGAGGCAGCACCGAAACCAGCCCGATTCCGTCAGGGTTGCCGCACACTGACGTCGACGACTGTGAGAGAGTCCAAGGTCACGCCCGCAGCAGTCGGGCGTCCAGACTGGGTGGGCGAGGAGCCAGTCGTCACACGCTGTACCATTCGAGAGGCGGGTACTTGTAGATTTAGGCTCGGCCTACCGATAAGGCCGTGCGGGCACACTAAAATCTTCTGGGTTCGCATGTCCGTTAGCGGCCGGCACTTGCGCGTTGAACCCGTCTATCATCCTCGGTGGCGGAGAGAGATAGTCAGACGCGAGACCGTGTACTGGCTGAAGTTCTCTCCGTTGAGTTTGCGAAGGCGAGTTATGTGCAAGCAAAATGCCTCGCTCCCTGCGCACACACAGTACGTTCAGGCAGACACAACACAACGACGTCTTGCACGAGGACGTCATGCTGGAGACAGTAAGTAATCGAGGGCGGGAAAGGTGTAGCGGGTATAGCAGCCTTTGCGGACCATGTTGCAGACCGTGGCATGGAAGATACTGTGACAGATTGGGCCTCAAATCTAGGCCCTGCCCTGACTAGGTCAGCAGTGATCGAGGAGTCTATCGGCGTGAGCACTCTCCGTGGAGCTTGCGGAGGCGTCCCGTCTGCAAACGAAAAGCCATTTTCTCTGCGCACATACAGCATGTTCAGACTAACACAACACAACGACATGAATCTTGGGAAAGTCATGTTGGAGGCAGATGCAATTGGGGGCGGGAAAGGTGTAGCGGGGATATTTGCGGACCTTGGCATGGAAGATATCTGAACGGATTTGACTTCATTCTTTGGCATGGAAGTTATCACAACGGATTTCACTTCATTCTTAGTGATTGCGCGCGGTTCTGAAAACATTACTTCGTTCGGGTTCACGCCTGCTCGTGGCTGGGCCTGTGCAACGACAAAGGTATGACAAGGGGTTCGCGAAGCGTCAAAAGGCTGAACGACGGGCTCAGCCAAGGTCAAACACGATCTGCTGCTGCATACAAACCTGCAAACGCTCTGAGTCTATCGCTGGAGAGGCTCAGCATACATCAAACATTGCCACTGTAGGTTAATTATAGGGCGTTGAAATGGACAAGGAGGGAGCCATATCCAAAGCAGCATACACATTGAACACTAGCGGACCTGGGCCGAGGCGTCACCGTACTGCTCACCCGACTTTAACCCACCCAATTGCTCTGCGCGGGCATCCAATGCCTTTTTGAAGTCATAGTCCTTCCACAGTTCAGCTTCCGTTGTCTGGACATATCCCTTAGCCTGTTTGTATCATTCGCGTTAGTGTTCTATTGCATGTCTGTGTGTGCGCGCACGTAGACGTGTCCGGCAGTGCTAACGGGGTTGCCTTTGAGACTATACACGTCGAAACTGCGCAGAAACCCGCTCTATTCTGAGGATAAATGTGCTCATATCTGTATGCAGGTGCATGCACGCTGCTGCAACAACCAGTTCTAGGGCTTGGCCATCAATTGTGCTTTGATCAACCTCGGTGCTGTTTTGCTTCAGCTCCTCGTACTCGACCTTCACCACTCAAGCAAATCACCATGTCCACACATCAACATACGCACATACACATGCACATGCACATGCAGGCGCAGCTTGCTTGAGCTGCAACACGCAAACGTGCAAGAAGTTGCAAGCACAGTCTACTCACCAACCCGGACGCATCCAGATCTAACTCCATGAAACGCTTTTTGATCTGATTGAGTTCTTCGAACGACACTTTTCCCATGCGCAGGAGCTGGCATTCGACAAACTTGAAAAGAGTGATTGCCTGCGACCATAGACATCTTTACATTCAGCATGCTCGCTGGCGGATCCTGTGATGTTAAGCACGTGCCAATCATGTACCACAAGCAAGGGCCTACACGGGAACCACCTTCGATCGAAAGCAGAGATAATAAACAAATTATATCGCACAGATCATCACCTTCTTATCGTGTCCTTGTCCACGATTTCCCATTCCCAAGAGCCGCATCAATTCGAATTCTGCAGGTGTGAAAGCTTGGTGCAGAACAAGATCTGCATCTCGTTTGGAAACCATATCTGCCAAAGTTGTGTGCGCATTAGGGAGTATCCCATCGACTGTACTTTTGTTCATGCTTATCTGCCTTCTATTTGTGCTGCTCTCGCACAAGCAAGTACACGCAAACAAGCCTTGAACTGACCTGCAAAAACAGCGCCGATCGCCGACACGGACCAACCGAAGACCGGAACACCTAGGAGACAAAACAGACCTACGAAAGCGAACTGGTACTGGTGTTCCCATCGAGTGTAATATGCAAACTCGTCCACCGCGTAATTGTCACAATCGTCTCCGCAATCATCTGCATTGTCAGACACGCCGAGTCAGCAAAGTAATTTGCGTGCGTGCGTCGGTGTGTAAATGTACACAAGCAGACACACGCACGCATGCACGCACGCACGCCACGCACGCAGATTGTAGATTCCTTCGCTGCACAATAGAGGTCCACGTATCTTCTTTTAGGTGAATGCCGAAGAATTCTAACGTAGCGAACCATATCGCATGTATTTTTATACAGATTCACTCTGATGCATTTTCGGGTATGCTGGTATACGTCGGCACCATGAAGTGCATTTGGGATCTGTTTCTTTCGCAAGAGAAACTCACCACCAGGCCATTCGAGGGGTTTTAGTCCTTCGAGTCCTGCAAAACGCAAGAACGCCAGCACGCACGCACGCACGCATGCGAGTTTAAGAACCAATCCAAGAAGAAAGTCAGACTTTCTTCGACAGGAATGGCAGGAATAGGCATTCCTGCCGACGCGGTCTACACCTGCGCCTGCGGGGGGGCGCCGCCGGCGCCATGGACACGCACGAGAGAAGAGGGCGAAATGGCCAGAAGGAATGTTTGCTGTACCGGCGGTAGACAGAGACGTGACTGAAAAGTAAATGGCTGTCAAGACCGACATCTTCTGCGGACCCGCCAGTGCAAAGATGACCCCAATTCCGACCCTGCGCAGATCATAGCGTGAGCATGGACAGGAACAGACCGCATTTGCCCAAGCGCGTAATCAAGAAGAGAAACATCAGCTCACCAAATAGAAAGGGCGAGCACTGCCTTTGGCCAAGTTCTTTGCACCCAAAGAATTCGCAGATGGATAATTATGTCGTCCATTTTGCCTACTGACTCCTCGGCTTCCTGTCGTGAAAGAGGGGAAAGATGGGGCAGAGAATTTGAGAAACCACAGGTAACATTGCGAGCACAGAGCAAGTGGGACGCAAGAGACGGAGCGGAGGCGGCCGGAACGAGGGCGCGAGCGGGAAAACAGAGATCCTATGTTCTGTTATACATGGAGGCAGGTGTCACGCAAAAAGTTCGTGGTGAGAAAATTTGCGGACAGATCGCTTTTGCGAACACTCTTCCTCAAACCCGACATTATCATCCGACGACCTTTTGAAGACTAAGTGTGGCTAGGGTACGCGAGGGATGAAAGTGGAGCGTGCACTTTTGGTTCATTGACCTGGCGCAACTTGTCCAGTTTCGCCTGCTTTATGATGACTTGGTACCAGCTGCCAGGAGGATTCCCCAGTTTGGCAATCAGGATACCTGACGTTCAGCCGGATCGTCAATCAAGTCTGCTTCACGGCGCTCACACCACACCTCTCACTTCACACGTGGTGACAAGCACAGCCAACGACAGTCACAGCACAACAACAGTCAACAGGTGGCTTGGCTTATCCAAGTCACAGAGCCCTTCTGAAGGACTCGGTGAAACTTGGTGTCTTGTGCGGTGTTGCTCCCCTTTGCAATTTGCAGTGACAAGAGCGCAGCCAGCGGGCTTACAAATCAGTACCTAAGGTCGCAGCACCGACGGCGGCAAAGTAAAGAACCAAAAAAGCCGTCACGCCTTTTGATATGTCTGAGGCCTGAGCAGAAGATCACAACAGTGATTCGCACATCACACACGCGAGATCTCGCCCGCGCGCCCGCGCTTGAGCGCGCCCGTCCGTCCGTCCGCCACACGCAAACTGGCTCTGTAATCTCGTCATTCGGAAATGACTTTTGCAATCTTTTACCCAGCATCCTCCGCGACCCCCCTCTTCCGCTGTCTGGTACCGATCGGCGTTACCTGCCCAGTATTTCGCTGTAATGCGCGTATGCAGGTTCCAACAGGTCAGACGCGCAATGGCGCAGGGCGCATTGCTGCAGGGCTGCAGGCCGCAGGCCTTGCAGGGGCGGACGGGGAACGGTCCCCAGCCCTCGCACGCACAAAAACCGCGGGTGCGGTGACTTTTTTGATGGCTCGCACCTGCCGAGTACTCGAAAGCCTCATCGTGGCCGGCGAGCGCTCGGTCCTCCATGCGGGTGCAGATCATCTGTCCCAAGCAGCGCAACAGGTGAGCCGACAGCCGGAGCGCGCACAAAAGCTGCGGGGAGGTGTGGCAACATCAGCGCACCTCCTCGTGCGGAAATCCGAAGCCGATACTCATGGTGGCCTGCACCAGATAGAAGAGCGCCGTGAAAGCAGGCCACTCGTGCCACATGATGTACCTGGCACAGGGGCCATGTGGGCGCACGTCAACACTTTTGCAGGCAGGGCGCCGGGCACGCGGGGCAGCCCTGCGGCCTGCAACCCTGCAACTTTGACGCCCTGCGGATTGCGCCAAAACCCGTGCGGTGCTCTCGAAGAACGGCGGCGAGCGCACAAGGCTGGCGGCGCGTGCCGGTCGGCAAGCAACCGCAACGTACCAGGTCATGCCCGTCGCGAACCATAGCACCAGCAGCAAGACGCACCAGAACCAGGCTTGCACGTAGAAGCGGTCCCAAGTCAGGTCCCTGGCGGAACGCAGAAGCGGGTACGGCGTGGGCTCAGAGACAAACCGCACATGCTGAGCGGGGGGCGAGAGCAGGGTGGGGAGAGCAGCGGCCCCAGCTCGCAGGGGGCCGCTGCGCCTGCGAGCTGGGGCCGCTGCGCCCGTGTGCGCGCGGCAGGAGTGGTGGGCGGGGCCGCGGGATCAGCGGGTGAATGCGCACCGCTTTGCCGCCAAGGTCTTGTCCATCGAGAGCTTCAGCCTCGAGGCGCTCGACTTGTGAAAGTTCAGCATCTCCTCTTCGAGCTGCCCGGGACCCATATCCGTGATCCTTGCCAACCGCTCACGCTGCGGGTCGTTCTGATCTTTCGGCTGAGCAAACGTGCGCAACCGCGGTGCGCGCGCCCCCTGCGCCGAGGCACTGTCGGGCTCGTCATTCATGGGCTCGTCATTCATGAACTCTTCGGTGAGCCCCATGATGCCGCACGCCCGCACTAGGCTCGCTCTCCTCGCTTTCGAAAGAAGACACTTCGCAGGCCGGGGGAAGGACGTGCCGCCTCGGACAGGTCCAGCTGCTTTTGTACCAGGGGTGGGGTACCAGGACGGTACCAGGGGTTTTCCTTGTCCGCTGACATGTCCGGCGGACGAGGCAGTTCGTGGAATAAGCTGTTGGCTAAAATATCTGGTATAAACATTTAAGGGAAAGTCCTGAGTTCTAGGTTCGTGGATCTTACATTCGACGTTGGTGCCAGCTGCAGCTGGTGTACAGAAGCGGCGGTCCCGGTGCCCGGCCCGGCATATGCCTTCTGGGGGAGCTCTGCAGGCCCGGCATATGCATTCCGGGGCAGCTCCGCTCCGCATTTCTCCAACAATGCGGAGAGGCGGAGATGCGCAGGAGCAGGGCCCCGCTCAAAATCGAGGCCACGCGACCCGGGAGTCGAGGCCTCATCCTGCCACCGCAACTGCCGCGGGCAAGAATGAGCGCGAGAGTGGCGGCAACTCACACAGAGGCAAAGATGCAGCACGGCCGCACAGCGGCACCAAGACAGCTGACAGCAGTCTGAGCGCAGACCCTGCAACCGGAGCAGACGGGGCCCGGAACCGGCGAAGTCGAAGTGGCAGCACCGAACACGGCGACGATGGCAACAGCATGCGGAAATCGCATCCGTTGCTTGCACCAGCCGGTCACTGCCGAAAGACTACGCCACCGACGAAGGACGGACGGCGGGAACGGCCTTCGTTTCGCTCAATTCCAGCATCGCTTTTGCAAGCCCCGCTTGCAGCTTCTGGGCGCAGCTCTGCATGTGGAAACGTCGCGGCTTCCCAGGACAACTGCGCGGCGATGCGAGACAACAGGGACTCGCGGCGCTTCGACCGTGAGGGAGAGAAGCGGGCAAAGATGAGCCATGCTCTCGTCACCTTAATGTCCAAGCTTGAAGACCCAACCAACCTACGCGCAGTGCAGACAATGATGCAGCGCTGGATGGCCCAGCGATGCGCCCGCTCGATCCATTTTGCCTTCGTCCATTGGTGTCAGGGTGCAGCATGCTTGTCGTTCCAGCGGCGCTGCCGCCGTTCGGCATACGGGCGCGTCTGGTCAGAGTGGCGCAACAGCACGCAGCAATCGGTGGCACAGTGTGCACTGTGTGCACAGATTCTGCGTAGAGACGTGGCGGACTGTTTCATGGCATGGAGGTCCCAAACGGAGCGCTTTAAAGCAGAGTCTTCGCTCATTGCCGACATCAAGGACGCGGAACAGATATTGTCCCGCAAAGTGCTCTGTCTGGAGCAAGTATTGTCAAAAGATGTACCAGGTATGGTGTGCGAAAAATTGGCTGCGGGCGATTTTTACAAGGCGCAAGCTGCCTCTTTGAGGCAGCAGAAGCTGGCACTCGAATATGAGCTGCTACAGCTGCAAGGACACTTGGAGAGGGAGAAAACGCGTAGCGACTGGCTGGCGAAACAGGTGCAGGCGATGGCCGTTCTTGCTGCAACAGTAGTTCCGCAGACTGGGAAACATGGGGCCGAGGAGGGAAGGCCTGGGGGGCAGCCGGCAGAGGGCGGAAAAGACGGAAACAAGAAGCCTATTCCTGTTGAGGGTGATTGTGAGGGTGGCGGAGCGGCGCTGGTCATTTCTTGTTCGCCGGCGCCGCAACGGCAAGTACTTCCGGCGAAAGTCGGGACGCCTCTTAATCCGCGCACGCTCCAACTCGGCGATGACACTGAGCAGCCTGCCGTGTTACACAAAAGCAGCTCGGAGCAGATGAGAGATATTACGCTCGTGCGGTGCGCGAATGGGAAACTTGGTGTGCATTTCGTCGAATCCTTTCATGCTGATGTGCGAAAGAAGCAGGACGGGCATGGTCAGGTGCAAGGGGTTGCGTGTCCCCGGGGGCACAAGCTAAGATTGTCTAGCACACTCATTGGTAGCAAATGTGGTTTGTGTGGGAGGCAAGAAGGATGGAAGCAAGGATTCCGATGCGCGCAGTGTGATCAAGATGTCTGCACCGACTGCAGGCCGCCGACAGTTAGTTCGCACGTGTGCTATGTGATCACGCATCTCGTTCCGCATGGCCCAGCTATCCTGAGTGGAAAGTTGCAAAAGGGCGATTATGTATGGCGGATAGATGATACATGGACGTCTGCTCTCTCTCGAGAAGAACTCACAGACATGCTGCGCGGTGCGCCGGGTTCTTCAGTGGTGGTCACCACCTCCTCGCCTGCCCCTCGCGCATACGACAAAGCATCTTCACCTCCAGCAAGCTCTGCTGGCGGTACATCGCCGAGCACTTTACACGGAGGCAGAGCAGGAAGCGATGCGAAGGTTAACACGGAGCGTCGAAGCCCTATGCATGCTACTTCTCCCGATCTTTCAATCATGGACGTCTTGATCAAGAGGGGTGATAGTGGAGGCCTTGGAATCAGGTGATCAGGCAGCTGGGTGGGCGAGGAGATTGTTGGGAGGCTGGGTATTTTAGGGCAATTCTGTGGACTATGCAGGAAAGGAGGAATGTATCTCTGACCATTGATGAGTGCGGACTCAGATTTTTAAGGAAGCAAGGCGAAACGGGCTTGCCGTACACAATCACTGAATTGCTTCCCGACGGCGCTGCAGCCCGGAGTGGTGAGGGAGAGAGAAAAGGGGGGTGGTTGGAAACGAGAGAGAGTGGTGGAAGTGAGTGCATCATTTTGCATGTGTGTTTCGTTCGTGTGTATGGGGATGGTTTTCGTAGATGTCAATTTAGTCGCGAATATTGTCGACGATGCGTCGCTGTGGATGCCGACATGGAACTGTCTGTCTAGGCGTCTTTGACACAGACCTGTATTTCATGCAGGTGAATTGCAAGTGGGGGATATGCTTCTTAGCGTCGACTCGAACCCCACAGCGCCCCTTTCTGTGGAAGAGGTCCTCCTCCGAGCCCTTTCTGTCCCTTCCTCCATCTTGCTCTGCGCACTTGTACTTGAGTTCTACCGTATGTATTTCATGTCAACTCCATCATATGCGCAGGCGCACACCTGCACGTACACTTTGACTCGTCATTCATACAAAGCAGGTGACAAAATTGATCTGCGGCCAGCCACGGAGTCATGTTGCACTCTCAATCTCTCGGTGAGTGTAGAGAAAACCCTCATTGCAGGGGCGAAGCGCGAACACGTGTAGGCGCGCGAATCCTCCAAAACAATAAACCCCCAGTTATTATTAATCGCCCGAATCCTCCGCAACACGTGTGCCCTGGCCGAATTCTCCAAGCTCTTGCCCTGTCCGAATCCTCCATCCCTCCTGACCTGCCCGAATCCTCCCAAACAGCCGACCTGGCCTCCCGGGAGGTGTTTCAAGTCTCTCGGGAGGCCAGCCGACCTTACGAATCCTCCGGTCGAAAAACACCCTCCCAAATGCCTCCCGGGGAGGCATAAAATACCTCCCGGGAGGCCGGCGGACCTAACCGGTTAGGTCCGCCTCTACATGCTAGAGTCTGTGTCACAGGATTTTCATGCCCATGTGTCCAAACGCTGCATTTAGGCACCATCCTGTGTTCCTAGGCACCATTCTGTGTTTCAAACGGACGTGATGTGACACATTGCTCGATTTGGGACGTCCCAAATCGCCAGCCAGACGACATCTGGCGTAAAAAAAGAGTAAGACACTAGCATCGACTAGACTAGACCAACTTAAATCGACAGCGAATGATTTCAAGTGACAGTTGGCGCCACAGCTCATCCAACCTACCACCACCACCTCCTCCTCCTCCATCCCCGGCAGCAAGCGCCGGCGGGTCCTCCATCGACAGATGTGGACATTGTGTCCTAATAAAGCTCTCTTTCTCTCTCTCTCTCTCTCTCTCTCTCTCTACAAAAAAGGGGCCTGCAACGTGTCATCTACCACTCTCTACAAATAAACTCTGATGCGTGTGTGTATTAAACGTGTACAAAATACGCTAATACAGGACTTGAGAGCTAGTCTGAGCGAGGAAGTCCGATTCTGCTCAGCTGCTGGTCGGTACGTATTCCGTCACCACTCATGTGTGCGTGCTCCGACGCTACTCTTCCTCCTCCTCCTCCTCTGGCTGTGCCACGTAAGATCCTGAATGCACGAGTCATACATTTGGCTCAGACTCATGCCGTACTGCACTACAAAACCATACAAGGCACAAGGATATGGTAGGACACGGAGTAGAGTCTGCCCAGAGACGTACGAGGGCGGAGGACAGTGCACGTTTATTAGAGAGATAAGGGGAGGAAGGCAGGGAGGGGGAGAGAGCAAGAGGGGCGAGAGAGAGAGGGCGAGAGAGAGAGAGGAAGTGAGAGAGAACGCGCGTGAGAGAGAGAGAGGGAGAGAGGGAGAGAGAGAGAGGTCACAAAACAAATATTACATATACACTGATAAACACCGGCTTCGCAGGATCCGAAGCAGGACCCTAAACCCTAAACCCAA
>Ga0115006_10003545_pt1 | contig 10635 bp, 19 predicted proteins | sample ArcOceMetagenome_3_FD_88943 | JGI IMG/M metagenome (GOLD analysis project Ga0115006, IMG submission 88943) | Marine eukaryotic phytoplankton communities from Arctic Ocean - Arctic Ocean- Svalbard ARC20M Metagenome | ecosystem: Environmental > Aquatic > Marine > Oceanic | place: Arctic Ocean...
CACCACCAGCACCAGCATCATCATCACGATCACCTTGCCCGTGAAGAGCTCCATCATCAGCAGCCCGATCTTGCTGGAGCCGCTGTCCGATTTCACCACCTTGCGCTGTTTCTTGTCGCCGTCCTCCTCCTCCACGGCGCTGCTCCGAGCCAAATCCACCGCGTTCCCCATGTGATTTCTCCACCACAGAATTCGGTAATTACCCTTGCGATTCTACCCATGAATCCAACTGTGTTTTCAAACGCCTCCCTCGACGAAAATGTGGCGCAGAAAATGTGGCGCGGCGGCGGCGGCGGCGGCGGCGGACCTACCTGGAAGAGCTGAAGCACGTGGACAGCGTAGTGTACACCTTGCCGAATAGCCGCGGCAGCTTGATGGTGCGTCCGGCGCGGCTGCCGGCGCGCGCCGCTCGTCCCGCACGCGCGATGGTGCCTGCGGCGCCGCACCCACGCCACCACCCATTGAGAACACGGACGGTGCCAGCACTACCCATCAGGTTTCGTATCATGCAGCTCGTGGAATCATGGTGGGAGTCGTGAGAGTTGTGGTAGGTTCGCGCTGAAAGGAGAGCCCTGCCGCTCGCTCGCACGGATCACACAGCTTCCAGAACGGACTTCACGACTCTCCGCAAGGCCCCCATAACACGCTCGTTCAGCTCCTTGGTTTTGGATACCGTCGCTACACCGCTCCATCTGCTTGACGCCCTTAGGGCGAGGGTCAGGGTTCTGGCGCACCGGTGGAGCCAGCGCCTGCCATGGCGCCTGCCAGCGCGTAGTCGATGACGCGGATGGACGGCAGCAGCGCAAGCATGGCGATGATGTCCATCCAAAAGATCACCCCATTGAAGTACTTGCCCCGCTTGGCCAGGCTCGTCAGCGCAATCTCAAACGCGAAGAACGCGATGCACACCACCGTCACCACCTATCGTAGAGGAGGAGCGGCATGAGGATGAGTTCAGCCAGTCAGTGCACAGTTCCGGGCACGCAGCTAGCCGGAGGAGGCTACCAGGGCCGGGGAAATGGCGGTCGGGGTGGTACCTCGAAATACGTGTCCAGGGAGGGGTCCACGGCCAAGATGCCCACATCCGAGCCGAACAGTGCGTACAGGGTGAAGAGGCCTGATATCACCTGTGTCTCAGGCACCGCCAGCCCCAAGTCAGCTTTCTGACCTCAATCGCGATCGGCGCTTCACCAAACCCTACTCTCGCCCTTCGCATGGGGTAAGTCCCATCCACGAACCAAAGATTCGTGGCAGGGTGGAGGGTTGCGCGAGCGAGTAATCTCCCCTCCCTGGCCACGGAGCTCCATTGCAGCGTCAGTGAGTGCGCCACGCATTGCGGGCCAGTCACCTGGAAGGGCTTGGAGTCCATGAAGCCCGTGTAGTCTATGTTCTGCGACTTGACGTGGACGGTGCATATCGTGGGTCTACTGGTGCTGAGCTCGCCGTTGCGCACGCCCTTCAGCACGAGGTTGAAGCTGCGCAGCGCCGCCTTCTCGCGCGTGTCCTCCACGTCCTCCTCGTTGTCGTGCAGCACGATGACGATCTCGCGCGACAGCTGCCCCTTGCGCAGCAGCACCGTGCCTCCCAGCACGCCCTGCACGACCGTGACATGAGTGGCTGCGTGAGTGAGAGGAGGTGATGATGTATCATGTATGTGAGCTGCCCGAGAGTGTTTCCTACCACTGGTGGTGTGGCAAGGCATCCGCTTCTTATCCCAAGCAAATGGCTGCTTGAAGTGTGAGCAGGTGGACTTCGCACACACACTGTGAGTGCGTGGAGCTGCCTTGCGGCAGCTGACGCCATCCAGAGAGTCCGTCGGCGGACGCGGCTGACTGCCCGAAATCCGCCTTCAGACTGCACGGCAGTGGGTAGGACAGTGGTTTGGGTCAGGGATCGGGTTAGCGTTAAGGTGGGATGGGTGGAATTGTACGGATGGAAGGGTGTGGAGGGACGTTACCTGGTAGTCAAGCCCGCTCTCCGCGGTGCCATCCTCCGTCGAGAAGAAGACGATGGCTTCGTTCTCCGCGGTGTCGCGCGTGAGCTGAGCGGCCCGGCACCCGGCTTGTCGTCAGGCGTCTACGTATCAGGGAGAGCTCCTCCTGTGTGCGAACGATGGCATGTGCCCGCGTGTCTGCAAGTGGCATGCTGATCGACGGATACGTACCTCGATGCGCACTTTTTGATCGGTTTTGAGCACCCTGACCTGCCTGGACCCCACAGACACCTGGCACTGCGGGCGAGAGGCTCTGAGCTCAGTGACCAATCACCTTGCTCCCCCTGAGGGAGGAAAGGTTCCGCGTGCATCCATCACGTGTGGACATACGCGGGTCTCAACGGGGTCAACTCAACGGGGTCAACGCCAGCGAACTGCAACAAGGACCGCCCAGAGGATATTTTGGCATCCGGATGGGATCCGTCTCAGGGTTCTTACCTCAGATGCCATGATGTGTACGGAACCTCAGCTCTTCTCGCTTGCGAAAGGACGGTTCAGGCACTGCCCATGCCCATCACAGCCCTGCACAGCAGCATCAAATACTCAGCTCAGGCCCACGCCTTCACCTTCAAGCCTGAGGCGCGATCTGCCTCAGCATCGCCTCGATGTAAGCTCTGCAACCCTGGTCTCGCCTACACATGCCACTTCGCGCTTACTGTGCCGGTGCATGTGAAGATGGCATGCTCGAAGCGCCGGGCTCGTCGCTCGGTCACCTGGGCGCATGTGGAGGTCGCGCGCAGTGTAGACGGCGGTGGGTCTCACCACACTCGTATCGCCGCGTGTGCATGCGGACCCTCAATAAAGTGAACACCGTGACAGACATCTCTCTGTCTGTGCGTCGCAGCGAGTTGAACAGAGATGTTGATAGCCAGTGGCGCTTCCGTGATAGATCGTCGGGATGGGTGTATAGCCTTGTATCTTCTGAATCTGAGCAGACGTTGAGGGAGAGGTGTCCTGCTCAGCCTGACGACGGCTGGGCGAGGCGTCCTGCTAGGCTGGATGGAGCTACAGGTATGGAGCTGAGTTCTTCTATCGCCCGCACTATCCGGAGCTGCGACGACGAGGCGACACCCGGTCATCGCGCTGCCGGAACTTCTCCGTTTTCGCTGCTCGCCGCTGGTTGGTCCTGCCGCCGCTCCCGTCCCCGCCGCCCCTGCCGCGCCCGCCGCCGCCCCTGCCGCCCCTGTCGCCCCTGCCGCCGCCGCCGCCGCCCCTGCCGCTGCCGCCGCCGCTCCATGGCCGGCCCGTACTACCCGCCACCTCCGCCGAGAAACTGCCGCGACGCGAGAACGAATGCATCGGCCTCCAGGTGCGCTCCTCCCTCTGCTGGCGCGCCCCCTCCTCCTCGCCCCTCCATCCGTCCGCACGCTCGCCGCCGCCTTCCCTTCTGGATCCCGAGCGCCCGCTGGAAGCTCTGCCCGCTCGTCCCCTCCCCGCTGCGCTCTCCCTCCGCCCACCGCTCCGTGGTCGACCCAGGTGGACGCCGTCGTCGCGCTGAGCCCCAGGTCCGCCTGCACGCTCTCCACGCCCTGCTCCACGCCCTGCTCCACGCCCTCCTATACGCCCTCCTACACGCCCTCCACGCGCTCCCCGCCCTCCACTGCGCCCTCCTCTGTCGCCGCTGCGCCCTCCTCCTGCGCCGCCGCCTTGCTGCTGCAGCTCGTCACGCGGCAGCGCCAGCTCGTTCTCCTCCGCCCACCACTCCTCGTCGCTCTCGTCGCTCTCGTCGCTCTCCGGCACGTCCGAGTCCGACGTGTCGTCGTACCCGGCCGTCGCAAGCGCCCTCCTGCCACCTCTGCCACCTGCGCCGCCTCTGCCAGCCTCCAGGTACGCTGCGGGCGGCGCTCGGCCCGTCTCCTGGCTGAAGCTAACGCGGCGCGAGCGTGGCAGTAGCGGCATGACCCACTGCTCAGCCCCTTCCGGACGCTCCTCCAGATCGTCCTCCAGCGTGTCGATGGTCCAGCACTCCTCGTCGCTGCCGCTCGAGTCCAGCATCCAACCACCGCCCGTGAACCGCAGCGGGTCGCGGCACCGGCGGCAGTGCAGGTCATCCTTGGTGTTGCGAATGCCGCAGTCAGGTTGGATGCACACCCACTCGCCCTTCTTCAGCGGCACCGCCTCCACGTCCGCCTTCTTCACCTTGGCCTGGCGCCGCTTCACCTTCCTCTCCTCCAGCGCGTTGTTGCTGTCGATGGGCCGCGTGCTCAGCGCCGTCCGTATCTCGACGCGGACGCCTGCGCCCACAGGCGGCGGCGCCGGGTGCTGTCGGTTGAGCTCCACCAGCTCACGCACCACGCGCAGAGCGTCCTCCTCCATGGCAGAGGTGCGCAGACCCGCGTTCGCACTGTCCGAGCGCGGCTCCGCGGCCATCGCCAGCAGCACGCGCCCCACGTCCGGCATCGCCGCCTCGCCCTGCGTCACATCGCCGCTCGCGTCAGTGGCTCGAGAGGCTCAGCTCTTGCGACCAAAAAAAATGGAGGAACGTGGTCGAGGCGGCCTCTTCTGCTCGTCCGGGCTCCAAAGACCCACACACCCGAATTCCTTAGCCCAGAAATGATTCGGACTTCGGGGAACCACCCGCGGGCAGCGCACCGAGGCGGTGTGGTCGACGCGGCCGGAGCGCTTCGTTTCAGCGCAGTGCTGACAGCGCACGGCACCCAGCACGCCGGCGTATTTTCGTAGGCGCTTGGCGGCGTTGACGTGCTTGCGGTCCGCGTGCGCATCGCACACAGCGCCCGCCACGCTGGCCAACACCTGCGGACTCAGCCTCGGCAGCAGCGCCTCCTGCGTCCGCATCCACTCCACCACCGCCCTGCACCCGCGGCCTCGGCGCTCAGCCACCACCCCCGTCGGCGTGCCCCACACAGTGGGGACTTCGAGAGCTGGGGGTGCATGCACGCCTGCTAGGGCGCACTGTGGGGGTAGTTGACGTGGGTTCACATCCTCGCTGGTGCCTCGCAGCAATCGAGCGACGCAGAGCTCCTTGGAGCTCGGAGGCAGTGTCAGAGCGTCGGCGTCCGCCGAACGTTGGGTGGCCCGACGTGACATGCGGACGGGCGGGGCGGGAAACGGAGCACCACGCACTTCTTGATGATACCCTTGTCCGTGCGCTTGTCCCGGTTCAGCCCCTCGCGCACGTTCAGGCCGTACTGACCATCCGCCATGTAACCCGAGTCCACCATTAGCTGCAGCAGCAGCTGCTGCGCCTCCCGCCAGCTATGGTCGGACCGCACCACTTGGTTGGCTGTATTCTCGTCATCTGCGGTATCGCCCGATTACGCATGAGCGCCGTCGTGCCGCCACGTCTCCCTCCACTCTCTACGCCACGCGGGCACGGTGGGCGTACCAGGCAAGTGGAACCCCGCGAACGCGCTGTGTCGTCGCATGGCCGCTGGGACCAGGACGGACGGCTGCAGCATTGGGACCCCTGCCAACGCATCCGCATCATAGGGTTTCCCAGGCACTATCAGCCCGGCGTTCAGTCCGTTGTTGGTGGTGAGGATGTGCTGGGTGTACTATATAGATGGGCTTGCGTGAGACGTGGGGTCAACTGACGAGCCCAGGGGCGGCGCCGATCGAACCCAATCGCTGTGCCTGCGGCGGCAGTGCGGTTGCGCGACGAAGGGCAGTGACCGGGGGCGCGCACCAATCAGGGTGGGGGTCATCGAGTTACCCAGGTGGGGCGCGCCGTGGCGGCGGCGGACTGGCTGCGTAGGCGGCGACAGCGGCGACAGCGGGGTGGCGGCAATGCACAGCGGGTGCGCACTGACGACGTGGCTCGATGCGATCAGCATCCTGCTCCGTGCAGCTAGACCCAGGCGCCGCCGCAGGTGGCTGGTCACCATCAAACGAGTGTGCGCTGCGCAGCGTCCTGTGTGGACGGATATCTCATCAAGGTTGGCACTTGCGGGGCTTATACAACAGCTACCTTTCAGTTGTCTCGCTCCTGGCCTCCCTGCCTCCCGGCTCCGTCGCTCTCTACGTCTTCTCAACCCCGGAGAGGGAGCTTCACCACCGCGTCGTCACCGGCCCACAACCGGCCAACGAGCCAAACTTGACTTCGCATTTCGCACCACGAAAGGCGTGGTGAGCTAAGCGTCTAGGCGAGGCGGCATGGCGCCTACCAGCACACACCGCGTGCCTGCTCTATTTGATGCGCGTGTTGGCCTTGATGAACTCACGCAGGCCCGCATGCGCGGACTGCATGACCGCCATGCGCTTTTGTGCCGCGTCCGCCCACAGCAGCACGCCCTGGTCGCGCGCCTTGCCCTCCACGGCGACGAAGGACTCCGCTGAGGGAAAGTCCTCGTAAAGCACCACGTCGTGCTGCTGCACGCGATTGCGATCCGCCTCCCATAGCCGAATCTGACATAGCCGCCATACCAACCCACAGCCGGCGACGATTGAGGGAAACACGAAACGCAAAACGAGGGAGGCACCCTCCTGCGGAGATGTGTGAAGTTGCAGGAGTCCTTTAGGAGGGAGGTGGGTACAATTCGCGTCGTATTTTCGTTTCTTAGCTCCGCTCACGCACGCACATCCCGAGTGGACGTCTGGCAGCGGCGACGGTCTTGGCGACTTGCAAATGCACCGGTCCCGAATGGCCTTGGCTGCCCTTGATGAGATATACGACTTGAGTTCGGAGACGATCATGGGGTGACGCACACCTGGTCGGAGACAGTCTCGGGCACGACGGGGATACGGTTGGCCACGTGCGGGTGCGCGTTGTGCTGCAGGTAACTGACAATCTGATTGGCGGAGATGCCGCTGCTGAGCGCCGAGCGCACGCTGGCCATGGACAGCGTGCCCACGTACAGGTTGGGTAAGCGGTAGTCCGGCCGCGTGAACATGTGCAGGATAGCCAGCGCGAGCTTGGAGGTGGTGTAGGCGTAGACACGAAAGTTGGTCTCCACCATGATGTACCCCTCCGCCGTCGACATGCCCGCGTTGCCCGCCAGCCCGCCTACCCACCACCCGTCACACCGTCTCAGCCTTCTCTCTCAAGTGCCGTACGTGCTCACCCGCGGAACGAAGCATGATTTTGTTTCTAGAGGGAAATGAAGAGCACCAGCTGAATAGGAGTCATAGGGCCCTGGGAGATAGGCGAATAAGCCTCTTTGGAGCAGTCGTCACCCGCACGAGCGGCTCTCCATTCACGGGCGCTGGACAGCTGCGGATGATGCACACGCGCCGCCAGCAGAGCATGGAACGAACTCTCCGGCCCCCGAGTGCCACCGTGAGGTATTCACCCACAGCGTAGGCAGCTACGCCCTGCAGAGACGACGACGAGGATTCCCTTCGCCATCCCGGGGGACGAGAGCGACGGATGTCTGGAATGCATTGGGCGCGTACCGGCGAGATGCGCGGCGAGCTTGGTCGGGTAGTACCAACAGTGTCCCTTGTGCTGGTACAGGAACAAAACGCCCAGCGCGGACAGATCACTGACAACCTGTTGTTGTGGCGCGGAGAGCGAGGCGCACTCATACGGCTGGTGGAGGCTCTGGAACCCCATCTGCAGCAAAAAGCCAATCACCGCCGCCACCTCCACCCCTGCGTGATGCCGTGCCATGGCCGCGCGTCGTGAGCGCTGCGGTGAGGTGAAGGGCGGGTGGGGGGTACGAGCACACACGGGGTCGAGGGCGCGACCGGGAGGAGCGTCGGGGTTCAGGCGGCGAGGTTCAGCTGGAGGGACACGGGTGTGGTGGAGGGGGAGGAGGCTGGGAGGCTGACTGAGAATGTGAACCGCGGGGACAGGCAGACGCACCCCCCTGCATCTCCGACATCTCCACGTACTTGCGCAGCAACACCCACAGCTGCGACGGCGCATCCGTCAACAGAAACTGAAACCCCTCGTCAGTGATGGCCAACTCGCCGCTGTCGCTGTCCAACCCCGCCAGCCCCGCCTGCATCAGCAGCTCCGTCACCGGCAGCGGAGAGCAGCCCAGCGCCGCGGCCGAGCCCAGCGTGCCGGGCGGCTGCTCCGTCGAGCCCACGAGGAACAGCAGTAGCTCCTCCCAGTGCGCCTCCGTCAGCACCTGCCATCGCCACACCCCTCGCTTGTACTCGGCAGTGGCGCCCGTTGTTGGACGATTTTGTGCGGAAGGTGTAACACCATGGACGAGGGCTGTCTGAGAATCCCACGCGTGTGGAGCTCTCGGAGTGCCCGTTCGCTCTGCAGACCTTCAGTGCGGGCGTATTTGAGCGGTAGGGGGTTTGGGGTTTGCGAACCTCCATCTCCGTGGGCGGATGCGCGCCCTTGGCCGCGTCCGCCGGCAGCGTGGCGACGCACGGCGGTTCGTTGGCGGTGATGCTGTGTCTGAGTTGCGCCTGGAACGCCGGGTGCAGGCGCAGCGAGCCCGAGGTGGACCCGGCGACAAGCAGGTTGAGGCGCTTGAGGGTAGTGAGCGCCACCTTGTGCTTGGCCGTTCCCTCCACGTTCACCCACGCCGACATCGTGTCCGCCGTCTGCGCCGCGTCCACATATAGCAGCCGCAGCACGTACCTGTACGAGACCCCAGCGCTGATAACCCTAAGTCGGCCAACCCAAAGACGTCGAAATCAAGCGACGGCATGACGGGTTTTCGAGTCTGGTGCTGGGAAATCTCTTCGGCGTGTCCGACGTACGGATGCACTTCATGTCTGGAGTGCGTCGCTCACACAAGCGCAAACCCTGAGCAGCAGCTCGACCCAGGGGGCTGCGACTCGAGGCTGTCGCTGCAGGCCCCATGACGACACGAAGGTGGACGGGCAGCTTACTGCTTGGCCAGCGGCGGCAGCGAGCGCAACACCGCCTGGCAGGTCCACACGCTGTCGTACAGCTGATCCATCTTCGCCGCCGGCAACGTGGCCATGTAGTCCATGAATGAGAACATCACCATGCTGACGTATGGAGTAGCTCTACACCCCCAGACCTCAACCCGACACCCACCGCGCCACCCAACCTCTCCGCCACCCCGTCATCATCGTGGAGGTGCCGATGAGATGGAGGGGCGATTGAGGCCCGCCCAGCCGATGCCGATGGTTAGAGCGTCGCGATGGCCGTTGTCCTCACAATGTGGCGTGGTGGTGACCCTTCCTGCCCAAGGTGTGAGCACAATCAACGATGTACGCGACGGCAACGCTGCGCCTGCCCACCGTGCGTACGGCGCCGACGCGCGGCCGGGTGGCACGCGTCACGGCCGTCGCGACGCCGCCTCCCGCCGGGCCGCAGCCGTCGCGTCGCGTCACGGTTGCGTTGCCCTCACCCACGGCGGACGGCGCGCTGGGGCGCCGCGAGGCCGTCTTGAGCAGTGTGGGGCTGGCGTTGACGACGACGATGCAGCCCACCCTACCGGTGCGTCCCTGCGGGTGTCTCTCCAGGCGCCACCGGTCGGCACATCGCAATTCCCTGGCGCATGGTTACCACGTACGGCGTGGCCGCTGCACACCCGTGGGTTGACCGATACGTGCGATTTCATCTGCATCGTCCGTACCCGTCACAATTCCTGCCGCACCGTGCCGCTGACGGCACGCGGCGAGCGGATCTGGTCGCTCGAAACGCTGACGCGACGACGGCTGACGGCGGCGGAGGCGGCGACGGGCCATGCAGGCGATGGCCGCACCCTCGTTCCAGGCGGGTGACGGTGCGGAGGTGCAGGCATACCTGCCCGCCACCGAGGACGGCTTCTACAAGTACCAGGTGCGCCGTGACCGCACGCCTGCGCTGCGCGCGGACGCGCTGGACCTGTACAGCTTCGAGATGCCCAGCGGCTGGAAGGTGCGTGTGGGCCTTCTCTTGTCTATAATATACTCATCCATCCCGTGCGGGACCCTGTCCCCACCTCGCCCGGAACCGAGGTGGGAGCCCACACCCACACGGTGAGCGTATCGCACGGGTGGGTTCGAACGACTTGGCAGCGAGGCACGGTGGGGCTGACGACGGGTGTGGATGGTGTGGGCTGGCGGCGTGGGGACAACGTGCAGGAGCAACCAGTGGCCAACGCCGTGAGTGGCAACTACTGCCAGCCGCGGTGCGACGAGCCCACGACGGAGGTGAAGTTCGCCAACGGCAAGGAGGGCACGCTGCAGGTGATCATTGCGCCGCTCACTAAGCTCACGCGCAAGGTGGGCGCCAGCATCGACCAGGTACGTCGGCCTGTGCCGAGGAACGTGTAAAACCCCCGGCAGAGATGTGACGTGATGAAATCGTTCTCAGTGGGTGCGACAGGGCGGTCGTTGGGCCGCCCATGCGGTGGCTGGGTTCCTTCGGGCTGGATGACTGTGGGTGCGTGTGGGACGAAGCGAGTCGCCCTCGTGCACAGCTCGTCCGTGTCACACGACTGCTGCTGCGCTGTTAGGGAGAGACGACGGAGACACTCTCGCAGACACCTCGGAGAGCGGCGACGAGGAACGTGGGAACGTGCGGACTCGGGTGGGCTGACGTTCAGAACGTCGACGAACGGGTTTTCTCAAGCCATCAGGGCAGGCTCGATGCACTTGTCGGCGAGCATCGCCTAGCACAGCGGTCATGCGCTTCCAGCGGGACGCGTGGCGCCGTGGCAGCTGCGGACAAGTCGTGCGGGCTGAAGTGGTGCAGCGCATTGTTATTGGCGCGGCACACAGATTGGCGACCTGACGGGCGTAATCAACTCCATCGGGCCGTA
>Ga0115006_10003546_pt1 | contig 10635 bp, 13 predicted proteins | sample ArcOceMetagenome_3_FD_88943 | JGI IMG/M metagenome (GOLD analysis project Ga0115006, IMG submission 88943) | Marine eukaryotic phytoplankton communities from Arctic Ocean - Arctic Ocean- Svalbard ARC20M Metagenome | ecosystem: Environmental > Aquatic > Marine > Oceanic | place: Arctic Ocean...
GAGTATTTTCTTCCCCGTGCACCGTCTCACCTGGTTACGTACTTCTTAATGAGCTGGTGGACCAGTTCGAAATTGATGTACGAGGGGGGAGGAGAAGACAGGGCAAAAAGCGCAGATAAAGTAGCCCAGTGCTGGTGAGATGAAGGAAGGGACGTGGAGGAAAGAAATGTTGTCAGAATATCGTCAGCAAGGGGGGGGGCAGGGGAAAGAATGTAGGTAGAGAAGCGGTCGCTGGTCAGAGTGCGAGAACAAATGTCGCGGTTCGTCATATATAGGTCGAGGTAGAGGGAGACCGTGGACGTATAAAGGGTCTCAATCTGCCATGAGCGAAGCGATGAGCAAGGGAGTTGTGAGCGAAGCGAGAGGAAAGTATGTTAGATAGCTCTAGGTGTCGCTTCGCTCTAGCCCTCCGTCCAGCCTTCCTTCGCTCCTCATTCGGTCTCACCTTGAGCTTCCTCCTCTTTCCTTCCTCCCGACGCCTCTGCGTAACCGTCTCGATAATAGTGCGGGAGATTGTGACGATGTTCTTCGTCGTCGTCGGAGTGCAGTGCCTTGCAAGCGAGGATAGGAATGAGAGGATGGCGTCGATCCCGTTCTGGTCGGTACGTGGATAAACGCGCAAGGCAAGCGACACAGTCTGCAACAGATTGGCTATCGATTTGGTCGGGATGCAAAGGGAGGAGGAAAGGAGGGAGGAGAGGGATCGAAACGTAAGTATGATAATTGTTTCATTCTGCGTGGCCCGAGCGAAGCGAGTGCGGGAAGGGTGATTAGCAAGAACAGGGGGTTGGTATGTGCGAGGAGCGAAAAGACGAGTAGAAGGTTGTTAGCCGTCCATCTCACCTCGTGTGTCTGCAAGTTCTTCTTGCATTCCGAAAGTGTCGTTAGAAAGTGAGGAATTAAGATTGGTAGGTGTGAGACTGGGAGACGATTATATGAGCTGTCGATAGCAAGGATCATTTTGAGAAGTTTCGCCACTTGTGTTTTTGAAATCTCTACTTTGTACTGTGTCAAAGCGCTGGGATGAGTGAAGAGCGGGGCGAGGAGCGAAGCGACAAGTGGAAGTTTGTTAGTTGTAGTGGTGGGCGATGTGCTGCAGTCGTTTCACTCCAGCCGTCGCTCCTCGTTCGATTTCACCTGTACACCGGCTCAATCGCTGACGGCTTTAGGCCAAGGGTGAGACACGGGAGGGAGAAAAGGTGGTGAAGGCAGGAGTGGCAGTCTGAATAGAGGTTGGGGTGGGATTTGACATAAGTATCATCGGTCAGAGTTACAATGCAATGGTCGAGGACCTTTCTGAGCGTCTCATCGGTCAGATAAGTTACGGGATAGACGTGGGTTGAGGGAGAGAGAGTTTTTGGGGTAAGGGGGGAGAAGGAAGGTGGGTTAGTGGCTGCAATGAGCGGAGAGGAACGAAACGAAGAGTGAAGCGAGGAGCGGTTAGGAGCGGTGGGGAACAGTGGGGAAGCGGAAGAGGTTTTGTTGACTCACCTTTTTGGTGTGAGGGAAAGGGAGAGAGGAGGGTAGGAGGCGACGTCGATTTGTGGCTGTTAGCCTGGTAAGCGGAAAGGTGGTCGGCGTCAACGGAGGAGAGTATCTTCGATAAACTAATGTCCTCGTGGGTCGACTTCTTGAGCCCCTTGTTGATGCAGCTAGTGACGTGATTTTGGAGAGCGGAGACGGCCAGGTCGTAAGCCTAAGCGACGAGCGAAGTAGCGAGCGAAGTAGCGACCAGTGTAGTTAGGAGACGCTAGCGCTGCGCGCACGACGCAGACGAATGTAGGGTGTCAAAGATTAAGCTCACCTTCCCTATTATGTTAGGTTCTTGGTGTTTTGGATCCGGAGGATACACGAAACCCAACGCAGTTGCTAGATGGGTCTTCTGGTAGTAGGAGTTGATGGCCCTTCGGGTGGACGTAGTGGTTAAGACCTCATGGATTGCAGTTATTCCCTTGCGTCTCAGAGTCAAAGTGGAAGCCTGCAGATCTGTGACGAGGAGAGGGATATAACGTTAGATTGAGGTACAGTGGAGTTATTGGTAGTCTTAAGCCACCAACCTACCTCTCGAACCCGCAATAATCTGCGCAATACCCTTGTCAGCTACTCCTTTCCCACCGACGCTTGGAGAGGTTGCTCTTTTTCTCTTTGATTTGGAGCCTGAAAAGGTAGGTGGTCGTTTCTGGGAAGGCATATTCATTATTAAAGGTTAGGGGAGATAAGTGGAGGGGAATTCGAGTTAGGGGGAAGCTGGGGCAGGGAAATGAAAATAGGGCTCAGACAGAATGGACGAAGAGATGCAAGATGACCCAAGGGAATCTCCTAAAATTGAGATCTTTTTCGCGGAACACCGGATGGTTGCAATGATGCGAGCCTAAATAGAGGCGTAGGCATAGGACTGGTGCCGTTTAAGCTTTAGAGGGTGTGGATACAGGGTTGCAATGCGCTTCCCACACAAACCCTTTGATTGCACGATTTCTGCAAGAGACCCATATGCCCTCTAAGTTGACCCGTTCCTTCCGGTTTTTGCGTACGTCTCTTCCGTCGGGGTGCAACCGGCTTGGTGAAAAATACGTATATTTGGCTTACACGGCTACAACTCAAAAAGAGGGAGGGTTCGGCAGAGTCTTTTTCACTTATTGACTTATTTCATGGTTCGCAAAGTATTCCGAGCTCTGACTTGTGGTAGTTCCGTCAACCTCGTGGCCGCCTTGTGACCACGGTTACCCCGACTCTCCAATTTCACAAGGGCGAAGAGGGAGGATACCTGAGAGGCCCCGTTTTTACACTTTATACTACGGCATTATCCGGGGAGGGTTCGGTGGAAGGCGTGGAGTGGGAGTGGTATGGCTCAAAGGGCGTGGTCTAGGTTCCTCAACCTGTCCTGCCCTCCTTCCCATGCTCCTGACTAGCCACAGTTTACAGGGAGGTCTCGGTTTTTACGCCTTATCTTCGGGCTTGTTGGGGTAGGGGAGGGAGGGTGTGCAATATTCGGGGCCGTGGGTGACAAAGAGGTAGATATTGGCTTGTTACTGAGGGGGGGGACCTTGTGAGTGGCTTTTTAAGGCTTACCTTCTGACGTTTGTGGGGGAGGGGTCCGTGGAAGAAGCTAGAGGATGTGGGTGGAGGAAGTATGAGTGGTAGCGGGCTATCTGTGGCTTGCAGGCGGAGGGAAACCAACAGGGGAGAGATGGTTAAATTAGAGGAAAGATGGTCAAGTGTAACTGTTACTATGGCACAACATAAACAGAAAAAAGGTAAGGGAAATGGGGAGTGAAAAGAGCGCAACATAGTGAGCGTCGTTTCTAGCGTTACACGTTGCATCATGGCGCCTATATGTTTTCGTCTCGTTGGCCCATATGGGTGATATGAGCCCTCGTGCACCCCGTCCCAAATGGATCTAAGGAGTTAACGCTCTTTAGTGGTACTTTTGTAGTTTTTTTTACGTTTAACGTGCTTACCAGTAAACTCCCAAGATTGTCGCTACGCTTACTTCGCCTCAAAACCCCTCTTATGGCAACAAGCTCTGATGGATCACTTTTGGCCATTTTTCAACCTCCGTTGCTTTGACTTTATGGTTTTTCCAGCCTTCACTACGCCTTCCAACTACTTCGCTACTCATTAAAAGAGCCAAGAATCCATAAATCTGGATGAGCATATTACCAAATTTAAATTATATTCGCTAATTTTACATTCTCACGCAAACATTAAGGGAAACTGCTTGCAGGACAGGTCTAGGATACCGTAAAATCGTACGAACTACGTTAATCACGGCCAAAGACGTACACAGAGGTGCAATATAAACTGCAACCTCCCTCCGACCCTTTTTCATCTCTCTCTCCTCGTTGCCCTCGTGGTTTATCCCGCATTTATCGCCAACTTTTAATATACTTATTCATCTAATAATCGGGGCAGATCATACCTACGAACGTATCAACTTATCTAAATCCGTAACCTCCAAAAGATGAGTTTTCTTGTCCCGTTTTTTTCCAGTGCTTCTCCTGCCTATCTTCAAACTTCCGTGGAGCAAAGTTTTAAGTCGACCTTCCCGCTATCTCTCATACTTCCTTCCCATACTGTTTTTGTCTCTTACCGTGCAGATGGGGGTGGAAGGAGAGTAGTAACAAGATCTATCTAAGCTAAGACGCGTTTCATGTATTCAATCGAAAGTTGTTAGATCTAAGTTATCATTATACAAGCTTGATACCGACTTCATTAACGCCTCGGCTGATCCGCTTTTTTCAAGAATCGCAACTAAAATGCGCCCTGCTTTTTTTCAAGCTATAAAACGGAAACGACGAAGCAGCCTGCCAGACCCGCGATTTTCATGGACGTAAACATTCTAGCGCTTGCAATTTTACGCCGTAAAAACCCCGTAAATATACTTTACAATTACTTTCTTATCGTATTTTTCATGTTTGCAAACTTTACGTCGCGTAGTTTTTTGTTTACAGCGTGTGCGAGGCACTTTAAACACCTCGTTACAACATTTCGTTACGAAGTATTCAAATTATCAGTTTTAGGGGGGGGATCAAAATTCGTCAAAAGATCAGGGTGAAGGGTCAGAAATTGTCAAAATCCCTTCCAGCCCTCAAACTAAAGTCTCCTAAATGAGCTCCTCTAACCTTCTACCGTTCGCTCTTGCGATCTCATCGTGGTTACTCGTCTCACAGTATCACTTTGAAGTGGTAGAGATGAATGAGAATCAAAATGGTGGGCCAAGTAGGAGGATGGTGCGGCGAAGATCCTCGGGGACCGGGTCAAAAAAAGTAGAAGGGAGTGGTAAATCGGGTCAAACGCCAATTGATGGCGCTTTTAGAGAAAGGGGAGGCTACCTCAGTACGAGAGGTGTCAAAGCTCAGCAGCCTATCCTCTCTTATTTTCATATGTTTATCGAGAGGTGAGATGGGATTGGATATGGAGGTGGCTGGGGGGTCATGTAGTGTCAAGGCTGCGGATCTGGGGGGAAGATCGATGAAACTAACCCTGCAACCCACCTTCATCTCCCCTCTCAGTCTCGGCAACCTGGCTTCCCCCTCCAACCCTGACGGTAAGATCCCATTTTGCGTTGCAGAAAATAAACTAACCCAGGACAGGCTCTCCCCGCGCTTTATCAAGGCGGCATCGGTGGCCTTCTCCAACCACGAGTCGTGGGAGTATAACGACATGACGGGTCTGAGCCAGATGAAGGTGAGGGGAGGAGGGAAGCGAGGTTCATGAGAGAGAACTGGAAACAATTGAATTGTACGCGGATTCTAACGACTACGCGCACACGCGACCACGTCGGTTCGTCGCAGGGCGCTGTCGCGAGGCTATGGAACCGTAAGGTTTGTGGGGGTGCTGAGTTGGTCAGGAAGACTGACATTGTCTGTGGTGCAGGGGCAGCGGCCGTACTCAACAATACATTCGCCTGCACCTGTGAGGTCGGAGAGGCTGTGCTCATCCCTGCCCCGTACTACGCCGCCTTCGAGAACGACATGGAGGTCCTTTCAGGACTACGCCCTGTCAAAGTTGTAGTCGGGGACGTTGTGAGGGGGCCGACGACAGAGGAGTGGGAGGCGGCTTGGGCCGGTGCCAAGGCCCTCGGGTTGGAGGTCGGAGCGATCTTGGTTACGAACCCCAACAACCCCGTCGGCGTCTGCTACAGGTGCACAGTCGTGGAGGAGGCCTTGAAGTGGGCGAGGGCCAAATCACTATTTATAATCGTCGACGAGATCTACGCCCTCAGCATCCACGGCGACGAGGGAGAGAAGGTAGGAGGCGGGGGGAAGGGAGGGACAAGTGAAGCGAGAGCAACAGAAGGGAAGGGACCATTGTTTGTTCCTATGATGGAAATATATCCTATACGTATGTGAAATCTCATATGCGACCTGCATTGCGGCGACAGGCGCAGTGATTAAACGCCAGTTCTCAAAACGGCTGCCAATAAACTATCCTGAGGAACAACAACAGCGCATCCCGCTCTCTCTTCCCATCTTCACGACCCCCGCTCCAACCCTAATGATTCTAATCATTCGCTTCCCTTCGCTCCGCCCCAGTTCACGTCGGTAGTCGAGATCGAGCGCGGCTTGGTGAACGACGACCTTGCCGTGATCTGGGCCATGTCCAAGGACTTTGGTGGCAGCGGGCTCCGGGCTGGCGTCCTCATGACGGGGAACCAGAAGCTCAAGCAGAGCATGTCGAACATATGCGGTGAGAATGAACGAGGAGCGAAGCAAGGAAACAAGAGATGAGAGAGCTCCTTGATAACGGCATCGTAAACTTACCTCCCTTTCCTCGTCGCTTCGCTCCTCGTCAGTCTTCACCGGAGTCTCCCATCCCATGCAGTTAATGATAGCCGATGTCCTCTCCGACGAGAAATGGGTCGACAAGTACCTTGACTACAGCAACGCTCAGCTCCGGAAGTGCTACGAGATTGTTGCCACTACGCTCGACGAGATTGACGTCCCTTACGTCAAGGCGAGGTGAGTTCAGAAACGCAGAAACGGCAAGCACAAAAAGAATCACGCCGAATCACTAAACATACCCACCGCTTCGCTCCTCGCTCTCGTCGCAGTGCTGGAATGTTTGTTTGGGCCGACTTCTCCAGCCTCCTTCCTGAGGAAAGCTGGGAGGGCGAGGAGGGCTTCACGTCGGTCTGCTACGAAGAGGGCGGCATCGTCATGACGCCAGGGCAGGCTCAGAGGGCGGATAGGCCAGGTTGGTTCAGGATTTGTTTCGGTTGGAATTCGGTGGATGTTTTAGAGGTCGGCATGGAGAGGTGAGCTGCGACGAGATACGGTGAGGATAGTTTCGTGTTGAATGAAGAAGATCTAACCCTACTACACCCTCGCTCTTCTTCTCTAGGCTCGTTGGAGTATGCATGGGCATCAGAGGGCGAGGTTGGGTAGACTTGGAGGTAGAGGAGAGGGAGGATGTAACGCCTAGCGGAGTAAGGAGGCGAGGGAGCAGGTAAGGCGGAGGACGAATCGCTGTTACGGGATGGGATGGGATGGGATTTCTCGGAAATGGAAATAATACCTAACCCACGTCTCTGCTCATTCGCTTTTGCTCCTCTGCAGCTTCTTTGGGGACTGAGAAGTTTGTTCGTTAGGTTGTGTAAAAGAGGGATCGAGAATAGAAACATGGACGTTGTCGCAAATTGTTGCCGTTTAAATTCGTTATTTTCTAATCCCATTCAACGAGCACGACCATGATCCTGTCTTGCCCGTTTCCACGTCCAGGGGGGGGGAATGTTTTGTTTCAACGACGTCCACGCCGAGCAAAAAAAATGTTAAATTTCACCGGACAAGGGCTGGTTATTGGGATAGAGAAGGCCAATGGTAAGAAACTTTGAAAAATAGCTTTCCGAAAATATAATGAGGGATTCACTTACGATCGAACCCTATGGTTGGAAGGAAAGAAAGAAGGAAGTAGGTTGGTTAGGAAGTGGTTTCGAAAGACTGGAATTAAGGGTGTGGTACCAACCTCAATCTTTTGATTCGTAGTCACTAAAGGTAGAAGAATGGGTAAGGAAACTGTATTCTTGGGTGGAGCAAATGGCGGGCAAAATGCTTACAACGCGTTATCCTGATTGAAATTAGGGAGTATTGGGTAAGTTAACGTAACGTATGCATGCATGATGATGGTTATGTTAATTTACCATTGCGCCAATCCAGCGAATTCCATGAGGAATTGAAGCAGATTGTAGATTTTTTGTACTCATTTTCTTAAGTGTCTTTCCAAAATCCATCTCAAGGTCCAGCCCATGCCCTGCACACTTTTCTTTCTTGTCATTCCTACCTTATCATCTCACCCCAACCCTTTCCCCCTCATCCAAATGTCTTCCCCCACCCCCTTTCCCACCTCTCCCCACCCCCTCTCCCTCCTTCTAACCCTCTTTCTCCTTATCCTCCCCTCAATCTCTCCATTTTCCCCCTCTCCCCCCACCTCTCGAGCCCACGCCTCTCATGTGCATTATAAGAATCCTTCATATCTATCTCCCCTCCCCTCCTCCCCTCAATCTCTCCCCTCTACCTCCCCCCTTCCCCCCTCACCATTTCCAAACGGTATAGTACCACCACATTGGGAGTATATGTTAAAAATAATAAAACAGCCCGCTTCATCATTCAATATACAACAGATTAATGACCTTAATGATACTGCTAGGAGGGTTTATTTGGCTAGAAGGGCTATAGGTGAGGAATTCTGCGGGGGGGAGGGGGGTTAAAATGATTTAAATAGAAACTTCAACAGAATTCAGAATAGAACCAAGAAGTGCAGTTGGCAGGGGTGGCATGGAAAGGGGGTGGATACGAGGTCAAGGGGTGAATGTGGGAGAATAATGCCAGCATACGAACCCTCTCTCTCCTCCCCGCTCACCCTCTCCCCCCTGCTCCCTCTCTCTAACTCTCCCAACAAACCTACCTGCAGGTGACAACAGGTCCCATCAAGCCGAGCAGGTAAGGCAGCGAGAGCGGCTGGAGCGAAGAAAAGCGAAGGCAATCATACCCACAAAGCTAACTCTGTCGCTCCTCTCCTCTCCCCCTCTCCCCCCCACCCCTTTAGATCTACACGGCTCTCCTGAACTCACCAAACATCGACTTGACGTCCTTCGCCGCAACCTCCCTCCTCCTCGCCCTCCACTACCAGCGCGACTCCTCGGACATAAAGAAGGCCCGATCTGTGTTCAACAACTTTGTTAAGACCATACACGAGTACACGGAAAGGGGCCAGCAGAGCGAGGATGATAGAGAGGGGGGCAGGATAAAGGACTGCAACTGCGGGTGCGGGGAGGATTGCACTGCACGGGTACTGCAGGCTTTCGCACTCTTTGAGGTGAGCAGCGAGCGATACGAGACAGCAACATCATAATTTCACGCAAGCTCGCTCGCCCTCGCACATTTCGTCTACCCACCATACCTAACAATCCTCCCCCCCTTTAGTCCCGGAACAATCTCCTCCCCAAGTCAGCGTTCCTAATCCGCAAGGCTATCGAGTTCGATCCCAAGATGGCCTCCCTCCTGCGTTGGAAGATGTTCCAGGGCCTAGAGGACAAGGTCTTCGCTACACAACTATCACCGAACCCCAGAAGCGGGACGAGGACCTTCAAATAACTAGATAGGAGGATGCTTTGCTATGCTAACCACGTTCTTCCTTATTATATCTATCACTATCAGCCTACGCTCGTCATCTACTCCTCGACCTTCACCAACGTCACGAACCTGAGCGAAGCGGAGAGTTAGCGAAATCTTTATTCTTTCATCACTAGATCAGCTCGTCACTTCGCTCGCCGCACGCTCGCCGCACTCACCAGTTCCCCTTCTCCCACCCCTTCCCTTCAACCTCCAAGCCCCCGCACTCCTTGACGAGCTCCTCAAGCTCCCCCTCCACGTAGACGTGGCAGTATCTATCGAAGCTAACGAGTCCCTCCTCCAGGTCGACCTTTCCCTCCGGGTACTCCTGCAACGAGCGAATTAAAGAGCAGAGATGTTAGCGACAGCATTATCTCTACCAAAACCCCTCGTCGCTTCCCTCCTCGCCCTCACCTGCCTAATCTTTTCCTCGCTAATCCCTCCCCCCTTCTCCCCCCCGCCCCCGACCCTCTTCAAATACTTTGGCTGCACCTGCAATGAGCGTTGCGGAGAGTTAGCTACATCATTTATCTCTACCAACGTCCGCAAGCTCTGTGCGACTCGCTTCGCTCGCTGCTCACCTTGAAAGGCACCCACACGTCCTGCTTCTCAAACCGTCTCTTCCCCCCAGCTCCCTCCTGCTCCATAGCCCATGCTTGAACTTCCGCCCTGCCTCCCATCTTCAGCACCCTCCGAATCTCCCTCAGGCATTGCACCCTCCTCTCCCTACTGCTCAAGTGATGCATGACTGCGATGAGAGGGAAGATTGGTGAGGAATATGCGCAGGCTGCTTTCATCGCTAACGCTGCTAATCACCATTCATCGCTTCGCTCCTCGCTCCGCCTCACCTGCAATGCATATGACCCCGTCGTACCAGTCCGAAACGAAAGGTATTGCAAGACAGTCTCCCACCACCCCGTTCCCGATCTTCCCGTACTCGCTCTCCATCATCTCGACCTGCATCTGCGATGAACGAAGGGGAGAAGCAAAAGTGTTAGAAATCATCGTAACCTGACAAACAACCTTTTTGCGACTTGCCCCCCTCACCTTGTCCTTCCCCCCTCTCCCACCCTTCACGGCGCACTTCACCAGCTCCTCGCTTATGTCTACCCCCTGAACCCAGCACCCATTGCAGAACCCCGGCGCAAAGTACTTCCCGTCCCCGCACCCCGCATCCAGAACGAATGAGCCTCTCGGGAGCGACATCAGAAAGTTGACTGCCCTGGGCCACAGAATTCCCCTCAGCGACCTTGTGTGCGTCCACTGTGCCGCCACATTATTGTAGAACTGAGGTAGTGTGGGTTAGCTTTCCGACGTATTACGACCACGCGACTTGCTTCGACCCCAACCTTATAGCGACTGGCTACGCTCGTCGCGCTATCTATGCTCGCTGCCCTCACCTCCACAACCCCCACCCCCTCAACCCCAGGCCTTCTCCCTCCAACCCCCTCCCCCCCCACCCCCCCCCCCCCCCCCTTCTCGGCGCCCCTGTGGGTCCCCCTCCCCCCCCCGTGGCTTCCCGTGA
>Ga0115006_10003547_pt1 | contig 10635 bp, 12 predicted proteins | sample ArcOceMetagenome_3_FD_88943 | JGI IMG/M metagenome (GOLD analysis project Ga0115006, IMG submission 88943) | Marine eukaryotic phytoplankton communities from Arctic Ocean - Arctic Ocean- Svalbard ARC20M Metagenome | ecosystem: Environmental > Aquatic > Marine > Oceanic | place: Arctic Ocean...
GGATAAAATCGCGCTGCTCTTTAGTGAGGCTGCTGCTGCGCTCGACCGTCAGGGCGCCCTCTTTGTCCATAACCAGAAACCTGCTCCTCGCCTCCTCCATGCTGCATGTGTGTGTGTATGTGTGTGAGTAAGTGTGTGTGTGTGTGTGTCATATACGCGCCATCTTTGTCCACAACAAAAAACCTGCTCCTCGCCTCCTCCATGCTGCGTGTGTGCGTGTGTGCGTGTGTGTGTGTGTGTGTGTGTGTGTGTGTGGACGTGGCCATGCGAAGAGATGAGATGGGTTTACTTGTAGTCTCGTGTCGATTGTAGATGAGTTTAGATTGAGCAGTCTAGTTTGGATTAGTCGCAGATCAGACCTGAGACCCTGCTTGGTCATGGCCAAACATATCGCCGACGCTACTCCGATGCCGGCGCTGCCTGCATACACCACCCACTTGTTCACACGCCGCATACACACGCACTTGCGCGCACGCATGCAGGCAGGACACGCGCGCACACCACATTGGGAGCGGCCACGTGCTGCCACGAGACGAGCCAAGCACGCGCGACGCGCAGGTCGACAGGCGTGTGGGATAAATATAAACATACCGGCGCCCGCGATCATGATGCGCTGGTCCTTGAGGTTCTCAGGAGACTCGCCGCGGTTGATGAGACCGCTGAAGAGGCCTGCCGTCGTCACGGCGCCGGTGCCCTGGATGTCGTCGTTGAAGACGCACACGGGCTCGCGCGTATGGTTTTCGCACAGGTCGTCGCGATAGTAGCTGAGGATGTTCATCGCCACGTCGGAGCTGAAGTCTTCGAACTGCACAAACACGTTGGGAAAGCGCCGGCGGACAGCGTCCAGAAACTCGTCCACGAGCTCGAAGTAGGCGTCACCGCGCAGCCGGTTCTGCACCAGGCCTATGTAGTACGGGTCCTTCAAGAGGCTTTGGTTGTCGGTGCCAACGTCCAGGGTCACGGGCAGCACGCGGTGCGGAGCAATGCCGCCGGCGGCGCAGTAGAGCGCCAGCTTCCCGATCGGGATCCCCATGCCGTAGGCGCCGAGGTCGCCGAGCCCGAGGATGCGCGACCCGTCCGTGACGACTATCACCTGCACCTCCTTGTGCGGCCAGTTTGCGATGCACGCGTGCATCTGGCCGCGATCGAGCGCGCTAATGTACATGCCGCGCGGGCGGCTGAAGCGATAGCCGAACTGCTGGCACGCCAGCCCCACCGTGGGCGTGTAGACGATGGGCGCCAGGAACTCGATGTTTTCGACCAGCAGCGCGTGGAAGAGCGTCTCGTTGTTGTCGCAAATGTCCGTCAGGAACTCGTAGCGGTCGATGTCCGTCGGCAAGGTCTGCAGGCGCTCCATCGCCTGCTTCATCTGCAGACGCATCGAGATCCTCCGCGGCGGCAAGAGGCCGCGGAGCCCCAGGCGGTCCCGCTCCGGGTAGCTGAACGCTGTGCCCTTGTTGTAGAGCGGGTTCTGGATGATGCCGTAGCCCGCGGTCCTCACCCGCAGCGGCGGGAGCGTGCTGCCGCTCCACGGGTGCAGCGGGTTCGGGTCATCCTTGTCCCCGGCCTCCGCGCCGCCGCCCGACTGCGCCCGCCGCGCCGCATAGTGCAGCGCGGGGCGGCTCCGCGCGTGCAGCGCCCGCCGCACCACGCGCTGCAGCATTCTAGTGCTTGCAGTCGGTAAGCTCACCGACTTCACTCGAACAAGTCCTGTCGACACGGGCCGTGACCACTGATGCGCACGAACTGGAAGCCAGTGGCCCAGTGCCCCGCCATGCCGCTTCCCTGAGGCAACAGATGGACGAAGGCCGCGGCGAGCCCGCCGTGGAGCAGCCGGGCGGGGAGCCAGCGCACGACGGGCCCGTCGAGCCCGACGCCGCGGCCGCCGCGGCGTCTGAGGACCCGCCCGCGGGCGGGGAGGAGGAGGAGCAGCGGCGCGCCGCGATCGCGCTCCAGGCACGGGCCCGGCGCGTGTGCGCGCGGAGAGGGGTCCAGGAAGGGGGTGGGGAGGCGCTGTGCGACGAGCGCAACGAGTCTTCCTGGACCCCTCTCCGCGCGCACACGCGCCGGTCCGGCCGGCCGGACCTGGCCGAGGGCGCGCAGGAGCCGCGGCAGGAGGAGGCCGACGAGGCCCCCGGGGAGGCGGAGGCGGCGGACGAGGAGGGCGGGAGATTTGCCCTGCCAGCCGCCGCGGTGCTGAGGCAGAAGTGCGGTGATGCGCTCGACGTCCCGCCCAAGTTGAGAAGGGGCGCCTTGCCGCCGGAGCAGGAGCAACAGAACAACAAGCTGGTGCGCCCATTCCGGGATATGATCGCGAAGAAGGGCATGCTGCTCATCGTGATATCGGTTGCGCTCTTTCTCATCACGGTCACGCAGGGGTAAGACGCCTGCGATCAAGTGGAGGCCCTGCCGAACTCAACGGCAGTGCTGCCCTCACTTCTCTCCCGCGCCGCCCACGACAAATGGACCCATGCTGGCCCCGCAACAGGCTGGCCGTCCGCCACGAACCCACTGACCACTAATGCGCGCGGGACAGGATCGTGAACTGGAGCCGGACACCACCGTGGGTTGGCCTTGTGCCGTGCGTATTGCAGCCGGAAATGGGACCGGCAATTGCGACAATCCAGCGTCTTGACCGCTGTTTCATGTTTATGGACATGTTGCCTCCGTGCGCGGTAATGGTACCACAGCATGCTTGCGGCCTTGTATGCTCCCTTCTGGATGCGCTGAATGCGGCCATGGAATGGATGCGAGCAGGCGACGGTTTTCATGGTGCGGCATTTGAGAGAGCAGTCACCAACCACCGTGCAAGATCGCAAATTCAAGCCGCCTTCATTACGCGCTCTCATTGCCATCTGGATCTGGAAAATCAGCACGCCACTTTTCAGTTCTCCCCACCCGTCAAAGTGCCTGATCGTTCACGACTACCGGTCAAACATTTTGGGCATCGCACGATGCCGAGAATCATGCCGGCGCGATATCTGACGACATTATATACGTTTTTGATTTGTGTGTTTGGATACGTGTTCGAACATGCGCGCACGCGAGTCTAGTTTTCATGTCCGTGCAGGTAAAGGCCGACGCTTTCGTCCAGTACGACAAGCTAGCTCAGAAGATGTGTGAGGCGACCATCTCACTCGCGCTATATCCGGCAGCGTCAACGCCTTCTCTGACATCCAGTTTTCTCACTCTGCGCGAAGTGGCCAAAAAATATTTTGCAATCCCCAACAATCTGTTGTTCCCGAAAGAGGATTTTGAACAGGAGCTCTCCGGTATGGCTCTTGAGCCGCCTGATATTGGTGGATTTGCTGACGAAGTCGGCGTGTGTACAAAAAGTCGTACCATGCCAGATCATCATGTCTACGAAATGTTCAACACAAATATTTCGCTGCCAGACCCGGCAATTTCGAGGTACTGCAGGAAAGCTATATCGACAGGCAAACGTTTTGGTTACACGTCTCCGGACGCGGCAGGCTTTGCTTCCAGGAACTTCGCTGAACACTTTGCCAACATTGTGGCGGGAATCTCGTTTGCATACGCATTTTGCAACGCTGAGCATGGAGTCGGGAGTCTGCCCCTTTCTGATACGGCACCCAGCTCTTTCTCGCTGTTGAATGTGTGTTCAGAATGGGCTAAAGCAAAATCGAAAACCACAGACGTCCCTCCGGATCTTCTCCCATTCCTAGATCCTTACGGTAATCCACTTCAATTGCATGCCATTGAACATGACGTCGGAGATTCTCAGTGAATGCGATTTCTCTCCATCTTCAGGCGTATGGCAGCAGGAGGAGAAAATGACGGTGGGCAATCGATCCCAGAGCATGGCCGAGTCCGCTTATTACGCCAGATTGTCCCACGACATTAATTTGAATGGCACAGGTTTCGATCAGGAGGCAGCTGCGCAGGTGTGATTTATATCTGCAAGAAAAATATCCCCCACCTGAAAGAAGAGACCGCTGTCTTCGAAGAGCAAAACATATTCGTTCTTGTTCTGACAGCCTCCTTCAACTGCGCATGCGCAGTTTACATGCCTACTCCTTGGTGCACATGATCCTGCGACCAAGGCACCGGTGTTATTTTTCGTTGTCGTTCTTGCCGAATCTTCCTTGTTTTCTACCTATATCTAGGCCCGCGGATCTCACTTTAAATTCGCATACAGGGCTTGTCGTCGCTACTGTGTCCAGAGGTCGTTGAAGACCTGAAAATTTCCATCGCAGGATGCGATGAAATGTACACAGGCCGTGACATGAACAGTGTCAACTCCAAGCGAGAATGCCAATATGAAGGTATGAAAGTGACTGCGGAACACTACACAAGTGGTGCGATGCCATCGTGGTTTGTTCGTGATCTTGTGCACCTCACTCGTGAATGAAGTCATGTTTCTTATACGCAAACGCCTTTGGCAGCGGCAAATCGAAGGCTGCGAGAAAGAGTAGTCAAGGTTGCTAGCGAACAGACTATTTCTGGTAGCAAATCAAGTTTCGGGTCTCTCTTGCCAGCCAATTTCACTACCTTTTCGGGTTTTGTTGGTCGTGTGGCAAGGAAGCTCGCTGAAGCTCAAACTCCGGAGACAGACAACAGGACAATGCACAAGTTGTTGTGGCTTCAAAATTTTGTTGAGCAAGACCAAAAGCAACGAGGAGCGGACTCTGGGCAGTATCTAAAGGCATCGCTGCTTGCACGAAACGCTCAATTAAGCCAGCAAGTGACCAACATGCTTGTAATCAAATATCAACAAATGCTGTATTCCACTCAGCAGTATCTTTTCGAAATGATTCCGGTTGGTGCTCCACAAACAGGGGTTCCCTCCTTCTACGGACTTTGCGACTCCACAAATCTGCGATTTTGCACGCAAGAAATGTATGATAATCAGGTGTGCAGATGTATAGAATCATATGAAGACCTGAAGAACCAAGTGAAATTTGCGATTATGGACGCTCATAAAGAATTTGAAGGAATCTCTTTCATGCCATTGGACAACATTTTGGGCGCTGCGACAGAAAGCATTTCGAATTCGGTGTCAAAAATCGTGTGTTTTATGACCTTCTGTTTGCATTCATAAGCTTACTTGCTGTATGTGCACACTTTGGTGGCAAGTTGATATTGTCTCGGCATGAGCAGGCAGAAGGAGCTGCCTTTGACATAGACGTAACCACCACAGTTGCAAATTTGCAAGCTAGTCTCGGGTTTTTAGAGCGGGTTATCGCAAGTATGACAAGCGCACGCAACAAAGTGCAGCATCTCATCACCGTCTTCATCGGTTCGTCAAAAGTTTAGGGCATTTTACAAAATTTGTATAGGCGTATTGTGCTGTGAGGTTAGTAAGCTTACATGGATATCATTGCTGCCATTGGCGGCCCCTTTGCCATGCTACCTTCGCACTCGACCCCCAAAGCCTTTTGGGCAGCATTTGGAAGTCGAATTTGTGGTTCTGGACCTATTCACATAACAAGGATGTGAGCAGGACGTGCTAGGCCTTCGAGTTGCTATGCAAAAGTAATAGCTCGTGCTGTTTCACGAATGTGCCAAACTACACTCGTAAAAGTGTAATTCTTACGAGCTTGAGACTCGGTGTGCGGAAGGACCCTGTACTATGATACGCACTATTGGCCAGTCAGATTTATAAGATTCGATGATCAAGCAGTGGATCCCAAACTGCTAATGACCTGAATTTGTATGGTTGCTGACAGGATTGAAGGGAGCCGTGAAAATTGTGCCCTTTACCTTCGCTTTGCATTTTGGGGCGCTCGAAGGCCTCATCAGCTATTCATTAGTGACGATCGAGTGTGGAGTTGCCAAGGACCGCAATGACGAGCGCAACTTGCAACGCTTCGTTGCTGCCGTATCTGTGGCTGCAGTAAGCGCTTTCCTGACACTCCCTCTCCCCCTGTGCACTTTTATCGTGCCATTTAACACAAACTGAAGTGTTTGCCCTTGTCATCTCTTTACCAGGCTGCCTTCTCCGTCATTCCGATGGCAGTCGTGCACACCTTCCTCTTCCAGAACTTCACATGTAATTGCACATTATTACCCTATGTGCGATTTTGAAATGCCTCATTTGCTTGTTGTGAGCAGGATTGAACAAAATGTTTTCTCTATTTCGCACAATCCAGGCCTACATTTCCTTGACTGTTAGCTGTGACGTTTGAGCAGCATACGTGTACGTGGTAACTTCCCTCGGATTTGGTCTCTACGTTTGCGCTTTAGTCTGGATCGTAAGATCGTTCATAACGGAATCAAGAATTCGCGGAAGACCAAAGCTCCAAAGCATTGCGCCTTTCATCATGCGATTGATCTCTTATGCCTTGATCGTCAGCGGTTTTGTTGCGTGGATTTGTCTGGTATTGCCTGCCCCTGTCCTCGCCCTGGTAAAAATCTGAAGCGTCAATGCTTTCTCACGACGTGTCTCGAATTGCACAGGATCCCTGGAGATTGTTGCAGAATGGTATCGATGTGGGTACTAAGGGCCTGGATCGCATGAAAGATGCTGGCGCCATCTGGATTGCAGCATGCTTGATCGACAACGTATGGAACTTTTTGTTTACGAGCATCGCTACTTCGTGCTGTGCCTCTTTCATCATGGGTTTAGCATTTAAGGTGCAATACGTGTTCTTTCGTCTTGCTCTTGCTCATACTGAGAGTCCATTGCAATAGCAATAACAATCAGAAACGTGTGGTGGGTAAGAGAGATATGGTTGTTTAATGGAACTAATTCAGTAACCCGTCACTTAGCGACTAAAGGGTCACTCTGCAGGACTACCACAAGGTCTGGTACCTGGACACACGGCGACCTTCTCGGCTTTGGATGCTGAATCTTCATGACCGACCTATTATTGCTGATATGGCCTCTACAGCGCCTGGAGACACTTGCATCTTTTCAGGCGCGGCGCCTCCGCAGGACTTTGATTTGTCTGATGCACATAATACACTCACGGATCGACGTGCTCCCAGTGAAAGCAGTAGATCAGAGTCAGGAGAGTCGCAGCTGCAGGATCAAGAAACTCGGGGGAGTGTTGATGAGATGGAGGGCGCTTTACTGCAGTCTCTGCAGGTGGATGGCATTCGACTGTACTCTGACGAGCCAGACTTCAGCGCGGCAAACAGTGTCAAATTGTACTCTGACGAGCCAGAAGCCCTTGTCATCGCACTGAAGCCTGACGAGGAAGCAGAATTTGCACGCTCGCTGACAATCATGTCAGGCTCCCAGGAAGAAGAGCGGGTGCGCCAAAGAGAAGCAGAATTTGGTCATGCAAATGTCGGCGTCGCATAGACGTTACACCGACCGGTGCTTCATTTGATATTTAAAAAACAAATTCAATAAAATCAAATCAAATTCTTACACCTGCGGCAAGAGCGGCACACAGCAATGTCTGATGCGCCTCTTGACAGCCCGAACAAAGCTCTAGTCTCGAGGGAGACTGTGGGCAAAATACGCAACAGCGTTGTGAGGACTGACGATGCGATGGAAAGACTTTTGCAGCCCTTCCAGGTGCGGACCAGAGATTGACCTTTTGAGTCACTTATTGCGACAAGCGGAAGACTGACTGCTTAGGATATGACAGATGAGGATGCTGGCAATCTGCATGTCTTCACACGAAAGGCTCGGCAAAGACTCTGCTCTTGCCTGCGTAAGTTCCCCTTTACAGCCAGAACAAGCAGAGCATACACTATATCAAGCTCCATCATAAATATCTGATTGTGGTTTGCTAGGCACGAGAATGACACTCATTTTCTACTGCAGATCCCTATGGACATCTTTCGCGACCATGTGTTCCCTCAGATTCAGATCCAAGTGCCGCATTATCACACTCCTACCATGTCTGCGCTTGCAAAATGATTGCTGCTGGCTGATCGTGGTTTGCTGGCACGCCTTGTCCTCGCATTGATCTTGTAGATCTTGTTGGAAAATGATCCAAAGATTTGCCTGTGTCTGGCTGTAGGCTGGACGCTCTTCTTCTCGCCACATCGTTGGGCATCGACACAATTCATATCACAGAATCGCTTGATTGGCCAGGGAGACTGTCGATCGAGCAAAAAAAAATAAACATTATCGCACGGAAAGACGCAGGTGTGTGCGTGTGTGTCAGTGTGTGCACGCGTGCGTGCGCGCACGTCAAGTTGTGCTTCCTGCTTCAGGTGCCAGTGCGCATCAAGTGAGATCCTGCAGTGTTCTCAAGCATATTTGAGTCACTCAGCTTGTATGAGCGCGTCTGTACGCGCATGAGTGCGCATGCTCGTGGGTGTGCGCTTGCGTAGGATTGATGCCCATAGACGCACCGGCAGCAGCACATCTGATACTGATGATAATATTTTGGTGCAGGGATTACACTCAAAGGCAAGTGGTTGTTCGCTCCTGGTTCGAAAGGAAAATTCGAGAACGTCTCGTTTGAAAACGGTGGCTAGCACCATCTCGAACATACCCTTGCATACATATGCTTACACATATAACAACAAAGGTCACGAACAGACAGTCATTCTGACCTTTTGTTTTAGTATGAAACAGCCACTTGAGCCTGGCTGAGAGAACGTGCAATATACAGGAACCACGACATGCATGCGTTTCACGGACTCAAGATGGGACTTTGAGAACTGCACATTCAGGTATCAATCACACATGCATCATACATGCACACATACACATACATGCATACAAACATGTATACAGTACTGTATGCAACTATGTGTGTGTATGTATACACATACGCTTATATATGTATATATATATATATATATATATATATTCAAATATCAACCCCTTCATACACTCCTAGTGCGAGACAGCGATTCAATGATGCAACCCATACACACACACACACACACCAGGGCTGGCTCCGAATTCTGGGTAGCAATTCTGCCTCTGCTCCAAGCCCCTCGCATGCAAATCGGCTCCCTCTTCGAAACCCGACGCCTGTTTTAGCCCGCCCAATGTTGCATACAGTACTGTATCCACTCTGCTCGCCCGCAACTAGTTTCTGATTCTCCGCGGTCTTTCGCGTTCTTATGCAGGTCAACACCCATATTATGGAAGTCCGAGACTCGCAAATCTCGTGCGAAAATTGCTACTTTGGCAGCAAGATGAGCGAAGGTCTTAGGCGCGGCGGGGCTGAAATTGTAAGTGCTTTGCTGATAAAGAGTGTCGGGGCTCCTGCCTGCACATCGTTTGTCCGAAGTAATATCGCCCAACTGCTAACATTGGACGTTTGTTGCGTTGAAAGTAGAACACAGACCTGATGCTCGCAATCGAAAAGGGTCAGTGCGCTGAGTATGGGTGCAAGGCGTGCTGCATGACTACTGCGCAGGCCATCTCTGCCACTGGTGCCTCGACTGCCATCCTCTACAACTGCCGCATTGAATCAATGGCATATACGGCCCTACGGGTGCGTGCGTCTGCACACGCAGAGTTTGAAGGATCAGGCGTGACATTGTTTTGTTTTGCTTTTTGAGCAGGCGGTGGACTTCAGCTCAATCTCTGTCACACAATGCCTGTTTGACCGGAATGGCAGCGTCTTGGCACTCGGAGGACATGGAGTTGGTGAGAACCCGCTTGCTTGTTCTCTGCTCTCTCGTTCTCCCGGAATTTTGCCTGCTGCACGCTTTGTTCTGTTTGCCAGTCTGCGATATTGTCTGGACTCGCGTGACTATCTGGTCGGGATCCATCAGCAACTGTCCGAAAAAGCACCCTGGTGCGAAGTCGATATGGAACGTTCTACGTTTGTTTTGGAGGTACGGCTGCGATGGCAATTGCTCAGCTCACAGCGCACGCATGCTCAAAGCTATCGCATCGCTTGCCTTTGCGCAATGATCAACGCTCACAAAAAATGTGCTCGTAGGCAACAAAAACACCACCCTGGACATTGACCAAGGAAGCATGCAAAGGTGCACTTGATTGTTCAACATAATTTAGCATCGGGCGAGCCGTTTGCAGTTGCCCGTACGCTGTATTGCATTTGCCGCACGTCCTGTCGTAATTTTGTGTGTGGTGGGTATTAGCATCAGCGCATCGTCAAAGCTTTGGCGAGACGAAGACAGGCCCGGGCAGGTTCTCATTAGCCGGCGCATGACCATTACATCCGGGTTCGACGTTGATGTCAACATTTCGTGAACGTGCAGAATCCCCTGTGAACTCATCACAGCATCGTTGGCATGCTATACTTTAGCTTTTACTCAAAGGATGTCCCTCTACCTTGTCTCTACCTATGGAGACCGCTGGCGACTGGGTGCATCCTCGACCCGCGCACGTGCGCGATTCAGAGAGAGGGGGGGGGGGGTATGCATGCATGTGCGTGTGTGTGAATGTATGTATGCATGCATGTATAGCGATAGCGCCTGGCTCACAACCTCCTCACCCCCAGCGTTCACTAGTGCGAGGTGGTCAGACTCGTCCACACAGACCGCGGCTAGTAGTATCCCTTAGAACGTCCCTCCATTTTCCCCTTGCATGCATACATACATACATACATACATACATACATACATACATACATACATACATACATAGCACACATGCGGGCACACAGGGCGCGACAGTACTAGTGAAGGGCTCGGGAAAACGTATGTATGTTTATTACTGGAGGACCAAAGCCGTGCGGGGGGTGGGGGGGGGGATGAAGGACATGTGCTAAACTAGCCGCGGCC
>Ga0115006_10003549_pt1 | contig 10633 bp, 9 predicted proteins | sample ArcOceMetagenome_3_FD_88943 | JGI IMG/M metagenome (GOLD analysis project Ga0115006, IMG submission 88943) | Marine eukaryotic phytoplankton communities from Arctic Ocean - Arctic Ocean- Svalbard ARC20M Metagenome | ecosystem: Environmental > Aquatic > Marine > Oceanic | place: Arctic Ocean...
AGGCCAAGGAAGTAGATCATTTACATTTCCTGCTAATTCACTAGCTCAAACTAGAATGAAACCAATGATTAGAGCTAAGAGAGTCTTAGATCAAATCTTTCAAGATGTTGGTTATACTTATTCTTCTACCTTCTTAAACTCTGATAGGTTTTACCAAATGTACATTAGTGCTTTCGGTAATAACGAACAGATTGGTATAGAGGTTGAACAATCTAGTGGAACTAACTTTGAGGCTACCAATACTAACAATACAGGTCAGAACGATATTAACCAATATATGTATAACCCTAATGTTATTACAAATATAGCAGGTGACTATACACCTAACATTCCAGTACAAGGTTCTTACTTTCAAGTACAGACTGCTGCATCGCCAACAGAGTTCTATATTATGTCAGCATCAGCACAGATGAATGGAGAAGTAGAACAATCAAACGGACCTAACGTACAAATACCAGTATTCTTAAGACTATGTGTTGTCTCTTCAATAGGTGGTAACGTCTTACAGACACTAGCAACTGGTAACGTTACAGGTAATGGTGGCACATCATCACTTACATGGGATTCACGTAATGGTGGTTATCAACCCCTAGCAGGACAAATTATACAAGTCCTCTGTGATACACAAAGTGGCTTTGTAGATTACTCATCAGTATCTAATACTTATTGGGATTGTACTGCTGCACCTGGTGATTACTATGCACCACTAGATTTAGACTGTGAGCACAAACAAATAGACTTTGTTAAGGATATACTTACTATGTTTAGATTAGTAATGCAACCTGATAATAAGAGACCTAATAACTTCATCATAGAACCATGGCAAGAATTCATTGGAAGTGGTGTAACATATGACTGGTCTCATAAGCTAGTACAAAACAAGGACATGGTGTTAGAGCCTCTATTTAATACACAGAGTGCTACGATAGAATTTAGTAAAGCAGAAGATGAGGATTATGTTAATACATTCCATCAAGATAATAACAAACATGCTTATGGTTACTTACAGTTTGATTCAACTAATGAATTACTAAAAGGAACTAGAGAGATCTCAGTAGAAGGAATAGCGCCAACTCCACTAGATCAAATTAATGCTAGTAGTCCTGGATACGCTACAATACCACAGTGGGTTATTCCATCCATATATACTATTGATGATGGCGATGCAATAGAGTTCGTACCTATTAAGCCTAAGACCCGAATCATGTTCTATAATGGAAAAGAAACTGCTAGTAGTGTCAATTGGTACTTAAACAATGATAGTGCTAGTGCAGTCTTACAAACTAATTGGCCTCTAGTTTCACCTTATGAGAATTGGCCAGTACAACAGACTAGCTTAAATTTAAATTTCTCTAACGATACTAGATATTATATTAACCCTTCACCGGGAACAGGTTACTTTGAACAAGGTTCTACGCTCTTTGATGAATATTGGTCACGTTATATCTCATCACTATACAATAAGTTTAGTAGAAGACTAACCGCAAGATTCATCTTAAATAATGTAGACTTACAAGATCTTACATTTGATGATATCATCTTTGTTAATGGTAAGTACTATAGACCTGAAAAGATTATGAATGCAGAAGTAGGTGCAGAAACTGAAGTAACCTGTCAATTGATTACTATTAACGATCAAAGACCTATATGGTTAGACGAGCCACTCACAGGATTCTCTGTAGCTGTCTCTAATACAGGATGTGTAGGTGAAGAAGGTCAAATACAGATAACTACAAACGGTACACCAGCATTCACCTGGCAACTAACTCAAAGTGGAGCAAGTGGTAACTTTAATGCACCTGCTGGTCAAGCACCTTATACCTTTGTTATCCAAGCGCCAGTTGGTATCGATGAACTTATAGTAACTGATTCACTAGGAAGAACTGCAACTGTACAAGTAAATGTGCCAGCAAGTACAGCGCTTCCAGTAAGCTCAACCTTTACTTTTGTAAATGCTACAGATTGTGGAACAGACGGCTCACCTTGTAATGGTTCTATTAATACAACGCCAACTGGTGGAGCAGGAGGACCTTATACAACTGTATGGTCTGATGGAGTAGTTAGTGAAGATAGAACAGGCCTTTGTCCTGGTACTTATAACTATTATGTTGAAGATATTAATGGTTGTCAATCAGATACCTTTACTGTTACAATCATATGTAGTGAAGTCTTATATAAGTATGAGCTTAGAGAACACTTAAACAATTGTACTCAATTAAGTTCAGCGGTGTATATTGCAACTTCAACTATACAACTACCGCTTCAACAAACATGTACACTTAATCAAATACAAGGATGTTTTCAAATAATTGTAGCAAATCCACAAGAGGATGCTCTATACACAATAGATGCTCTTAACACAGACTGTGCTTCTTGTAGTGGTGGTGCAACTCCAACGAGTTATGAAGTTCAAAATTGTTCAGATGCAACTGATATTCATTATGCAAGTTTAAGTGGAACACCTCTTCAACCTGGTTTAGTAGTAGAATTAAGTAATGATCAAGGATGTTTCCAAGTAATAGGTGATTCAACATTTGCACCTGATAATGATGTTCAACAAATATACAAAAACTGTGCAGAATGTCAACAGACACCTTTAGAATACTATTATAAGTTCTTAAGTTGTGATGGTCTATTTGATGGTGCAATAAGAAGTTATACTCCTTTAACCTTAGGAGACTTCATAGATGTTTCAACAGGACCAGGATGTGGTTCTATATATGGAATTGCTACAGACTATCAACACACATGGACAAATACAAATATATTTGATGATTGTGATTCATGTAACGGTATAGTACCAACTATAGATAAGTGTCATATAATTACAAACTCCGGAGTTTCCCCTGCATCAGGTACTTACTTCTATGGTGGCTTAGGTTATAGCTGGCTAGCCAATGGCAATAGTACTATCTCAATATGTGCTACGGTTGGAACGGTAACAAACAGTTCAGCATCTGTAACAGTTACAGTAACAACCCAAACATGTACTCAGAATACAAGATGTAAAATACCTTTCATACCAAATCCATGTATTGAGTATATAGTTAGTAATGATGGTGGATCTAATCCTGCAGGTTACTCATATACTGATTGTAACGGTGGTTCAAATGGTGGACTACTATCACTTGGAACACAAGTTACATTTTGTTCTCAAACAGTTCCGTCAATATCAAGTGGTATGACAATAACATTAGGCATTGGAGATTGCCCTTAACCATTTCAATAGTAACGTAAAATATATTTAATAGTAGATGGCAGATAAGAAGATTTCAATTACAATAGAAGTAGACGGAGTTAAACAAATTGTTAACAACGTTGAAGAAGCCGAAAAGGCTATGAAAGGTCTCGGTAAAGAGACTAAGAAAGTAGCACAAGAAAATAAGTTTCTAGGAGATGCCAAACAAAAGTGGGCAGATTTTAAGAGCGGTATTAAAGGCGCTACTACTGGTTTTAAAGGACTTAAGGGAGCTATAGCCGCCACAGGTATTGGTTTACTATTAATTGCTATTACTTCTCTTATAAGTTACTTTAAGAATACAGAAGAAGGTTCACGTAAGTTAGCGATAGCTACTGAAGCCTTAGGAATTATATTTGGTAAATTACAAGATGCAGCTGCTAAAGTAGGAGAGATGTTAGTCTGGGTATTCACAAACCCTAAAGAAGCTCTAATGAACTTTGTCAACCTGATTAAAAATAATATAATCAATAGGTTTGAAGGTCTCTTAGAACTCCTTCCTGCACTTGGTAATGCTATATCAGAACTATTTAAAGGTAACTTTAGTAGTGCTGGAAAAATTGCAGCAGATGCGATGGGTAAAGTAGTGTTAGGTGTAGAAGATATTACAGACAAAGTAACAGAAGCCGCAACAGCAGTTGTAGAGTTTGCTACTGAAGTTGTAGTTGAAGTAAAGAAAGCAGTGGCAGTAGCTACGAAATTAGTAGATCAGTTTAGAGCTATTAGAGATGCACAACAAGAACTTATAGTTGCTAACGCTAACCTTAATAAGGAACTAGAGACTCAGCAAAAGATTGCAGAAGATACTACTAGAACTTATGAAGAAAGAAAAGAAGCCCTAGAAAAAGTAGGTGTAGCACAAGTTAAGCTAGCAGAAAACCTAGCTAGAATAGCAAGGTTAGAAGAACAAAACTTAAAGCTACAAATTAGCCAAGAAGGTAATTACGAGAAGAGAGAAGAATTAGAGACTTCGTTAGCAGAAGCTACGGCAGCACGTATAGATGCAGAAACTGCCTTAGAAACTAGAAAGATAGATGTATTAAAAATAACTGCAGAGTTAGAATTAGAAGAAGTAGCTAGAAAGCAAGCCATAATGGATATGATTGCTGAATTAGATATAGAGTCTATAGATAATACATTTAGAAAAGCTGAAGCAGAACTAAGAATACAAGAAGAAGCACAGCTAAGAGAATTAGAAACTCTTAAAGCTACAGAAGATCAAAAGCAAAAGATAAGAGATGGCTTTACTAAGAAAAGAAACAAACTTGCTAAAGAAGAAAAGAAGTTTAACGAGAAAGTAAAGAAAGAAGAAATGAAAGGTCAGATCGCTATGGCAGGTCAAACCTTTGGAGCTATTGCTGGTCTATTAGGAGAGAACTCCGCTGCTGGTAAAGCTGCCGCAATCGCTGCTGCAACCATTAATACTTATCAAGGTATTACTGCAGAACTTGCTACTAAGACTATTACACCTTTTGAAATAGGATTAAAGATTGCCAATGTTGCTACAATTGCTGCTATTGGTTTTAAATCTGTAAAAGATATTATTTCAACTCCTGTCCCAGGTGGAGGAGGTGGAGGAGGAGGCGCTCCTTCGATGAGCATACCTTCAGCAACAGTTGTAGATCCTAGTGTAGCGCTAGCTGCAGGAGCCGGTGCTGACGGAGACGAAGAAACTACAGTTCAATTAGGTCAACAAACTGGAAGTAGTGGTGCTAATGTAGTTAGAGCCTATGTTGTATCAGATGAAATGACAACACAACAAGAAGCTGATGCTAAAATTAATGATCTCGCAAGATTGTAAAATGAATATATAATATTATGATAGGAAAAATAGTAGAACTTTTAATAGATTGGGATGATATGCAATTCGAAGACTTAGGTGTCGAAGTAATGTCATTAGTAGATAAGCCAGCAATTGGTATTTCATGGCAAGCTTTTGCAGCTCAACAATTTGTAGATCCTAAAGCAGGAGAAACTGAAGCAGATTATATAGGCAGATGTATTCCCACGTTAATAGAGGAAGGCTTTGATGAAGATCAAGCCGCTGCTATATGTTATAATAGTTACAAAGGAGAAAGCTTCTTAGAAGACAACCCTTGCCAAAGTGGTTATGTAGCTTATGGAACTAAAAACAAAGGTGGAAGACAAGTACCTAACTGTATTCCTATCAAAAATCAAGAGTTAGCAGAGATTAGAGAGAACAAAGAATGTCCAGACGGATTTGAACATCAAATGCCAGATGGAAGTTATATGTGTGGTAAAGAACATGCAGCAGTTGACCCTATTATAGAGATGGCTTCACACGTTGATTTCGGTGAAACCTTAGACTATGCAAACACAATAGAGATTAATCAATCACAAGCAAAATTTGATGATCTCCAGGACACTCTAAAAGCGATCATTGGTTTAGACATCTTAGGTAAGAAAGATCCTAAAGATGAAGGCGAAATCAAGTATAGATACTCAGGACCAGCAGGTCAAAGAGATTTCTGTAAAGCTATGTTAAGACTTAACAAAGTATATACTGAAGATGAGATAGATAGAATGGCTGGATTAAATCCTGGCTTTGGCCCAAGAGGTGCAAGTCGCTATGATATATTCAAATATAAGGGAGGACCTAACTGCCAACACGGGTGGGAGCGGGTAAGAGTATTTAGAGAAGGTAGAAAGACGGTAGTAGTAAGTGAAGGTAGAGAAGATGGCTTAGCCGGAGAAGCACCCGAAAGAATGCCGAATAGTGGATATCTAATGTCAGCATGGAACTTCTCAGAAGATGACAAAATGATTATCACCGGACCAGCAATGACTCCTAATACTTTGATACCTAGAAGAAGCGAAGATGGTCAAAACTTTCATGTATATTTTACAGAAGATACAATTGAAAAGATTAGTAAAAAATTCTTTGAATTTAACAAGACTAATAATACAGATGTAAACCATGATGGAGATGTAGTGATAGATAACACATTACTAGAATCTTGGATAGTAGAAGATCCAGAAATGGATAAGTCTAAGCTATTAGGATTTGATGTACCAAAAGGAACTTGGTTTGTAAGTTACAAAATCAATAATCAAGATACTTGGCAAAAAATTAAAGATGGAAGTTTAAATGGTTTTTCTATCGAAGGAAAATTCATTGAGAAAGCCACAACAAAATAATATGACTAACGATATCAAAGACGCAGCTGCAACCGTAACTACAATCGCAGGCGGTGGAGCCGCTGTAATGGGAATTAATGAAATACTAACCTTTGCCTTATTAGTCACTGGTATAGTCCTTAATATTATACGTATTAGATCAATCAGATCTAAAAAGAAAGAGGAAGACAAATAGTCCTCCTCTTCTCCTTATCTCTATGTAAGTGCGTTATGACTTATAATATAACTTAGGAGTCTTTTTACAAGGTTTAAAGTTAAATTCCATAGACCATCTCTTAAGACCCATAGTCCTTTTCCATACAATATGGTAATATCCTTTTTCACTGTTAGCTTTAATCGATTCAGCAGGATCTATACATGCTGGTAAAGTAACTGCATCTAAACCATATTTGTCTATAGCGTCAAGGAACATGTTCATTAATATAGTTCCATTACCTTTTTTAGTTGATTGAATAAGGTCTAGACATATGAATCCTTTTACATCTTCGTAAATAATTACACAACCTAATTCTTTAATATCTACAATTACTTTTAGATAATCATGGTTTACTACTTCATGCCATCTCTTTTTGCTAGCAGTAAGAGTTTGATTCAGGTATTTTTTAAATGGTAAAACTCCTATATAAGGTTCACTGCCATTATTTCTTGCAAGATCTGCAATTTCCACTGCAACACTTAGTATTTTTTCATTATCTGTTATATGATCTGCAGGCGATTCCCATTCTTTGGTTTTTGAATTTTCAATTTCGTTGTAAATTTCTAGTTCTGTCATTTTTGTTTGTTTTAATTGATTACTATACTAATATAAGCAAAATTTCTGAGAGTAAAAAACTTTTAGGCAATTATTTTCAAATTATTTTCAATTCTTCCTTCCTCCTTCCTTCCTCCTTCGCTCCTCGATCCTGGTTTGGTCACTCGAATGCAAATATATATTTAATAGTATCAGATAATTAAGTCTGACACATTAATAATACCTATAATAATATGAACGTAAATCAAGTTATTACAAAACTTAAAGTTATGTTAGGTGCTACAGAAGAAGTTATCGAACTAAAGATGGCTGAAGCTGAATTGGTGGACGGGACACAGGTCTATACTGAAGGTGAATTACAAGCTGGAGCAATCCTATTTGTACGAGCTGGAGAAGGAGCATCTGAAGACCCATTCGCACCAAAAGGAAAGCACGAAACAACTGACGGTATGATTATATCTGTTGGTGATTCAGGAGAAATAACAAATGTTGAAGATAAGGGTTCGGAAGAATCAGTAGAAGAAGCAGAAGAGACTTTCGAAGATGAAATCAAAGTAGATGTTAAAGAAGACTTCGATATGGAAGGCCTTGTTGAAGCAATTGCTGAGATGATCAAACCACAAGCAGAAGTAATTGAAGAGCTAAAGAAAGAATTATCAGTTTTAACTGGAAGATTCGAAGAAGTAGCTAATCAACCAGCAGCTCCTAAAGTAGCAAAAAATACTTTCAAAGAAGTATTAGCAGAAAAAGACGCAAAATTAGCAGAGAGATTAACTATGTTAAGATCTATGCGCAAGTAAACTAAACCTAAAAATTAAAATTTAAAACTATGGCATTCGGATTTAACGTAGCGGCATTGCCTGCTTACACAGACCAATTATCATTAGAGTTAATCTCTAAATCAGTATTAAATACTGACTTACTTTCCTACCTAGACCTAAGAACAGGTTTAGCATCAGGAACAGTATCAATTAACCTTGTTGACGCAGACTTACCTGTATCAGCATTAGCATGTGGATTTACTCCAGATGGTGAAATTACTTACACTCAAGTAAATGTAATTATCGAAGCTTTACAATCTAAGACAGAAGTTTGTCCAGAAGATTTAAGAGCAGTATACCAATCAGCCTTCATGAGTGCTGGAACTGGTAACGATGAAATTCCTTTTGAAGAAGTAATCTCAAACCAATATCAAGAAAAACTAACTAAATATAACGAAGGATTCATTATGAATGGTTCTGCAGGTGGAACAATGACCGGTCTTAAAGGACAGATCACTGCTGCTGCTGGTGCAACTGTTCCTGCCGGAGCCGTAGCCTGGACGGTCGCTAACGCAGTTGATCAAGCTTTAGACTTATATGATGGAATCGCTGAATCTGTAAAAGATAGAGACGATTTAATTATGGTAGTTTCTCCTGCTAACTATAGAACTTTAACTAGAGCTTTAGTAGCACAAAACTTATATCACTTTGATTCAGTACAGTCTAACGATATCTTAATCTTACCAGGAACAAACATCACAGTAGTTAAGTCTTCTGGATTAGTTGGTTCTGATTACGTATTCGCAGGACCTTCAAAGATGATTATACTTGCAACAGGATTACAAGATGAACTAGATTCATTCGTATGGTTCTATGACCAAGGTGCAGATGTAATGAAGTTTAGAGCGGCTTGGAGAATTGGAGTCGGCGTTGGAGAACCAAATCTTTTCTCAACGAACGGACTCGCTTAATCAATTTACTAAACTTAAAAATACACATTTAAACTATGGCATGCAGTGCAATCACAGCAGGAGTTATTAACGGATGTTCGACTAATCAAGGTGGCTTAGATGCCGTCTATATTGCGAACGGAGCAGTTCAATCTTTTGCAGAAACAGCAGGAACAATCACAGCTATTACAGTTGCAGGTTCCGCATTAACACCGTCTGACTGGTTCAAATTTGAAACTCCGAGACAAACTTCTTCTATTACAGAAACTGTAACTGGAGATATTTCTCAAGGAACGGTGACATATGCTCAAGTAGCAAATATCATCTTAAATCAAATGCAAGCGTCTACTAGAGACCAATTACAATTATTATTCGAAGCTACTAACTTAGTAGTTGTAGCAAAGGATAATAACGGAAGATTCTTTTCAATTGGAATATCTAGAGGAGCTTATGGAACAACATCAGCAAACACAAGTGGAGTAGCCTATCAAGATAGAAACGGGTACGACATAAGCATCGAAGGTATGGAGCCAGCTCCTATGTTCGAAGTAACATCAACAATTGTTGAAGCGTAAGCTTTAATAAGATTGTAAATAAGAAGGCTAGGAGAAATCCTGGCCTTTTTAGGGTGTAAGGTATCTATGATTATAGATAATACCTTGAATTACACCATTTGATACACTGTATTCAGATGCTAATAATCTAACTTTTGCTATTTTAGTAGGTAAGTAATCTAATGTTTTAAACTTAGCTCTAATACACTCTGCATCTTCAAAGGTTAATGATCTTTTTAATCTACCAGCTACTTTACCACCATTTACTAAAGATTCTTTAGTTTTAATTCTATCCATGTGGCCGTTAGCTGCGTTAATATCTCCTTGTGTTTTACCACCTCTTGTACATACTTCCTTTGACGGTACTCTATTTTGTACAGATAACCAATAAGGTGATTTGTCTACTGGTAAACCATATTCTTTTTGTAATTCGATTTCTCTATCGCTTGCTAAGTAAATGTCTGTATGTTCTTCTAAGATATTCCAACTTGTGAAGCCTTGGTCTGCCATTCTTTTTTGTAGATCAGATGTGCAACCGATTTTAATTCCTGTAATGTGGTAAATGTAGTATGTTTTCATAGTGTTTTAGTTTGATTATTTGTTATCACTGAGCTTGCAGCCTTAAAACCTTGACTGAAACACTCAAAGGTTATACTGCTGTTTAAGCAAATAGTTTCACAGGATCATTAAAAGAATAACCTTTAGTAAGAGGTAGTGCCATCTCTTTAATCCATAAGCCGTCTTGTAGTTTGGCTCCGTTATGCCAGTGTTTGCCTTGCCATATCATCTCAGGTTGATAGAGCGCCCAAGAGTAGCTTACTTTACCCATTGATATATTATATTGGCTAGGTATGAACAGTTCATTAGATACACTCCATTTAACATCAATCAAAACATTATTATTAAAGCCAATACCTACAATTTCTTCTAATAAGAAGTTAATTCTTTCAGGTCGGTGTGGTCCTAACAAGATAATGTCTAAGTCTTTAGTATCTCTATCGTCTAATATAGCGCCAACTGCGTAAGCTTCATATTCAGGTGAGCATAGTTCTGCTATCATACGTAGCTCATTCTCTACGCATTTAAGCCCGTTTAAAGTTTTCCACTGCATTTCGCTGTAAATACCGTAAGTATGGTTGTTGATATACATTGGGATATATATCCTATTACAACTTTGCAGCTAAATATATTTAATAGTAGAAATACACAACTAAAGCATG
>Ga0115006_10003550_pt1 | contig 10633 bp, 7 predicted proteins | sample ArcOceMetagenome_3_FD_88943 | JGI IMG/M metagenome (GOLD analysis project Ga0115006, IMG submission 88943) | Marine eukaryotic phytoplankton communities from Arctic Ocean - Arctic Ocean- Svalbard ARC20M Metagenome | ecosystem: Environmental > Aquatic > Marine > Oceanic | place: Arctic Ocean...
AAAAAACGCCTCGAATATCGGAGGGCTCGCAGCAAAAATTTGATGTCGCGGGAAATGTTTCCCCCGCCACACGGTGCCCTCCCGCCACACAGCCGTGTGCGCGGTGTAGGCGCGGGTATCAGGTATCGCGGCGCGCCGTCGCGGTATTCGACGTAGAGAAGCTCGCATCCACGGCGTGGCGTGCCGCGTTCGCGTGACTCGCCCCGTGAAGGCGCGACGGGACCGGTCTCGGCGCTCCCGATAGATTTTGCGACAGTCGGAAGAGGCTCATCTCGTTTCGTGATTCCTCGGAGGCTGACGCGCGGACACCATGGCCACCCCCGCCGACAGCGTGATCCTCGAGGAGGAGATCGATGAGAACTACGAGCCGACCCAGGATGGTGCGTCGTCACGATGTCACAAACATCCCCGAGCCGACCGAATCGTCGCGTCACCGCGCGCCTCATCGCCCCGCCGTGCCGTCTCTTCCCCCCAGAAAAAAGAACCACGACACCGACGCATCGCGACCTCGACTGACCCTTCCCACACCTCCGTCGCCCAAACCGTCGCCCAAACAGAGATGATCGATTACGCCAAGTGGCTCGGCATGGACCTCGAGAAGGAGAAAGACCTGATGTGGATCGCGCGCGAGGGCCTCAAGGCGCCCCTCCCAGACAACTGGAAACCGTGCAAAGCTCCCGACACCGGAGACATCTACTATTTCAACTTCCAAACCGGCGAGAGCGTCTGGGACCACCCGTGCGACGAGTACTACAAGAACCTGTACGCCACGGAGAAGGCTAACCTGGAGAAACGAATTGCCGCGGAACGCGAGCGACCCGCCACCGCCGCCGTCGCGAGGCCAGGAACGGCGACGGGCATTCGGCCTGGAACATCAGGCGGGCTCCGACCGGCGACGTCCGCCGGCGCTAACCCGCTCGACAGGCCGCGGCTCGGCTCCCTCGCGCCCCTCGGCGGCGGTCTTAACCCGCTGGATAGACCGGTCACCGCGGCGAGGCCGTTGGGGGGCGTACCAGCCTCCGTGGGCATGCGTATGGACAACGGGGGTGACGATTCGGACGGCGGCAGCGAGGGCTCGATGGGCGGCTTCGGCGGGATTGACTCCCCTTCCGCCGCACGCGCTCCGGGCTCCTCCGCGGAGGTCTGGAGAGCCGAGGAGGACGCCGCGGATGGCGCCGCGCGCGAGGCGTACACCGCGAAGCTGTCAACGGCGCGGGAGGCGTGGGAGAAGGAGCTCGAAAAGGAAGACGCTAACGCTCGACGCAGACGCGAGCTGGAGCGCGACAAGGAACAGCTTCGCCTCGACCAGGAGGAGGCGAAGGTGCGCCGGGAGATGGAGGAACGGTTCGAGCGAGTGGCGCTCGAGCTGAAAAAGGCGTCGGTGCGGCGCGAGGAGGAGGCTGAGGCGACGGCGACGGCCAAGGAGAAGGAGGCTGAGACGCGAACGAAAGAGGCCGAGGAGCTCTTACGGTTAGCCGCCGAGAAGATCGCGGACGCCAAGGCCAAGTCCGCCGCGGCGGCGGCGATCGTCGCGGACTCGGAGAGCTCCGTGCACGCGCAGACAGAGCGATCCGTGAAGTTCCTAGATGCGGAGAAGGCGCGGCTCTCGAAGGAGGAGGAGGACAAAATCCGCGGTGAAATCGATCCTGAGATTTCGGCGCTGCGCGCGAAGCTCGAGGCGGAACGCGACGCGCTCAAGAGACAGGTCGAGGACGCCGCGAAGGAGACGGCGCGGGCTAAGACGAATGACGAAGCCGGCGGTCGCATCGCGGCGCTCATGGCGGCGACGGAGTCACACGTCATCCCGGAGATTGAGGAGATGCACGTCAAGGCTGCGCAGTCGTCGGCGCAGAGGCGCATCGAGATGGCGGAGGCCAGAGCTCAAGCCGCGGAGGAAGAGGCGCGGCACCGAATCTCCGACGCCGAGGAGGCTGTCATCGCGGCTGACAAGCAGGCGATGGACGCGATCAACGCCGCGAAGGCGCAGGAACGCTCGGTACCTTACGTCAGCGAATCGGAAGACGAAGGGTTTACGATTAAAAGAAAGTCGCCATCCAGGGGCTCCGGACGGAGCTCCCGGACGAGCGCACGGGGTTTAGACTCGGACTCCGACGGCGACGACTCCGACGGGGGGTTCGAGTCTTTGAGGGGCGACGAGGAACGGACGATCGAACGCTTCGACCCGGATGAAAACCCTGCGATCGCGTCGCCCGGCGGGAAGATCAACGTCGCGTCTCTTCGCTCTGCGGTGGCGGCCGGCGACGACGAGATGATGCTCGCCAGGGCGCGCTCCTTCCTCCGCGATCAGCGGCGGCACTCGGAGGAGAGACGGACGGCGACGCAGCGCGCGAGCTCGGAATGGCGCGCGGCGGAGATTGCGTTGATGGAACCCGGCGTGGACGAGGATCTTCGGGAGAAGCGTCGTTCCATGATCAAGGCGATTCGCGCGGCGTTGGACGTTTCGATGTCGGCGTTCACGGCGGAGATGCGCGTGATGCGGGCGCTGAAGGTTGCGGTGCGGTCGGCGGCGTACACCGGCGCGTCCTGGCCCGCCGTGTTCTCGTCGACGATCATGGCGAAGCGGTGGGATCCGAACGAGTTTGACCCGAAAGAAGTGTTCGGTCGGCTCGAGCCCGCGCCCGGCGCCGGCGCGTCGCGCGCGGCGAGGGGAACGCGCCGCGCGGCGCTCGACACCTCGATGTCCAGGGACGCGTCGTTGTCCGATCTCCGGGGGGGGTCGCCGCAGGGGTCCCCGGGCGGCTCACCCAGGGCGTCGTCCAGGGCTTCGCTCAACCCTGGAGCCGCGTTCGACACGACGACATCCGCGGCTCTTGCGCCGCCGAGGGTAACTACTCGTACTGAGGACCCGCTCGATCGCATCTTCGGCAAGCTGAAGCAGTCGGCGACGACGCGATCGTCCAAGCCGCACCCGGTCTTCTCCGACACTTCCGGGATGTCAGAATCATTTCTGAAACGATCGGAAGAGTGGGCCAAGGCGGCGGAGCGAGAACGAGCTTTAATAGGGGAACACGCGGAGTGGATGGCAAAGTTCAAGGCGAACATGGACACGGTATCGAAGGAATGGCGCCGACCGAGGCGGACGTTCCGGCCCGCCCCGGCCCTCGCCTCCTTCGCGCCGACGATACCGCCGCAACACGCGCGGAAGTCGAGCTCTGGAAGCGAGGCGGACGCGGAGCTGGAGCGGGCGGCGCAAAGGGCGGTGGACGCCGTCGTGGCGCTTGAAGCGGAGTCACGAGAGGAGGCGGTGCCAGCGGCGATGCCGGTCGAAGGGGGTAACTGAGGGTATAACTAACATTAACATCACGTAGATGGTCACGTCGGTAAAGAGGCTAAGAGTCTTATCTTTCACGAACAGTCGCAATCGCGTGCCGCACCACGTCCCGCATGGCGTATTCTCCAGCCTCGCTCGCCATGGACACGTGCAGCGACACGTGCGCCAGCAGCCGCCCCATCGCGCGCGCCCGTACTTCCGGGTCCGCATCCTCCTCCGCCGCCCTCGCAGCGTCCAACGCCGCCGCCCTCAACGCGTCCACGGCGGTTTGATCCGCGTGATCCGCGGAGAGCCAAACTTCGTCAACCGCGTCGGAACCCAGCGCGAACGAGTCCACGGCGCCGTCCACGAACCCGCCTTCATCGTCCACAGCTGTGTCGGCACCCTCGGCACCACCCGCGGGTGAACTTACTACGGGCTCGGAATCCACGTCCCCGCCCCTCGCTCGCGCCACAACGTCCAACAACGCCTCCACGGATGCCCCAATACTTTCGTCACCGCCGTCACCCGTCGACACCGCGGAGAGGTACGCGCTGGATAGGATGCCGACGTGCTCGCTCCTGTCCATCTCGTGCAACTCCACGTGCTCCACGATCTCATCCACGGTCCCCGCGGCGTGGACCAGCACCACCGGGTGGTCCGCCGGGAACTGCGTCATCAGCGTGAGCTTAGCGTCGGATGCGACGGCGTTGGAGTGGAGCTGGCACAGCAGCGTCGGGGAGTCGCACGTGACGCCGATGGCGTGCGCGCTCCTCGCGACGTCGATTGCGTCGACGATGGAGAGCGACGGCATGACGTCCGCGCCGATGGCCGCGAGCGTGGGTTCGAGGAACGAGACGCCCGGCACGAGCGTGACCTTGACCCCCGCGTCGGCCGCCTTGGCGCGGAGGATGGCGACGGAGTTTTCGGCGACGCACGGGTCTCCCGGGACGGCGTAGACGATGCGACGCGAGCGGGAGGTGCGCGATGACGTCACCTCGTCGGTGTCGTCCTCGAGCGCGAAGGATGTGAATATGTCGTCCGTGTCGTCCACGGCCTCGCCCGCGCCTTCCTCGTCCTCATTGTCCGCATCGTCCTCGTCATCATCGTCGGCGGTCGCGGCGGCGGTGGTCGCCGCGAGTTTCGCGACGTCCAGCAGCTCGTCCGCGATGGCGGGGTAGACGTCCTCGAGCTTGGTCGTCGCCTCGTAGACGTGGTCGAACGTCGTGAGCGTGACGTGCGAGGGTAAGCCCGCGAGCGTGGGATGCTGCGCGGTTCGCACGAAGACCCGGGCGCCGGGCTCCACGATGGCATCCCACGCCTCCACCGTCACCTGCGATGGATTTCCGGGACCCAACCCCACGACGAGGATCTCGGGAGTCACGACATCGCCCTCCACCACAAACTCTTCGGTCTGCTCCGCATCCGCCGCGGAGGCGGCGCGAGCCACCGCGGCGCGCCGTGGGCGGGCCCTGCGGCCGAACCTCGGGACGACCGCGGGAGCCTGACGAGCGAGCGCCGCCATGATTTGTGTCTCTCGGGAAATACGTGAAGTTCACTCTTCTAAAAGTACACTACAGCTCCGAGCCCGGCGGCGTGGGCTCGTCCGCCACGACCGCTTCGTTCACCTTCAGCTTCTCCATGTCCAGCACCACCCGCTCACCCCCCGCCTTCAGATCCTTGCGCATCCGTTCGAGCGCATCCGCGCGTCGCTTCTCATCCTCCGCCTTGAGCGCCTCTTTCCGCTTGCGCAATTCCGGCCAGTACTCGTTTAGGTACTCCTTTCGGCACCGACCGACCTGGTCGAAGAGCTCCTCCATCCCCTCCCCACTCATCGCGCTCACCCCCGCCCGTTTCAGGTGCTTATAAAACTCGTCCAGCACCAGCGACATGGACCGCGAGAGGTCACTGGCGAAGGAACCGTCCGCGTCGACGACTTCGTGAAACTTTTCAAAATCATCCATCCACCCCAGCATCTGCTCGTGCCGCACCACGTCAATCTTGTTAAACACGAGGATCATCGGCAGCCGGGTCTTGTACAGGATGCTCACCGCCTGCAGCATGTTGCTCATGAACGCCTGCGGGTTCTGCGCGCGTGGGGTGTCGACGACGAAGAGAACGCACGTGGGAAAAGTGGACGCGAACGATTCCGTCACGATGGCGCCACTCGCGGACCACGTGAAGATCTCGATCTGCCCCGGCGTATCCACGAAGACGTGGTCGATGTCCGCGGCTCTTTTCTCGCACAAGCCGATGACCTGATCGAACCGCGTGGCGAAGAGGTTCGCGGCGGTCAGAATCCCGCCGTTCGGCCCGAGTTGGTACTCCCTCATGACCTCCTTGTAGTTGACGGTGTCCTGAATGTCGATGTTGGCGTCGTACGGGAGTTTGCCCACCGCGGGGTCCAGGTTGACGATGTACGGGACTTCGCCCTTGGTGTGCTGGTACGCGTTGATGCGCTGCATCAGCGAGGTCTTGCCGCTGCCCGCCATTCCGATGACGATGCAGACGGTGGGCATCTTCTCCATGTCGGCGTCGGTGACTGGCCCGGGGCCAATCGCCGCGGACGACGGGAGCTCCGCCGTGGGCGGCTCATCCTCCGGCTCGCACGGCTGGCACTCCACCTCGGGTTCATCATCCGACATGATGCGCGGGTGCGAAGGAACGTTCACGCGAGAGGTGACCGAGGTCGCGTGCGTGCCGTCGGCGTCGCGGGCGCGTCGAAGTGACGGCGCGCGTTCGTTGATTTAGGTTTCACTTCCTCCAGGTCCGATGGACGCCCCGTCACTCGAGTGGGCACCGTTGACTTCTACGATGGCTGTCGACGGCGAGGGAGCGCGCGATGACGACGCGGTATCCTTTTCCAGCGACGTGGACGAACCAGGGCTAGACGCGGACATCGACGCCGATGACATCGCGGCGCTCCTCGACGAGCGCGAGGCTGCCGCGCCCGACGAACCCCTCGCGCTCGCCACGGTCGCCAAGCGCAACCTGCCCGACGACTTTCTCCATCTCGCCGGGCCCGAGGACATCGCGCGCGCGGTGGCCAAGCTCGACCAGGTTCGGCTGGACCGATGCAGGCTCGCGTCGTTCGCGGGTCCCGGGATGTCCATCGAGACGCGCCGCGCGTCGTTCGCCAACGTCACCGCGCTGTACCTGCAGCGCAACCGACTGACATCGACCGAAGGGATCGACGGGACGACGCTGCCAAAGCTTCGCTTCCTCGCGCTCCAGGGCAACGCACTCGTCTCCATCGCCACGCTAGGGACCCTGCGCAAGCTGGCGTTGCTGGACCTCTCCGACAACGTCCCGCTGGCGGCGCTGGACGAGCTCGTGGGCTCGTTGCCGTCGTCGGTTCGGTACCTCACGTGCGTCGGGTGCGGATGCGCGTCGAACGACGTCGACTACCGCGAGGCGCTCGTGGCTTCGCTGCCCGAGCTGAAGCGACTGGACGGGGCGGACGTGACGAGGGGCGAGCGGAAGGCCGCGATGGCCGCGTTCGGCGAGGACCTGGACAGCGAGGAAGAGGAGGAGGAGGGTGCCGAGGGTGCCGACACAGCTGTGCGCTCGAGAGTCATCGGTTCCACCGGCGAGAAGGACGTCGCGCCGCCGAGCATGAGCGCGGGCGACGAGGCGCGTTCACGCGAGATTCGCACGATGCTTCCGATGCTCGAGGACCCGACGATGGACACCGCGCGTGTGGTCGAGTCGCTCACCACGGACGTCATCGGGACGATGGACATACGGGCGGATGACCTTCGATCGACGGCGCGGAGGCTCGCGGGTGACGACGCCGACGCGGACGCGACGATGGAGGCGCGGGTGAGGGCGGCGCGACGGAGGCAGGCGGCTTCGATGCGGGAGGCGGATGCCATGATGCCGTTCGATGAGTTCTTGGGTGGATCCGACGGCGAAGGGGAGGACGCATGATTAGCTACACTTGGTCTCGTGACACTCGTCTCGGCACGGTGGATGGTCTAAAGAATTCGCGCTTCCCGGGGTTGACAACAATTTCGCGCCCGTTGACTACTGGAGGAAGTAGAGGAGCCTGTCGATGAGCTGCGGCGCGTTGGGCATCCCCTCGATCCTGTCCGCCACCTTCCCATCCTTGAACAGCATTATCGTCGGCAGCGCCTCCACCTTGTACTTGCCGGCGATGTTCGGGTACTTCTCCGTGTTGATCTTCACCAGTTTCACTTTGTCCTTGCCCACCGCCCCGGCCACCTTTGGCAGGACATCCTTCGACAGCATCTGGCACGGTCCGCACCACGTGGCGTAGAAGTCCACGAGCACGGGCACTGACGAGTTCTCGATCATGTCGTCGAACGACGCGTACGTCTCCTTCGTCGCGTGTGCCACGCACGCATCCCCGCGACGCGTCGAATCGTCGTTCATTTTAGATATTTTTGCGGTTCGGGCAGGGGCGCGGACGGCGGCGGCGCGGGGTCGCCGGTCGGCGGTCGACGCGGGCGGCGCGTGCGCGATCGTGGCGCGGGTGAATGTCGTCGCCATCACGCGCGTTTATCCGGGTGGAAGTCTCGCTCGCGCTCGGGGCGTGTGCGAACGAAGGCGCGTGAGGCGTGACACATAACATTACTTTCGGACCTCTTCATCAAAATTCATCAGAAACGCTGACTCGGACCCACGCAAACCGTCGAGGGAAGGCACTCACTCCTCGTACTCTTCGTCGCCATCCTCGGCAGCGGGCTCCTCCTCCTCCTCCGCCGTATCCTGCCCGCAGTTCAGCTGGTCATCGAGGGGAAGCAGAGGATTGATGAACTCGCACAGAGGGTCGAACGAAGCGGACGCTGCGAGTGTGGGTGGAGAGAGGGCACGCGGTCAGTCCGAGGAGTTTACGAGTTTGTGCGTCGCGTGGGAGCCGAGGGGGAGAGTTTGTCGCGTTCTCACCTCCAACTTCGAACCCGAATATGTCGAAGAGTCCTTCCGCGGCGACCTCGAGGGCCGCGCGGCGCGTCGGTCCGGCGTCGGGCTCAGGGCCGTCGGCGGCGAAGGGTTCGCGCGCCAGCGTCTCTCGCAGGACGTGCCTGGTGCCCCGCAGCGAGTCCGCGCCGCTGAACACGAGTGACGTGGCGAGCGGCGACGGCGTGTTGGACACGTCCACCGCCATGCCGTTGCCGAGGAGGACCGACGAGGACCTATGTGCCTTTGGGTTACCTCCGACGGCCGACGCGCCCGGGGCGAAGGCGCAGACGAGCGCGAGGGCTGCAAACATAGGCGCCCTCGAGAGGCAAGCCAAGAGTCTGCGAATCACGAAACGCATTTTTGCCCCGAAACGGTCGCGTCTCAGAGCGGGTGTGGCTGGGTCTGCGCCTTGACCCCAGGCCGCGAGGCTCTCGACGGGCCTCCTCGCCGCCGATTATTCATCCTCGGAAGTGTGACGACGCTTCGCGCGGTCGAGCTCGGAAACGAAGACGTATCGGCGGCCGCGCGAGTGTCGAACAAGGCCACCCTCGGACCACCGAAACCGGGCACCGGCTGGCCGAAACATCGGAGCCCGTCTTGTCAGAAGAAGATAAGATCGACGATAAGCTTCGCCGCGCCCATCACTTACCGTCGACGCCCACCGGACCCCGCCGCCGCCCCTGCGTGAACTTCGACCCCTGCGTTTAAGATGGCGTCGACGCACACTTCCGCCGCTTTCAACGCGGCGAACACCGCCGCCCGCGCGCGCGGCGTCGCATCCTCGACAACCTCGCGCCCCATCCCGATCGTCCGCCAACATCATCGGCACCGGGACCCCGCCGCTCGTTCCAACACGACGAACGTCATCGCCCGCGCCGCCGTCGCGACCGCGGAGACCGACGCCGACTTCCGCGCCGCTGCATCCGGCGAGTGGGAGGGCCACCGCGTTTACTTCGACGCGCACGGCAAAGCCCTGCTCATCCCAGATCGATTCGTACCGCCCGCGTTCAAAGAGTACGGCGTCGATCTGGTCGATTGGCAGTCGCAGTGCGCGATGAACGTCACCGTCGAGGACGGCGTGTACGCCCGGGAGCTACGGTTCCTACCCACGCAAGGATGCGAGGCGGACGCGAGCACCGTAGAGTCCGAGGAGATACGCACGCTGACCCTCGATCGAGTCTCGCCCGCGCCGTCTTCGTCATCAATCGCCCCAGGGTCCTACTCCGCCGACACCGCCGACCTCACCGACGCCTCCAACTCACCTATCACCGTAGAGCACTGCGTCGGGCTGGACACCACGCAGAAGAACGGCGAGGTGGTACGATGCAGGGTCAGGGTGCAGCAGACTGTCGGACAAGCGTCGGACAAACAAGAACAAGTCGCCGACGTGACGGCGTGGAAGGAGTACTACTACGAACCCTTCGCAAACGCCAAGTCGCTGTGCGCTTCGTGCGGCGGGCCCAACAAATGGGGCGAGTACCCGCCCAAGGATAAGGCCGAATACATCGGGAACGAGTGGGAAGGTGACGCGTGGGACGGATTCGCTAAAGAAGGGGACGACGGGGCGGCGACTGTGATGCTGCCGAGCGGCGTATGGTGCGAACGTCGAACGAACGATTTGGGCGGCGTGACGCTGAGCGCGGGTTGGCTCGTGCCGGACAGGGAGGCTGTTTACCTCGCGCCGGTACGTGACGTGGACACGCACTTGGTGTCGGTCAGGGTGTACGACGGGGATGGGAAGTTGGCGGAGACGAGGTTCATAAAGCGAACCAGGAAGCCCGCCGCGTGACGACCCGATTACCAAATTCGAAATCGGCGATTGACGATTGATCTATGCCGAGTTGACACTTATTCCCGAGCTAGTCGTCCTTCGTCGTGGCCCAGGTGACCCGCCACCCGTCCGCCGCGAGCTTGTGATCCTTCGTGTTCCAGCCCCACCCCTCGATCGTCTCGATGAACTTTGGGGTTACGCTGTTGAACCAGTTATCGACCATCCACTCATCCGCCTCGTGATCCTCGTAAGGCTTGTCCGTTTGCATATTTGACTTCGGCAAGTTGCAATGCATCAACGCCGCGTGCACGTACGCCTCGAGCTGCGTCTCAGCCGTGGCGTCCACGCTGAGCACTACTTTGCTACGCCGGTATTTCTTTTCCGTCGGGTCGAAGACCACGTACTTTCGGATGCTGCTGTAAGGGACCAAATCGTGACCGACCGCCTCGAAATGAATAGGATCGAAAGCGTCCGCGTGCGGTACCGAGTGCAGCGGCGCGCCGAGGTGGATCCCTCCACCGCGCTCCGTCACCCCGCGGTACCTGTACCAAGGCCACAGCATCCAGTTCATGCCGATCGGGGACATGAGCGGGAGGAGCGCCTCCTCTTTCGCGCAATCCTCCGGCGTCAGCGGCTCTTCGACGCGATTGATACCGTTCCGTTCGAAC
>Ga0115006_10003551_pt1 | contig 10632 bp, 12 predicted proteins | sample ArcOceMetagenome_3_FD_88943 | JGI IMG/M metagenome (GOLD analysis project Ga0115006, IMG submission 88943) | Marine eukaryotic phytoplankton communities from Arctic Ocean - Arctic Ocean- Svalbard ARC20M Metagenome | ecosystem: Environmental > Aquatic > Marine > Oceanic | place: Arctic Ocean...
ACACACACACACACACACACACACACACACACACACACACACACACACACACACACACACACACACACACACACACACACACACACACACATCAACCTGCTGGCACAACTTATCCGGCGAGCTTTGAATGCTGAAGCGCTTGTCCGGCGAACTTTGAGCGCTCATGCGCCCGTGCCCTTCTTCTTCGCCCGCAGCATCATGTACCACTGACCATCTCTGATCTCCTCCTCCATCACCACCACCACCACCACCACCTCCTCCTCCTCCTTCTCCTTCTCCTTCTCCTGCCCAGCCCCCCCTTGCTCCTTCCCCCCCCTCCCCTCGGGCTCGCCCAACCTCTTCCCTGGGTGTTTCGTGACGTCCCACTGGATTTTGGCCCTCAGATTCCGGTGAACGGTATTCCGAGTGCAAGGGGGAAGGATATAAAGGGGGACGAAGGGGAGAGACCGTGGGAACCATGGGTGACGGAGGAGAACGCGCAAGTCCTAGGCCATTCCTCGCCGCTGCCGTTGGGCTGTACCCTGAGGACCCTGCGGCTGGTTGTTGCGACATGGGCGCGGGGTGGGTTGCCTCCTGCAACGCGTCTACTGACCACATGGACATGGGTCCCATAGAGAAAAGGTGGTGACCTTGAGCAGCTGCTTCCTGGTGGATCAAGTTGGGCATGCCGGGGCTCACAGGAGAGAGGCGCGAGGAATGCACATGCGGGGAATGATGGCCACGCTTCAGAGGTGCCAACGGGTCACTGAAGCTGGGAAGCTCGTGGTGCGTGTCGTATGCTTGTGGTGATGCAGCAGGGCCTTTGATCGGGTCTGGAATAGCCCTGTGTAGGGTCGCAAGGGTTGCGTTAGGCAAAGCCATCGCCGTTGGCTGTGGTGAGAATACGAACAAGAAACTTTGTGATCGTTGCTTTCGCTCTTGCTCTTGAGTAGCACCAGCTGCAGTTGCTTTCACTCTCCCACTCTCCTATGTGCTCTCACCCTCTCCAACTCTCTCCAAGCTCACCAGCCGTCAGGGACTGACCAACCGGCCGACTCTGTTGAACTGCAGCGGCGAATGTCATTCTCCAGGTTTTGTAATGCCTCGTCACTGCTTGCACAGCATGCCCGTGTGATGGCTCGGCAGCGCTCCTCCAATCGCCGTAAGCGCTTGGCCTTGTCCTCCTGCGCGCACGTCGCAAGCCATTGCGCAAGCCACACCGGCGGTAAAGGGCGTGTAGAGGGATTGATACGCATGAACATCATGTCTACACACTGGAGGGTTTCCGCAATTGGTTTTACCGCGTAACAGGCGATAAAATCACCCATCTCATTCACGGACGATGAATGAGGCACGACACACTGCCCACAGCCGAAAAAAGTGAATGGGGACCTGTCTCAAGGCCTCGTTGGCTTTCAACTCGGCGAGCCCATCCTCCAGCTTGCTCAGGCTCCAGCTCTCCAGCTCGTCATGGTCGAGCGTGTGGATACGGGGAGCGGACTCGGCCACCGTCGCGCGTGCGCGGTCCCCTGGCGCAAGTACCTTCGCACCCGTGCGAGGCCGAGGAGTCAAAGGCATGCGCCGCGGAGTCAGCATGAATCAAATATAGTCACTCTCTTTTTAACTGTAAATTTAAGGATGATGACTACATGCAGTTTTTCCTTAATGGTCCAATGTGAACACGAAATGGGCCCGGGGAGGGTCGGGAAGACCAGCGCGCCCTGGGCTGGAGATAACACCAGAGTACAACAATTTACTAATTTACAGGCAGGCGCTCTCCGCCACGCCGTCCCGAGGTCATGCACGCTTGGTCTTTTTCTTCCTGTCGCGTCCCTCTTCAGTCTGCTTGGTGAGCAGTGGCAGGGACGCTCGTCCTTTGTTGAGCTTTGCTCGGATAGACCGCATCCGTAACTTTGCACTGGTTCGTGAAGTCGGGCAGGGGCAACCGTGCGGGTGTGACAGCGGGAACAAGGGCAACGCGAGCACGCGCGTCAGTGCCGGCAGGTGGGCACGAAATTTCCAGTCACCATCGCGCAGAGCACGGAAAGAATCAGGGCACGCACGTGTGCGCGCGCACACACAAAGCACACTCGCTCGCTCGCTCGCCTGCACCCAGGCAACCACACAGCAAAGTCACGAGCAAAAGACCTGATGGTTGCCATGAGCACGTCCGAATCGAACTGTTTGCCTTGCTTCTTGGAGGGAGACTCGCGAAAGCTTTCAAATGGATCGACGTATGCTTGTATGGGCGTGCGTGTGCGGCGACGCTGCGCTGAATGAGCCGAGAGTCGAGAGTCTGCGGCAGAGGTTGGGTGTCCAGCTTAGTGGAGAGTCGACACTGGTCGACAGTGATTGCAATCAAGCCCTTTGCTCTTCTTACCTGCAGGGATGAAGATTTCGTGCCGAGGCTTTGTGTACACATTTTGCAGCGCCTCCACCTTCTCAACGTCCGCCTGACTGCCCAGTCTAGAGTGCAGGAAGCGCGTTGCCGCAAAGAGATGGCTCGACCCCTGGAAGGGCAGCATTTGCTCCCATACTTGCAGAACTCTGAAGTCGGAGGGAGAGGATCAAAAATGACATGCGCGGTCAATTTCTTTGCTGCTACAGCGATGCACACAGCACAGGGGCAACAGTCAATGGGCGACGATGTCAGATGTTGGGTGATGATAAGGTTCTCAAACCTGAGTTTCTTGCCCTTGAGCTGGATCCGCAGGATTGAGAGGCGGTCCCCTAACGTCAGGCCATTCTGGAAGGATACGGCACGCACATAAATTCCACATACATGCATGGAGACAAGGTGAGAGCACGTCAGCAAGTAAGTTACGAGCGTGAACGTGCGAAAGAGGTCCGGAAACACAGAGGTTGAAGGAGGTGAGAGTGAAAAAGAGGGCGGGAGAGACGCACCTCAGACTCCTCGTCTGCAAGCAGGGCTTTGAGTTCCAAATATTCGTTCTGGTCTATGAGCATATCCTCCTCCAGCGGAATTTTGGAGCCTCGATCTGCGTGTTTGTGCGTAGCAAATCCCTGTATTTACACATCAGAATGAGCTGCAGATTTAGCATGATGCGATTTGCACTGAAAGTCAGTGATTTAAAATCATTTTGTGCACTTTCTAGCAGCACTAGCGCGTACCGCTGACCCTTTGCTGCCCACTCGTTTGATGATCGGGGCTGGAGCACTTGCACTCGCAGATTTGCTGCCCTTCTTCGGCGATACATGCACGTCTGTTCCATCAGCTCTCAAGTCAACGAGCACCACAATCGGGAGATCAATTTTCCGCTCTTCGTCCTGCAGGTCGTCCCATTTGGTCTTGCAGCGCAGGGTATCCAGATATTCCACAGTCTGTGTGAGAGTCTTGTGGTTGAGCCTTTGAAACTCGTACATGCCATCGCGAGGCCCAAACGGGTCATCATTTTGAGAGTCGACCGCCAAGATATTATCGAAGGCGCTAGATCTGCTACTACTGGTGCGGCCGCTAAAAGTACGCGTCACTTGCTTCGGTGTGCGTTTCCCGTTGCTAGAGTCTGTTCCCGCAGTCCCTGGGGTCTTCGTGCGGAAGTCCAACATTGATTCCTCCCTTCGCCTTCGTTCCTCCTCTGCAATGGCCTGCACAAGCAGTAAGCGTCAATGAGACGTATTCGGTCAGCAGCAGACACTCAAGTTTGACGCTCGAAAGAGATAGAGGCAGTTAACATTCGAAGGGTAGCTGAATCGGATTTCAGTTGTTTCAACGTAACCTCATAACACAGACGTCATCTTGTTTCAGCATGAACTCATAACACAGACATCATCATCATCACCTGTTTACGCTGCTCGACAGCATTCAGAATCTTTGCGGCCCCTGCAGGGCTAAAGTGGTTCCAGGTCAGATTGAGATACGACAGCCGCTCGCATTTAAGAACTACGCCTCTCAGTGCTCTGCCCGAGCGATCTCCCAAGAAATTGTTGGAGAAGTCTATCTTACTCATGGCGTTCCCTTTGCTAGCGATGAGGAGATCGCAAAGGGCGCGTGCGTCACGATCTCCGAGCCCCACGCCGCTGAGACGTAGTTCTGATAAAACTCGAGATACATTCAGCACTTTTAAAATGTCGCCTATTGCTCCATGGCCAGTAGGGGGGTTTCGCAGGGCTTTGTGAAAGCCGATAGGGTTATTGGACAGGTCTAGTCGATGCAGTTTGGTTAAAATTGGTCCTTTCTCTTGCAGGATATTTGTCAAGTCCGTGATCGCTGTGTCATCCAGCCCTAAGCCATTGAAAACAATGTCGTGAACATGGTGGTTGCCGCGAAGTCCACCCATCATTGCACACGCTTCTTTCTTCTTCAATTGGTGATTTTCAAGCTTGAGCAACGGACTCATACTGAGGTACAGCTCAGTAATGTGGGTGTCAGGCGCAATATGGAAGGATTTGCAAGCCTCGAAGTATTGCGAGAGGCCGTCGCCAAGCACCAGTTCCTTTGCATCGGCGAATTGACTCATAATTCGCACTTCAATGTTGGAGCGCATGTCAGCGAAGGCCGCTGATTGCCCTGCTGCTTCTTGTTGATGCGCCATTTCGAGCGCAACGTAGCGGTAATATCTTAGCTTTATCCAACCAACCCCTCCCGGCACGTTTTTTCTCGGCAGTTGCATCACAATGCACAAGGCACCCAAGCGTTGCTCGTGTGCGCCCAGACGACGGAAAGCCTTTCTGCTGACGTCGGACACGACTCGCTTTTTGACTAACCCGAAGAACTTTTCATTTTCCACGATGTTCGCCAGAAGAGTCGTAAACTCTTCATACGAAAGCATCATTTCTCCGTCGCTGGGCACGTGCCGAGGTTGAATTTCATTGCACAGCAGGATGAGCTCACTGTCGAGCAAAATATTTGGTGTCACCCCCAACATGCGCATAATCTTGAGCACAGAGCTCAGCCCGATTTCGCCCTCGGCAAGTTGCAATGGATCCCTATGCAGTGCATGCTCATGTATTGGCGGCGGCAGACGCGGAGGATTCCGTTCGATCACTTCCTTCTCGATGTCCCTTCCACGTTTGAGGCTCAGCTCAACATTTCCTTTCTCGGCCCCAGCAGCGATGAGCATCTTAATAACTTGCCCAGGGCCTTTTGATTCAACACTTCGCCCGTTGATCCCTATGACAACATCTCCCCCATACAGCTTTCCGTCCGCGGGGCCTGGGCGAGCGACCTTGTCCACAATCGTGCGTCCATCTGAGTCATAAGTGAAGATTGCACCTAGGCCCCTGTGGGCGGATTGCCCGACGGAATCTTGATCGATCCACTCCATGTCTTCCTCGTCTAAATCGCGTTTCCTGCCATTCGGCTCGATCCAAATTGTCCCAACATCTCGCTGGAGAATCTGTACTGATCGCGCAATCTTGTCTTCGACCGTTTTGCACTCTTCCATGAAGAGACGCCAGCAGCCACCAATGGGATCCCAATCTTCTCCATCGAAAGGCGGTAATTCCTGCGAGAATTCATCCCATGTGACGCCATCTTCGTCCGAACGCCAGGGGAATGAGGACAGGAACACATCTGCCAGCAGGCTGGCTTCCTGATTTTGGGATCCAGCTGACGAGAACGCCTCAATGGCATCTGCCTTGCTAATGATGCCATCCTGGTCGCAATCCATCGTCCGGAAACACTTGCCAATCAAAAACATTATGTCGTCCGCTGTGTCAGCACTTGAAAATTGTTCGTGAAGTGGGTTGACAAAGAACTCAAAGATTTCGGCGAGGTGGACCTTCCAGACACCCATCTGGGCTGATTGCACACCCACATTATCGAGGGGATATGGGGTGGCTTGCCCTCGGGCTATGTCAGCGGCAATTCGTTGGCGCTCGGCTTCAGCAATTTCGTCCAGTAGCTTTTGCTCCAGCTGCTCCAGTGTCGGATACTGAGCAAGCGTCCTTGCAACTTTCTCCTCGTCGTCCAACTCCATGATTTGCGTGCTAAGTTCAGAAATGGTCAAGGGAACTCGTGTAGAGCCTATGCTGCTCGAACGCGATCGGTCGATATCCTCGTCATCCTGATTCATGGGCGACTCTGCTCGATGACGGCCAAAGTCTGCTGCATTTTGCAAGAATACGAGCAAAGATTGCCCTAACATCCTGTGATTGGCTCCAGTTTGCTTGGCCGCGGTCTCTGGCGAGTCTGTATCACGTTTATCACTTCTAGAGGAGTAGATGACGCCAATTTCTCCTTCGTCTATGTTCTTTTTCCGTGCATCATGCTTCTGCCGCTCCTCCTCGCGCTCCTTGCTGGCATGGTGCATTCGTCAGTAACCCGTACAGTCCAGAGATCATTGGAGCACGTGTGTTCAATTAACATGACGGGATACAAAAACACGAGACTTCAAACCTGAGATCGCGAAACATATCGGCAAATTCCCCAAAGTTGTTTTCAATCGTGTTGTAAACCAACATCCGGCACTCTGCACGTGACATGACTTTGGGTACAATGTCAAAGTCGCATGCGAAACGGAAAAACATTTCGAGCGGAGATAAGAAGCGAATTCCCCCGTGTCCGTCCCGGAATGGCCGCATGAAGTAACAAAGACCGACTTCTGTGAGTGTGTCTCCCAGTTGAACAATGATCACTTGCTCCAAGGGGTGCAGCGTACTGTGACGCTTCGTCATGGTTGAAAGTGTTGATGCCCTGGACGCCTTTTCCTGGAGCAGGGGCGACCCACCTTGGTTTTTCGGCCCACTTACTTCAACTGAAAAGCTGGGGATCTTGTCCCAGTTGGTTCTGGAATTGTGTAAATTGAATGTCGGGTCAAACACGTCGCCATATGTGTCGCCACGCCACTGGGCGTGGCCCTACGAACCTTGCGGCGTAAGGTTTGCATCGGAACTACTCGCTCAAATACGCTGCACTACCCATCGCTGCTCCATCACATTGGTGCATGCAAAGACACAGGCAAACATACACTGGAAAGTTCACCTGAATTCGCGTTGTATGTTTAGTAGTGCAGACTGCTGCCGGACGTTGACGTCCGCCCTGGCTGTCATGTTGAGTATCTCATCAAAATTTAGGTTTGTCCCTTGCCTTTGCTTTGCCGCCTTTTCCTTTTTTGCTCGTCCCCGCTCTGTCTCTCCCCCCCCGCCCCTCCGCTCGAACAATGCCAGTCCGGATGCCAGCCCCAGCGACGATGAAGCGCGCTCTTGTTGGCCATCCCCTCCAGACACGACCAATCCTGCACCATCATCCCGCATGAGAGCCATAGATGACCTGGCTCCATCTCTGACCTGTGTGCGCATTTGCACCCCTTCGTTCCGTGCCCTCTGCATGGGGACTGGCTCCCTGCCGCCTCCAACTCCGCGACCTTTCTGTTGACCCCGTTCCCTTTCTGCACTAACTTCAGGCTTGGAAATTTCTGGAAGCGAGACAGAGTCTGGTGCCTTCGGTTGCTGCAAGGGCGACCGTCCACCAGGACCCGGCGGTGATGGCCCGGGGCCTTCAAAGAAGCGCAAAAACGAAAAAATGTGGTTGTTCAGGAGGGAGGACAGATCTGCCTGGATGAGACTGGGAGCAGAGGGCGCGGTTATTTTGCATCGACATTGTGTACGTGTAAGGTGCTGCATAGCATTCAACCGACAATTTCTGCCGTGCTTAGGCAAAAGTGCATCGCGTCAAGAGCTTTACCGGAGATGAGAGGCGTGGTCACGGTGCTTGATGCGCGACTTGAGCTCGCACACGATGCACAGCGCATGCGGGTTGGCCTTACCGCGCAGCGACGTTTCGCACGCCTGTCGTATGTATACGTGAGTGTTGTGTATCTGTGTGTCTGTGGCGCGCGTGCGTGCGTGTTCACCCGCGCGCACGTGCGCGTGTCAACAAATGCACATTCGTTTGTTTCTCAGTCCCAGGCAGTATCGAAGGCAAGCAGGTCCACAGCTCTTCACTGAGCCAGCATGCGTGCGTGCATATGCGTGCGCACAAGCACAGTGCACACCCTGTCTCAATCGATCTCGCAATCGATCTCGCAGTCGCCCATCTCACCTCGTGCACGGGGCGTCGGCATCTAGAGCAGCTGTGCGCGCGACCCTTATCTGGGTCATCAGTGCCGCACCTGCCAGCACGAGGCCATATTAGATACTGGCGACCAGTATCTGCGAGTCAAGGGCACGCGCACGCGCGCACACGCGCACGCTTTCTGCTCGCCCGCGTGCGCATCTAGCACGCACGCACGCGCGCACACTCACGCACCATCCGCAAACATTAGGGTCCACGAGCACGACGCAGCCATTGCACATCTGGAGCTGCAGCTGGCCGTAGTTGTGCCAGAGCTTGCTGGTCGTTGTCAGGCACCTGCCAGCGCGCGCGCCAGGTCAGCGCGTGCAGCCGCACGACGGAGAGGGGCGGACGGGGCGAACCCCGCGCGTCCCGCGGTGACATGCGCGTGCGAGACACGCACGCGTCTCGCGTTCGCTGCCGCGGGAGGAGGGCGCAGGGTGCCGACCTGTAGCACTCCTGGGATGCCAGACCGCCGCCGTGATCCCACCCGAGCGCCACGGCCGAGTAGGCATCCCGCGACTCCAGCTCGATGCTGAGCTCCGCAGGGGGCCTGACCCTACCTGGCGGCGCGCTCGCCATGGGCGCCCCTCAGCCTCGCAGTTAGGCTGCAGTTCGGCCGTGTGTCCCCGTCAAATCAGCCATACTTCACGGTAGGCCCAACGTGCAAAAACAAAAAAACATCACAAAACCACTGTTCCACAAGTTGTTCGTGGCAAACGAACCAGGGATTTCATTCACCCGCGTGCTTGTGCCTGGGGTACGGCCGCAGGGAAGCCTCGATGTCAGTGAGCGCGGCGCCGGCCCCGGTGGCGGTGCACGGGAAGGTGGTGCTCCCGGGCGACCCGGTGGTAGAGGCCTCGTCGCTGGGCTCGGCCTCGGTCATCCGCGTGGGCACGGGGCTGAGCGAGCAGGGCAGCAACCTGGTGGCGTCCCGCTCCGGCACCGTCAAGGTCCTGGCAGGTAGGCAGTCCCGCGCGGCCGCGCGGTCGCGTCTGGGCGCGCCCCCACGTCGCGGGGACCTCCAGCCCATCGGGTGCGCCACGGTGCGCACGCGCGCGCGCCTGACTCCACCTGTCTGAGGCCGCAGGCAAAGGGGGCGCTGGCGATGTGCGGGTGTGGGTGGACGGCAATGCCCGGCGATACTCTCCCTGTCCTCAGGTACGGGTCCGTCCTGGTGCCTGCCGCAGGCGCCGGTGCGCGCCTGCCTGCCGCAGGCTGGCACGTGCCTGTCCGGCTCGAGGCGCACTCGCCCGCACGCACACATGCACACACGCATGCGGCAGGACATGGTGATTGGTGTGGTAGTGGACAAGCGCGGCGAGGACTTTCGGCTGGATATCCGCGGCCCGACGCTCGGAGTCTTATCATCGCTCTCCTTCGAGGGTGCGTGCACGCGCGCGCATGCAGCCTTGCGCCCGCGCAAAGAGCACACGCACGGACGCCGATGCCGGCAGCGAGAGCTCGTCGCCAGCGTGGACGCGCGCACACAGTTCTCGCTGCCGCCCTCCTCGCGGTGTTGGGGCCGCACTGTGTGCATGCCCAGCGCGCGCTGCGCATCCCGCATCCGCACGTCACGTGCTGTGCGCCCCCCGCTTCCTCCTCCCCACCTCCCTGCCTCCCTGCCTCCCTGCCTCCCTGCCTTCCTGTACGTCGGCACGTGCATGCGCATTGCTGGTGCTTATGCGGCAGCGCCTCTATTTCTTTGGGAAACCTCAAAAACCAGGTGCTACTAAAAGATCGCGGCCGAAACTCGAAATCGGAGCTACCATTTACTGCCGCGTCAACACCGCCAATCGGTGGATATATGTGTGTATCTGTATGTGTGAATGTGTGTATACATATTCGGATATGTGTATATGTGTATATGTGTGTATGTGTATTTGTGTATACATATGTGATATAAACATCAACACCGCCAATCGGTGCGATTTATTCATATATACATATATACATATATACATATAACATACATACATATATACATGTATACATATGTATGTATATATGTATATATACATACATATATACATACACACATACATATATACATGCAGCATATGTACATACATATATATACACACACGCGCATATACGCATATACACATATATACATGTATACATGTATACATACACACATATATACATGTATACATGTATACATGTATACATGTATACATATATACATGTATTCAAAAATACATGTACACATGTATACATGTATACACATACACATATATACAAATGTACACATATACACATGTTATATAGGGACATGGAGCCAGAGCTGTCGTGCATATGTACATACATGCATATGTACATATACACATATACGCACATACACACACATACAAACACATACACATATACACATGTTGTATAGGGACATGGAGCCAGAGCTGTCGTGCATATGTACATATATGCATATGTACATATACACATATATGCACATACACACACATACACATATACACATGTTGTATAGGGACATGGAGCCAGAGCTGTCGTGCATATGCCCAGGGCATAAAAAGGGCTGGATGACTGGACAGGCAATGTGTGTGTGTGTGTGTGTGTGTGTGTGTGTGTGTGTGTGTGTGTGTGCGTGTGTGTGTGTGTGTGTGTGTGTGTGTGTGTGGGCG
>Ga0115006_10003553_pt1 | contig 10631 bp, 8 predicted proteins | sample ArcOceMetagenome_3_FD_88943 | JGI IMG/M metagenome (GOLD analysis project Ga0115006, IMG submission 88943) | Marine eukaryotic phytoplankton communities from Arctic Ocean - Arctic Ocean- Svalbard ARC20M Metagenome | ecosystem: Environmental > Aquatic > Marine > Oceanic | place: Arctic Ocean...
AGTTAAATACGGGCCTGCCCCCCCCCCCCCCCTTCTTCGCCCCCGCCCCCCCCCCCCCCCCCCTCCTGGGGTCGGCCCCGCCCCCGGAACTTTTTTTTTTCACACCCCCCCCCCCCCCCCCCCCCTGTAGTCTCTGCTGCTTCGATCTGAGCGCCTGCATCTGGCTCTTTGTCTGCTGCTTTGGCATCCTTCCAAATACTTTGTAACAATCGTCGGTGGGAGGTTGTCCTTAATCTCTTCAAAAAGTTGTTCTATATTCCCAAAAATAATCAAATTCGAAGTATTTAACTATGAAAAAGATGTAGGATGGAGAATAAAACGATGAAACGATTCTAATTTTCTTCAAATATTGCACCAACATTTACCATCTATTTTTCCATCCACCTCCCCCTCCACCACCGAACTCTCTGACGTCAAAATGCAATCAAATCGCTCACAATTTGTTCCAAGTTTGAATAAATTGAAGATGAGTTACGTAAAACTTCAATCAAAGTGGAGACTGATCAAATGCAGTGCGGCTCCGAGTTTGAAACTCCTATCAAAATGTTCTCATAATGAACCAAAATCGTCAAATTTGGTAGCACTTCCAAAAATTTGTATTAGGAACTCAGAGTCGAACTCGTCGAACCTTGAAATAACTGTGAAAGAAAAATATGGTTCCAAAGGGAGGAACAAGGAGAACACTGAAAGTCAGCCCAAGGTGAGTGCACGTGACAGATGTGGCACGGCTTGAGAAATCGTGGACGTGCCCCTGTTCGCGGCCCTCACACACACACACACTCCAACACCCACCCCCAGTCACGGATAGGTGAGGGCGACACTGGACGAGGAGTGCGTCACAGCGCAGCTCGTCGCTTCGCTCCTCGCCGTCGGGCTGTCCAGTGCTATAACCAACAACACCTCTTCCACTCGTCGCTTCGCTCCTCGCTCACACCCCACCACAGCTCGTCGTTGTTGGGGTTCTGAGAATGACATATCCGTTCCTTCCGCTGTCACCGCCCCTCACCTTCTATTCTCCTCGGACCCTCCCGTCCGACCTCCCCCCCGCCCTCGACGCACGAGTAACCCGGCCATGTCCAATCCTTTTTCCAAGTTGCTTAATTAAAACCCTGGACAACCCCCCCGCACGAGATAAAACCCGCGGTATCAATTATCCCGAATCCTTCTTCACTAATATGTTTATCAACATTGCCCGTAAACAACATTGTCCATCTTTTTAAATTCATGAACCTTGCATTTCAATTCCTCAAAAGAAAACCCCTCTTTTCTCACACCCCAGAACTCCCCAATGTCCGACAATGTTGAAGTAACGTTTGATGAGAACAATAACGTGCGCGTCCTGAGCACCCAGCACATGAAGCACACGGAGGAGCTAGAGATGGAGTCAAAGGCGTTTGTCTCCCAGATCACACAATTCGAAAATTCCATCTCATCCCTTGTTAAATCGCTCAGCCAGCAGGGTGAGCGGATTGAAAAGGAAAAACTCAAGGTAAGTCCAAGGATTTGCGCCTTACGGTTTGACTATTTGTCAAGAACAGGACCATGGTCGCCCCCCTCCTTTAACTGAATCCTCTCCAACCCCCTTCCGACCCTCATCCAGGCCATCGGGCAGAGGAACAAGGTTGATGGTGAAGTCGAAGATAGACAGAGGCAGGAAGTTGCCCTCAAGGGCGCGATCGCTGAGAAGAGGGCAGAGGTGAGGCGGAGTGAGGAGCAAAGGATGGGAGGAGCGAAGCGACGACCTAATTTTGGATAGCTGGGATTGGACGAGGAGAGAAGCAACGAGCGAGGCGACAGAAAAAGCATTGTGCTGCCTTCTTACATAACGAACAACCTTCCACTCGTCGCTTTGCTCCTCTTTCACCCATCGTTCCAACCCCTTTCGCGATTCGCTTCGCTCGTCGCAACTAACAATCCTTCTTGCGATCGCGTCCTTGCAGCTTGAGAGGTACACTTTGCAGCATAGCAGCTTGGAAAAGGTCGAGGCTGACCAGTTGGCTATGGTAAGACCCCCTTCCCTTCCTCCCCCCCCCCTCCCTAATCCTAACCCCTTGCTCATCGCCCCACCCATCTTCGCCTCGCTCATCGCAGATTGAGAAGCTGCAAAACCAGTAAACGCCCAACCTCTGATCCTGTAAAATAAATTCTGTTTCCTTTTGTCACCAAAAACTGAATCAATTTATAACTACCCTCTACTTGAGATCCTCTACTTGAGATCCCAGTAACAGCAGCAGCCTTTGAAGGGCAGAGAGCTGTCTGAACTTAATCCGAGTAGGAAATCTTCTACCATCCAATCTAAGAGGGACGACATTAGCCTATCCCCGTGTGCCATATTATTTTTCCACCTCAAATCATGGGCCGCCTTCTCCTCCTCGGAACAGCCGTCAAATTTGCCCGCCTTCTATTTGTCGAATAACTCTTTCACAGGCTTGCAGCACCCAATGTCGATGATGAGTGGCCATATTATCCACTTTCCAAAGTCCTGCTTCAGCTGTTCGAAACTGCCATGAGCGGGGAGAGGCGTGAGCGGGGAGGGGCGTGAGCGGGGAGGAGCGAAGGGACGAGTGGAATGTTGTTACTTATGTGGATAGGCGGTGTGTCGTCGCTTTTGTTGTCGCTTCGATCCAGCTCACCTGTAGCCCTCCACCCCCCTCGCCTTGAGCTCATCGTGGTAGATTGCGAGGAACTCCATCAGGTGCTGCCTCCGGTTGTCTACGTCCATGTTAGTACATATGAATGCTGCGAGGTCCCGGCAGGGGTTGCAAATCGTTGCAAACTGCGGAGGGGAGCGAGGGACGGACGATATGAGTGGTGAAGGTAAGCTGAAGTGAAGCGACAGCGTATTGCACGATCAAATTGTAACCATTCTGCTCCTCGCTATACCGACTAGGCTATTCAGGAAGAACTCTTTTCTGCGCTCGTTTCACTCGCCCGGCCCTTTAGCCCTCGCCGCGCTCGCGCCCATCCCTCACCTGCAAGTCGCACATTGCACATTCCATATTTCTCTCGTACGAATTTTTATCAATCCCTTTGACATATTCCCCTTCCGTGTCCCCCTCCTCGTACTCGAAAAAGAAATTGTCCGCCTTTACATCCCCGTGGGTGACGGTGAAGGGACCCTTCTGGAGATCCCTCGTCAAGTACCGACATTTTCTGGCAATTAATCTCACAATGCTATGGATTGGGGAGAATTCCGGCATTTGAAGAAATTCCCTGAACGACCCTGTTTCCAGCATGAATTTTACCGTGAGTCCAGTTTCTGTTTGTGGGGCGAGGAGCGGCAAACGTTGTTAGTGTAAAAAAAAGAAGATGCGATGCTTTGCTTTTGCTCTCGCTTCGCTCCAGCCACCCCGCGCTCCACCTACCTCTACTTGTAACGCTCTTGATACATTGAAGGTTTTTATGCCTGCTCCTGAGCAGTTTGGGGTCGTCACCCATCTAAAAGGCGCTGTGAAGGCTCGCGAGCTGCAGCATGTCGCCTCTCATCTTCCTAAAGCTGGGAATTTGCCGATGCGCTCCAGGCACCAGCCTCACAAAGGCTTGCATCACAATAACACCGACGTGCCTTCCGCTCTGATTTTGTTTGTCTTTCTTCTTTCTAACTGCAGCGTAATAGCATAGGGGGGAATTCAGAAGCGCGCTAATTTCGGGGGTGTTGAAATCCACCCCGTTTCCCTTGGAAAGTTGTACTCGACCAAGATTCATCCTCTCCCGAGTCAAGTTGACGTATATTGCAGCCTCTGACTCCCAGAAGCGCAGCAGCAAGAATGGCGGGCAAAATGTCTCATCAGTTGGAGGCATGACCTTCACGACTACCACCAAAGGATTTTTCTCCAAGCTGCGAGGAATGAGGTGCGAGGGGGAGCATACACGGCATTGAAGGCATTGGATTGAGTTAGCAATCGTAAGCGCACTTAAAGTGGGTTTGTCCCTTTCAGTTTAGCCCTGAGCTGGCCAAATTCCCCGTCAACCCCCAGCAAGGCAAAATTTCCTTACACAACTGCCCCAACCTCGTCTCACCTGTTAACTATCTCCCTCCTTCTATCCCCCTCGCACATATACCGCAACTTCACCATGATGCACTCGGAATTCTACCCTGTAACTTTCCCAATTGTAACCGAACTTTCTATTTCTATTTTCAGATCGCGATCTACAACCCCATTTGCCTTGAGAGTCGCAGCGAGGAAGTGAGAGCTAACCTGTTCTTTCCTCAGAGGGATTTCTTGTGGAAGATGACCTGAATTGATGCAACGGTCGAGTGGTCTCGTCTCCTCCCCGGGATGTATGCTGGTACTTGAAGACAACATATGATAAAAACAGCTTCTCCCTCTGCTCGACCACACCTCCAGGTTCTGTCTATTTCTAGTCAAAGGCTTAAGCAAGGCGGCCTCGGATGTTCGATAGATGTGGCCTTGGCTGGTCGGAGTGCAAAGGCCTGCGGTTGATGCGCAATTGTTGCCTTTAACTTGAGTCAAACTGGAAAGAGATAAAATAATTGGGGATCGGCCAAATTAGCGAGCATTGAATGAACTTATTACAGATTTGCCTCCCACAATAGAATGGCACTGCATCAGTAAAGAAAATGCATTTTGATGGTTAAATAATTACGCTGACGATACGAATTCGTGGTGCAGTAAGCGCACGAGTGGGGATTTGGGTGGAGGGACTTGACGATTTATCGTTTGATCGACGAACTAAGAAAAAACACATCTATCACATTACAACTCACTCAGCTCCTCTTAACCTTTTTCCTTCGCCCCAGTTTGAGTTTGGTCACGTCGATGTGGCTCTGGCTGATTGTCATGGTGCCCGACGTGATTGTGACGGGCTCAGTGCCTCTCACAATGGTGGGAAGTTGGTGACCCCCTCTCCCATCATAGCCGTCTCTCAAACTTCCCTCCGGGCCTGCCCCTCGCAGGGTCCCCTGTCTCTCCACGAGAACCCCAACGGCGTTGCTCCAGGGAGCTTCCCCGACGCGGTTCTTGGCTCGCACCCTGTACTCAAACTTTCCCTTCTGGGCTCCCTCAAGGTCGACAGTGTCAATGTACTCGGGTACCTTGCTCCTGCCGACGACCTGCCACCCCTCTTCCACCGCTTCCTCTCCGTCCCCTTGATCCTCCCGCCGTTCGACCGTAAAATGAGTGATTGGATAACCGTTGCTGTGATGAGTGAAGCGACGAGGAGGGAGGGTTAACCAATAGTATAGAGCCCACTATAACTAAGAACAACACTTCCCGCGCTCGCTTAGCTCGTGCTCGCTACCTCACCTCCTTGGAATGTCCCAAGTCAATCTGATCCTGCAAACTTTGCTTCCACCACCTTGCGAGATGATCTTGCTCAAGGCGTTGACCCTGTCCTTCTTCTGCTTGCACTTCACTTTCCAGCCTTCTTCGGCACCTTTGCTTTGCTTCTCCTGATACTTTATGACCCACACAAAGCTAGAGTTGACTTCCCCGACAATTTCGGGCACCGTCCTCTTGGTCCAAGCATCCACGTGCCCGGTTTCCCACTGGTCGGCTCCCAAAAGATTTGTGAGCCATTCGAGCCGAATCTTCGTTTCCCAAGCTACCTTCTCCTCCCCCTTTTTCTCCAAAACCTTTGCTGTTTCGAGTGCTTCCCGCTGCTTCCTTCTCTCAATCTTCTCCGCTTCCTTCCCTGCCTTTTGTACTGTCTTTGCGAGTTCCTGGGCTTGTAGAATATCCGTGGGGTCTATCTGACTGCTCCTTCTAACTTCTTCCATTGCCTTTTCGCTGGCCTCTATAGCCTTCGCTTTGACAATAGCCTCGTTCTTTTCGCAATCGGAGTCCAACATGCTCTGTTTCTTCTCTTGCATGACCTTGATGATGTTCTCCTTCACGCCTCCCGCCAAAGTCAAGTGAATGCGGTGCAAACTGTCAGGGAGCAGCCCCCACAGTCCAACTTTCTCGTCACCTCCGACTGCGATGAGCGAAGCGAATGCGAGGAGCGAAGCGAATGCGAGGAGCGAAGCGACGAGAGAAGGGGTTAGCAATAAGTAAACTTCTGCGATTCGCTTTGCTCATCGCACACTAGGCAGTTCGCTACGCTCGCTGCCTTCGCTCCGCCTCACCTCCTTCCATCATCTCCCTTGCCCCCTCACCCCAGCCATCCTCCTCGGCCTTCTGGAAAATCTCCTGTTCCTCTCTCCCCAGCCAGTGGCTCGAAACAATAATGTCCACGTCAACGTCGTCGGAACTTTCACCGGATGCGTCCTCGTTGTCTCTGATTCGGTGCTTCACTTTGAAACCGTGCTGTGATGAGGGATGAGAAGAGGGGTTGGTTTATTGCATAGAGAAGCATTAGGCAGCTCGCTGCCTTCGCTCCACGCTTGGCCTTACCTTCTTGCTCCTCCCCAACTCAAGGAGAACGCTGGGCAACCGGACGAGCAGCCCCTGTCCAACGCTTTCTCCTTCCCCCTCCCCTTGCACGGTAACCTGCAACACCATTCCAGCCTCGACCATCCGCTTTATCTCCTCCTCCCTAGCACGCATCCTCTTCATCATTTCTCCTCTTAGAATGTTCTCGCTCTTGCCTCTGGCTTGCTCCTGGATCTTCTTCATGATTCTCCTAACGATACTCCCCCTGATCCTACCCTGGATCAGGGCCGCAGCGTTGTACCTTCCCTCCCATGCAATTTCCTGTAACTTTACGTAAGCCCTCTGGAACATGAACGCCATTGTCGTCTTCATGTTGCTCATCTCCAGCTTCTTGAAGATCATGTTCCCAGCCTCGTCGACCGCTGTCTCCTTCAGCTGCGAAATGCTTGACATCTTGTTCAGATTCGGCCACTTGGTCTCGTCGTCCCATCCTGGGCACCTTGGCATCTCCGCCGTCCTAACGGCCCTCTCGAAGAGCTCGTCTAAAATCTCCACCTTGAGGAGCTGCTTTGCAACAGTATTGTTCTTGATGAGGACCTGTTCACTCACGTCCGTCAGGAGGCTCTGCTCCCTCATCCTCTCCATAATCGCCTCTGCATCCTCGTCCGCCTCTTCCATGATCTTCCTCCACTTCCTTCCTCCCAACGCAAAGAACTTTATAGCCTCCTTCGTTGACTCAGCGTAGCTGCCTCCGAGCAATTGAAAGGCGACCTGCATCGCCTTTGCCCTGAGTTCTTCGTCTTCGATAGCCCTCGCAAGCTTATACTCCTCAGCCTCGGCGCTGTTTTCGATTCTATTTTCTCCTTGGTCAACCTGCCTGACTTCCGAGCTGAGGGCCACAGCGAGTTTAACTTTGGCGCCGGCTCCCTTCCAGAGCATCTTCGCGGCCAAGCCTTTCCTCTTGCCCATCTGCTGCTGGCTCTCGGTACCGTCCTCCATTAAAAGCCCCGCAGCTTTCTTCCTCTCCATCTCTTCCTTTTCCTTCTGCCTCTCCTTAATCCTAGGGTCTTCCATCCCGACCGGAAAGTAAATCCCGTTCTTGACATTCATGAGCTTTTGGTACCCCTCGTACAAGGGTATTGCGAACTCAAAGTCTAGTAGCCCGTCTAACACCCCCTGCTCCAAGCCCACCATGCTCACCCTACTCTTGCTCATGACACTGCTCGCAACGGAGCTGCTCGCTGCGCTCTTCTTAGAGAAGACACTGCTTGCTAATGACTGCTCGTCGTCACTAAATAATTGCTCGTCGACCTTCTCCTCGATCACCCTGTGGCCCCCCCCAACGAGGAAACTGCTGCCCTTGAATTTGACAAGTAACTTGTCCCTCTCCTCGAAAACCTTGAGGATGTGGCACACGAAAATTCCAACGAATCTGCTGGACCACCAGTTGAGCATGGCTGCCTTGATGCTGAGCTTCCTCCTGCACGCCTTGGTGATATTTTGCCTCCGAGTCAATTTCTTGTGCGTGAATATGAATCTCTCGTGGTCGGTCAGTGCGTTCCACCACCTTCGTCGCAAAGTTTCGCTGACCCTCTCCTTGGTTCTCTCCCACCCCTGCTCCGTCTGCAGTCTGTTGGCCTCTTCAATTTGAGCCAGGAGTTTCTCCCTCATTTTGCTACTGTCGCCGCTGGTGACTGATACATCGTCGAGAATAGCACTGGCAAGGCTCAGGTCGTCGTCGTCGACTAATGGCACTGTCAGTTCCGCTGTCTTCTTCCCCCCAGCTCCTGCCCCTCTCCCCCCTACTCCCCTCCTCTTCTTGGCCAAAGCGAGAAGCTCCTTCTGCGTCAGTTTTGGCCCTTCGTCCTTCGTTTCCTCCTCTTTCTTGATCTTTTCGTTGTTTTGAGCGTCGATGATGTCCAGCCTCTGGGTCAAAACTTGTAGGACCTTGACGATAAAAAGTGTTGAGCAACAAGGCAAGGGTTAGCGGCACAGCTTAGAGTGTGGTGTTACCTCGACCTCGCCCTTGTATATCCTCACCTCTTCTGTGGTCGCCCTCTTATTCGGTTCCGCCTTCAAGCACCTTCTAAGTATGTGCTTTACGATATCCCCGAATCTTGAGGGTACCTTGCTCAGCGCCGCGTCCCCCGCTTCCCACAGCGGTGCCTCCTCGTCCTCCAAGACTTTTTTCGTGACGAGTTCAAAGAGGAAGCAGCCAAAGCACCACACATCGATCTTTTCTGCGATCAACTGCTGGGATGTGTCATTGGACGTGAAGAAGGCGCTGAGCTCGGGGGACACGTAGTTGTCCTTCGGTATGTGCCTGACGTCCTCCTCCTCCAGTTCCTTCTCTGTCTCCCCCCCTTCGTTCCCCGCCCTTATCCTCCTCTTCCTCGCCCCCCTAAAGTCGCATATCGACGCGTGCATGGGCATTTTCCCTTCCCTCTCATCCATGTTCGCGCTAGTCAGCCAAACGGACTTGCACCTAAGCCGCCCGATCATATACCCCTTCCCGTGAGCGTGCTTCAGTCCCGTCACTACCTGAGCAGCCCATTTCAGCACGTCGTACTCCTTGAGTCGAACAGGCAAAGTCATCTGGTCCTGCAGGTTGTTGGAGTTGCAGAACTGGTAAATCACAGCGAGGTTTATCTTCTTGCTTCCCTTGCTATCGCTGTTTTCGGCGAGCTCGTAAGGGTCGAAGTCAAGGCTGAAACCCACGACCGGAAGGCAGTGTTGGCACTGTCCAGAGATGTACCTGTGCTTGGCGCTCTGCGGGGAGGAGCGAAGCGACGAGTGGGGGGGGGGTTAGCCTACCGTGTACTGCAGCATTGGGCAGCGAGCGTAGCGAACTGCCTTGCTTCTCACCTTGGCGCCTGTGCTCTGGTTGTGGTCACCAAAGAAGAAGCTGCGTAGGGGATGCGGAGAGGGGGGGGAGAGGGGGGGGGTCCGTTAGTTCTATCGTTGTGGTGTTTTGTGTGTTGCGTTGTCAACCCTCACGCCCTCACCTCTTGCTCTGTCCCCCCTTTGGTGTAAGAGTAGACTTATGCCTGGTAGACTTATGCGTTATGATTGAAGTGTGCTGCAGGGACGCTGTGTTACCAGTGAGACTCCCGCCGTCGTCGTCCTTGAAGTGAACTCCCTCGTTGTTGGTCTTGGGTGTGTTGTACTGCACGCTCCTAGCCCTTATGGTAGTGGGTATACCCCCGACTTTACTGCCCTTCCTAGGGCTATGCTGTCCCGATTGAGATCGAGTCGGGGTGGTCGTTGCATTCGTGCTCCTCGCCCTCCCCGTCGGGGTAACGGACCTGTTCCTACCGTGCATGGGAGTAACAGTAGACTTCTTCCGTCCGTTTGTTCCCTCCCCCTCCCCCTTGACAACGCCTGAAAATCTTGAGTGGCTAATATGCGCGTGCCTCTCGAAGTCCCTCAGCGCCCTCTCCATCTTCTCAGGGTTCCCCCCCATGTCGTGGTAGCACCTTATGAGTCTGAGAGCTACCGGGTTACCCCTATGATACCTGAACCTTACGTGTTCCGTGTACTCCTTACCGCCGTGCCTAATGTCGTTCATTCCCACCCTCTCCATGGCCATTCGTTTCTCTACTGTTCCCTTGACCCTCTGGGCTTCCCTTTTAACAGCCTCTGATACCTGCCCGTGGGTGTCAAAGGAGTAATCGAATAAAGTAAGGTCCGGGAGCGCTAAATCGGACGATGATACCTTCTGTACGAAAGGGGCGGAACGACGGAGGGAGGACTCGAGCTATGTGGGGGGGGGTGGGGGATGGGGGGGGGGTTAGAAATGAATGAACCCTCCGGTGCAGGTACATTGGCAGTCTCAGCATGTGATCGCTTACCTTCTCCATAATAGTATCTTCGTCATCGTCCTCGCTTCCCTCCTCCCCTGCATCCACGAGCATGTTCTTGAGCCCGAATGTCCCCCCTGCTTTAGCCTCTTCTTTACCTTCCTCTATCTCCTTGTTGGTCCTCGTCAGGGGTGGTGTAACTTCAAACGCCGTCGAGTCAAGCAGTAAATTCTCAAGCGTTCCAGACTTCAGTAACTTCGGTGGTTCCGGGGGTGGATTTATATCCTCCTCCTTCGTTGTTTCTTCGCTTTCCTTCTTTTCCTCCCCTAAACTCCTCCTCTTCACAACGGGTGTGTTAATTTCCATGTCACTCGAGGCCTCCTCGATAATCTCAAGAAGGGGCTCCAGAGGAACCTCCTTCTCCTCCTCTTTCTCTCTCCCCTCCTCACCCCCCCCCCCCATACCCCCCACGCCCCTCCCCTCCCCTCCCCCCCCC
>Ga0115006_10003555_pt1 | contig 10629 bp, 9 predicted proteins | sample ArcOceMetagenome_3_FD_88943 | JGI IMG/M metagenome (GOLD analysis project Ga0115006, IMG submission 88943) | Marine eukaryotic phytoplankton communities from Arctic Ocean - Arctic Ocean- Svalbard ARC20M Metagenome | ecosystem: Environmental > Aquatic > Marine > Oceanic | place: Arctic Ocean...
ACCAGTCCCGTGGAAACAGTTCCAACGCAAAACCCAAGGTGCGCATCCTGCCTCCCCCTTTGTTCCTTTGTTCCTTTGTTCCTTTGTCCCTTTGTTCCTTTGTTCAACCTCACACGCACCTTTGTTCAGCCGCACCCCAAACGCATGGTCTGCATGCTTCAAGCTCCGAGCCTCTCCATCCCGGCCCCTCTCCTGCTTGTCGCCCGCTCCCTCCCGCACACGCTGTCTCAGTCTGGCGCGCGCTTCAAGGCTTCTGATTCGCTCTCCCCACTGCCGCTGGGCTTGTCGCAACCAGCTGCCACCGACGACGCCGACTACGCGCGGGCGCTCACCTTCCTGCTCTCATTCGTGCGGGACGACTACTGGCTCGGCGGTGGTGGCGGGGGAGGAGGAAAAGAGGGCGCGAGCAGCGGCAAGCCGCCTCTGCCTCCCGTCTCCGCGCCTCCCGTCTCCGCGCCTCCCATCCCTCCACCACCAAGTGGGGGGTGGGGTGGGGGGGGCAGTGGAGACGGCGTACTGGAGGCTGCTCGAGGTTCGCAATCGCCTGGTGCTGCCTCGCATGCGCTGCAGCCAGGGGGAGCAGAGGGTGGTGGTGGAGAGAGGGAGGAGAGAGGAAGGCTGCAGGGCATGGGGCAGCTCAACCACTTTCCTACTGCCTACTCGCGGCACGACTCTTTCCTCGCTATGCAGGTGCGGTGCTGGTTGCCTCAAGCTCCTCACACTCGAGCTCCTCACACTCGAGCTCCTCACACTCAAGCTCCTCACTCGCACTAACACATTGCCTGCCTTCTCTTGGTCCATCTACTGTTCATCTGATGGCGAGGGAACCGAGGCGGCAGAGGGCAAGTCTGCCGGCAGTCTCGCAGCGAGCGGGCTTCGACGACCTGACGCGCTACCTGCTCCCGGCCACGCGCGGCCCCAACGCTGATGCACCCTTGTTTGGCCCCAACGCGGATGCACCCTTTCGCCGGGTACTCCCCTCCAGCAGTCGTGCAGCTCTTTGCCCGGGGCACGCAGCGTGATTGGGCACGCAGCGTGATGGCAGTTGAGAGCGCTTAGGGCTTGGGCGCGTTTGTAGTTGCTCACACCATGCTCGTGTGTGCGCACGCACGCCCCCGGCGGTGGCGCATGCGGCAGATTTCAGCCATCTCCTCGGTGACCAAGGTCGCCAGGCCCGCTTCCCTGCTCGCGTCGGCCGCACCCCTTGGCACGCATACTGTCGGCAAGGGGGCGTCGGCTTGGCTGCAGGCTGAGGAGCACGGACCAGGAGGGCAGGGGTTGCTACACCCCGACACCATGTTGCCTGTGCCCAAGCCTTCTGAGGCGCAGCCGCCCAACAAGGAATTCTCTGTGTGAGCCGCGGTGGCGGCGCGGTCCCGCGCCGGCAGCGGCATGCAGGAGGAGGAGGAGGAGGAGGAGGAGGAGGAAGGTTTATTCAAGGCTGGAGGAGAGAGCGAGAGAGGGGGGGCAAATATATATATATATATACATATGCATGCATATGTATATATGCATATGTGTGTGTGTGTGTGTATATATATATATATATATCATCCCATCAGCAACAGCCCTGCCTTGAAATTGTCCTCAGGCGCAGAAATTTCAAGGCAAGGTAGTATGCGAGAGAGGGACGAGGGAGGAGGGAGCACACCTGGGGTTGACTTGGAGATGAAACTGACGTGAACAGAGCGCCACGGGCGCCAATCGCCGGTCATGCAATATGGTTCATTTTCAAACAAACGACAAACTTGGGCGCTCATCTTCATGCAACAAACTTGAATCCATTCCTTTATAGCTTGAACACAAAATGGATTAATATGGATTAATCCATATCATCCATACTTGCACGTGCAAGTTCGACAGGATGGAGCTCTTCCCCACATCTCAACCCCCCGGAGACACAGAGAAGTTGAGATGTGGACACTCGGTTGCTCCGAGTGGAGTGGTACTGTGGGTTCTAGGGTTTCCACGCAAGGCCACCTTGAATGAAGAATCAGACCAAGACGTCTGAGCGTGTCCGTGCCCAAAGTTCAAACTTCCAATCATACTTATGGACGCATATTTTGGATGAAAGTACAGCACGAGCCAGCTGCAGCTGCAGCAGTCTCAGACTAGTGCATTTCATCATGATGAAATTGACACTTATATTAAAAACAGAGCTTGACAGGAAATTGCGAGAGAGAGACACACAGAGACACAAAGAGAGAGGGACAGAGAGACAGAGAGAGGCAGAGAGAAAGACAGACGGTGAGAGTTAAGCTTGAAAAGGGATGTTTTATGGTTCCAGCGCCCAGCAGTGACGCATGAACAGAGAATGAAACAGATAGTGGTACCGTACACACTTGCGCTCACGTGCCACCAGCCCCAACAAAAACACCAGCTATTGCGAGCGAAGCAGGCCGACGATCTTGCGGTGGAGGAGGCGCATCGCGGGTACAAATGCGGCAAACACGCCTGCTCGCAGCAGATGCGCGTCAGCGGTGCGCATTGCTGATGCATGACGATTATGCTCTCGGCACTATGAGCCGCTTCTTGTCTGGAACCAACCTCAGCCGGGGACATACACATTGCTGCAGGGCGCATGCGCACTGAGTCTTTTGCGCGTCTGTGTCTGTGCTAGCGCCTCTCTGCAGCGCGTCCGTGTGTGCAGCGGACAGCGCGAGCACAGCGGATTGCGGGACGGACGTGAGGGGCTGAGCAAGGGACAGCCTTGCCGAGAGTGTCACATTGCCACACCCCGAAGCCTGTGCATGTCCATGATGCATGCAAGGGGGCTTTGACATGCAATACCTGAGAGCATGGACGCAACGGTGATGACGAGCATGGGTGTCGTGGGAAAGGAGAAGGGAAGAGGCAGCTGCGTGAAGAGCTGGCGCTGGGCAGAGATGGTGAAGGCCAGGATGGAGCCGATGGCCACGCCCAGGGCAGCGGCGCTGAGTACGAGAACCATGGCCTCGAGCAAGTAGACGCGCGCTATCCACACTCGCGTCACGCCCAGGGCGCGGAGCAGACCGATTTCCTTTGACTGCTCGTGGATGTTGGCTATCATCGACGAGGTGAGCGAGAAGAAGCAGATGAGCAGTGCGACAGCAGTGGTGCCGGCAGCAAAGAGTTGCATGGCCTCCTTGGCTGTCTGCAGCCCCCGAAACTTTTGCCGCACGTCCTCCACTTCGCAATACGTGACAGCCTCAAGCCTCTTGAGCGTGTCGACCACGCCATCCAGATCCTCGTCCGATAGGCCGGCCTTGAGCTTGAAGAACACGTATTTGACGGGAATGTCGCGCACCTGGTAGTTTTGGCCAGTGGCGCGGCGGGCCAGGCGGGCCAAGGTCACGAACGATACCAGTGCGTCCTGCCTGTCGGCTGTCGGGTGGGGCGATTGCCAAAAGGCGCCCATGCAGTCGAGGAAGGCGAGGGGCCGCAACTGTGCATACACCCATGGGTAGGGCTTGATCTCGAGGAGCAGCGACCCGTTGAGGTGCAGGCCCATGGAAGCCCGGAAGAGCGAGCCCAACATCACCGACTGCGAACCGCGCACAGAGTAGAGGTCTTCTGTCACCGACCACGGCAGCCCTGTTTCCATGCATCGTGAGACGAGAGGTTTGATTGGAGGGCAGGGAGTTGAGGACGTCAGCGTCAACAGATTGCAAGGCGTGAGGGTGGAGAGAAACGGGAGAGCGCAACGGGAGCACGCTCCCGTTTCTGGGGAGGAAATGAAGAAGTGAGGGGGAGGGGCAAAAAAAGGATGAAGGAGAGGAGGAAGGAGAGGGGCACCAGAGCGCTGCTGGTTGACGACGAGGAAGCGCTGGTCGAGGACCTGCGCCGCGTTGGGCGTCACGGCATAGACGTCGTTGCGGTGGGAAAAAATTCGCCCGAGGTTCTTGAGGTAGGTTCGCTGCCCCACCAGTGTCTGCAGGCTGTGCGAGGCGTAGGCGGCGTCGAGTATGAGGGGGTTTTCTTGCACGACGCTGTCTACGGCTTGGTGGTCGAGCTGCGCGAAGAATGGGCAGTGCAAGCGCACCGGCGTGCCCATGAGCTGGCGGTGCTGCATTTCGAAAGACTCGATCTGCATGGAGAGGGTTACGATCACAAAGAGGATGAAGCCCACGGACAGGGCGTACATGAGGGTGGTCTTGCGGTTGCGCACGCGGTGCGCCACCAGGTTCTTGTGCAGTGTGGTCCGCGTCGCGTTGCCTGTCCAGCAGAGCACCACTGCGGCCACAAAGTGCTCGAGCGGGCGCTCGAGATTCAACGAAAGCAGCGCGAGCCCCGCGATCATCCCCAGCAGCAGGCCCATGAAGATGTAGAGCATGAGCGACAGGTCAAAGGCCACCAGTGCCAGCGGCAGCAGGTAGTAGATCATCGCCCCGAACCCCGTCATCACTCCTGCCCCGCACACCAGCGCCACCGGCACCTCGCGCTGCCCAGCTCTGCACACGCGCCGCTTTCACTTGCCTGCCCCCCCCTCCTACCCCTCCTCTCTCCCCTCCTCTTCCATACGCACTACAACTGAGGGAGATTACTCTCAAATCCCTCGGGCAACAGCGGCACACGCGAGCGGGTTGCAATAGTAACATTGACTATTTTGCGTGTGCGCACCTGGTAGTTGTGACAGCAACCGCCGCGACGCGATTGCGCGAGATGTCGAGGGCGTCCGTCAGCGTCGTGCCCAGCGCTTGCCGGATCGGCAGTATTGCTGCTATTATCGGCACTGCGGGTGTTTGTGTGGACGGGTGGTTGCGTGAGTGTGTAAGCGCGGAGCAAAGCAATTCGTGCGGCGAGCTCATAGAGGCCCTCGCCCCCCCCCCCCCCCCCCCCCCCCCCCACCCCCACCCCCCCCCCCCCCCCCCCCCCCCCCCCCCCCCCCCCACCCCCCCCCCCCCCCCACCCGGGGGCCATGCTTGCGTCCCCCCCCGGGGGGGGCCCCAAGGGGCCCCCCCCCCCCCCCCCCCCTGCCCCGCACACATGCATCGCCCCCGAGGCAAACACACAAGTGGTGGCAAGTGACTGCAAGTGACGGGGAGTGAAGGCAAAGTCAAGAAAGTGAAAGCACACGGTCAAGAAAGTGATGAGAAGCAAGGCAAGCACAGAAGAAAGCGAAGAGAAGGGAAGGGAGTGAGAGGGGCGAGACACCGAGGAGTCCCATGAGAGAGGCCTGGAGCACGGCCATGGGCTGTAGCTGGAACGCGATGTCTGCCTTGAAGATGTCCGCCAGCTGCCGGAAAAGCGCCAACGACACCATGTGGGCGGCCACGAGGCCCATGCACCAGCCTGGTATACTCTGCAAGAGCGTCTGGACCACAAGCAGTTGTACAACTCGGCGCCGTGTCATGCCTACCATGCGCGACACTCCAAGATCAAACGTGCGCGTTTCTACTGAGACCATGAGCAGCGAATAGATGAGAAGGCAGAGCAATCCAGAGAGCGCCATGACGATCATGTTTACGACAAGGCGGAGGAACATGGCGACGATGCTCAGCTCCTTGAGTTCGCGCAGGAGGGTCAGGTCAACCTCGATCTTGTCGTAGCCCAGCAGGGCAGTGAGGCGGGCCACGAACTTGAGCACCCTCCCCGTCACCTCTGCATAGTCGTGGCTCAGATACCGGTTGACGCGCGGCGGCGGGAAGTTGAAGCTGACGCTCTGGGCCAGGCTGTATGGGTCGGCCTTTGCGAAGTCGTCGGCCAGCGCTTCGGCCCCAGGCACAAGCGCGCGGCTCACGAGCGCAAAGAAGTGCGCGTACTCGAGAACCATGACATCAGTCTCGTCCGCATCGAACTTGCCCAGGCTCTCGCCGAAGATGCCCTGCACCGTCACGGGCACCAGGACGCTCTCGGCCGCCTGATACAACTCGGAGAAGGGCCCCCCGAGGGAGGCGGCCGTGTCAAGGGACGCGATGACTTGGATCAAATCTTTCAGGTCCACCTTGACCACCACCACGTCCCCCTCGCTCACGTTCAAGCGGTGGGCGAGCGGGCGCTGGAGGTAGACGTGGTCGGCCCGAACCGGGGGGAGCTTCCAGCCAGAGCCCCGGCCCATGCGCTGCTCGAGGTCCGAGTCGATGACAAAGAGGGAGGCTTTGGCGGGCATGCCGCACAGCTTGGCAAGGCAGCTTTGGTCGTCCGAGTACGAGTAGTAGCCACAGTCTGGCAGCCCCTCGCGCCAGCCCGCGCTGAAATAGCGCTCCACCCTGTCCAGGGGATTGAGGAGCGACGTGTTGCACGCGGCCGCGGCCCACACGGCGGAAGACGGGAAGCGGCGGCGCGGCGCCGAGTAGTTGAACAGCTGCCCATCCTCTCTGCCCGTCCCCGCACCAGCGGCGAGCGCGGCCAGTTGAGCGCGCAATCTGGCGTGATCGAGGAACTTGTGGTTGGTCCACGAGCCGGCAACCACCTCGGCGTCCACCTGCCCCGCGTTGTACTGGGCGATGGAGAGGAAGAAGAGCGGCGTGTACTCGTACCCCGTGTGCACCACTGCCACGACGAGCACGGACAGAAACACCGACACCAAGCCGAGCAAGTACTGGCACCAGTTGCGCCGCGCCTCGCGCACGGCCGACCGCACATGCAGATCACGCACCTCGACCAGCCTGGCCGCCCAGGTCCTGCCGCCCCCCTCGCCGGCTGCACCCTCGCCTACACTATCGCCTACTGACCCTGTGCCCCGCGGCCTACTGACCCTGTGCCCCGCGGCCAGCTGACCCTGTGCCCCGCGCCTAGTGTATATATGCGCCCAGCCAATCCTGCCATATCCCTCCAGGATCATCTCACCTGCCCCGTTCTCCTGCGCCGCGGCACCAGCACCCTCAGTCCCCCCTTCCCGGGCACCTGCATGCGCCGCCCCTCCGTCTTGCGCCCCCCTGCCCGCCTGCACAGGATGATACCGTGCAGGGTGCTCTCCTGCAGGGTGCTCTCCTGCTCGCAGCTCGCCTCTGTTGCTCGCACTGCCGCCACCGCCGTCGTCGTCTACAACCGCACCACCTCCGCCTTCTCTCGCCTCGCGGCCCTCCAGAGCCTGCCGGGGATCGGAATCATCGTCGTCTTCCCGTATGCTGTCCCGGAGTCGTAGCGCCGCACGATCATCCTCATGACCATCCGGGCTTTCACTGTGGTCCACCATTCCGCCGCGGCGCCCCCCCCTGCTCCTCCACAGCTTCGCCGCGGCTGTCCGCATCTGGAGCACTGTGTCCAGCATCCCAGACCATACCGCTCTCTCCCTTCCTGATCCGCCCCAGTCGCCCACTCGATCCCTGCTGCTGTCAGCTGGGCTCGCAATGGCCTCTGCAGAGGCGGATGCTCGCGGCCCAGCTCCGTGCTCGGTCAAGCCGGCTTGATCCAAGCCAGCATCATCGGCCGGCACTTGTCCTGCGGCGAGCGCAGCGACATCGCTTGCATCCGCTCCCTCCTCCGCCGCCGCCTGTTGAGGCGGCGCCACGCCCGCACCAGGAGACGCCGCTCGGTCTGGCTCGTCGATTTCCACCGTTTCGCCACTGCTGTGCTGTCTCTGCGTGCGGTCTTGCTGCGCCATGTCTACCCCTGCCTCCAGCGCCGCGTCTTCTACCACAGCTTCGCCGCCACCCAGCCCTGGCTCGGTTTGGCTCAGTTCGGGCTCCTGGGCCACCTCGGTAAGCTCAATCCCGTGCGGCGCCTTGGCGACGGGCGCCCGTTTGCCTGCCTTCTTCTTTCGGCCTGGCATCTCGTCTCCCCCTTCTCTCTCCGGGTCAGCTACCTGTGGCGACCCTCATCCTGCGCCCGTCTTGAGTCTGTTTTCCGGAACGTTGCAACCGCGAAAAAGAAGGCATTCTTTCCCGCTTTGACCAAGGTACCGATTGACCAAGTACGGGGTAACTGAGTAACCTGTCAAGGCAACCAAGACTCCCTTCGCTTAGTCCCTGCACGGGCAGTCGCCTGCCGGGCCTAACGAGACAGGGGGGAAAGCACACCCTCCAAAGACCAAAGTACGAAGCCAACAGACCAACGGCGCACTGGGCCGCGATGCAGATCGTCGTCAAGACACTCACGGGCAAGACCATCACGCTCGAGGTCCAGCCGAGCGACACCATCGGGAAGGTCAAGAGCAAGATACAGGGCAAGGAGGGCATCCCGCCGGAGCAGCAGTGGTTGATCTTTGGGGGACAGCTCCTGGAGGACGCGCGCGTGCTGGCTGACTACGGGGTCCAGGAGGAGGCAACGCTGCACTTGGTGCGGCAGGCAGGCATGAGTGAAGCCCCTGGGAATTGGAAGGGACAGATCGTCGTTACTGAGACGCTCACGGGCAAGACCATCACGCTCGAGGTGCAGTCGAGCGACACCATCGGGAAGGTCAAGAGCAAGATCCAGGACAAGGAGGGCATCCCGCCAGAGCTCCGGCGGGAGTTCCGTCTGCAACTGATCTTTGGGGGACAGCTCCTGGAGGACGCGCGCGTGCTGGCCGACTACGGGGTCCAGAAGCAGGCAACGCTGCACTTGGTGCGCTGCACCATGCAGATCTTCGTCAAGACGCTCACGGGCAAGACCATCACGCTCGAGGTCCAGTCGAGCGACACCATCGGGAAGGTCAAAAGAAAGATCCAGGGCAAGGAGGGCATCCCGCCGGAGCAGCAGCGGTTGATCTCTGGGGGACAGCTCCTGGAGGACGCACGCGTGCTGGCCGACTACGGGGTCCAGGAGGAGGCAACGCTGCACTTGGAGATCAAGACCATGCCGATCTTCGTCAAGACGCTCACGGGCAAGACGCTCACGGGCAAGACCATCACGCTCGAGGTCCAGTCGAGCGACACCATCGAGAAGGTCAAGAGAAACATCCAGGACAAGGAGGGCATCCCGCCGAAGCAGCAGCGGTTGATCTTTGGGGGACAGCTCCTGGAGGACGCGCGCGTGCTGGCCGACTACGGGGTCCAGGAGGAGGCAACGCTGCACTTGGAGATCCTCACTATGCCGATCTTCGTCAAGACGCTCACGGGCACGACCATCACGCTCGAGGTCCATCACGACGAAACCATGCTCAGGGTCATGAGAATGATCGAGAACAAGGCGGGCCTCGAGGTTGAGAATCAGCGGCTCATCTGGCATGGAAAGCAATGTATGGCATCTGCAGGTTCTGTCTACAACATTGACAGAATCGAGGCTGCAACCTGTGCGGCACTGATGCATTCTGTGCGCACTTCTCGAGAGGCTATGACGTCTGCGAAGACCAAAGACTGGCCCGTCGCGCTCGGGGGGTACGGTTTAAACATTGCCGGTTCAGACGGCCATCAAGATCTCGAAGGGGAGAACATAGCAGTGATGTGCAATGGTGCGCAATACAGCCTTGAGGTCTTCAATCCACATCCAACGGCTTGTCGCCTCGACATCAACATTGACGGCACTACGATCGGCGCGTGGCAACTTGAGGCCGACTCAAAGGGTCACATTGAGAGGCCAGTGACGGAAGCAAAGAAGTTTACTTTCTACACACTGCGGAATGTGGCCGCTGCTAAACAGGAAGTGCAGCAATATGTCGCTCAGAGGCAGATCGGCAAGCCCGGCTGTTTCCCTCTGTGGCGACAGAAGGTGCGTCCCTCTCCGGCGACACAAGCTGTGGCGTCGGGTGGGATCGCCGACGAAGAGGAGACGGGACTGATTGAGTGCATCTTCACCCGAGGCTGGCCGTGACTTTAAGGTGGTGGTGGTCGAGCCGACCTCGCGAGAGTGGATAGAAGTAAGATTAGATGCACAATCAGACGCGCTGGTGAGAGGCATCCTGTCCGTGATGTTTGCAAAAGGAGGGGAGCAGGACAAGTGGAATCGAAGCACAGGTTGGGATGCGCTGCGGTCAACAACAGGATGGTGGATTTGGGATGCTGCCGGCGATCCCCTCGACGCTGGCAACCTTGGATCTTACATGACAGATACCTTCAAGTCGGGCGACCTGTTGCAAGTGTGTGCGCTCCTTCCCCCCTCTGCATCTCCCGTTTCTCGAGCAGGTTGCCATTGTGCAACCTCCGTGGCGGATACGCGGTGAGATACCGCTACGGTTACACGCTCGCTTGGTGGGAGATCCAGGAGAAGACCACATTTCATATGGTTCAGAGGCTTCGGGGCGGAGGCTCCTCTATCAACGTCGAGCTACTCACCGGCAAGATCATCCGACTGGTGGTACATAATTTCAACACCACGAGCATCTCACACATCAAGACTCAGATTTCGGACAAGGTGAGCATGTCGATTGACGAAATGATTCTCACCTTCGAGGGCAGGGAGCTCGAGGATGGATGCACCCTTGCTGACTACAAGATCACAGATTGGTCGACACTGCGCGTGCGAGAAGCAACACCAGCCGACGACTTTGTGGCTGGCGGGACCACTCTGCAAGGCAACAGCTCCCAGCAGTTCCAGACTGCCATCAGGAGGCTCAAGTTGGACGAATCCAAGGCGGTTCGTGTCATTGTGCGATTAGTGGGACGGGGTTCAGACCGCTCTCATCGACGCTCAGAGCCCACCGTAGCTCTCAGCAGTCTCCGACCTCGCCGATTCGGCAAATGACTCTTGATATGACTCGACCGTCAAACAGGCCCGGAATCCTGTCTCGTGGAGGGGGTAACTCGGCCGGGACCCAGGGCGCCCGCAGGGCGCCCGCGAGGGGGGGCAGGG
>Ga0115006_10003556_pt1 | contig 10628 bp, 9 predicted proteins | sample ArcOceMetagenome_3_FD_88943 | JGI IMG/M metagenome (GOLD analysis project Ga0115006, IMG submission 88943) | Marine eukaryotic phytoplankton communities from Arctic Ocean - Arctic Ocean- Svalbard ARC20M Metagenome | ecosystem: Environmental > Aquatic > Marine > Oceanic | place: Arctic Ocean...
AGGCAGCCCAGAAGGAATGTCGGCAGGGCTTGTAGGCCTCAAACAAATCAGGGGCGCTGCCTCTTTTCTCCTTCCCTGGTCCTTATGGCCGCATCAATTGGGATCCGCGTAAATGGCAACTCAACCAAATATCCGTTTTTTTCAAGATACAAAAACAAAAGACGTTTGGGTCCCATCCACGAATGGGACCCAAACTTCTTCCTAGTCCTACCTCAAAGAGCAATGGTCTACATACGCGAAACTTGAGGAATTGGAAAGTTGCAATTACTTCTTCGGATGGCTCGAAATAATCTAAGACGCGAAACTTGGGAAGTTTCGAAAGTACATTCCTTCGAAAGCCTGGTTTTACACACAATGAGTTTTTGAGCTCTTTAGGACAGGAGATCCAAAGAACAACCAACTAGTTAACCCCTCTTCAACCTTCGCCAAATTTATCGTTTGCGTGCTAAGTTCTCAAAAAGGTTCCAGACGTGCTCCAACACAGTCAAAAAAATGCCCAGGATTATTCAAAGATGTCCCAGGACAGTCCTAAGATGGCCCCCCAAGCCCAAGGGGTGTAAGGTGTTTGTCTTGGGCTAGCTTGGGCTTGCATCTTGGGCTATCGCGGGCGTTTCCTGGCTTTGCCTTCGTTTTGTATACGCTACTTCAGTTGTTGCTATCGCTACGCCATTGTTACAGGTACTGCCATGGCTACCACGACTGCCCCTGCTGATGATTGTTGTTTTTCTCTTTTCTTACCCTTTTCCGTTCGTGTGGGGGGCTCCCTTAAGCTATAAAGCATTATAAGGCATGCCTGAGTGAAGCTTCATAAAGCCTAATAAGGCTTGAATAAAGCTTCACAGATCTTACAATGCCTCGCAAGGCCTGAGTAAAGCCTCATACAGCCTCCTAAAGCTTTACAAGAGCTTATCAATACGCCCTGAGTGCCATGTTAGGACTTTCCAATGCGATGTTAGACTTTACAAGGCCTTATGGAGTGTTACTCAGACCTTATAAAGCCTTGAATTGTAGGCATTGTTAGGATATGCTGAAGCCTTATAAAGCCTTATGAGGTTTTATTCAAGCCTACTAACTCCTATCCAATTCTTTCAAAGCCCCCTCCCTAGCTCTATGTGCGCACCTCCGATTTGCAAGCTGCGTGTGGGAAATATAGGAGATCACCCCACAAGGCATTCAAACCTTACTAGGCCGTGTGAGGCTTCCCTCAAGCCTTCAGAAGGATTCTGAGGCCCTAAGCCCAATGGGGATAAACACTTGTAATCTATGCTAAGAAAACGGCACACAAATCTATGTTGAGCGCGGCCTGTAACATGCACATGTTCTCATGCAGCTTTCTTCGCAAGAGATCTCTTGGCAGCAGCAGCAGCAGCAGCAGCAGCTGTGCTCAGGTGAAATCGCATATGTAAGTCAAGCCGCCGACCCCTATTCATGCAGCTTCGCTGTGCTCAGGTGAAATCGCATATGTAAGTCAAGCCGCAGACCCCTACTCATGCAGCTGCAGTGTATCAAGCTTCACAAAGCTAGAGAGCTTCATGTTCAAAGCTACATATGGCCATAGTTCCATACGGCGCCGAAGACCCATTTCTCCAAAACCCCACTAACCCCCATTTAGGTAAGGCCCTCAGGGGCCTTATAAGGCCCTCATAAGACCCTTAAGGGCCTTACTTTATAAGGGTGTTAAAGGCCCTATAAGGCCCCTAAGGGCCTTGCAAGGCTCTTAAGGGCCTTATAAGGCCCTCAAGGCCTCATAAGGCCCCTACCCCTAAGGGCCTTCCCCCAAAGGGCCTTATAAGGCCATTGAGGGTTCTAAAAAGTCTACCCATTAAGGGTTATATAAAGGCCTTAAGGGCTCTAACGGCCTTATAAGGCCCTTAAGGGTTCTTACAAGGCCCTCAGCAGTCACTTCGGCTCAAAGATTCCCTTGATGGGACACTCCTCGAGAGGCAAACCGTTTAACATGTTAAAATTTGTCCAGAGCTTGCGCAGCATGTTGACAGCTGCCGCATGCTCATCGTTTCCAAAGTCTTTCAAAGACGTGAAAACGCACTTCAAAGGTTTCAGTTCTCCCCACCACTCAGCTCTGACGTTACCTCTCCAGCATCGACTGCCAGCAGGTATGTAGAGCTTCACCTTTGATTGCTCAAGCACAAGTGGCAACACAGACAAAGATGGCTTCGCAGCAGGTTTCTTAGCTGAGGCAGCCTTTGCCTTCCGGAACTGCTCCAGAAATTGGTCTTTGTCGCAAAGGTCAAGGTATGCTTTCTGCTGGGATGATGTCATTTCTCTGTGGTCATGGATGTCCAAGCAGTAGATAGCTTCGTCCACTTCCAACAAACTCTCGCAGTATTTTGTGCTTTCCAGCACATTTCCAATGCGCTTGCATGTGTACTGCAAAGCCTGGTTCTTGTCACATTTAAAATGGCCACAAATAGTTGCCACAAGCGTTTCCACAAGGTCTGACCCTTTAGGGATCTCTATCTCGTAGTGCTCAGCCCATTGATCGATGTCTGACTTCGGCATAAGCCAAAACGCATTCTCACAAACGATGTCCTTGACCTTCTTCATGCCACCAAGCTTGAAGAGCCGAATAGCAGGACCCATGGCACACAAAGAGTCTTCTGGCAAGGTGCTCAGCTGCCAGGCCCAAGATCGCACACGAACCTCGGCCCCCTTGCAGAAGTCGTTTACTTCTGCCATGGTGATGAAGAAGGGCTCTTGCCCAAAGTCAAGCTCATAATATTCATGAGCTGTCATCGGCACCTTGTGACGCTTCACCTCGACAGCATGAACTGACGAGTCTGTGTAGTGATGAATTGGGTAGACCATGGTTTTCCGCTTCGACTTGGGCTCAACATACTCGAAAACAAAGAAGTGCTGCCACTTGAAGATTTTGCCGAGGAAGACCGTGTCCTGTGACTCGAGCGCATTTTGCGCAGCAAGGTCTCGCCACATGTGAAGGTCAGCCAAGGGAACAGTGAAGTTCTGGTGTGAAGGAGAGTACCAGGACGGTGTTGAACACGTGCTTTGAACCTCAGAGAAAGGGAGACTCCACTGCTCGGACTTGGCCTTAAATGCATTGGTGTCGAGGCGCACACTGCGATGTTCCACTGCAGTGGAGGCCTCGACCCAATCAAAGCCCCATCGTTTTTGGAGCGTACCTGAGTTGACAACTTTGGACATGCACACTTCAGGTCGCCGATACCTATGAGATGCCTTGGCCTCACTGCTGTTCCTGGCCAAGCCAACCATCTCTTCGTCAATGGTCGTGGTGAAGGTGCCCGAGCAGCGAGCTTTTGCAAGAGCTATGAGGTCTTCGGGCACAGGAAAAACAAAGCCCAGCTCTTTGAATCCTTCAAGGTATTGCTGGACTCCGACAAGGTGAAGTACATGCCTCTGATACGCAAGCTCTAACTTCTTCGAGCGACCAGGCAGCTTAGTCAGCCTCTCGAAGATTGAGTGATCCAACTGAAAGTCACTCGTACACTTCCTCGCAGCTGCCTCTGGGCCAAGCAACATGGCCATGTTGTGCGGAGGTCCAAAGAACATGAGCAAGCGTTTCAGGACGCCAGAGAATCCACCACAACCAAGCTTCCAAGCAAACTCTGCGAAGTCATCTTCGCGCCGCACAACTGCCTCCTCGAGTATAGTGCCAGGCCGCACAATGAAGCGCATCTTTCCCAAGAAGCTTGTATCAGACAAGCGACGCAGCCCAGAGGTCGCATGTTTCCAGGCTCCTCCACATGTCATGTCCACCAAAAAATCACGACTGCCACTGGAGCTTCGGCTCCGTTTCACCATCTCAGTGCGCCAATCTTTCAGAAATATGGTCATAGTGACAATGGTCTCGCAGATGCGTTTGTTGTCGTAGTTGTCTAGGAGGCCGACTGAGATGCAAACAGCGTTGTCAGCTACTGAGCGCAAGGTTTTGTCCTCAAAATGGAGTTTGAGGGTTGAAGTTGTCTGGGACTTGCCTTCTCCAGGATCGAGGTCAGCACCCTTTGCCAACAGCTTCTGTCGAAATTTCTTGTTCTTCAGCATGTCCAGCTCCAAAGCCACATACTCTCGCTCGAAAGCGTCCATGCTCCACCAACCAACTTCTTTTTCTGCCCTCGCAATGCAGCTCTGGAAGCGGCCCATCATTACACGATCTCGTTTATTGCGGAATCCCTGGCGATTACACCAGAGGTTCCACACTTCCAGGTCGGCATCTTGCTCGCCTGGAAGTTCAATGCCAGCATCCTCCAGCTCGGCCAGTATACGTTTGCATTTATCTTGGAAGAGCATCTTAGCTTACAAAGAGTGTTGTTGGTTTCGAGCCCATGCGTTTCATATGCTGATTAGGTTCGTTTGGTGTTTGCTGCGATTTGCTTGAGGAACGTCAATTCTTACAGGTAGCAATGAGCTCAGAGGTTAGGGAACTAGGAAGTGCGTGCACATCAAATGGCACGTCATGTTAGTGTTTATCATGTACCCTGTTTCCACCTTACTTGTTTGGTTACGCCACTCCTCAAGGTAAACTGAGGAGCATGGTGGTTCGTTGTTATCTTTGTGTTCTGTATTTGTCTTTGGCGTGTATTTGAGGTGTGCACTTTGCTTTTGGTTCGATTGATCCCGAAGCTGGCGTATCATAACAGCTAAGCTGACTGCGCAAGATCTGGCAGTGTGCACCTTCTGGCAGTGCTCGATTGAACTGATAATCTGCGCATATCTGTAGTCGTTGTTGTCAGGTCCATTCGGCAGGTTCCAGCTGACGACCATCAGCAGGAAGAAGTTATGACATCCTGAACTTTTCAAACTGTCCAGGAGAGTTCTTTGAGTTGCATGGTCGAAGTCGTTGCACTTCGTCACGCAAAGTTTGTACTTGCGCTCTAGAGCCTGCGAGGCGCACAAGCAATCGCTCCCTAGGTCGTGACTGATGCCTAGGTGTGGCCAGCTGCGCCAGTTTGACCAGCGAGCTAAAGAAGGATCTGGCTTGTAGTAGATGAGTCCTGGGAGTGGTGTGGACATTCGGATTTGGTTGTCCCAGTCGGCCAAATTTTTCTTGGCGCCAATGCGGTTGACTGCCTTCGATCGCCAGGAAATGACTGGGCCTCCAGATTTGGAAGGAGAAGATGTTTGTGTGTCGCGTTTGCACCATGCCAGGTGTCGAGCTTGGTCGCCATTGTGGGGTGGAACCTGCACTGGACTGCCTGTGAGTTCTGCATGTTTGCGTTTTTCGCCAACTTTAAGACCACAAGGCTCCGCAGTGTCATTGCCGTTGTCGAACCCTGAGTCCACCTAGCAGGTTCTACATTTGTTGACTTTGATAGGGGGGTTCTCCTGGGCCAACTTTGGTGGACAAATTTTCGGGCAATAGGAAATCCTTGTCAAAACTCGTGCAAAAATGTCTACTCTACCAAAGTTGGTTTCAGTTTTTTGGGCTTTGGTTGACACCCCTGTTTGGTTGACACCCCCTTTTCGCCTGCGGCACACCAATGAACGCCTGATTGTCAGGAAAAGCAAAGTGACTATGAGTCAGGACCATTCCAGGAGCATCACCCTTGTCGCTACCCATCGTCATAAACTGCCAGTTGACTCGGCACGAGGAGCAGCTAGACACATAACTATACAGCTTGCGATCGACTTGGAATCGCTTCTCAAAGCCTTCGTCAATGTCCAGCCACTGGAAGCCAAGAGCATCCCTCACACTCGTGCTGGAGGAGGTAGTGCCGAGCCATGTTGCTTCCATCAAATTTGCAAACCCTGCAGCCAGCTGAGCAAGAAGGAAGCGATAAGAATCGGCACTTGCAACTTGGAAAAGGAGCTTACTGGCAGGAACCGATGTGCCATGCTCTGCGACCAAACGGTCCAGACACAAATCTGCCCAAGCGCGCTTGGCGACAATATCGCCAGCCTGCATGCTTATGGCAAAGGATTTCCAGGAATCGAGCGAAACGACTCCCTTATGTACAGTGATGGGCACCACCATGCAATCTGGCGAAACGATTGGAGGTCGAGGCCAGTTGTGATGCCACTGTGGGTCGAAGTAAAGATGCAGGGTTATGTCAGCAGCATGTGGAAGACTGAGGTTCAGAATGCCTTCGATGAGCTGGCAGGCCCCAAGCCGCTGGTCACGTTTCTTCTCTTCGAAGCCTCCATGCCGAGGAGTGCCACAGCCCCACACTGGTAGTTCGAACAGCGTTGCAGCGAGTGATAGCGATGACCTCAGCTTGAAAAAAAGGTCTTACAAGGACAGCCTGAAAAGCCTTGATTTATAAGGAACTTTCAAGGCAGTTATAAAACATCCCTCTAAGGCCAACATATGCATAGGGCCCTTTCGAGGGCTGACTTAAAAGGCCCCCTCATAGACCCTCATGTTTATGGGCTCGTTTCAGGATCAATGATAAAGGTTATTCTGTGCACAGGGCCTTTCAAGGCTCATCAAAGGCCCTAGGAAAAACTAGTGGGCCTTTTCAAAGGCCCCGCTGAAGGCCCTTCGGGGAAAAAGGGCCGCGTAAGGACTTACACCTAAGCTGGGTACTGCTCCAAGCATTTATCATGCCACTCAAGGTGCGGCAGCTCGACTCCAGTTGCATAGCAGAGGAAACCTTTGCTGAAGTACTGGCCTAGTCGCTTCTCCCATGCCTTGCATCGTGCATTGACCCACTTCGTTGGAGAACCAGCATAAGCATCCAGTCGCAGCACTCTGTAGAGCCCAGAAAGGCCAATAAATAGTTTGTTTCCGGAACGAGGGCGCAAGAATACTGTCGCGTCGAGCTGGACTTCGGCTTGCAGGTGGCCAAGCTTGATACTGATTTTGCCTGATTTGAGGGTGACAAGAACATTGTTGAGATTCTGTTCTTTGTCTGGTTTGCCTTCGATGGAATTGATGAGCATACGCTCGCCAGAGGGCTCGGTCCAGACGCTTGCTGCCATGTCAGTGCTGACGACTAGATGTGCAATATCTGGGTTGTCGCCGAGGTAAGCCAGAACACAGTAGCCAGACTCATCATGATCGATCGCCCAGGGCCCTGACTCAAGCTCAAGCTGCTCAAGGGTGAGTATGTTTGTTGCAACCCAGGTGCCCTGACGCTGATCAAGAAAAAGGTGATCCTTTTCAGGCAGCAACTGCAACTCATGGTCCTGTGCCTTTGCATGTTCTACTGTGGAATCTGGCACAGGTGGCAACTCGACGGCCTCAGAGCCAACAGTATCATGATCTGTCTCCATCGCTGCAACCTAAGTACTATCATAGTACTGGACCAACCGAGCGCTTGAAATTCAATGGTGAAAAAACGGTAGTTTATTCCTATGTGTATTCCTGTCTATTCCGATGGCTATTGTCGTGGCTATTTCTATGTTTATTCCTGTGGTTGTTCCGATGTTTATTCCTGTGGCTGTTCCGATTTTTATTCCTGTGGCTGTCCCGATGCTCATTCCTATGGCTGACCAACTTCAGAGCAGTGGCTATTCCTATGTTTATTCCGGTGGCTGTTCCGATGGCTATTGTCGTGGCTATTCCTATGGCTAGTCCAATGGCTATTCATAAGACTGCTCCTATGGCTATTTCAATTGCTATTCATATGGCTGTTCCTGTGGCTATTCCAATGGTTATTCTAATGGCTATTCCCATGGGCATTCCTATGCATTTTCCTATGGCTATTCCAGTGGCTATTCCTATGGCGATTCTTATGGCTCTTCCAATGGCTATTGCTATAGTTATCCCAATGGTTATTCCAATGGCTTTTCCTCTGACTATTCCAATGGCTACTCCAATGGCTATCCCTATGGCCATTCCTATGGCTAGTCCAATGGCTCTTACAATGGCTATTCATATTGTTATTCATATGGCTCCTGCAAAGTTACAGATACTACTGTGGCCATTCCTGTGGCCATTTCAATGGCTACTCCAATGGCTATTCTTATCCTATGTCGTTTCCTTTGGCTTTTGCTGTGGCTCTTCAAAAGAATATTCCAATGGCGATTCATATGGCTCTTCTAATGGCTACTGCTATGACTATCCCTATGGCTGTTCCAATGGCTACTCCTATGGTTATTCCAATGGCTACTCCAATGGCTATCCATATGGCCACTCCTATGGCCACTCCAGTGGCTACATCATTACAGCACTCAGAGCACTGCTTTTTTGGTGCCACATGCTAGCAATGCTCCTTCATACTCAAGTCAGATTCAGACTGCATCAACATGAGCTTGCTATTCCAATAGTTATTCACACTGATGTTCCCATGGTTCTGGACAGCTATTCCTTTGGCCATTCCAATGGCTCGTTGGTTACTTCTATTACTTCATTTCCTTGATGCTCGTTACCTGCTGGTGCTGCTACTACTACTATTACTACTACTACTATTACTACTACTACTAGGACAACCATTAACTAGCTGGTTGCATCGGTAGTGGTGACAAGCTGTTAGTAGTGGCTGAAAGATATTAAAAAATGCATGTCCGACAGCATGCGAAACGGAATTCAAGACGCCTCGCGTCCAGGAGATGCAGTCAGGCTAAGCTTGCGTTTCTTGGCCGTAAGTGCCAAGGATGTCAAAGCTTTTGCCCTAGCTCCAGCAGCACTCTCAAGTCGCTTCTCCTTTGCAACGTCGCCAAGCACCTGCAGGAGCTCATTCCTCTGGTTGTTGCCAGAATCGCTCTTGCTCCCGACCACCTCCTTGACCTTAGCAGTGTACTGCTCTGTGAATGGTTTCACAGCTGCAGCCAAAACACTTAAGTTCTTTTTGCCATTCGCACCCAAAGGATACCCAAAATTGGGATCCTTGCCGAAAAGCTGCAGAAGCTTAATCGGAGGTAGGCAGCCTATCTTGACCTTGGCGTCGACTTCGCACCAAAAGCTTTGGAACTCAAAATCTTTCGTGATATGAGTCCCCTTGGGCAGCTCCGATGTCTTCCCAGAGGCGTTGTGCTTCATCTCTGTGAGCACATCATTGGCGTCCCAAGTCATCTGCACAAGTCGGTCGTTAAAGTCAAGGGCCCCACTCGGGGACACACCGCCATCTCTCTTGAAGTGCTTGATCTTGTCTCCCACGATTGCTGCCCTCGCAGTGCTAAAGAGGTTGAAGACTTCCACGTTTCGGAGGTCATCAGGCAGCTTCACAGATAAACTAAGCTGCGTAGCATGCGAGTATAGCTGGTGCAGTCCTTGGCCGTCTTGCTTCTTGATGTGCTGCAAGTCATCGACTGTCACATCTGAGTTTTTAAGAAGCCAAGCCGAGATGTGTACAGAATCCAACTGGCTAACAGTGCCAAAGTGCACAAAGAGCTCACTGATGCCGTCATCGGCTCGTTTGATCCTATCCGAGTGCAGCTCCTTGCACTTGCGCCTCAAGATGGACGTATCTTCAGGGTTTTGACAGCAGTGGTCAATGATGTCCTCGAGGTCAGCAAAGACTGCTCGGTTCTGCTCATCTACAAGTGTGTTGCCACTTCTACGTGGAACAGAAAGCTTGAAGCTGGAGCGCAGAGAGACTGTTCCTGCACCAGGCTTCATTGGCGAAGTCTCAGCTGTCATTTTTCTGTAGAGCTTGCGTCACCAGACCTTTGCGGTTGAGTGGAAAAAAAAACTTGCGAGTCCTGTGAAAGCTTGAGCCAAAATTGCTACGGTGCAAACACAATGTTTGAAAGTCGTTTCGAGGGATAGTTTCTGATCATTGTGCTTTAAAAATCGTATAAAATACCGGTCTCGGAGAGACACGGTCCTTGAACCAACAATATCAACGACATGTTGAACAACACTGCTGTGAACCCCTTGACCAAATGTGGAGCCATGGAAGGAAACAAGTGACCAATAGGGGCCCCATAAGAGCCAAGGAAGCCCCATAGCGACCTAATAAGCCTCATAGGAACGTAATGGATGTTATGGATCCCCATGAAGTTCCAAAGGCATTAGAAGGCTCTTAATGACCCACACAGGCCCAATAAAAGCCCATGAAACCCCATATACCCTTAAGGGCCTTATAAGGCCATTGAGGGCCTTATAAGGCCCTTGCGGGCCTTATAAGGCCCTTAAGGGCCTTATAAGGCCATTGAGGGCCTTATAAGGCCCTTGAGGGCCGTATAAGGCTCTTTAAAGGCCTTATAAGGCCCTTAAAGGGCCTTTTAAGGCCCTTGAGGGCCTTATAAGATCCCCCACCCTAGGAATGCTCAGCAGGCCAGACACTAGGGATCACTACTTGATATGGATGTGTCAGGCCTTACAGGGCTGTTGCCCCAGAAGGCCCTGAAACCCCACGAGGACCCCTAAGGCGCTCAGGCCCCATAAAGACTTCTGAAGCCTTGTAGAGCCTGATAGAGCCAGAAAGACCCAGCAGGACCTAAGAACCCATAAGGCCATTTCTTTTTTTAGTGCATGCAGGACACCTGAGAATTGGTGGTTCCTGGATATGCCTTGTCTCAGCAGGCAAGCATGTGCAGGTTATGCTGCTCGTGGGTGCCTGCGTTGGCCTACGATACCGACGATGCGTCTAGTAGTGTGTGCATGTGGGTAGCACTTGACTGAGTGGGCACTGGCAGTGGCATGTCGGGGTGAATCTGGTGAGTAGTAAGTAAAGCTGCTCCTACTGAACTCTCCTGAAGCCTTTTGAGCAGTTTTTTGGTTGAGTTGCCATTTTCCCAGGCCCGAC
>Ga0115006_10003558_pt1 | contig 10625 bp, 15 predicted proteins | sample ArcOceMetagenome_3_FD_88943 | JGI IMG/M metagenome (GOLD analysis project Ga0115006, IMG submission 88943) | Marine eukaryotic phytoplankton communities from Arctic Ocean - Arctic Ocean- Svalbard ARC20M Metagenome | ecosystem: Environmental > Aquatic > Marine > Oceanic | place: Arctic Ocean...
CTCTTTTATAGAAACTACAGGCCTCTTTTGCAAGAAACTGGCTGGCTGGGTTCTGACTTCATCAGTGTGTGCTTAGAAACACGCTGGCTGGGTCAAAAACGGTGGTTTCTATCTGCCGGATTGACCCTGTAGCACGCACACCAATAAAATTGCAAAACCTGATGTCCTTCGCTGCGCTCCACGTTACTTCGGAATGAACACTTCAAAATAAACACAGTGTTGACGGTGCGTGTTTATTTTGTGAATAAACACACACTGTGACACAAGGGAGCGAACGCGTGGCCAAACAACAAAAGGAACAGCTGACGACGCCGAAATGGGCGCCAAGCTCATATTGACAAGCACCGATCCTGCACCCCTGCACTTGCGCGCCCGTGCCGCGACGATGACAGCCGAGAGTGCAGACCCTCAAGCATTAAAACTAGTAGTCAAGGTCGGCGGCGAGAGCTGGGTTCCCCACGCCGCGAGCGACAAACTGGGCACGCCGTGGGCGTTCCTTAGACGCGCCGCTGCCGTGTCGGCCAAGACTGGCGGACTGGAGGAAGCGGCCAGTCGCTGCCTCTCTTTCTCAGCCGCACGCCGTCTACGACCAGCCTTCCTGTCGTGATCCGCTGACGGCTTGTCTAGGTTACTGCTGACCTGGCCATGCCGTCTCCTCTCTGCCCGCACCTCGTGGGCCACATTCAAGGCCCTCTCTGCACTATTAAAGATATGGTCGTCGAGGCCACCAGGAGGACTCCGTTCCATCCTCTTGTCTGGCGAAAGGTGAAAGGACGACCATTCCTCTCGTTCTCGTCCGCCTGGTCTTGGCCCATCGACACCTGCATCCGCTGCAGCTCCCGTGCGTCGAGGAGTCTTGGCTACGGGCGGGCTTGTCCCGGGCTTGCCCAGTGCACTTTGTTGGTGTGAGCTCAATGGCGTCTGCACCTGATGATTCACTCTGAGCTGTGGCGAAAACATGGCATCGCTTCCCTGTACTTGGCCATTGCCGGCAGGGTGGTCAAATGGGCCGACCTGCAGCTGCTCTGGCGATAGAGAAGCCCGTGTGTACGTGTCGCGCCCCTCAGACACGACTGGTCTTAGAATGTGCTCTCCCCGTGCATGGATTCGCTTGTGGGGGTGTGCGCGAGGGAGTGACGGCTGCAGCAGATGCGCGACAAATCAGTTACTGACAGCGACAAATCAGGTACTGATACGCCGCAGCTGAGGCTCTTTTTTGCGCAAGCTTTCGGATGCAAACGTGCTGTCCCAATAATGCATCTTACTGAGGTTACGGGCTGGAATGCGGTGGAAGGCGTCACTTGGGGGGCTACCATACTGCCGCCACTTGGTTGTGTTTCTGATAAGCTTGTCATGCCAGCCTTGTCTTCCATGTCCTGCCCAGTTGAAACGTGTGCCAAGACCACGTGGTCAGTGCATGAGTATCAGTTTCTACGCAAGCGTGCATACGCGCGCATATGCACACTTTCGGTGTTGCACTCACAAAATCAGCAGCGCCGGGTATCCTGGCAGCAGGGGAAATGTGAGGGGGCGCAGAAGAGGGCGTCCTAGAGGTCGCAGCAGAATTGATTTCTGTTTGCGTGGACGTGTGTCTGGGCGTCTGCGTGAATCGCTCGTGGTGGAAGTCGGCCGCACTCTCCATCATCTGGCGATTATTTTCACCTTTGCTCCTTTGCTGCCGCCCTCTCTGCAGATCTCTGTCGCTCTGCGCATGCGCATCGGCCCCGTTCTCCGCGAACGCCTGCGTATCAAAGTCTGCCGCAGTTGTTTTGTCGTGCGGAGACGCCCGCTCGACCCGCTGCGCGGTTGTCCTCCCTTCCGGCCGTGGTGAGAATGCGACAAGAGCTAAATCGGCACCGGGCTGGGAGCCTTGCGGCGGCCGATTTCGCCCATCCTGCGCTCTCTTTCTGAGCTCCTCGGCCATGAACTTGGCTACCTCCTCTTGCTCCTGTCGACAACTCGTGTGGAATCAGCGGGCCTGCGGGGTGTGGCGCCGGGCGAGCGACTGCGCGCAAGGGACAAGAGCAGGTTTCACCTGCGCCTCAGAGATTGGGTGGGCTGAACTTTGCACCGGCATCGTTGACGATCGTTTGAGGCCGGGAGAGCGCGGTGTTTGAGCATTTGGAGTGCGTGTTGGCTGGGAGCCGCCCGGGTCCTGCTGCTGCGAAGGGGCCGCAGCGGAATACGCCCTGTGCAGCGCCCCGCCCCCGAGGTCCTTTGCAACCGCCGCGTGACTGGCGCCGAGCAGGTGGAGAATGAGGTCAAGTTTTGCGCTAATGTCCGCAGTCAGCGCCCTCTCCATCGGCAAGCCGCACGTGCGGCACTGAGGCTGGCACTGGCAGGTGCCGCTCCGACCGAGCCCTTCTGCGTGCGGCTGCGACGCCGGCCCGGTGTCTGTGCTTGGCACGGCCTCGGAATGCGGGCCCGGCAAGACGCTGTGCACATCTGCGCGCCTCAGCCTGAAGACCATTGTCTGCGACGTGTTTGCTTTCGTCACGCGTATCGAAACGTCAGAGCCGGGCCGTTCGTCGCCTCGCAGCCTAGCCAGGACGTCAGCCGGAGACACCGGCTGGTCATCGATGTGCGTGACGACGTCGCCGGGCTCTATGGCGTGCCCGTCGCATCCCTGCGCACTTGGGCTCCCCGGCAGCACCGACCTGACCGTCACGCCTTCCATCAACAGCCCGAGCGTGGCCCGCTGGCCCGCGCGCTCAGCGTTCGCTGCCCTCATCCGCCACTGCGTGCCCGCAACCGCCGGCAGCCACCAGTTGGTCGTGTGCGTGCTGGGCGGCTCCATTGCACCCCCGTGCGACCAGCGTCGAGGCCTGCACCTGGTAGCCGGCCACGCCCGAGCCCGCCCCAGGCCCCGGGTGCTCCGGGTGCCGTTCGAATCCGCCGTGTGGCTGAGTGGCTCTGAGTCCGCGCAGGTTCACGAACCGATATCGTTCCACGAACTCCTCGCCGATCGCAGAGTTCGCGAGTGTCTTAGTCAAAGGGACCACAGCTTTGCGGTGCGGCGGTGCGGCGGTGCGGCGGAGCGACAGTGAGGGCAGCGAAGCTCTCAGACCATCCAGCTGCAAAAGCGTGAGCCTGTCTCTTCTCTTCATCGCGCGCAACCCCGTTGGCTATTCATCCAACTCGGAACGGTTGGGATGCCGCGGTCCGGGGCGGCAATGGGAGGGCAGGAGTGGAGAAGCGGAGGCGGAGAGGCTGTGATTGTCATTGACGACTCTGAGGACGAGGCCCCGGCGCAGGCAATGCCACGGCGCAAGGGACCGCAGCCGCCGCCCGGCGCCTCAGTCGCGGCCGCGGCCCCGAGCCTTCCGCAGGACGTCTGGAGCGGAGCAATCGCGCCCTTGCTCGGGTTCAAGCACGTGCTGCTGCTGGCGTCCTCGAGTACGGCCCTGCAACAGATGCTCGCCTGCCTCTTCTGCGCTTGCTGCGTCAACACTGATTCCTCGAACGTGAGGAGAATGCTGGTTGTCGCCGCCAAGCACGGCAAGACCGAGCACCTGCGATGCCTCCTCCGCTGCACCAGCACAGGAGAGGCAGCATCTGCGCAGCACCCGCACTCTCCCGATGCGGAGGAGCTTCAGAGACTGTGGAAGCGCGCGCTCTCGCGTGCGGTGTGGGCAGCCACGCTTGGAAGGCACTCGTCGGTCGTGGGCCTGCTGCTGGAGAATGGCGCCAGCGCAAACGACAAAAACAAGCCAGGCATAACGTTGGTGATGCAGGCCATTTGCCATCACGACAACGCATCTCTGGATGTGCTGATTAGGGCAAAGGCAAACATTACTCAAATGGAGAAGGGATGGCTGCCATTGCACGTAGCCGCACAGCAGGACAACGCTAGTGCCGTGGTGATGCTCCTGGAAGCCGGCGCCAACGTGAACGCAGTGGACTACGACGCAGTGACACCTCTGTTGCAAGCCATTAAAAAGCGCTCCTCCAGGACTTCCTCTGCCCTGACGGGTGTGCGGTCACTTCACGACGCCGCTGAGCAGAACCTCGATACAGTGGAGGCGCTCATCCAGGGCGGGGCCAACGTCAATGACTGTAGGAAAGTCTCGGGCTCTTGGACGTCGCCTGTCATCAAGGCAATCGAAATGCAGGTGCCACTGCACAGCCACCACCTCTGTGTAGACTCTGCCTGCTCCTGCACAAAAAGTATGTCGCACAACATGGTGCACACATAACAGTGTACACATGAATACACGGTTGTGCAGGTGGCACAAGCCTCTGTATGCCTTACATTATTCTAATGTTCAATTTGTTTTAGCAGGTGGCAGACGTGTTGCAGGTGCTAATCAGCAGCGGAGCCGACGTTAATGCGACCTTGCCTTCCCGCTCCGGTTGCCCCGGAATCTCACCTCTCATGATGGCTGTCAAAATGAAAGCCCCAGACGCACTCCAGATGCTTTTCAAGTCCAAGGTTCGCACGAGACGAGATGTGTGGCAGCTCGCCGTGGACAAACTGGAAGCTCAGTACAGTTGTTTCAAGCCCGACATGATCAGCAAGCCCAAAATCATGGAATGTGTGGAAGTGTTCCTCAACGCCGGTGTCAGCATCCGCGGAATTGACATGGCTCTTGATCTGCACCAGCGTGGCTTCCAAGTCATCAAACAGACCCAACCAGGGGGGCAGGGGGTTTTCCAAGTTGTGTTGAGCGACGAAGCTTCGTCGCTCGCCGCCGCCGCTGCTGCTGCCGCCGCCGCCAAGGTCCATCGCCGCCAGCAGCCGGCACGGGCTGCCGTGCGCTGCAGCGCGCTGCACGCCGCGATCGCCTTGGGGATCTGTGACCCAAGTAAATCATAATCGGAACCACGGGCGCCGCGGCCCGCTTTGCAGCGCCCGCGGGCCTCAGCTCGGGCGCTGCACCATGACGCCTCTGTGAAACGTTTGCCCGGAACGTTTGCGCCGGCCCCGGGCAAACGTTTCACAGAGGCGTCATGGTGCGAGCCGTAGCAAAACGGAGTTCGTGTTCCCCACGCATATTGAATCACCGCGATTTCTGCATATTATTGAATCTCCACAACTCCTCCGTCAGGTGTTGATCAGTGACAGCCACGGAACTTCAGCATTTTTGCATGCCCTACCAAACCCTCCTCTTCCTCCGTGGTCGCGCTTGGAATCCTCCTCGTTCACTGCGTCTTTGACTTCACTGCGTCTCCTCCTGTGCAGTAGCATGGAGAGGCAGGTGTGAGTCGCCCTCGGGAACGTGGTACGGCGGGTCCCGTCTCCTACACCTAGGTAGCGCGGTCGCACTCGGAGTCCACTTCTCAGTCCACTGTGTTAGCTTTGAATAAGCAATAAACATACATACAGTCTAGTTGGAAGAAATGGCCCGGGGGATCTCTTGTCTTCTTGGCATAACCCCCTTATGAGGCCAAACAGATGCTGGACCCCTCTGTGAGCCCCGGACAGTTACATACACTGACCCTGTGGGCCAGAGCTGGCCCGGGGCCAGCTCTGGCCCACAGGGTCAGTAGGCCGCGGGGCACAGGGTCAGTAGGCGATAGTGTAGGCGAGGGCAAAAACCATTTTGAAACTACAGTGTTCATTCATCGAGACAAACGGGGAGCAGTTCAGAGCTCACTCCTGCCGTTCTGATGCGCAGTCTCGACGCTTGCTGCCTGCTCGCTGTGGTTAGACTCCGTCCTTCTGCTCCCCTTGCTGCACCCATGCAGCTGAAATTCAAAAACCTTAAACGGGTGCCTCAACGGCGTCATCTCGCGTCCGCGGCGTGGCAAGTCTGCATCCGCCTCCTCGGAGAGTCGCAGCTCAAAGGTTTTTGCCCATACGCCGGGCCTCTGCGCAGCGCGGCGTGATGACGATACCACCAACGTTAGTCACGATACCACCAACATTAGTCACGATACCACCTACTATTAGTCACGATTCCACCTACTATTAGTCACCATACCACCTACTATTAGTCACGATACCACCTACTGTTAGGCTCACGTGCAAGAGTGTGACAAGTTGCCACAATCAATACCCCACCAATACGGCACCAGGGCAACCAGCTCGCAGATGAGTCAAGAAGTGACCTGCGAGCTTGTTGCCCTGGTGCGTTGAGCACTCGGCCCTGGACGAGCACCAACTCGCGCGGCAGCACAGCGGGAGGCACAGCAGCGGAGATGCACGTGCGGGAGAACACCTTTGCAGAGGCCGACGCAAAGCTGAGGCGTATCATTTTCCAATCTTTGTCTGGCGTTTCCGCCTCCACCCCTGCCAAGGCATGAAGCCATGTCACCAGGGACACGAACCAACTGCGTGACCGACGAGCTCCGTGACCGAATGTATGTATACAAATACACATGTATACAACATATGTCTGGGTGTCTGCGCATACATACTTATATACATGTATACAATATATACAATAAATAGATAGATTTATGCGTGTGTATACACATATACATCCATAAAATATGTATTTAGGTATGTATGAGGTCCGTGACCAGAACGAGATGTCCCGTGACCAGAACGAGATGTGTGTCAGTGCGCGGAAACACGCCAGACTACACACAGCACATGGTTCGCATCTCTCATACTCTCCCTCTCCTCGCTGCCCGCGCTGCCGATTTCTCGCGCATGCCTCAGCTACGCCAATGTCAGTAGGGCTCTTTTGTCTGTGTATTAGGTCTCTTTTGCCACAGAATAGGCCTCATTCGACACATATGCGGACCTCAGGGATGCTAACGCTCATTGTCCTCCTTTGCCATATGAATAGGCCATACGGCCATATGAATAGGCCTCCTCGACATCGCCCCTACTCTCTCTACACATATTACTACACATATTACATTACATTCTCATACAACCAGCAGTCGGGGAGGAGGGCAAGGGGTCAGACGCAAGATACGGGTCCGTGACGGCCGACAGCGGCGTGGGCGGAAAGGATGCGTTCCACTCTGGCTCAGCCTTGGTCCGATGATACACGGCCACGCCTATCGCCTTGCGCGACCTGATGCATCCCCCGCGCGTTGAGCTCTCGTGCCAGGAACACAGCAGGGCGAAAGGAGCCCACTCTATTCCCCTGCCCCATGGTCTCGCCTACCCTGCTTCTCCTGCGCCTTACACTTGCGCTCGCTGTGCCACCCTTCTGCCGCGCCCCCCCCATCTTCAAACGCGTGCTGAGGCAGCGAGCGCGCAGGGCTGGCTGGTCACGGCAGCGAGATACCGTGTGCACACAGTATCTCTCGCGAGATACCATGCTCTCACAGTATCTCGCTACCAAGGAGGCATGGGGAGGGATACCCAAGCACCACGTCAGAGGAGATGGAGATGGAGACGCTGCAAACGCGGGTGATCTTGTTTAACCTGCCAAGGCGCAACAAGCACGCAGGCCGTCACACAGCCTAGCGCTACTAGGCCTCTTTTGCCATGTAATAGGCCTCTTTTGCCATGTGGTAGGCCTCTTTTGCCATATAATAGGCCTCTTTTGCCATATAATAGGCCTCGTTTGCCATGTACTAGGCCTCTTTTGCCATATAATAGGCCTCATTTGCCATGTAGTAGGCCTCTTTTGCCATACAATAGGCCTCTTTTGCCATACAATAGGCCTCTTTTGCCATGCCACATAATAGGCCTCTTTGGCCATATAGTAGGTCTCGTTTGCCATATAGTAGGCCTCGTTTGCCATATAGTAGGCCTCTTTTGCCATACTGACGCATGCAACCGCACCTAAGGTACGCCAATGTCAGTAGGCCTCTTTTATCTGCGTATTAGGTCTTTTTTGCCATATAATAGGCCTCATTTGACACATATGCGGACCTCAGCTCCGTTGGCCGCGCGGCATAGCTTCGGCGCGGCCATAGAGTGGCGCTCGCAATGTGTGTGTGTGTGTGTGTGTGTGTGTGTGTGTGTGTGTGTGTGTGTCCCTCACACACAGGTACGACGCACCTCACATACAGGCGAGAGCCGGCGACGGCAGTAGGAGGCAGCGACCACCCGGAATAGTCGTTGCCATCAAGCGCCTGGCGCCATTGTGAATTCATGTCGCCGTTTCCCAGGCGGCCCGCGGCGCTGGTCATGTTGATACCTAGCCGCGCATACCGGGGATCGGCGAGGAGAAGGGCGTGAGCCAGCGCTCGCCCTTGCGTATCCTCGGTGGCAAACTTGCGCGCAAATAGCGCCTCAGTGAAGTGGTGAGCGGTGCGGATTTCGCGGGCGGACACGTAGGCAGGGGACGTGCCGCACATGTCCGACTTGTCGCAGTGTCGCCCTGCTCGATTCTTCCAGTGCACCCATCGCCAGTATTTGTTGTGTACTTGCAGGCAGTGCTGGGTGTTCATGAAGACAGTGTGAAAAAAGAGCTCCTCGGCTGACTGGGTGTGCTCCATGTAGGCCAGGAGATCTGTGGCCACCCTGCACTGTTTCGCCACTTGCTCTGGCTCTAAGGTGCGGAAAAAGTGGTCGGGGTCTCTCTTCGAGTGCGTCCACAGACACTCGGTCACGAACATGGAAAAAGAGCGCGAGAGGGTAACCCAGCTTGACCCGCCCCATAATTCAAGTCCTCTTGGTTTCCGTCGCCCCTTCCGCACCTTATAATTCCAGCCACCGCACTCAACAAAGGCGAGCTCGAAGCCGCGGTTGCCGAGAAAGCGCTCATGTTGATAGAAGATCTCGAAGTGCGAATATTCCCCTAAGCCCCCATACCTCACACTCATCTCATGGACGGAGCGGACGGGGAAGTCGCTGCCGCTGATGACGAGGACGTGGCGCCAGGATCTGCCTGAGCCCAGCAGGGCCTTGAGCCCCTCAAGCTCGACCTGCAGCATGCTAGGCCCCCCCCAGGACACCTCAAGGGGCGGCAGAATGATGAGGGAAGCGGGATCACTCAAGTTGGCGCCCAGCGTTGCCAATGCTGCGTGCATCTCCTTGGGGGCGGAGGCGTCTAGGTGCAACGCGTACGAGTGGAGGGGGGCATCGAGGGCGGAAAGAAGGTGCGCCAGGCTTTCCACTGACTGCTCCGCACTGGCAATGATGATGAAGGCCAGCGGCTCCCCCCCATCTACCGTCTCGACCAGCTCCGCCCGCCCCTCGCCGGACCTAGCGGCGCGGCGTGAGTGGGCGCGGCGCACTTGGGTTGAGTAGTTGGCAGCGGAGCGGCCGACAGGAGAGCGCCGAATCATGCCATCGCCGAGCCCAGGCGCCACTTGAAGCGCCGTCGGGTTGCACCGCTCCTGCCGTGTTTCCCAGAAGCGTGCAAACATGTCGTTGGGTAAGTGCAGGCACGTGCATGCTCTCGGGGCTGCGTGCGCGTTTCGTGATGACGCACCTTAGCAATGGGGTGGGACTCGAAGGATAGCGGTATTTCGCCCGACTGCCCACGTATGCGTGCGCGCCTCATGAGCGCCCGGGATGCGTGCACGCCCAGCCCAGCACTCCATGCACAGCAGCGCATCAAACACACACCCGCACTTGCGAGCTCCCACCCGCCCCTCCCCACCCGCTCCTTTTCGCATCCTCCTCGCGCTTTCTCTCACCTGGCGCTCCCAGCCCTGGCGGAGCGCATCGTGGCAGCGCGCAGGGGCTCGCTTGAGAGCATCATTCAACAGCGACTGTCCGCGTGAGAACGGGCGCGCGTCAGGGCACGAGCCGACGCAGTGCGCACAAGCAGAAGCGAAGGGAGCCCATGCCATGGCACCTTGTCGTCGTCCATGACTGCGGGGCGCTGAGCGCACGACGTAGAGACGCAGCTCAGGACGAGCAGCGCGTGCAGACACGCAGCGCGCCGGCGGATCCATGCCATGTCCAGGCCTGCTCTGCAGCGCGGCCCGCATGCGCACATGATGCCCAGGTACGTGACCAGGGACGTGCCGCCGGCTGGTGACATCACAGCGGCCCGCGGCCCGCCGGCCGGCTGGTGGCATCACAGCGCCGCCGGCTGGTGACATCACAGCGGCCCACATGGGCGGGATGCACGACTCGGGCGACGACCTCGAGGACAGAGGGGGTGCACACACTAAGAGCGCCGTGCCCGACTCGGGCGACCTCGGCGCGGGCAAGACGCTGGGCGTGCTCCGGCTAGCTGGTCTCGTCTGCCCCGCGTCGCGCGGCTGCACGCAAATCACCCCTGCAAGCACCTGCAAGGCACCTGCACGGCAAGCACCTGCACAAGCGTGGTGCGCGTGGTGCAGCGGCCCCTGACGCCCGGCTCTGCGGGCAGCGCTGCTCTTTTTCGGCGTGAGCGGCGGGCCTCTGGGGACGGAGGGCCTCGTCGCGGCCGCCGGGCCCCTCTACAGCCTTGTCGGGCTGTGCATATTGCTCGTGCTATGGTGCTTCCCCGTGGGCCTCATGACCGCGGAGCTAGGGACTGCCTTCCCAAAAGACGGCGGCTACGTTTGGTATGGTGCCACGTGTGTGGACGCATGTGTTGTGTGTGTGTGTGTGTGTGTTTGTGTGTGTGTGCGTGCGTGCGTGCATGCGTGTGTGTGTGTGTGTGCGCGCGCGCGTGTGTATGTACGTGTATGCATAAACATATATGTATACACACACACACATAGATATCTGCAGCAGAGGACGTATATACATGCAGAGAGAGAGAGAGAGAGAGAGAGAGACCAGCAGTAGAGGCAGTTGTCGCATATGAGAATGTCGTGGAAGTCCATGTGGC
>Ga0115006_10003559_pt1 | contig 10625 bp, 11 predicted proteins | sample ArcOceMetagenome_3_FD_88943 | JGI IMG/M metagenome (GOLD analysis project Ga0115006, IMG submission 88943) | Marine eukaryotic phytoplankton communities from Arctic Ocean - Arctic Ocean- Svalbard ARC20M Metagenome | ecosystem: Environmental > Aquatic > Marine > Oceanic | place: Arctic Ocean...
GTGTGTGTGTGTGTGTGTGTGTGTGTGTGTGTGTGTGTGTGTGTGTGTGTGTGTGTGTGTGTGTGTGTGTGTGTGTGCTTATGTGTATGGTTGTATGAGAGGGAGAGAGAGGGAGAGAGAGGGAGAGAGAGGGAGAGAGTGTGTTTGTGTGTATGTATGCGCGGGCTTTGCGACAGCAGCGCATCTGTTTATATTTACTAACATAGATGACTGTCTATACTTTCTGTAAACACATACATATACACCACTGACTATACTTACTATACATGCATACATACATCACTGTCTATGCTGACTATATATGTATACATACACACATATGTACAAACCTCACTGACTATACTTACTATACATGCATACATCAATCACTGTCTATACTGACTATACACGCATGCAGACATAACTGTCCTTGTATGTGTGTGTGTGTGTGAGAGAGAGAGAGAGAGAGAGAGAGAGAGAGAGAGAGAGTGCGTATACATATACGCAGAATCTTCGAGCTCCGAGCAGCTCTGAGCTCGTCTTCTTCAGATGAGTCTCGGCGTAAAGACAGATATGTATGTATATATATGAGGACAGCTATGTATGTATGTGCGTGTGTGTGTGTGTATGTGTGTGTTTGTGCACGTATTTATGAATGAATGTATGTATGTATGTGCGTATGTGTGTATGTGTGTGTGTGTGTGTAGGTCAAAGTCGGCATACTAGCCAGGTATATATGTATGTATGTATGTATGTATGTATGTATGTTTATATGTCTGTCTGTATCTATGCATGTATGTATGTGCAGGTCACAGTCAGCATATCAGCCAAATATGTATGTATGTATGTAGGTAGGTAGGTAGGTAGATATGTATCTACGTACGTACGTACGTATGTACGTATGTATGTATGTGTAGGTCACAGTCGGCATACCAGCCAACATTCATTCGGCGTTCTAGACTCTCTTCTCACATACACTCTGGCGCGCGCGGACTCTGCCCCCCCACCCTCCTCTCCCTTCACCCTGCTCTCCCCCGCCCTCCCCCGCCCTCCCCCACCCTCGTCTTCGTTCTCGCGCCCGCGCGCGTGCGCGTGATATGTGTTGGCAGAAAGAAAGGCAATGACCGCCAAAAAGGATAAGAAAAATGACACGAAAAGGCACAAGAGCAAGGTCCCAACCCCTACACCCTCAACCCTATACCCTACACCCTACATCCTACACCCTACAACCCAACCCCTAAATCCGTCTACCCTCATTCCTCAGCTCAAACCCTAGCCCTTTGTCTCTGTCTGTGTGTGGTTTGTGTCGCTGTTCGTATGTACTGCGTGCGTATGCGCAAACCGTTTCGGAGCGCACGCTCTGAGTATGTATGTGCGTAGGCTGGTGTTCTGGAAGCACGTTACACTGCACGCGCTCTCGCTCACAGCCCCTATGCCCCCATTTCGCAGACCACAAGCTAGAGAAACGACACCTCTGTGCTGCTCACAGTCGCAGACGCTCTCGCAGGACAACCAAACTGGCAGCACGTCCTGTGGGCAATGACCCGAGCACTTTGGGGCGCAAAAGCGCGTGCGGATCGAATGCTAGTGTAACTGGATGCGTGATGAGGTAATCTACGTGTGAAATCACGTATCGATAGATGCTAGAGGATAATTCCACCCATGCGAGACACATAGTGGCCCGCAGGGGAGAGACAAACGTCATGCTCCCCTGCGAAACAGCTCACAACATGGAGCACGGCGCGAGGTTGAGTGATTGTCTGTATTACCCGAGCGTTGCCAAAATAAACCCTTCATATAACATGTATGTATGTCATGCGTCTGGCAGCACTCGTATTATCCATCACTATAGCAATTAGCGTATTCAGTGTATCCTCCCCAACCATCGGAGTCAGCGCAACTAGCGTGTCCAACATAATCATCAGTGCCATTCGAGTTAAAACATTTGACAATTTTGGAAAGAAAATTAGGTTCAGATCTTGCAACTGTAGTGAGTTGTTTGCAGATGAACACTGCAGCCCTCGGAAAGGCCTCGCCATGCAGACTGTTGAGAATAGTGCCAATCAGGCCTGGTTCCAATCTGAGCAGAAGAGACCGCGGAGAAGCGAGGCGTGAGGTTTGCGGGCCCTGCTTCCATCTCTTGGCAAACGTCTGGAGGACCACGTTTGATGGTGTGTATCGAAACAAACAGACGTCAAATGGCTGAATGCAGTCCAGCACAAGCATCCGAAGATACTTCGGCGGAGCGACCTCTTGAGCCGGCTAGCTTCAGTTGTTCATAAACCACCTCCTTTCCTCCTGAGTGATCTTGATGATCCAACCATGCTATTTCTAAGAATTTGTGAATTCTTCGTCACTGGTCTGTTTTCTCCCTCGATGTGCTCCGCGCCCTGGGCGCTGGCAATGTGTCGCACATGCTCTTGAAAGAGCTGGTCACGCGAGCCCTGAACCATGTTACATTCGCATCGTCAAACCAAGTAGCAACAGATTTACTCCTTGTCTAAGACCATCATACACAAACCAGCACAACACAAAAAGAGACCTTTGTCATGTCGTGCGTACGCTCCAGAACAGCTGCTTTCTCGTCGTCCACCTCCTGCGATGACACGACAATCGGTGGTTGAGCCTTGCTGTGCGAGACATGTGAATTCTGTTGCCTCCGTTTTACTTTCAGTGGCTCTGACTTTGCGGGAGTGCGTGAATTCTGTTGCCTCCGTTTGAATTTCAGTGGCTCTGACTTCGCGGGAGGTTCAACTCCGACTTCTGGCGAGGTGCATGCTGCGGTTGGCGTAGAGGCGTGTAGCAGATCGAGATGCTTTAGAGAACTGTCGAAAAGGGGCGTATGGTAGTCTGCCGCACGGAATATGTCTGTGGGTTTCTCCAAGGTCTTCATTGAATTGCTGGTCTCGCCCTTGACTGATTTCGGCAAAGAATTCTGCGGCAAAGAGTCACATCTCAAAAACGGTCAGGCACGACAAATACAATGGGCAACAAAGCTCAAGAAAGATCTAATATCCATCTCTGTCTCCCATCCCCCCCCATCACATCGGGTCCCGCACTTGTCTGTTGCATTGTGTGTTCAGTTTGTGTGTGTGGTGTGCTTACTGGTACAGTAGCGTATTTATGTAAACCAGAGTGTGCAGCAAAGCTTGTATAGCAGCGCTTGCAGACACCTTTTCGTTTCTGCTGATGCCATCGTGCGTGTCAAGGCCATCCACAGAAAGTTTAATTCCAATTGACCCGACAGCCATCATTTGATTCGGAGGATTGACGTCTGACTCTGTAGAGTCTTCATCCGAGTCCTTTGGGTAAGTCATAATGTGCTTCTCCTCCTGGCTATCGGGTGTCTTCTGTGACACCTGTGCATCGCTGTCACCGACATCTGCGGGAGCAGGAACAACAATGAGCTAACCGTCTCTATCAGTCTTTTGCCATTCAAACCCATAAATCCATCAGGCTGTCTCAAGGGATACCCGGTAGGTAATAATACCTACCTGTACTTGATAAAATCCACCGGATAGGAAAACCTCAAAAAAATTCTGCGCAGCATTTGTGCATGCATGATGTGACATTTGGGAGGATTCACCTTTGTGCCCTGGCCCGTGCGCAGGACAGAGACTTCTGCGGCATGCACCCTGCAGAATGCAAACAGATGCATGGAGCTGCAAAATTCCTCAAACGTCAGATCGAATCTCTTGTTGCCATTGTTTTGAGGATATGCGTGTCACGCAAGGCAACTGCAAAGTGAAACTGTTTGAAGCTTGATATGAAGCCGGAATTCATACCGGCAAGGGATGCGCATGCCATTCTGGAAGAACATGAGTGCAGAAAGACGCTTGCAAATCCGGAATATAGGTGATTTGTGCTAGACTCTTAATGCCGCACAAAGAATTGAGAACTTGGTTCAGGTTGTCTTGCGTCAGACTTTGAATCACCTCGAGAGCATGCCTTTCGGTATTTGTCAGGATGAGGACGTCCATCTCTGCAGTGTCGTCCAGGTCTTTTTCATTCAGAAAGCCCTCGACAAAATCCCTAGACATCGTCAAGCCGTCAAAGTTCTGCACCAATCCAGAAATCTTTTTCTGCCGCTCCTGCTCTTTGAACTCTGCGATAGTCAACATGATGTGGGTCCTCAGAAACTTACTCTTACGATGGTGCTTGGTGCAGTCCGCACACAAGAGCTCGCTGCAGTCATTGCAGTATTGGATAGCTATATCTTCACACTGATGGCAAAGCATCCCACTTGAACTTTGCTCAGTTTTGATGTCTGGAGCAAGTGATGTCTCCGAATCTTCGCCGAAATCGGCGCCTTCAACATGAACTTCTACCTCTTCGTCGTTATCAGTCTCATGACAAGGACGACTTGACAATCGGTCTTTTGTGCGCAATTTCAGACGAACACTCTTCTGATCGACAGAGGCAAGAAGGGCTAATGCCTTTTGGAAATGATGCTGAATTGAGACGCTTTTTGGTAGAGACGCTCCTAACTTGCCTACAGCATCATATCTTCGTGCGTGATTTGCTTTGACAGGATTGTTAAATAGCTGCCGCGGAACAAGCGTTGACACTTGCAAACGGACAGACGTTTTTTCATGCTTCTGAATCTGCTGAATTCGGAGAGAATGTGTGATATTTTCCGATGCCTTTGTCCCCTTGCCATAAACAAATTTAAGAAACATAACGGTCTGGTCGCTAAGGCGATACATCAGGAGCCAAATACCACAAATAGATTTCACCATTGATGAACCTGCATTGATAAAGGTTGAGGTTGTGGCAATAAAGAGAATCACGTACTCATCAATGGCACCATTTGGGTTCAATGTAACGATTGATATCATCAAAAGTGAAGTCAGGTTTGAAATTGATCCCATACCTTCCTCGAAATCTGACTGACGTGAATTGTATGGATGCAAACAGTTAATCAGCGCTGCATCGACAAAGAGTATGAAGATACTCGCAGCAATTCTTGAAAGATCTCCTTTCAAATGAAGCACCCCAACAAACGACAAGGATTTCATCAATTTCCAGATAGCAAAACCCCAAAAATTGCCGTTGTATTGGGCAACGAAGAAACGCCAAAAGTTGGAGCCTTCTTGCATTGACCATTCGCCGTAGAATTCCACCAGCTCAAATCCTCGCCAGAGGGCCTTGAGCTTATAAAGACAGCTGGTTTTCATTGACATCAGCATCTTGAGTTTGGGGACAGGAATGACCTTGGAAGACAGATATGTGACATTCCCTTTCACGATGTGTTTGCGCAGATACAACATAGCGGTCAGCAGAAAGGCGGCTGGACCGAATACCAACACAAATGCACCAGTAACTGACGCTGCTTCTCTGTGGCATTGAAGCAGTAGCATCTGAAACCCACACTTGCATAGCGGCAGATACAGCATGCCAAATGCAGGCCCCTGAGAACAGAAACACCATCAAGAGCACATTAGTGAGCAACCAAGGAAAGGTCAAGAAACTGCGGTTGGGCTGAAAATAGTGCTCCAATTATGAATGCAGTGTCAGAAGAAAGAGACACGACCACGTCTGTGTAAAGGGTCAATCTGTTTTTTTGTTTGTGCGAAGGGGAGGGAGAGAGTGTGCGTGCGTGCGCGCATTCCTGCATGTGCGTATGCAATCATTGTGTTTGTGTATGTGCGTCTGTATGCGCTTGCTGTGGCATGCAACACAGCAACGCGACGGCGTTGCAGAAGCATTGCAGATCGAGCTTAGAATTATATGGAGATCACCATACTCATAAATGCGCTTCTTTCTGGCGAACGTGCGAAAGTTCGGTTACCTCCCAAGAAGGAAAAGTCAAGTCAGGAGGAGGATGTGCGTCTTTGATACATGCCTTGAAGGTGAGCAGAGCTACAGCACGTATAAAGCTTACCAACGCCAGAAATAGTAGGCACGTGAGCAGTACTTCCAATGTTTGGTCAAACGAACACTGGTTCTCAGTTGCACTTTGACTAGACGAATTGTGCAAAGATCTTTTTGTTGCCTCGACAGGCTCTCCAGTGCCCCCGACAAGACCCACATCCCCGTTTACCCACCCAAATCCATCACAGTACGTGCGAAATCCGGGAGAGCCGCCAACGCCACCATACAGATTCAAGTACTGTGCCTGAGAAATGAGCTCGATCGTTCCGGAAGATCCACTCGATTCTGCTGCAAGTGTACCTGCTCCCGAGCCTCCCATCCCAGATGCTGCCGCACCAGACATCGATCCACCGACAGCAGCACTAAATGATGAAGCCACAGCGGTTCCAACGGCAACGGCCACATTGGCACCTATTACAACACCTATAGTAGTAGATACTGAAGTGGAAATCGCTTTGGCATCGGATTGTTTGATTCCTTGTCTGCATACCCAAGACATCACACTAGAATTCTCGTTATTGGTCTGTTGGAAGTATCCCTTTGACTCGTCGCACCTACAGTCTTGCTCACTTGATGAGCTTTCTGAGTCTGTAGTCATACCATCCGAACATTGACGGCAAGGGGAGCTGTCAAGCGAATCTTTGAAAGATCCTCGCGGGCATGCGGTGCACGTCGGTGCGCATGCAGTGCAGCCAGGTGACAATAAAGGCTGATTCGATTTCACTTCTTGGTATCCAGCTCCACATGTCATCAGCAGTCTTCTCGCATTGACAAACGGCCCTGCACGACAAATGATACGTTCAAAATTACCCGGTAGGTTGTAGGTAAGTGATAAATCTTACCCGCCCTCTCCCGATAGGTATATAGGTATGTAGGTGTTCCTAACCCTAAATTTTTTCTGACGTGATATTTTGGAGGTTCGCAAAATGGTCAATCATGCAAGGCAAGACAGCTGATCGCTCGGATTCAAAAGTTAGAGGAGCAGCAAAAAGGTGCTGTCTTCAGCATCACCGGGTAGGCAGGTAGGAAGGTAATGGGGTAGTGGATACTACCCCAAATTTGTTTTCGATTGACATAAAATTTTGGAAGATTCGAGGATGACACAAACTCACCGAGAAAATCATTCAAGTCATGCAAGGTTTCTAGCATGTTTACGTTGAAGTTGTCCCAGTCTGTAACAAAAGTGCATTCTGCGTCCACAACAAACTGTGTTGAAACCGAAGCATTTGATGGTATCCACACCTCGCCAGAACGTCTTGCGTGTCTGAATGCGCTCAAGTTAAACGTCTCGGAAGGCAAGCACGAGAAAAACTCACATAATTGCAGTCCCAACAATTTTTCAGACTCTTTTGGATCCGAAGCATTGACAAATAACGTGATCTTGAGAAGAAACTGGCGAGCGAACTCTTCTCCCACCGGCTGGCGAATTCGGATAAGACACGAGCGCCCAGTAAAACCTGATAGCCGTGGGATTTTGAGACTTAGTAGTGTTCGGGAGAGCAAGCTACATCGATGTTGGCAAATTGTGCACACAAGCCACACGTGAGTGCACTGGTTACCTGAATTACATACGCATGATGAGGTCCCAGGAGCAGCGGTAGAGTGGCGCGGGCAGCTTGTCGGATCCAGGGTCGGGGGAGGTGTAGAGGGAGAGGGAGAGGTCGTTGACGCCTGTGTGGAAGACGCGTTATTCGCACAAAAACCGTCGTCCGCTATGGCGCCTGTGAGTGACTCTTGAAAAGTCGGCAATGGCTGAAAGTACATTTCGCAGGCGCTTTTGCAGATGTTCTCTGATGCAGCGCAACAGCCGCCTCCGCTGCACGAATTCGATTGGCATTTTGCTGACAACAAAGGTGGCATGAGTGTGCCGTAGTAGTTGCAGCAGCCATCCGTTTGTTCGCATTTGCTTTTGCACTCGGTGGCGCTGCTGCTGCCGCTGCCATGGAAGCACCCAACATTCCAGGCCTGTGCTTGGAACAACGGGTTTTTACTCTTTTGCAGTTGAGGCCCCATATCGCGACTGTAATAGCCCTCAAGACACACTCGAGTCTTGACGGCAAAGCTTTGATTCTGCATACATTCCGAGACGGTCATGTCTGAGCAAAATACAGCAGCCTGCGTGCTGGAGTATTTACCTTTGCTGCACTCTTGGCATTCTGCGCTCCCAGTCCAGTTCTTGAATTTCCCCTCCACACATGCTGCACATGAAGGATAATTCCCGCTATATCCCGGCTGACATCCTGCATCCCACACCCAGAGCTCGACTTGCTTTGCTTTCGTTGGATGTTCGGCAGGGATACCATTTTGGAAAAATCGGGCGGTGGCGATTGCATACCACCACTGATCTCCGTTATCTCGATGTCCCCGGAGAAAGCAATTGGACCCTTGCGATTCTAAGCCCAACCAGCGCAAGCCGTCACCGGGAGACCCTTTTCCAGGTCCGAACTCAAGGGCTTCATCAATCGCTTCATACCCCGTCACTCCCGGGCCGGTAGCATTTGCCGGGTTTGAAGTTTGCTTCCACACGTTAGAGAGGGAGCCCGATTCACTGTGGTTATATCTCATCACGAAGGAGCCATCATTCAATCGAAATTCTTCCAGTCGTCCTAGGATGCTGAAATTTGGTTGCGAGTCATCATCTGCATTCAATTCCTTTGCCTCAGCCCAGTCTTGACTCGTATCAAATGTGAAAGGATACGTCTGTCTGAAGAGCAGCCGCCACGCGCCATTCTGAAGGCACGTGCCACTAATGGCATCTGCCGTGCATCCTTCCGCCAAACTCAAGTATGGGACCGAGCCTGCTGGACACTGGACAGCAGTCTTGTCGCTGCACACGCTGGCAGTGGTAGGAGCCACAGCAGGCTGGACGAATGCAGATTGCCGCTCGCACACAGTCGGGAGAACGCCGACACCGCAACCGCAGAAAGCTATCTGCCCTGCATCGGCATTGCCCGCCTTCACCTTCGAGCAGTACGCCAACATATCTTTGAGCACCGTGTCTTCCGATCGGCCCTGCCACCATTGCGACACTGGATTCGCATTGCAGCATCCCGTGGCCACGAACGTGGCGCCGTACTTGTCGCTGCACACATCTGCTGAGCAAGGTGGGACCTGGCGAGCATTGAATTTTCCTGCGGCGCATAATGTGCATATTTCCCCTCGAGTGCCGCTGTAGCCAGCGTCGCAGGTGCAGTTGTTGACGTCGGTGCTCCCTATTTGCGAACTGGAGCCTGCAGGACAATCTGCACAAGCACTGGCTGCACTGGCATTTGCATATTTTCCTACCGGGCAGTTGGTGCAAGCCGGAGATCCGGTCAAAGCAAACTTGCCCGAATCGCAACCCACACACACAGCGCTCGCAGCAGACGTAGCGTTACTCAAGCCATAGGTTCCCGGTGCGCACGGGGAGCCTTCACACGCAGTTGCTCCCGACGCGTTTGTGTACGTGCCTGGCGCGCATTCCTCGCATTCACGAGATCCCGTATCGTATTTGCCTGCGGGACAAGCTGTGCAGTTCCCTCCGGCAAGGCTCTCAAAGCCAGCGTTACAGGTGCAACTGGCACTTGCCACTGGTGAGTTGGAATACGACGGACACGCCAGGCACGCGGTTGATCCAGCGTCCGAAAACGTGTTTGCTCCGCATTCAGCACAAAAAGTTGCTCCCGACGCGTTTGTGTACGAGCCTGGCGCGCATTCTTCGCATTCACGAGATCCCGTATCGTAGTTACCGTCTGCACCACACGCCACTGGTGCGACTGGTGTGTAGTACCTTCCGTCCGTCCCATCTTTCGAGGAAAATCCGGCAGGACATGCTGTCCCGTTCTCGCCCTGCATGATGCAGCCGCAAGTCGTGAGTTCGCTCGCCAGTGTGCGTCCGCGCGCTCTGCGCGTGTGTGGTGTGTATGTGTGTGTGTGTGCGCGCGCGCTTTTGCGTGCGCGCATTGCGAGCCACACGGGCCACTGTGGCTCCTGTCTCGAGGTCATTTTACATGATGAACACAGCCTGGGTGGAAGGCATTCTTTTGGTGCTCTGCATGCGCGCGCACGTTCTCTCATCCCCCTCTTGCACTCACGAGTGCAGTGGTTACTGAACAAGTATATCACCAATTTCTCTGTATGTGTTCCTCCTCGCACGCTCGCTCACGCTCCCGCCCCCTCTCTCTGGTGTGCACGTCAAGTGATTGTATACCGAGCAAGACGGGATGAAGCAGTATTCCCATTCTATGCTGGAGTCGTTGGTATAGCACCACGGCCGCGCGCTCCACATGCTAACACCATCAACAATCACGATGGGGTTGCGGCACCAATTGGACGGCAACCAGTTGAAGTCGTGCGCGTGAGGGTAGTCAAGCGCCCACTCTTGGCATGTCCGCCCGCAGATCGTGGTGTTGGCAGTGCCCGTGTAGTTGGTCCCATGGCCGGTAAAGCAGACTTCCTGGGAACTGGTCGTGCCTCTGGGGATGCACGCAGCGATCCAGGAGATGGCGATCGTTACGCACGGCCTCCTCGGCCGACAGGGGCGGCGCACTTGGGCGCGATGCGTCATTTGTCAGCTCGGCCCACACAGCCCTTGGCTTGTGCCCCCGGGAGCCGAGCAGTATGCTGCGACCCTTTTGGACTTGGTGGGTGGTGGTGGTGTGGTGATGCAAGATGGGAGGACCGCACAAGATGCGAGTAATCGCACTCGAATCGCCCTAAACTAGACTATTTTGACAGTGCAATTTTAAGTAGTACCTGTTACCTGAAACGGTGTGGGAACACCGGCAGCAAAA
>Ga0115006_10003562_pt1 | contig 10620 bp, 13 predicted proteins | sample ArcOceMetagenome_3_FD_88943 | JGI IMG/M metagenome (GOLD analysis project Ga0115006, IMG submission 88943) | Marine eukaryotic phytoplankton communities from Arctic Ocean - Arctic Ocean- Svalbard ARC20M Metagenome | ecosystem: Environmental > Aquatic > Marine > Oceanic | place: Arctic Ocean...
AGATTGTTTTTATGTTCAACTTTTGGTTTGCGGTCGCTCAACAGATCATAACGCTGACGCAAGTATGCTCTGGTCCGTTTTTCTGTCCCGCGCGCGGGTCGGCTTTGACGTATCCGATGGTGGCCCCCCCGTATAGTTTCCGCCTTGCGGGTCGTGAGACTACGCAGACGACCCCGCCCACCTTGACGTCGTTTGCTTGGCCATGGGATCCCAGTGTAGATCAAAATTCCAAGGGGTACCGTTCGGAGTGGCCCTACTTTCAGGTCGAGGCCTGCGACCCTGACCTGCCGTCGGACCAATGCAACCAGCTTGTAAAGCTGTTGCCGACTCTTGACAATGACTTGGGCGGCTGTCAGAGAAACGTGAAGGGCAAGAATGATTTTGTCTGGGATCCTTTTCGCAAGACACTGCTCCGTGAATATTTGGACTGCACCACCAAAGGATCAGACGTGACAGTGACACTCTCAGACAGGTCGATGGTTACCTATTACCCAAAAAATTATAAGGAAAGAAGAGATGCAACACTTGATTGCATGGATGATCTGATGCAAGAGTGCGATGACACTTGGTCGGACGAGAAAAAAGCCAAGAGCGAGTACTGCGCCGTAGGTTGCTCCGGTGCGGATAAGTGCGAACGCGATGTTTGGTGGCAGAGCGCTGATCAAAAGAATATTCTGATGGCAAAAATCGGACAGTGCGTTGGAATAAAGCTGGCGGCGCAGGTGCACACGTGCAACTGTCACGAAAAAGAGTGGGCTCACTATCCCCTGGTGCTATTCTACCAGGGTCAAGATTCAGACAAGTTGAAGGTCTGCGAGGGCGGACCCAATAAGGGTGAATTGTGCGGCGTTGCGAACATTACGTGCCAGCAAAGCGCGAACGGCAAGACCCACCGATGCGTTGACAGATGGCCAGATTCTCAGCCCTCGTACAGGCACATGAATTACGGGTGCTTTTTCTCAACGCCTGCTGACATTTTGGAGACGGAGTACGTGTACAAGAAGTGCAACATGAGGGAGCCAAAGCAATCAATCACCGTCAAAGGAGGCTCAGGGGCAGGTACTACGATAACGAATGACAATGCGCAGGGCCTGTTGGATGTGAAGGTGAGCAAGCGTGCGGCCCTGGTGGGAATTTTCATCTTCAAGGAGCTAGGGTATATCTCTGCCGGGCTCACGGTCATTGCGGTGCTGCTCTTGCTCCTCTGCCTCGGCATTCTGCTCTCTCCCATCCTCGCGCTCTGTTACGTGGTGATGACGGGCACGGCCGACGAGGGCCTGGGAACGCGCATCACCGTGATCAAGCTCGCCGGGACCGTCTACGGGCTCATCTGCACGTACCTGTTCCTGATTTTCACAATGGTATGCAACCTGTCGACGACGTACCGCTCGCTGGTGATGCTTGGAAGCGTCCTGCGCGCTCAGGTGAACAAGTCCCTCCTGGACATGGACGCAAAACTGACAACAGTTTCAGGCATCATCTACTCGCTGGTACTACTCGTTATCATTGACGACACTACCGCGGGAGGCGCCCCCTCACAGACAGCCACGGGCCTGGGCTCTGCGCTGGCGCTCCAGCTCTTCTCGCTCTTCTTCAAGATGGTACAGGAGAAGGTCGGTCTGGCAGCGATTGCTATGCCGCTAAAGGACTTGAATGAGAATAGGCTGAGCAAGTTTGAGATTGCACTCTTGTGGCTCAAAATCATGGAGGACTTCTTGCCAGACGACATCCAATACAACTGGGTGCATCATTTCAATTCCAAGCAGCCTATGATGCCCGATTTCGACGATCCAGAGTACAGACTGCAAGATCTTGGAGAAGACGAAACAGGGGGCCTTGATGAGGGGCATTGTGACGCATACCCTTGGACGTATGTTTCATTCGACCCCGAGGTACGCAAAAACTTTTATATGGAGCCGCTCGACAAGCATCTGGCCGATCGCTTTGGCCACGACGGACAAGGCGCCGACTTTAATCCGCGATATTCCAGCCAGCAGACAGCGGTGCAAACAGTAATGGTGAACCAAGACAACCTGATCGAGTTCATGCCCGGTGAGCAGACGCTTTTGGTTTAGCATGATGCTGAGTGCGTGTAATGATGCACTAGCTGAAGACTGACGTGCGTTCTTGACAGGATATGATGAGGCAAAGATTATTCGGGGCAAGGCACAGTCCAGCAACCAGAAGAGCCTTGAGTTCGATCACCCAGGTGCTGAAGAAGCTCCTGTTTTGAAGCAGGTATGACCTTCCACAAATGAAATGTTGTGCTGTACTGGCAAGTGCATGTGCAATGAGTCCATGGTACAGTCATGCTCGCCCTCTTTACGTAATCAAGCGCAGTGTGTCTGGTTTTGCCTGTTGCGTGGCTTGGCGGCTGCGCGATGCCGTTGTCGGGCGGTAGCCTGAGATGCAGCTCGTGAAACCGAGACCGTATTTACGACTCCCTGTACCAAAGGCGCTGGTGTGCGACTGCTTGTGTGCTTGGTTTGATTTCTGTGGTGTGTGCGGTGGGCAGCACAATCGGGTTTCTGGAACCCAAGATACAAGTTGCGCGGAGATCTTTTATGGTTGTGAACACCCCAAAAACTATGGCCGCAAGTCGGAATCAATCAAGACCGCACAAACTTTTGAGCTCCTAGCTGAAGGCATCACGGTGTGATCGCGGGAGACGCTTGTTTGTATATGTGTGTTCGGCATTGTACAATTGTTAGTCTTGCACGCGAGTTGTCCACTCGTGGGCAGAGAGACTCTTTAGGCAGCATCGCAGTTTACTTATTGCCTGGCTCTGTATCCATGCGCAAACGCGTGCTGAAGTTGCTGCTGATTGTCTGTGTAACCTTGTCTGTTTCACAACACCAGGTCAAGAGTCCCAAGGTCAATAAGGCACGCGAAGCCAGCGCGAAGCCGATGCCCGCGATTGACTACCAGGCGGGCACTTACCAAGGCACGAACTTTGGCTACAACGTCCAGGAGAGCGCCGAGGTATGGAATCTCTCTTAGCTCTTTGTCCTCATTGCCTTTTTCTCTGATACCCCGATCCAGCACTGATTGATCGCTATCTTGCGGTGCAGCTCGGATTCGTTTCTGCAGAGGACCAAGGCGACAAAGACATGTGCAGCATCGAAATCAACGAAATTTCTCGCCGCTGAATGCCAGCGGCAGGCATAAGTGTCAACTGTCTTCGATTGGTCCACGGTGCCGCATCTGAAGACGACCCGCAGCACGGGAGGGTGGTAGATGGGGTTGTGTGATGGCTGGGAAGCCGGGGTGGGGGAGGGTTGCGGCCCTGCTAGCAATATTGATGTTGTGACATAATGTAGCAGTTCCGACAATCGCCACGCACTCGCAACGCAAGATAAGGGCGAGGCGAGTTGACCCTCGCTGTAATGAGCATCTCCTGACCTTTGTCAAGCTTCGTCCTCCACCATTTCCCATTGGCATTCCTACGCCGCCCTCCCTGCTACTCCTCCTTTCTCCTCGTCTTCCTTCGTAGAGACGTGTCAAGACGAGACAATCTACCCGTGTATGCAATGGCTGAATTGCCTTCAATCACGCGCCGGGCGTGGGAATTAGCTTGGACGCCCGCAGCGAATGGAGTTCTATGGCAATCCACGAAGAGGAGGGGAGGAGGTTGCGTGCGCACGGGCCAATTTATTGCTATTCAGCTATACCTGAACTAGGCCCAGGTCGACTGTTGATCAGCGAAGGCGCATGAGGGAGGAGGACGAGGTGTCGTGCTGTCGACTAAGTGCTCTGGTCATTTCGTTCACCTCCATCCAGCTCCACCTCGTCTCTGCTGCTTTTCATGAGCCTACAGAAGATGCAACGATAGGTAGCGGATTTGTATTCCGAACCCAGACCTGGTGATGCGTGTCACGGAAGTATCCATTGTCATCATCGCACTCAAACCTGCGGAGAGATATAAGCATCAGGAGAAACCATGTAACACGCTTAGCTACTTGCGATCTCCCGCAACTCGCACCCCATGCATTCTCGCTCGCAAGCGCAAGCGTGTCTGCCACCTTCCTTCCGCTCGAATCGCCCAATGATTATAAGGAGGCTTGTAGAAGGGGAAGTTCAAAAGGCCATCATAGAGAGATGCAGCAGTCTCAACTTGGAAGTTCGTGATGTTGGACCCCAATGGCAGAAGGGTTGAGTGGTCCAAGCAATGAGTTTCGTTGGCTGTAGCATGGCAGCAAGGTGTTCGATTAGTCTGAGGTTGCGTAGGGCGTAGGGAACAGGGGTCAGCTCTTAGGACTTGCCCTGCAGAAGCGGACGCTTATGTTATATGCTTTCACCGCAAGGGGATACGGACTGCACTTTCATCTCACGGAACAGAATATGAGCATCGACTTCTATAGTAATGGTACGTGCAGTTTGGACTCTGATAGTTCAAATTCTACTACAAGAGTGTTCATTCTGATCTTCACCAGTTTCTTTTACGATAGGCTTGCAAACAGGGTGGCGTGAAGGCATAATAAAGCCATGTGTAAATTGCTACAATTACCCTCTCTCCAGTCAGTACATTTGCAGAAATTGACCCTAAATAGTTTGTCCCACAATGGTTTTCATATTTGTCTAGCTTTCGCTTAGGCAGTACCATATCTGATCTCTCCCCCCACAAAACATGTGCTCTTGCCCGCCATCGCTCGCAACTCACTCTCGCTTACCGATCTTGCATTGCTGTTGTTGGAGAGCAACCTCGCTTTCACTGACGTTTTGGCATATTGTGGACAAGTTTCCGACCATTCTTGCACCTGCGGCAGCCCTAGCACAGGCTGCGCGGATTCTTTCATATTCTAATCGTCGTGGATCTGAATGCCCCATGGAGCAAGCCCCGTTGTCATGGCCGTGTGGAGGAGGATGGCAAGTTTGCAGAGGAGTCACACCCTGGTTCCACCATGACGGCTGATTCCACTGGGACACACCTCTCTTCGCCAGGCCAAGCACGCCCTGAACGTGGTGTGCGTGCGTGAGTGCGTGGGTACGTGCTCAAATTCGCGCAAGCGCCATGGGTATTGTGCGTGCGCCTGTCCATCTGATGTGCCTTGGGGTGAATAGGTGCTTGTAAGCGAAGTGGGGAATGATTGTAGAAGAGAAGAAGAATTGAACCTGCTCGGAGGTCTTGAAGTGCATTATCCGATCGTGTGCGCTACTTGTACAGTACATGCGGACTTCAACAGCAGTTCGCATCACAGCATCGGAAAAGCCCTTCAAATACAGATGTGACCAGCACTGCGCTGGGTCTATGGGATCCAGCGGTACCTGATTATGGAATCACGCGTGCGTTTGTGCGTGCGTTCGCGCGCAAGGCGAGATATACCCAAGCTTGCGTGAAATAAGGGAGAAGCAGAGCGCTTGTACACAGGAACGGGTGAGGGAAGGCTTTGATCAGAATGCCGAAGAGGAAACAAAAAATAAGAGCAGACCTCTTTGTCGTTGAGGCCTTCGACATTCATTCGGTTACGATTGTAACACAACATTAGCATCCATCCACCCCCGTCCGTCTTCATGTCACAAAACGCCTTGCGTGCTGCAAATCCTGTCGAGAGAAGCGCATGCGTCAATTTTTATAGCAGGCATACCACTTAGATGTTGACATCGTGCAATCAAAACACGCACGAACACCCAGCACCTTGCGGCGTGATTCCGTCGTCTAGAAATGGGACAGGGTTGTAGACCAGGTACGAAGTAACCTTTTGTACGGACAAATAGTACACACGGGATTCCAAGTGACCGTTTTCCCGGTACTGGCGACATGTGTGCATGAGGTAGCAGTCTGTAAAGTTTGCTCCCACCACTCCAGAAGCGTTCATGAATGTAGAGCTGCCACATAGACACACAAAAACTAGTCACACACACATAGAGATGTGCAGAAGATCATCACAGACCCCGATGCTATCTCAGGAGTTTGAAAGAGGGAAGGAGGGGGGGCCAAAGAAGACGCAGCAGCAAACGTCGATAGGGGGTTAAGCGCAAGTCGCACCCATATGCAGCACACTTACCTTCCCAGTGGACACCTGAGACAGGGCGTGCTCCATTCGCCCACAATCTTCTTGATAGTACCCACTTCACAACTGTCGCATTCTCCCGCCGTTCCATTCCCGCAGCCCCTGATTGTATGTGCATGCAAATAATTTTGTGCGCATTCGCGCCTGTGATCACGCGTGCATAGGCATGCACATGCGCTCGGTGCGTGCACATGTGAATGCATGAAGGGTTGAACAGATGGAGTGAGCAATGAACATGTGAGTCTCGCCCGCTGGGGCAAATTTCAGAGCGGATGCAGTTGTAAAGATATCGGAAACCTGCGGTACGTGCCAGGGGGACATGCAGAGCAGTCGGTACACCTCGCCTCTTCTATCGACCAGTACTGCAGGTGTGCAAGTGTGTGCGTGCAAGTAGGTGCGCACATATGTGTGAGCCTGCATCTATGTACACGTCAATATCCATTTGCATTTTCTTTCCTGCAATGCTCCAGAGAGAGTGTGTGTGTGAACGCACAGGATCTTGAAGCTCGCGAACGCACGCACCTGTCCTACAGTGCATGACGAAAAGTTGCTCAGTGTGCCATTACTGAGAGCAAGCCGACGTAGATGGTGTTGCTTCTGGTGATCCTTGCTATAGTCCTCAAACCCCGGAGATGGTTTTCTCGCACGCACTGCCCCCTGTTTGTACACACATCAGAAAATAAGATGCATGTCAATGAGCGCAAATGCACGCGAACGGATCGACTTTGAGGCAAGAACAAAGGGAGACAGACAAAACAGACATCCGCGCGGATGCAAAAGTGCTGGAAGAGCCACTGCATAGAGAGAGACCACGAGAGCAACACGGGGCATGCGTCGATTTAGCATGCCAGTCCTCTCCTCGTCACTCAGCAAAGCCACGGCCTTTGCCTTGTCATCCCCACTGTCGGTGTACAAGTTTGTGGGCGCGCATACGTGCGTGTGAGTTGGCGGAGATCGGTGCAATCTTCAGCTTACGGAAGAGAGACACATTTGCGCTTCAGGTAAGGCTAACCGGCTGGCCAGGATGGCGGCAGCACGAACTAAATTGCGATCTTCCCGCGGAACCTTTCGTAACACTGACACCCTGTGATCTTCGGAAGTGGCAGCGCCCCCAAATCTGCCTGTTTTAGTTTTCGTTTCAGTCTTCCAGCGGATGGCGGCGGACACTGTCGCGCTTAGCTACGCTTGCGTCTGCATGTGCAACCGGATGCACGCGTCAATGTGTATGCGTATCTTCTCTATGTGCGCGTGTACATGTGCGTGCACGCACCAAGAATGCGCATGTGCAAAAATCACGAAAGCACACAAACCACATTGGACAAAAGCGCGCGCCTGTGCTCTTGGCATGCAATTTTGCATGCACATGTGCACATAGATCGATATTTGTATCGATCGATCCATCACAGCATTGCAGAGTCCATACGAGGAATCTGCGGGCGCGGCGTCAGTCCTGCCAACTAGACGTGTGCGTGCGTGCGTAAGTGCTGGCAAAACCTGAGCTGTGATATTCGAGCAGGTGCGACTCAGCGTGAGATCCGGACTCCACGACATTGCCAGAAGGCGAGAGCATGCGTGTGGTATAGGCCCACATGATGTTGGACAGGTCGCTGAAGTCGATGCGGCAGCGTAGGCACTCGTCAAGATCAATGTGTGCGTCGGTCCTTAGCACCTCCATGACCCTGCTCGTTGATCATCAGCAGAGCATCGCAGGCCTAACCCAATGTGTAGGGTTGTGTCTCGATACCCGTCACCTCCCTACCTATCGTTTGGAGAGAAGGTTAACCTGCGGACGTCTTCACCGAAGTCGAGGGCTGCCAGCCCTTGTCGGAGGAGATACACTTGGAATACATACCCGATGTCATTGATCTCTATCAGCCTTCAGAAACACGGGCCAGGGGGCGTGTGGTCAGCGCTTTTGCAGACAAAACCGGCGCGCGCCATGCGCATGTGCGCATGTGCGCGTGAGGGGCGTGTCCACGCTGACATTGCGATGCCGCATGCCGAACGCTCCTGAAATGCCGCCGGCACGCGCATGCTGGTACCCGTCAGCGTCGGCATCGACGGCATCAAACGCCTCGCGCCAGTACCGCATGCCCCCGGCCCCGCCTTCCATCGACGAGTCCACTTTCCAGGCGGAGCAGGCCGGCAACACGTTGTAGGGCAGCGAAGCTTGCTCGTGGTGCAGCGAAGTGCCTGGGGCACACGCGCGCACCGTTCAGTGCGTGCTGGCAGACCCGAATGCCGTACGTAGTGCGTGGCCGCACGCGGGCCGGTCAACACGCGGCCCAACACCTTGCCCGTGCGGCAGCGCCCGCACGGCCCGCCCACTGGCGCACATCCGCACAGTGCGGGCGCGCGTGCGCGCCTCGGCGCACAGTAGCGGCGGGCGGGGCGTGTGGGCGCCGAACTCTCGACTCACCGCGCTGCACTGCGCGCGTCATCTCCTGGAACAGCGACGTTTCGCACTGCAGCGGCCGATCTGCCGCCAGCAGGAATGCCAGGGCCAGCACGGCCGTGCGGTGCGGGATGCGCCTGCGCATCGCCGTCCCGGGCCCCGTCCCGCGCTGAGGGAGCCCGGGCGTTTGGATACGTTCGTTCGTGGACCTATAATAGACGTCACGGTCACTAGGTCACCGCATCACGGTCCCGTTCAGAAGGTAGTTGCGTCTGGACTCTGGACGCCTGCAGCAGTCCATGGTGGCGCATGCATTTGCGAACGGCCGGCAGGCCCTGGGCCTCGCGACCCGGCGGACACTGGGCGCGCTGCTCTGCGGGATCCACCTGGCGTCGGCCTTCTCGCCGCGGGCACCGCCCCTGCTGCGCACGTCTGCGCAGACGGCCTGCGCGGCGGAGAAGGTCGTCGGGAGGCGCGCCTTCTTCGCCGTCGCGGGCAGCGGGGCTGCGGCGGCGCTCCTCGGACGCCCTGCGCGCGCGCCGGCGGCCGCGCCGGCGGGCGACCCGGCGGTGATTGAAAAGATCAAGAAGGGCATCCAGGAGCTGGCGCGCGGGGGGTCGGGCGGGGCGTCGGACATGCGCGACCTCCTGGTTGCCGTTTTCGACGACGGATCCGTCGAGGCGAGCTCGGCGCTGGCGGGGGTCACACAGGTATCATGAAAGTACGGCGTTTTATTTGCCTCAGAATCGTGCGGATATGCACGTGCATAATGACACGCACAGTGCTCACTCGCGCGGACGCGCGCACAGTCGCGTTCAGAGCTGCAGCAAACCAGGCACGTAACAAAAACCCGGTCACACAGGCAGGAGCGCAGGCGGTCGCGGTGCCCTTCCGCGGCGATATCGAGAAGGCGCAGGCGGCGTATACAGCCGCGGGATGCGTGGCCGCGATTGTCAAGGACACTCGGCAGATGAAGGCGCTCATGGCTGGCAAGGGACTGTCATGCGAGGGCTGTTCGCAACTAGACGGCACAAACTCGCCTCCGAGGTGCTTGGGGCATACATGCGCGTGCACGCGCACGCATGCACACACACACACACACACACACACACACACACACACACACACACACACACGCACACACACACACACACACATAGCCGCACGTTGAGCATGGTAGAATGTGTTCTCTCAGTAGCATGTGTTCTCTTAAAAAATGTTAATGTGTTCTCTCTTGTAGAATGTGTTCTCTTGTAGAAGGTGTTCTCATGAACTCTGAGGGCAAGAGAGAATGTGTTCTCTTTTAGCATGTATTCTCTTAAAACTTTTTTTGTCCTCCACCAGGTGGTTCTTTGTCATGAACTCAGAGAGAGAGAGAGAGAGAGAGAGAGAGAGAGAGAGAGGGTAAGAGAGAATGTCCTCTTGTTGAATGTGTTCTCTTGTAGAATGTGTTCTCTTATAGAACGTGTTCTCTTACAGAATGTGTTCTCTTGCACCAGGTGGTTCATTGTCATGAACTCTGCCGGGAAGACCCCGCAGCAGCTCGAAGATGAAGGCCAGGTACCAGAGAACACATTCTATAAGAGAACACATTCTATGAGAGAACACATTCTATAAGAGAACACACTCTATAGCTCGAAGATGAGGGCCAGGTACGAGAGAACACATTCTATAAGAGAACACATTCCATAAGAGAACACATTCCATAAGAGAACACATTCTATAGCTGGAAGATGAGGGCCAGGTACGCACACGTGTAGGTCTCTTTTGCTCAGTAAGCAGGTCTCTTTTGCCTTATAATAGGTCTCTTTTGCCTTATAATAGGTCTCTTTTGCCTTATAATAGGTCTCTTTTGCCTTATAATAGGTCTCTTTTGCTCAGTAAGCAGGTCTCTTTTGCCCTAGAAAGTCTCTTTTGACATATTTAGCGCGAGGATGAGGAACACATTCTATAAGAGAACACATTCTATAAGAGAACACATTCTATAAGACAGTGCCCTAGAAAGTCTCTTTTGACATATTTAGCGCGAGGATGAGGGCAATGCAGCAGGTCTCTTTTGCCATACAAGCAGGCTGACATTTATTTTTCCGAGTCAATTATTTTTGCCAGTCAGACGAGAAAGGCTGCACTTGAACCTGTCTCCTCCTCAGTTACTGCGTTTTTTTCATTCATTTTTTTTTCGAATGCGCCTTTTTTTCTTTTTTTTCCTCTGAA
>Ga0115006_10003564_pt1 | contig 10617 bp, 8 predicted proteins | sample ArcOceMetagenome_3_FD_88943 | JGI IMG/M metagenome (GOLD analysis project Ga0115006, IMG submission 88943) | Marine eukaryotic phytoplankton communities from Arctic Ocean - Arctic Ocean- Svalbard ARC20M Metagenome | ecosystem: Environmental > Aquatic > Marine > Oceanic | place: Arctic Ocean...
CGATCCGAGGACCAACACATCTACTTTCCGCGAGAACATGCACTGAGCTGTAGAATTTAGAAAGACGACAACCTCCTCAGCTTCGGTGGCACGTTCGTGTGGCTGCAAAATGAAGTATCGCTCTACATTCGACCGAGGGGAAAAAACTTGCGATGCCTTGGTACAGTCGAGACCCGATGGCATGCAGACAGTGCACGACGTCAAGTGTTGCCGCACTAGCATACGAGGGTGTAGACAATTGTTCGTAATACTATACGTCCACTTGATGCGCAGAGAATCGTCTTCAATGGTCGCAAACTGAAGCTGGTCACACTCCATCACGGTGCCATTCATTGTCTCTGCTTGACATCCGATGGACAGCGACATATCTTTGCATCCGTTCGAATCCGAGGTAAAGTCCGCAATCACCGGTCCAGCAGTCGGGATAGACAGAACGTTATCCAAAGCTGTGGTTTTAGAAGAAGTTGGCGGCTTAGAAGTTGGGCTGGGTGTCGGCGCCGGCGATGGTGCTGAGTTGGGTAAGAAGCTGTGCTCTTCAGTTCGGTAAGATGTCGGAATTGGTGCAGATGTAGCACTCGCTTCTTTCAGCGCCTCTATCTTGGACTTCAGGACCTCAACTTCCGATTGCAATGCTTGTAAATTGAGTGATAACGCTTTCGACCATATCTCTGTACCCCCATCGTTTTCAGTAGTGAGGCTCGCCAATCGTTCTACTTCGGACCTCAGGGCTTCAACCATCGATTCCAATGCCCGAATTTCTGCCTTCTCGGAGGCGGAGGCATGGACCGAATCGGTATCGCTTTCAGCGTTCTGACTATCCAAGCGCTCTATTTCAGACTTCAGCGCATCTGCCATTGATTGCAATGCTTCATCTTCCTCCGCGGCTGAGGTAGAAGCACGCCCTGAAGCATCATCATCAGTTGCGTTTGATACTGGTTGGCCCGTAGGAGTGATTGGAGTTGCAAAAGGAGTGGTCGGCATAGAGGTTGGGCTGGGTGTTGGCGCCGTCGTAGGTATGTTGGTCGGAGTTGTGGTTGGGATCGATGTCGGATCTACCGACGAGCTGTTACTCTCTGTTACAGTCGGCTCCGACGATGAAGTAGATGATGGTGCAAGGGACGGCTCGGACGACGGCGTAACAGATAATGTAACAGATGGCTCAGATGATGGCTGGACAGACGGATTCGAGCTAGGCAACGTTGTTGGCGAGGATGAGGGACCATCGGAAGGAGCCGCCGATGGACTGGAAGTGCTCGTCATCGTCGGCGATGTCGTCGGATTGCTCGTTTGCGCATACAGGTAGCACTCCATCTTGCACAAGTGAGCAGTTCCAAAGTGAAAGTAGGGAAACTGCTTGATACAGTCTCGACAAATGTCAACCGGTTTCGGAGCAGGGGCCGGGGCGTATCGAGAGACTTTGTAGCAGTACTGGGGACACATGCTCTTGCTTCGGTCGGGGTACCATTCTATGCATTCCCTGCAACTCTTATAGGACCCATTGTCGCCGGGGTAGACCTGGAAGCAGCGTTCGGGACAGAAGTTGTTGGGATTTGTGTACACTTGCACGCACCCGCACATGCTGTAGTCGGCGTTTGCGTTGGCGTCGCCATCGGGATCGGAATCGGCGGTTTCAGCAACATTGTCACTTGGGGAGGCCTGGAAGCAGTATCCCGGACAGAAACTGTTGGGTTCCGTGAAAACGTGCACGCAGGAACACAGGATGTCGTCTGCTCCGGCGATTTGCTGGCGGTAGTCGTCGGAATCGCTCGTCCAGGCATCACTGCCGGCATTGGCCACCGTCGCCAAAGCAAGGGCGACCAGCAAGGCCAGCACCAAGGTGTTCCACCGACGCATCTTGCGAATGTGAGTGGCACTGTATTGGCCCATGGTGGTGCTTGAACAATATCGTACTGCAGCGGGTAGTGCCATGCCCATTGAGTTGCTGTCCGGTGCCTTGGTATCCTCGGTATTGGCGATGACTGGACTTGCAGAGAAGGCCGGCCGGCGCGTGGTTTCCCACCAATCGCGAGGAGATTGGTACCATAAACAAAGCTAAATCGACTTGCTCGACTGAACTTGACCACCCCATCAATCTCAGATCTCAGCCTGCAGCCAGCCACGACGCCACGACAACCATGAACAACCAAACGCCCTGGGCATAAGTACCACGTAGCTACTGCTCTACTACCGCGATTCATGTTCATTCTCGTAATTGAATCGTATGCCGACCTTGCTGTATCTTATGATTTCTTGCTGAACACACGATGGCCGAAGGCGAGCCAGAACCAAAGAGAATTCGGAGCTCCGAGCCCGACCTCAAGGTCGTCATCGGAAGCGAAGATAATGAAGGCGTCGGTGATGGAGAAAGAAAGATGGGGGGCGGTGATGACGGCGAGGAGCAGCCGACAAACATGGTGACCAAGTGGTATCGTTCTCAAGCCTTGGCTACAAAATCCAAGTATATCGATGCGCTACTGGCAGCACCGATGAAAGAAAGCGAAAGTCGAACCATCACCTTTCCCGACATAACCCCCGCAACATGGGAGCTTATGATGAAGTTCATTGACAACCCTCTCGCAAGTCGGACCATGAAGGCAAAGGATGTGGTAAAAGTTGCCACATATTACGACAAGTACGAATTTACCGGCTGGACGGAACTTTGTGATCATGTGCTGGAGGAGTACTTCAACCTGTCGGCACTCACTCCCAATATAGACTTTATTGTAGATGCGGTTGTCGTCGCCAAAGATGCCAACCTGCACAAATCTTTCGTTGCAGGTATGCCGTTGATACGTGCTGTGCTAAGGTCTACAGATGTCCCATTGGGCAGAACTGCTTTCACCGTGGAGCACATGAGAAAGCTTGCTCCACTTATGTATGAAGCGGCCGACGAAGCGCGCTTCTTAGGAGGACGTTACGACGTCAAGAGTGATGCATTTCCAGAGAAATTTGTCGGAGACTGTTCAGATTATTTTGCACATCAAACTTTGGTCAGTTTCATATCATGTATTAAGCTATCTGGTTCGAATTGTGCTGACGGTGACTTCAAAAAAGGAAATGATTACTCTTTCTGGCTGAAAGAGGGTGTGCCTTTTGGAGCACGTGGTGAGCAAAGGAGGACAGTTCTTCATTTTGATGGAGAAGGTCAAGAAGTGTCCATCCGGCGTCGGAGCAAAGAAGAAGGCTGGACTATTATTTTTAAGAAGGCACGTACTGCTGTAGAGACAGTGGCGTACAAAGTCCCATATTCAGGAAACTTGCCTTTACCGCCATCGAACGGTTGGGTTTCAGCGCACCCACTCGCAAAAGGAAATTTGACCCTCAGGTACAGCACCAGTGAACACAAGGTTGAAGTGTGACGTAACAAAAATGCCTCTTGTCAATTGTCAGATTGTCCTATTCTTCATCCAGTTCGTCTTCGCTGCTGCCGATTACCATATGGTAGATACATTTATGATGATCCTATCTCGCAATAGAAATTCAATACATTTACGTGCCACTACCTTCCGTACCAATGATCCTAGAGACTGTCCGGAGTCTAAGTTGGTCGTTTGGACTCAAAGGATCTCCATCAAAATCCAAGAGAGCGGTAGCTACAAGAGTGTTGGTGACACCATTGGTTGATTCTAGCCCAGAGATTTCATTGACTCCCAAGACATATCCGCTCAGGCCCGTCACAAAGCTCGTTTCATCTACATCCGCCACCACCGCACCATTCAATTCGACCCTGAAATCCAATAATTCGGCATATACCGGATTCTCGAGGATGATGCTGGTCAACGCGTCGGTCGTTGTCACCTGTACCGCTTTATCTCCTGTTTTAGGATTCTCTGTGTTGTCGATTTTGTCAAGGCCGGAACCCGCAGACACGTCGCTATCTAATCCAACCCCGATAGCATAGTTATCAACAGAATACATTCCCAGTCGTAGTAGCTCAGATGTGAAGACCGTTGCTCCTGCAAAGTCATTGAATACTTCGTCTGCTCCGCACCAGTCCTCGGCAGTATCTGGATCGTCATCTCCGCACTGAGTCGGTAGGCCATCGGAAAGGAAATACATTCGATTTGTTCGGGTGTTCACATCTGGTGCTCCTCCCTTGATGCTGTCTGAGCCCTCAAAGTAAATGATTGCCTTGTCCAGGGCGTCATCGAAGTTGGTGTAGCCACGGCCCCGGAGAGCTTTTAAGGTTGTCTCGAGACCAGGGTTGATTGCATATGGGTTGCCTTCGTCGGCTGGAGGCCAATTGCCCTCATATGAGGCAAATGTCGAGAAAGTGACGATCCCAATATTTACATTGTCGTTCGTTAGACTGGGTGTGCTGACGATGGCATCGACGACCTTGAGAATGGAATCAATTTGAGCATCAAGAATTGTATTGCTAATGCCGTCCCCGTTCACATCTCCCACTGCCGTCCCTGAAAACATTTTTCTGGTGCTGCCACTGACATCAATGACAAACAGAATATTGAATGGTGGTTTCACTCCTATGAGGCCTTCAATGCAGGCGTTTCCACTGGAAGTAAAAGCACTCGCAAACAAATCAAATTGAAGAGTTTGGCTCGTTGTACTGCCGCTTGCATTGCTCCCAAAAATGGTCCCTTGGGTTGCAGCATTGGTTGTTTCATCGGGACAAATGAATAATTTCGTGGGTGCATCGGATGGCACGTCGCTCGGCACGTCGGAAGGTATGTCGCTCGGTGCATCACTCGGCACGTCGGAAGGTATGTCGCTCGGTGCATCACTCGGCACGTCGCTTGGTGCAGATGTGTCTTGACCAACCAAGGTCAATGTAACGATGCCCGATCCAGTATCACCAACACAGTCCGCCACAACATAGTCGAAGTTTAGCTGAGCAGTATCGTCGGCATTCATAGAGTCAAACTGTCCGTCCGGGTCTATTATGGTATCCCCGGTTGATCCGTCGATCGTCACTACAAGACCAGATGATAAGGTAATGCTGTTGGAGCCACCATTTCCAATACTTTGACTTTCCACCTCAGTCACCGATAGACAGTTCTGCTCGGGGTCCTCGGGGTCGATCACGTTGTCCAAGAGATTGTACGAGATGGTCGATCTCGCCGGGTTTAGTCCAAGGTCAACGTCCGGGACCATCGGCGGATCGTTGACCCCAGTGATGATGATGCTCACTGTGGCACTAGCCGTACCTCCAAAACCATCCTTGATGGTATAATCGAACGTCTCCGACGCGCTTTCCAAGCCATTGAGACTTTCGAAGTGGCCGTTTGGATCGAAGGTATAAGTCCCGTCCGAAGATAAGGTTACCAGTGCCCCCGATGGGAGAACGATCTCCTGACCAATGTTGTGTTGGGACCCATTCATAGTCTCAACGACAAGAGGATGGCCTTCAGGGTCGCTATCGTTCAAGAGCGCATTCGAAGAGAGGATCGCGTCTTCTGTTGTCTCCTCCGTATCATCGACCGCCATTGGAGGATCATTTGTCCCTTCAATGACGATGGTAACCGAAGCACTTCCTGTGTGACCGTGACTATCTGAGATTGTATACTCGAAGGACTCTGTTGTGAAATCACCCGTGTCCATCGATTTGAATACATTTCCAGGATCATACAGAATTTTCCCAGTCGCTTCTACTTTGAGATTGGCCCCGGAAGGCAACGTGATTGTCTTGCCAACGTTATTTGCGTCCTGGTTCACTGCAATTGTAGTGAGAAGGTCGCCGTCAGGATCATAGTCATTCAACATAACCCCATGGTCGGTTAAGAAGTCAGCGTCCTGCTTAAATATCGAATTGTCGATATTATCGGGAAAGAGCTGACCTTTCATAGAAGTGTAGATATCGTTCAATGCCATAGGCGCGACGTTCATTGACCCTGCCACAACACATACCCCCATGCTGCATATACCTGTTATAGCACCATCGGTACATACTGTGTCCTCTGCGACAGGGACATAATCTGAAATATCGTAGCAACTGCTCTTCAACCTGCGTTTTCTATTCTTTCCTCCGTTTTTACCACTCTTTCCCTTGCCAGAGCAGCCGCTGGTACTGGTACCCTTGGAGCCACCCTGTAGCAGCAAACAAAAATGATGGATTTGAAGCAAGATGAGATTTGTATTATTGAGATAAAATAAATGTAGTTGGATATTGTTCACGAAAAGATAGTAAAATGAAATGGTACTTACCTTGCCCTTGCCGGAGCACGCAAGAACAAGACATTCGTTAGTGTTGATATAGCACTCTTTTCCCTTTCCCTTTCCTTTGCCGTTACTATCAAGTTGAACTAGACTCTCGCTGTTGTCGAAATTGCGAAGATTGATGGCTTCATAGTGCTCAACATCTACTGCGATTTCGGAACTGTAAGTGGATCCCATTTCTCCGCAATTTTCGACGCAAACCAGCAAGTCTGTGTGTTCCCCTTGAAATGCTAGTTCCGTCGTGCCCTGGAGGCTTAGGGATGTCATCTTCTGATGGCTGTGGTCTCCATCTCCGCCGTCCTCGTCGTTGGCTAGGGTTCTCTTCTTCTCCGTCGTGCTGGAAGAGTCGCTCGTCGATGGACCGATGCCAAAATGAAAAGATAATAAGCACTCGTGATGGACGCAGGAGAGAGAATACTCCCCAGATATCCCCTCGAACCATTCTTCTTGAGCCCAAAATGTCCCATGCTCATGGTATGAAGAGCCGGATTCTTGAATGAATTTGGTGTCTGGCGGATTGGATCGTCTTTCGAGATCGAGAGACATGATGGTGAACGAATCTGCTCCCTCGCGAAATAGGTTGCATTCCTGAGCCCCTTGCATTCTCCGATCTCTGTTCCATGTGGTGTCCTGTGGTCCCATTCCATTTTCACCTACACGTATATCATCAACTTCCAAAGAAATTGACGGCACAAACAAATGCACATGCGAACTCTGTACGCCGAAATTTGCCTGCGCTTGGCCTCGGGCACCCCTGTAACAGCCGGTGCCTCCAGTAATCGCAAAGGCCCCTCGGCCATGGCGCAAAGCATATAGCGGCCCTGGAGCACTTTGGGCGCTCTCCGCCACAATTTCGTCCATGATCAATTGATCGGTAGTGATTTCATCATAAATTGGCGTCTGCGGAGCATTTGTAGCCGCGGCAATCGGTGGCGACGACGCCGCTGCTATCCACACTTCACTATTGCTGTCAAGGATATTTTGGTCAGGCGATGTGTTACCGCGTGATCCCCAAGCAGTCCAAGAAGAGAATTCTCCCGTTTCTGCCGATGCCGGCTCCGATTTTGCTGTTGGTTCTTGCGTTGGCTCTGGCGTTGGATGGATATGCCGCGTTTGGCGGTGCCGATCAGAGGAAGCGGCGTCGTCAAGATGGCCGGAAACGGCCGGCAGCAGCAGCAGCAGCAAGGCTTCGGCGCCAGATTTTGATGAGAGCACCATTTGTTTGGACCCGACTTACTCCCTCCGCAGGAAAGTTGGAAATGGCCGAGGAAAGGATGGAATCTGGATGTAGCTTTTGATCTGCAGGCGATCACAATCGATCGGCTCCACCAGATCGCCAAAGGTCTTGGATGTAGGATTCCTAGTTGCAATATATATTCCTTTGCTTTCTCGCTCTTTACTTTGTTCTGCCGTACTACGTAGTACATGTACGACTCGTAGTACTGGTCCATCCAGCAACGGTCTGAGAAAGCTGGCTGCTGCGAACGTTCCGCTATTGGTTTACTATGGCATTTTGTGTCGAATGATCTGTCACAATCACAAACGGGAATTTTCTCCGGGGCCGTGGATTTTTGGCGAGGGCTGTGTGCCGACGCTCATAACCCAATCAGTGTTCGTCTGGTCTCGGCAATTCGCAAGCAAGGTGTCAAGGTATCTTGTATCGTATCTGCACCTGCACTACTCGGCTTGGAGATTGAAGAACACGACAATCATGGCCATGGCATCAACCAAAGACGACGGAACAGCAACGGCGGGCCGCTGCTGCTGACCAGCTCGGCGCTATGTCGCTCGGCGAATCTGGGGAGCGAAAGGATAATGGAGCCAAAAACTAACGAGGGCGAGAATGAGGCCCCGAAACGTTGTTCGGCGTGCGAGAAGGAGAGCAGTGCCCTCAAAAAGTGTAACGGGTGCAAGTGCGTTTGGTAGTGCGATAAGGACTGTCAAGACAAGCACCGAAAGGAGCACAAACATGAATGCAAGGTCATCATGAATATTCTTGGATCAACGAGGAGGCAAGCTCGATGTTGGCACCGAGAAGGACATTGGCCCTCTTGGGAAACTGCCCCCGCGGGAGGAATGCCCAATCTGCATGCAAGTGTTGCCGACTCATGAAAGCTTGCAAACGTACGCCTATTGCTGTGGCAAGACTGTCTGCGGCAGTTGCGATTTCCAGCACTCGATGATCAAAGCCATAGACGAGAATGATAAACGAGCCCAGAAGAAGCAGCCTCAAGCGCCACGTACGTGCGAATTCTGCAGAACGAAGCTGCCGGAATCCGACGAGGAGATATTGGACCGGCTAAGAAAGAGAGTTGAGCTCAAGGATCCAGAAGCTTTGTTTGAAATGGCATTGTATTATCGCGATGGTGACAGTGGACTGTCGGTAGATCAGGTCAAATGCATTGAACTCCTTCGCGAATCTGCTAGTCTTGGCTTCCCTGCCGCTCACTACCAACTCGGAATCTATCACTATAATGGCAGGATGGGTCTGGAACAGAACGACGAGGAAGCGCTCGAGTTGTACAAGGAAGCCGTAGAAGGAGGTCACGTTCAAGCACGGCACAATCTTGGGTACGCAGAAGACGGGAGTGGCGATGATGTTGCTGCAATGCGTCACTGGCGATTGTCAGGACCAGCGCAGCAAAATCCTTCCACTCATGTTTGGCAAGTGCCTCTTCTTGCGTATGCGACCGGAAGGGCGGAGCAAAATATAGCAAAATATCTGCGACAGACAGAAAGGTCTACTGGTAGACGACGACGCGGCAGAGGCAGACGTAACCTCCGCATTCCTCTGGATCCCAACTTCCAGCAAACCGCGGAGAGGATCCACCTCCTCTTCGGTCGCGCCGTCGAGGATGCCCCTGATGGTCGCCAATCCGCGTACATGCACTAGTAGTACCGGCGGGCGATGCCGTATTGCCGCCAAGACGGCATAGAAACATCGTGGGAGGGCGGTTTCTAGCCATTAATAGTGTACATGAACAAATAAAGAGATATTTATACACATTTCTGCATTTACGATAATACTGCTGACGATCTCGCAGCGGATGGCATCGGTTCGGCACGCTCGTCGCCGAGAGGAGCAGAAAAGGGCTGCGAATCCTGCTGTTGATCGCCGTCTCCTGCTACTGTATTCTTGGACACCGGCTTTGGCTTATCCTGACCGAACCACCCCAACGATCGCGTCGGACGTGGCTGACCGTGGCGGACCAGGCGGAGGACATCACACACTATCAAGGTATAATCTGCATGAGAGTTGAGCATATGCGTAATGTCATAATTCTCCACGCCGGGAACACGGACCGGGGCGCAGCCACAGACTGGCCGCAACACTCCCGTAAGTCGTTTGTACTGAAAGAGAACCGACAGAATCAAATCCTTGGTGGAGTAGCAGTTGACTAGCCTTCCCGAAACAATACGCCTCGCGGCAAACCAGGATGGGAGGGAAACGTGGTTGGGTAGACCCATCAAGATCACATCCTCAACAATTGACGCCGGTTCCCGGAGATACACTCGCTCTTCTTCACTGCTGCCCCTGTTCGATTTCTTGTCGTTGGTTTTGGTTGACTTCGACGACCCTCTTATGTCACCGTCACCGGAGGTCGACGATGACGGATCGCCCGCCGCCGCCGTGGCCGTCTCTTCTTCTTCCCGCCGTCTTTCCCTTTGATCTTCCCACTTCTCTTGGTGACGGGCCAGCTCCTTGAGACAAGAGTAGACAGCTCGAGCTCCCATCGAGAAACCCAGCAGTGTCACTGGACGATGACCCGCTTGACTGTCTAGCAGACTCTTGGCAAGCTCGACACCAGCCTCATCAGCTCTTTCTACTGCCAGGGTCCAGACGCTATCGATGCTGTCGGCGGCCCGGACCATCGCGTAGGGGATGGCAATGGCAGTCACAAGCGTGGCGAGTGCTGTCTGCTTGAGTAGTTCTCTCGTGCCGGCACCCAAAACATCAACAACCATGTCGGTGACGCTGTCGCATAACTCCATTAACAGATCTGATTCCCATCTGACTGTATATAATTCACCACCGTACTCGGCGGTGTAGTCCCAAACCGTGTTAAGATGACGAGGGAGCGATTGCACCGTGTCGCTGCCGCTGCCGCTGCCGGATGCAGTATTGCTAGCTCCCGTCGGCACAGCTGATCCTGTTGGCACGCCAGCATTGGTAGTGCCGCCCGGCGTCGGTGCACTTCGCAGAGCTGCCGGTGCCGTCTTGGGGGCAGGAGCTGGCATTCTTCTACCACCAACGCTCGAAGCAACAGCCGCTTCTGTAGATGCCCATCTGGGCGGCACGGCCGTTGTTGAGCTCGATGCCGCGCTTCTGGAGCTTGGTCTCCTCGGAGAAGGAATCCCACCCGAAGTCGAGGGCGCCGTTGCGGAAGTCACCGGGGAACTCGGCGGTTCCGGTGATGTCCTTCATGACGGCGAGCTCGAGGA
>Ga0115006_10003566_pt1 | contig 10611 bp, 12 predicted proteins | sample ArcOceMetagenome_3_FD_88943 | JGI IMG/M metagenome (GOLD analysis project Ga0115006, IMG submission 88943) | Marine eukaryotic phytoplankton communities from Arctic Ocean - Arctic Ocean- Svalbard ARC20M Metagenome | ecosystem: Environmental > Aquatic > Marine > Oceanic | place: Arctic Ocean...
GCTCTGATGTGCCACCGCCCCACCGCCGCTGCCGCTTTCGGTCGGCGTGAACACGTCATGGTAACAAAAAAAAAAAACTATTCTATTTCGTGACGAAACTCCGTCGAGTAAAGTGGACAGCTGCGCTGAGTGAGCAGGGAACAAGGAGGGTTGGCTGTCGAGTGCCGGAGCCGCCGTGTCCTCGCTCCGCCTTCTTCAAGGGGGGCGCAGGGGACGCGGGCGCGGGAGCACCTGTGCCGGGCGCGCCGATGGCGGCGCCCGAAGACGCATGGCCCGAGGACAGGTGACGCCTTAGCCCCCCCGTGGGTTCGCGGTGCCCGCGCTGAGCGGCACGCCGCACGCTCGTGTACTCTTCTCTGCCGCGTCCAGGCGCGCGGTGACGTGCTTGCGTGCCGCGTCTGCCGTCAGGTCCAAGCGGCTGTGGCTGGAGGCCTGCATTGGGGCCTGGCGCAACCAGGTGTTTGTTGCCTCCCCGCTCGTTTGTGCCTCCCCGCCCTCTCTGGCCTCCCCGCCTTTGTGCGCGTGTGTGCCCGCCCGCCCCGGCGCTGGAGGCTCGTCGCCTTCCCGTGTGCAGGCACGCCAGCAGCCGTGCCCCGGAACCGCGGGCGCCGCGCGGCGGCCGCGCGGCTGACCCTGCGCATCACGTTTGCGCTGGCAGGCCGAGCCGGTGGAGCGCTTTTTGGACGCGGGCGGCAATGCCATGCGCCGCCTCCTCGATGGAGAGGTCATGACTGCAGTTTCTTGTCTTCTGCGCGTGTTGCGTTGAACTCGGGTTGATGCATTCCTCCTCACACTTGCTTCCTCTTCAAATGCCAGCTGTCCGTGCAACCTGAGTGACAAAGAAAATGCCCCGTCGCCCCCGGCCAACTCCCACCTGCTGGTCGATACTGTCTGATGCTGCAACAGGTGGCGCTGCTCGCCAACAAGGCTCCAGGGGGCGTCTTTTCGCCGGGGCTGGACCTGATCAACATCTCCCTCCAAGCTGACAGTCAGGACGTGCTGCGGCTACTCCTGCCCAAGGATGCCATGGAGTCCGCGCCGCCGCCACCCCTGCCGAAGCCGCAGCAGCAACAGCAGCTGTGGTTTGAGGCCTGCAAAGCGTGCCAGCACAAGGACTTGGGGCCTGTCCGGCGCTTCTTCGCAGCTGGCGGCACTCCCAGGCATCGTGTCTGCCACTGCGTCCTCCCCTGCCCCCCCTCTCTGCGGCCCTCCGCACAACGCATTGTGCGGTGCAGTCAATCGACAGTCAACGGCCGTCTATGCCGTGGGGAAACATATGGGCTGGCACTCTTGTGTTACACGCGTGCTTGCGTGACAGACGCATGCTTGCGCGACAGACGCCTGACTCTTGTTTGCCGTGGACAGCCGCCGCTTGTTGGGCAGTGAGGCGCGCGAGCTGTGTCGGGACATGCCCGACTGCTTCTGTGAGGGCGAAACGCTGGCGAATCTCGCGCTCAAGTGGGACAACATTGACGTGCTCAGCGTGGTCCTCGAGGCAGCGGAAACGCACGTGGAAGGCGGCCAAGGCGCCCCCCCGGGTGTCGATGCGGCTGCGGCTGCGCAAGCTGGGTCGAGGCGAGAACAGAAGGAAGCGGCCAGCACTCAGGGCTGGGACATGCGTGATTGGTCCGCTCCGGGCTCAACGCATTGCTCTGTGAGTTCTGTGCGTAACAGCGACGAGCCGATCAGTTTCCGGGAATCCGCATACAGGCACGCAGAGTATCGTGCGCACAGAGACATGCTCGACACCGACATGCCCTACATCGCTGCTGACAGTGGTGCAGCACGTCGCGATGATGCTTGGCGTCTAAGCATGCAGGTCGCATCGCCCTCTGCCTCGCAACGCGCCCGCTGCTCACGTCCACAATGTTCACACGAGTGTGGGCAATATTGATGATTTCCTTGCTTGCTTCTACCCCACCGTGCATCCACTTGGTGCCAACAAAGCAGGCGCTGTGGCTGCAGGCTTGTGTAGGGGCCTACACAAATGCCCCGAACCCAATAGTAGCATACCTCGAGGCGGGAGGGGACGTGAATCGCCAGCTGACAGCTGCTGAGGTAGCTCTCCAAACCGATCTTGCGTGGCGCTTGCCCATGCGTGTGTGCGGGCTGGAATTGTCTTGAAGAGCAACAACTGACGGCACGAGGGATGTGCAGGAAGAGGCGCTGCGAATGCCTGGGTGCTTTACGGTGGGAGAGCGCTTGGCGGAGATTGCCCTGCGCCGCGATAGTGGGCAGGCGCTTGCTACCATTGTGAGCGACGTCGGAGACATGAACGATGTTCGAGACATGATGCCCAACTTGCCTCCCTCCAAGAGGTCTCCGGCCTTGCCTGTCGTATGCTTGTCCTATGCTGCTATCGTGCGCCGCACTGTGGCTCCGCTCGGTGCCTCTGAACCCGTTGCTCTCTATCTCCGAGCATCAGCCCCGCGAAATAATCAGTCTTGGTGATGGGGGTCGACACGTGTGCCCGCACTCATATGCTGATGCTGACAAGACGCTGACCGCGCACCTCAGGATTTGTTCTCGAAGCGTCATTATGGAGGACTACCGTGCGGCGTCGACACAGTTGGGTGTGGGCGATGGTGGGGAGCACGAGCTAAGAGCAGATGTCGAAGAAAATTGGATTTGGGATCACGTGTGGTTGGATGCTGTCATTGGTGTGGTCGCTGGTCACCACGAAAAGGTACCTTCCTTTCCCTTTCTCCTGCGCTATCCTGCTTTGCAGCATGACCCGGGCGTGTTTCCCAACAACGACCACGCTTTTTGCCCGTGTGAATCTGTAGGATCCTGAAGATTCGCACTGTTTGCGCGGGCCCGAGTAGCATCAAAGCCCTCCGCAACTTGCGAACAGGCCCAGCGTGCCGCGAGGGCGATGGAGCGCCGTTCGGGTGCTCATGTCCAGCATCTCTGATCTAGCCTTGTGCTGTGCCATCGTGTGTGGCCAGGTGCTTGCCTACATAGAGAGCGGGGGCGACCTAAACCGGCGGCTGTGCGCGGAGGAGGTGTCGGTGCTCAGCCATGACAACTCGCGCATCATCACGCCGGGCATGCTGCGCGCGCGTGACACGCTTGTCGATATCTGCCTGCGATTCCAACGTGAAGAAATGCTCAAGGCACTCTGCCCCAACGAGGTGCCAGAAGGAGCCGTCAAGAGACTTCCCTCGCACCAGTTCCCTCTTGAGGCGTCATCTATCACCAAGGAAGTGAGCGCGAGTCTGGAGGCATCTCTCAATGGCTCCTATGACCCGCGAGCACTGGGCTATTTGCAACTTAACTTTGCTGTGCCGTGCGAGATTCGATCCTTTTCTGAGGAGGCCCGCCGTGCCATCATGATGGAGATTGTCGACATCGACGCTCGCGACACCCTCGAGGACGAGCGAGAACCCGTCATCAATTGGTGCTGCTGCTACTGGCGCACCGCGGCGTGCGTGCTGTGAGCATTGATGCTTAAATGTTGCTGATGCTGATGTATTGAACGAACGAGTGCACCTAGTGGTTGGTGCGTGTCGTTCAGTCTGCGTTGCAGGCATGTGAAACAAGCACAGTGATCCAACACGTTGCGTGCGCTTACAGGTGCCCAGCTCTGCAAGCGCATTCGAGACTGCACCCGCTGTACAACGGAGGCGTGGGCGACTGCTTGCTGCACAGCACGTTGCAGGCAGCGGCAGGGGTCGAGGATCCTGTCATGTCGCTTCGTACTTCCATATGCGCCGTGATGAAATCCCTGGATCTGTACCCGCGCTGGAGGGAGGCACGAGCGCGCGAGGCCTTCCATGATGGCTTTCGCGCTGATGACTGGCAATGGCGCAAAGAGTGGGCTGATCTGGTCCGCGTGGCCTCCGTGCCCAAGAATGCTTTGGAGCAAACCCACGTCTGGGCGCTTGCGCACGTTCTACGCCGACCGATCATCGTGTATGCCATTCTCAACATCCGCAACTATAGGGACGAGGTTGTCGATCTGGCACGACACCAGGGAATTTACCTCCCGTTCTTGCTCGACAGGCGCCAGTGCTCGTCGAATCCGCTGGCGCTTGCTTACATCCGAGGCCACTACCTCGGGCTTGTGGGAGAAGAAAAGGAACAGACGCTGGGTACTACGGTGTTGCTGCCAGTCATGTCCCCAGATTCGCAGTTGCTGCCCGTGCACTTCCTCACTGACCTGGAGCGTGGGAACGAGGCGGCGCTGATTCGCGAGTGGTTTTGTTGTCGCCACGTTGACGGAGTGCTGTGCGTGGAGCAGCACTGCCCAGCGCGTGCAGACAGGCCGCAGGCGTGTCAGGCCCTCGTTGCACGGTATGTGCAAGATCTTCAGAACCGCTTTGTGTCGAACATTCCGAGTCCGGAAAACAAGAGAGTGGCTCGTACAGGTGCTGCAGCAGGGGGTATTGGAGGCGGCGATGGGGGGACGGATGAAATGGTGGGTGGGGGAGACGTGGCAGCGAGTAACAGCAGCAACAGTGCTGCAGGTGCATGTGCGGGCTGGGTCACGTTCGATCACGGGTACCAGGACGAGGAAACAATTTAAGGAAACCAAGAATGTTTTCGATCAACAGAGCTGCGAGTTATGCCGATGACTTGCCGCTTAGACACTGATTGCGAGAGGGTGGGCTGCAAGCCCCCAGAGAGTTTAATGCGTGGCAGGGCTTGCGGTCTCGCCAGAACTCACGCCACTCTTATCTGTATACTTAATGTCGGTGTGTGCAATAAACATCGTATATGCCCTGCCCCTCCTCCTCCTTCTCTGCGACGAATTGTGAATTGTGTGCACGTAATCAAGCGCCGCCATGCCGGTAAACGGCTAGAGGCGGTCAGCCTCCTCCCTTGCGAGTGATGAGTGTGAGGCGAGGCCACCCATGCTATGATCGGCTTAAAGCTTCGGCTTAAAGAAGCGGCACCTCTCCGCACGCAGACTCGCCTCCGTCGTTATTGTCTGCTCACCATCATTTGTCATTCGTCTCCATTTATCATTCGTCGCAACAGCAAAAAGGGAGGGGAGAGGAAAAGGGCACAGTGCAAGCAAGCGGGTGGAACAGGGAGACCGGCTTCAAAAATGGAAGAGACGCTCGGCAGAAGGACAGGACGGCCTTGCATCACACGCAAGCGCGTCATCTCAAGAGCAAACTCGAACGTTTGGCCTTGTGCTCCGTCGTGATCGTCAAGGAGGAGAGTGTAGTGGACGAGGAATGTGCTCTGCTCGTCGAGCCAAGTCTTGGAGTGGAAGCGCACCCACAGGCCAGCGCGAGGGGGCAGCACTGCCTCGACTAGGTCTGCGTGCAGCCCTAGCGCCGCTGGTCGACAATTGCCACGCATGCCCACTATCAGGGCACGTGGCATTTACACTCGTCCGAGTTCGCTCGCGTAGGCATGTGCTTGCAAGCACGTGTGTACGGCACGGGGTCAGGGGGGCGTACCGGGGATACAGAAGGGGCGGGTGCGGGATTGGAAAATGAGATAGTTGGCCACCAGGCGCTCCTGCTGCGCCAGCGGCATATCCTGGCAGACCCCATCTCCTAGCCCGTTCTTGTAGGTCGTCTCCGGACAGGCAGCGCAACTCCCGTCCCCGGGACCTGTCAACACATGTTTGACGCTCAGCGTATCACGAATCGGCGCACACTTGACATTTGCTCACTGGCGCGCACGCAAGCAAGCGGTCTGTCTTGCCTCACGCCCGTCCTCGCTCCATTACCACACACACACACCGGAGTAGTCCATGTCGCAGACGCAGGGGCGGAAGGAGAAAGGCGGCGACCACAGCTTGGGAATCAGGGCCGCGTCAGGGCGTGCCATGCGCAGATGGGGACCGACCGCCAAGGCAGGGCCTTGCCGTTGATGCCACAGGGAATGCAAATCGGGCAGGTACGGTGGGACAGCAGGAGATCGAAAGAGCAGGGCCGCACACTGCTTACAGCCGCTCATTGTGGGAACTTTGCAGATTGCCGGATAGCGTTGCGTCCCGTTGCCCGCCAGGCGCCAAGTTGTGTTGCCAACGGCTGCATCAACGTCTCCAGCAATCACCCATCTTCCATGCTGCTCTTGGTCGGGCCTCAAAAGGTAGCAAGATCGTCCTTGCGGACACGCCTGGGCAGCAACGACGGCCTGGGTGTCGGTTTGAACACTGGCGACATGGCCGCCCAGCCGTTGACATGTTGAGCGCACTTGATCAAATGTGCCCGCCTCTACTGAAAACCAAAAAGCCCCAGCGTGCTTGCGAGTGACATGCCCTGTTTCACGCAGGTTGCAAAATGTTTGCATTGCATTGTTTTGGTCACCGGCTTCCGAAGGATGAAGCAACGTTTGGGACGTTGAATGCGAGGACATAGGACGGATAGGACGGTAGACCGGGGGCTCCGACGCTCCTTGCGATGCGTGCTCATGAACGAAGCCTGCCTCCACGCCGGGTGGTAACCGGTGTACTTCCCATTGCTCCGAGGACGCGTTGCGAGACAATCGATGCGTCCCGCCCCACGCGCTGATGGATAACGACGACACGTTGAGAATGTAACTTGCTGGAGGCACTGCGGAGACCTCCTCTCCGTGTTGCAGTCTTGAAATGCGCCAGGCCGGATCGACCGACGAGCCTGTGTGAAAGAGCAGGAAGATCCCCTGCACGTCTCCTCTCTGGTACATGGGTTGCCCGCTGGAGTTGAGGTCGACAGGCGCATACACGCCAGATGCGGCAGAGAGCAGATGACTATTCTCGTCACACGCTGCGTCCATGCAAGTCTCAGCGCCTCCCAAATATATGCTTCCCGAGGACCGTTTGACAAAGACGGGAGAGTCGAAGGCGTCAAAGCCTTGCAAAGCATACGTGCCCAGGGCGGCTTTGTGGTATTCCGAGCCTGTGAGAACCAACGTTGTTGCGTTTCGGTTGCGCGCCTTGATCTGATACGTCACAAGCGCAGAGTCTGTGACAGTGCCTGAGAGCATCAAACACTTCAAGTCATCGCCTGTCACGTTCAACGTAATACTGCCCGCGGCCGGATGAGCCACAAACCTACCAGGCACGAGCAGAATGGGCTGTGACATAATAGGGACCAGGTGCTGGTCAAAAAGCAGCACATCTGCCTCCCCCCGGTCCACCACCGACGAGTTTGGAGAGTTGAGCAGTGTGATGCGAGCTGTGGCACCTGCAAGGGTGTGAGGAAACCATTCGATGGCCACGAGGCCGTGCGCGATCTGAGGCGCCTCGGCAAAAAGGTCAAGCATATGGACTCGAGACAGAGCAGACGGCCGTGATATAGCCCGCTTGAAGCACCTGCAAGGTGTCCCGTCTGCGCCCACCCAACCTGCAGGACAGGTGGAGGCTCGCATGTCGTCACTAGGAGCTGGCGTCGACACGATGCTCGCTTCCGGAAGACCTTGTCGTACCAGTTGCTCGTTGATGCTATGCTCCGTCAGCTGTGCTGCCATCTCACTGGCCAGGCTCCCGGAGCCTGCTTCGATCGAGAAGTGGACCTGGATGGACGAGCTCAAGAGCCGGCGGGCAGGGAGGGCTAGAGTGATGTCATTGATAGTGACTTTGTCTGGTGTGGTCGCTGCTGCGTCGGCCACGGCGGTCTTGAATGCGTACTGCGTGCCCGCATCAAACTCGGCCAAGGATAACGGCAGCTGGAGGACCATGAAGACGTCATCCTCCACCAGTGCCCTTGCTTGACTCTCCTCGTCAACACTTGGAGGGGGCGGAGGAGGAGGGGGCGGAGGAGGAGGTGGTGGAGGAGGAGTAGTGGTGGTGTTCGGCGTGTCAGGAACGCAGGGAGCAGATGTCGTGATGAGTATCGTCGAGATGTTGGTGGAAAAGTGTGCAGAGGCTGAACATTCGAACAAGGCATCTCCAGGCACGCATTCACTTTGCAGCGTCCGGAGCACAACACCAACCTCGACGTCTTCTGCACCGTTTGCTGCTGACGTGGTAATGTTGATGACTGAACTGCTGCTGCCCGCCACAAACTCGCCTCCATGTGATGCCACGCCCAGTTGTGCAGAGTTTTGAATGAGAGCAAAGGTGTATCGGACGGCACCGTACGTCCATCCTGTTCTCATCAGCATCACCTGCGCTATGCCCCCGGCACATACGGTCACACTTCGGCTGCCAGGGCTTATCGATACGACAGGGGGGGGCTCGTTGTCAAGTATGGCAATCCACAGCGAAGAGCGCGGCGCAAAGATAGACGAGCCTCCGCTGATGCTAGCGAGGCTGATGCGAAGACGTTTGTCCGGTTTCCCCGCGTTCAGGTCCTGGTTTTCGGAGATGCCTAGAGCTAGCGTCGTATTCACGGTTCCCGCGCCTATGACCATTACGCCCTCCATTGCTACAACGTCACTTGGCGATGAGACTGTTTCACTCGAGATTGCCCATGTCACGGTGAGCGGATCGGAAGAGCCCTGATGATTTGTCGAGGCATCGCTGGTACGCAAAAGCTGCAGATCAAGGTCTACCACTCCCACTCCCTCACTAACCGTCAAGTTTGCCAGAGACCAAGGTGCAAAGCCGACGGAGAATTCATCGCTGTTGGAAAACGTTCTGGTCGCGGCTCGCTCTGTTTCAGCTGCTTCCTCCACCGCCTTGGCCTGCATCAGCTGGACCAGAGTCTCGTTGACTATCACGGTAGTGTCCATCGTTTTCACTGGTGCGGGCGCCTTTCTGACCACAAAGCTCTCAGCTTCCACAACAATGTTGGAGGCGCCGGCGGCCGCCGTGGCAGCACCAGTGACAAGTGAACCGATGTCGTCCATGGAGACCACGGACTCTTGCAGCGTCGACACTTGCTCCGACTCAAGACTCGAGTTTCCACAGCCCAGTGAGTTGCAGGCACGTATAGTTATAAAATATTCGCTAGCCGACGTCAAGTTCAGAATTGTGTACGTGTACGTAAGCACGTTCTCAGGAGAGGCGGCAAGGTAGGAGTCAGTGCGGAGCAATTCACGGGGAGGACCGCTTGCATGTACTAGCGCTTGGTATACTAGCACTTGGTATTCCACAATTGCAAGTCCATAGCCGTCAGCAGCCGACCATTTAGCCAGCATCCCGTCGACTTGTGGCGTGAGGAGCTCCGGCTTTGCTACGCGCGAGGGTCCGGGAACACATGACGTTCCTGCAGAGCTGCAAACATAGCCCAGAGTGACACTTTGGCATGCTGTACACGCTGTACTCGCTCCGCCGTCATCGCACACTTCGTTGCCTTCCAAAACTCGGTTGCCACACGTTTGACACACGGACTTGTGCATAGCATCCTCCACACATACAGCCTCGGCTTCGACCTGACATGAGGCTGAACACCCATCTCCGTCCTGTTCGTTCCCATCATCGCACCCCTCATGCAGACTTAGTCGAATACCGTCTCCGCACACTGCTGAACATGAGCTGTAGACGGAATGCGGCAGTGACAGATGAGGGACATCCTGGCACCGCCACCCGAGTTGAACCTCACACTTATTGTCACAGCCGTCGTCTTGCACCTCATTACCGTCGTCGCATGCTTCGCTGCCTGCTTCGCGAGTGCCGTTTCGACAGCCGTTGGTACACACATCGCCGCCCTCAGACGAGGAGCAAGCGTAGCCACTCTCAACCACACAGGAGTCGGAGCATCCGTCGCCGGAGATAAGGTTTGAGTCGTCGCATTCTTCGGACCCGTGACGTTCGCCGTCACCGCACACTGAGAGGGTGTACATGGCTTGAGACCAGAGGCTCCAAGAGCTCCAGTGTGCCGCCTCAACACGAGCTCGACATTGGACTTTTGAGTATGTGACAAGCCCGCCAATGTATTGTGAGAGCACGGTAGCTTTGACGTTGATGGTTGGCACAAACTGCCCACCGTCTGCAACACACTCAACCTGCCAGTTGATAGTAGTGTTGTAAGCCGCCGATGGAGCAGCTGGCCACGTGGTCGGCGTCCACTGTACCTTCACCCCGGAAGCCGTGGACTCTGATACCAGTTGCGTTGGCGGTGCGGGGGCTGGCATATGAACATTCCCAACAGTCACTGTAGTCCTTTGGCTGTCACCGAGTGTCGCGTTCTCCACCGCCGTGAGGGAAATGGTCAAGTGCACATCAGAAACTTGGTATCCAGGTTGGGAGAGAATTTGAATCCCTACTTTCTTGTGCTCCTCTTTGGATTGGAAGATAAGGACGCCAGAGTCTGCCTCCAAGTTGCCGCCCGCACCGGCGCTGTCTGACGTCTGGCGCGCCACGAGGTACGTCACTGAACAAGTCCGGACCACATTCACGGATCTAACCACATTGATCCACACCGTGCCCGCATCTTCCAGGACTGCCAGGCCCTCATCGCTCTCCAATTCTATCTCAGGCGACGGCTCCACTTCGAAATCAACCACCGCTGATTCCGAGAGAAGATGGCGACGTCGAGCGTTGCCCGGGACGACGTCAACGATCGTGATGCGCGTCAAATCTATGCCCAAAAGCGACGCAAGCGTGCTCAAGAAGACGTCCTTGATCTTGTAAAACTGTGTTAAAAGTGTGTTAAAACTGCGTTTTGGCAAGGATTTAGGGTTTAAAGTTCAGTTTTGACTTAGTTCACTTTGGATTTTTCACTCTATATAGTATATATATACATGCACACACACACACACACACACACACACACACACACA
>Ga0115006_10003567_pt1 | contig 10608 bp, 9 predicted proteins | sample ArcOceMetagenome_3_FD_88943 | JGI IMG/M metagenome (GOLD analysis project Ga0115006, IMG submission 88943) | Marine eukaryotic phytoplankton communities from Arctic Ocean - Arctic Ocean- Svalbard ARC20M Metagenome | ecosystem: Environmental > Aquatic > Marine > Oceanic | place: Arctic Ocean...
AGGCCAAGGCGGAGAAGGTCGTCGAGACGCTGAGCAAGCTCGAGGAGCAGAACCGCGCGCGCTTCGAGAACATGAACGGCCGGCTCGACGCGATCACCGCGAAGCTCGGCGAGAAGTGAGGGGCGGTATTTCAGGCGCGGCTGATGTGCAGGATGTGCAGGATGGGGAAAGGAGAGCAGAGAGAGAGAGGGGCGAAGAGAAAGGAGAAAAGAGGACGGGACGCGCGGCGGTCCATGGATGGCGCATGCGCACGTGGGCGGCTGCACTACAGTTTCACGAGCATTTCACGAGGCACGATTGTGTTGGTGTATTTGTTCGATCGCTCGGTCTCAAATCTCAGCAGGGTGTCTAGAAATAGTAAGGCAAGTATTGAAAGAGCACGTTGCACACAGGGCGCGCATTCAATAGTTCGACGTTTCAAGCGCGCCCGGCGCGCGAAGGAACACAGGCCGCAGTACAGCCGCGCGCTCCTACGCTGCGCTGAAGAGGAGGCGCCACCCTAGGCGGCCTCGACGACCGGGTTGGTGGCGGCCATCGCGGCCGTGAGGAGCTTCTCGAAGTGGGGGGTGCCGAGGCCGGTGGCGGCGTCCCAGCCGGTCGTGGCGGCGTAGCCGTAGGCCGACGGGAACGGGCCGCGCCCCTCGGCGTTGGTGCCGGTGGTGACGTCGTAGAAGGCGTCGGCGTTGGCGTACAGGAACGGGTTGAGGAAGCCCATCGCCTGTTGGTCGAATGGAGGGGTGCGGGTGGGGGGTGGTTGGTTGTTGCGGGGCACAGGCGGCGTGTGAGGTCGGGGAGGAAGCGATGGGGTGGCGTCGGGGAGGGGGCGACGTGCAGATCGGGCAGATGTCAGGGGGCGCGCGCGACGATGCGGGCTTCGGAGGGCTTGGGAGGCGCGTGGGAGGGGAAGGGCGGTAGAGGGGGATGGTGCGCACCGGCTTGTTGGCCTTAAGGCGCTCCTCGTTGAGGAGAGAGACCATCGCGGCGAAGGTCGGCGACGACGCCGAGGTGCCGCCGACGGCCTCGACGCGGCCGTTGACGTAGACCTGGAAGCCCTCGCCGAGCGCCGAGACGTCGGGGGTGGCGCGGCCGGTGGCGTCGAACTTGGAGGCGGCGGGGAACTTGGGGAGCGACGGGCCCTTGGCGACGTACGCGGCGACGGCGTCCTTCTGCCACTTGGCGTCCGACTGCGGCGGCAAAGGGTGTGGGGGAAGGGTGAGGGGTGAGGGGGTGCCAGGCGAGGGTCGGAAATAGGGGTGAGCAGAGAGGCGGGGTGCGGGCGATGCGTGGCTGGCGTGGTTGAGCGAGCGCTGTGCGGTGGGGAGAGGGGGGCGGAAACAGAGGAGAAGGGGGAGATCGAGGGGGAGATCGTCACCTGGTCGAACTGCGTCGAAAAGCCGCCGCCCGAGCCGAACTGCGACGAGGCCATCTCGCCGTGAGCTCCTACATGGAGGGGGAGAAGCACCTAAAGGGCATGCAGGGAGGGGTAGAAGCACCTGCGACGACGCCATCTCGCCGTTGCCGATCGTCTGGTCGATGAAGCACGTGGCGCCGACGGCGGTCACCCACGGCGACGACGCCGGCCACGACGGGTAGAGCTTGTAGCCGCTGAGGCCCGACTTGGTGTAGCCCGAGCCCGAGTCGCCCGACGAGATCATGACCGAGACGCCCTTGGCGGCGAGCTTGGCCCAGTTGTTGTCGACGGCGGTGACGTCGGTCGTCTTGCAGTTGAGCTGCGCCAGGTTGCCCTGGAAGCCGTACGAGATCGAGTTGACAATCGAGTTCGAGTCGAGCAGCGTCGACGTGTACGAGACCAGGTCGGAGCAGAAGTCGAGCCTGCGCGATGCGATGGGGGGGATGTGGTGAGGGGGATGGTTGTGGTGGTAGGGGGGGTTTGGGCATGGGGTGGCGAGGGGGGAAATAAACATGGCAGGGGTGAAACGGGGACAACCCGGTGGAGGGCAAGGGGAAGGACGGGGGGAGGACGGGGAGAAGTGGAAAGAGGGAAAGAGGAGGATTTGGGAGAAGGGGGCACGGCCGCGCACTCGGGCCACTCGAAGAAGTCGGTCTTGACGCCAGGCGCGTTGCCCATGATGAACTGGATGTCGAGGTCGGCCTCGACGCCGGTGCCCGGCTTGTACGCCGCGCCGACGAACTTGGAGACGTCGTCCTCGCCCGACTTGAAGCCGGGCACCTCGTTGTCGAAGAACGAGACGAGGTCCGCCTTGTTCATGTACTGGCCCTGGAACTCGGCGACGCCCTGCACCTGCGTGCCCTCGAGGTTGACGTACGGCTTCTTGATGTTGTACGTCGACGCGATCACCGCCGGCGTCACCGCCGGCGGGGTGGCGCCGCCGGCCTTGGCCATCGTGATCGGGTTGTTGCGCGGCGCCGGCATGCCGTGCAGGCCGAGCGTGGTGTGCAGGACCTCGGCGACCTCGGCGGGGAGCGAGAAGTTGCCGGCCTTGGTGAGGGCGCGGCCGTCCATGCGGTACGTGGAGAACGACGTGCCGAGCAGCGAGCTCGCCTTCTCGACGCTCGTGTGCACGAAGATGTTCTCGCGCACGACCTTGTGCTCGATGCCCGAGTCGGCCAGCCACGACTTGACGCGGTTTACGGCGTCGGGGGAGGGCGACGTGAGGTCGTCGATCTCGGCGACCGACATGAACTTGCCGTACTCCGCGGTGCCCGGCGTCGACGCGGCGAGCGCGCGGCGCTTGAGCTCGGCCACGTTGCGGGTCTTCAGGTTGAGGGTGAACCCGACCTTGTCGGTGGGCTTGGAGGCGCCCGCGCGGGCCCAGCCGAGCTCGGTGAACGACTCGGACGCGACGGACGTGACCTCGACGGCGGAGGTCGAGAAGGCGGCGGCGATTGACAGCATTGGGCTAGGAGTATGTGGCAAGCAATGGCGATTTCTCGGCACGGCGTCGCCGGAGCCAGAAGTAAAGCGCAGGCTTCGTTGTTGTTGTTGCGGCGGGTGGGCACGTGCGCAGAGCTCCCGCCACGACAACAACAACGATGCTGGAACGAAGAAGGGAACGTCTGCACCTTACAGAGTAGGTCTGTAGGTACGCGTATAGCCAAAGGTTGTCCCGGCTTATCTACAAAACATTTTTGTTCTTGACATACAGCAGGGCAGGCGCGGAATCCAAGAGCGATATTTGTGCATGTGCATGCAGGAATCTGGATGGCGGTGAGCCTGCCTCGTCCACGCCGTGAACCTTTCCTCGTCCACGAGGACACACTCGCCCTGCCGTCAACGCACGCAGTCCAACCAGCAGCCCATTACAGCATGGTCGACCTCGTCGCGGACCTCCGCGAGACGCGCCTGAGCACCGAGGCGACGCGGCTCATCCACCGCGCAGCCGCCGAGGGCGACGTCGAGCAGCTCCACATGCTCATCAACCAGGGCGCCGACGTCAACCTCAAGGAGCCGAGCGACGGCTCGAGCACGCCGCTGCACAAGGCGGCGCAATCCGGCCACCTCATGGCCACCTCGCTGCTCCTCCATCACGGCGCCCTTCCAACGCTGCGCGACGCTCGCAACCAGACGCCGCTGCAGGTGGCCAAGCAGCGCAGGCAGGGCGACTGGCAGCGGATCATCGAGGTGCTCGAGGAGAGCCCCGTCGCCACCAAGGCGACGCCGGTCGCGGCGGCCGGGCTGCCGTCGGCGGCGTCGACAATCCCAGACGTCGTGCAGCAGGTCAAGTCGGCGCCGGCCGACGTGAAGCTCTTGATCCTCCGCATGCTGCTCGCGGACGCGTCGGTGGTGCCGTCCGCCCTCTCCATCGCCGCGGCGCGGCTCGAGTCCAAGCTGGTGCTGGGCGCCTCGAGCGACCCGGCGCCGCTCCTCCAGATGCCGCTCTGCTGCGCCGCGCCGCGCAAGACGCCGTCGGGGCTGCACCGAGGCGACTTTGCGCGCGTCGAGCGGCCGACGTGATGACCGTTGGCTTTTAGGTACATGAGGACGTGCGTAGCTTTCTTTGCTTAGGTGAGTAGACCCGTAGTGGTCGTGTTTATTCTACTATTGGACAGCCGTGTTCGAGGATTCTCCTCAGCCGGTGGCTCGGAACACGATGTGGGCCCGCACGTGTTCTTCTACTCCACGTGCCTCAGCCGGTGCGCCACCACTCGTCGCCGTGCTGCCGGCCGAAGCCGTCGTCGTAGACGCGGTCGAAGTTGACCTCGGACGCCCAGCCGACGCTCGGCGCGAGGTTGAGCGTGTCGTGGCCCCAGCCGTACGGCACGACGAGGACCTCGCCCGGCAGCTGCTCGCACTGCAGCGGCACGACACGGCTGCCGTTAGCGCCGTCGTCGGCGTCGGCGTCGGCGTCGGCATCGGCATCGGCCTCATCAGAGTCGGCGTCGGTGGCGGCGTCCGCGCCGTCGGAGGCGTCGCCACCACCGCGCGCCACACCACCACCGCCGCGCCGCCGCCGCCGCTTGGTGGTGGCGAGGGTGACGTGGCGCTGCGCGTAGCTCGCCTCGCCGGGCGGCCACAGCTGCCACGATTTGCGGCCGAGGTGGTGAGGGGAGGGGGGGCATAACCACCTGGAAGGGGAGGGGTAGAAGCACCTGCCACGACTTGCGGCCGTGCACGAGCCAGTTCCACGCCGAGCCGTGCCTGCGTGGCGGCAAAAGCAGTGAGCAAGCGTGGCAATGGTGGCGATGGTGGCGATGGTGGCAATGGTGGCGATGGTGGCAATCACGGTGAGCAAGGCACATGAGGCCCGTGTGCGGAGATCAGATGGCACGGCCACAGGCGGGAGCGGCGCTCTGGCAGCAGGGAAGGGCTCAGGGGAGGAGCGCCGTAGAGCTGGACTACCATTTTCCACGCGGAGCCAGCGTGCCAGTGCGGCTGCGCGCCCGACCCTGCTGGGCCGAGGTAGAACTGGATGGTCTGCGTGCGCACCATCCACTCGTCCTCCTCGACGAAGCGCGGCCTGGATGGCCAAACGCAGCGAAAGTGGCGTCTTGGGAGGCGTGTGGCTGAGAGGCCACGGCTTGTTGGTGGGATCTGAGGTGATGGGGCGCTTCTCCCGAGTGCCGAGGGCGGCCCCACGCCTTCAGATGCAGCCTGACGAGCTGCCAGTGGCCAGCTATGGCCTCGCCAAGACGGACACTTGGACCATGCTGCGCGGCCGGCGGAAGCGGCGCAGCAGCTTTGCGAGCGACGTTTTGGGCGCCGCGAACATCGCCGCCTCGACCAGCTCGACGTCGCCGTGGCGCCTGTACGGTCAAACGCAGCGGAATTGGCAACAGCTAAGAGCAGCATCGAGCCTTCAGATGCAGCCTGATGAGCCCGTGGTGGCCGGGGTATGTCCAAGCCTCCGCTTTGACCATGCCGTGGCGCGTGCGGCGGCCGCGCGCCCCGCCGCCCGACGGCAGCCGCGCCCAGCCAAGCCGCGCGGGGATCGCGTTGAAGACGCCCGCGGGCTCCTCCTCCACCTCTGCCTCCTCCTCCTCCTCTGCCTCCTCCGCATCCTTCGCCTCAGCCGCCATCGTCGTCACCACCGCCGCCTCGCCTGCGCCTGCACGTGCACCTGCGCCTGTGCCGCAGCGGCCCCCACGACGCCCACCACCGACCGGCACGCCGCCTCCTCGCGAGCCACCACCGCCACCACCAGGGCGGTCGAAGCGACCACCACTATCGAGCCACTTTGCGACGCTCGACGAGTTGTCCGGCGGCAGGCCGTAGAGGTGCGCCGCGGCGTGGGCGTACGGGTACGGCTCCGGCGAGACGACGACGCGGCCGTGCCGCGCCACAAAGGCCGCGCGCCGCCACGCCGCGTAGATGCCGCCGCCCTTGCTACCCCTGCCCTTGCCCTTGCCTCTGCCCTCGAACGGCTCCTCGTCCTCCTCGTCCACCTCGCCGGGCTCATACTCTTCATCGCCCTCTTCGTGGTACTCGCCCTCCTCCCCATCGATCTCCTCACCCTCCTTCTCGTCCTCGTCGTCGCTGACGACCATCGCGTCGGTCACGAGCACGGGCCGGCTCGCACTGAGGTATTCGCCCAGCAGCGGCCCCGCCTCGATGGTCCTCACCACGTCAATGTCGCACCGCCGCATCTTCGCACGCTCCGCGTACGACGTCGCCGTGGCTGTGGCCGACGCGACGGCGGTGGCTCTGCTGCTGCGGCTGGCGGTGGTGACATGGCGGCTGCTACGGCCGCTGCTGCTGCCGCCGCCGCCGCCGCCGCCGCCGCCGCCGCCGGGCAGCGCGATCGAGACCTCGATCTGCGCAGGCAGGAGCGCACGCGCCACCTTGCCACGCCCGCCTCCTCCACGCGCTAGCGCCGCCGCCGCCGCGGCTCCATCACCACCCTCACCACCGCCCACACCATCGCCCTCCTCGCCCGACACCGAGCAGCTGCCCTCCAGCTCGGCACGCCCGCGCCCACCACCACCGCCTCCTCTGCCGCCTCCTCTGCTGCTGCCGCCACCTCCTCCGCCGCCACCGCTGGCGACCGCCCAGCCGCCGCCGTCGTCGCACGCCCTCGGCCGCGGCGCGCGCGGCTCGTCCGCCTGCGCCGCCAGGACCGCGGCGCGCTCGCGCGCGGCGGCGGCGCACGCTTTGCGGCGGCTCCTCTTTGGGTGGCCCATCGCGTCGAGCAGCGCGACGCAGCGGTCTTCGGAGAGCCCGCTGCGCAGCGCAAAGTCGAGCGCCGACTCGACCTCCTCGCCGTCGGGCAGCGGCACGCGCGCGAGCACGCGCACCGCGGGGAGGGAATGGTGCGCAACCGCCACGTGCAGCGGCGTCAGCCCGGCGCCGTTGGGCCGCGACGGGTCGGCGCCCAGCCGGAGCAGCTCCTGCACGACGTCGCCCGCGCCCGCCGCCGCCGCAAAGTGGAGCGGCCGCCAGAAGAAGCGGTTGAACTCGCCGGTCGCCGACGCGCCGCCCTCGGCCGACAGCGCGGCCCACAGCCCGTGGCTCGCCGCGCACTGCCCGAGCGCGAGCGCCGCGTCGGAGCGCAGCGCGAGGCCCGTCGCCCGCGTGCGGGCGAGCAGCGCCGGCAGCGACGGGTCCAGCGCGGACTGGCACGTCTCGAGGAGCCGATCCGCGGCGCCGTGCTGCGCGCCGCCCGTGCTCGCCGCCTCGAGCATCCAGCGCGCTAGGCTCACGCCCCAGCCCTCGAGCATGGCCGTGGCGCGCAGCAGCAGCCTCGCCCTCACCGCCAGCTGCGCACGGCGAGGCGGCATCTTCTGCTCTCGAAGCGCCGCGACGGTCGCGTCCCGGTGCCGGTGGAGGATCGCGGGCAGGTCGCCACGGAAGAGGTCGACCTCGTCCGACATGGAGACTCGGCGTCAGGCGAGCAGCGACGCTTCGAAGGTCTGCTGGTGGCGCGCTCGGTTGGCGATGTTTGAAGGGGTAGGAGGTGGCGGTGGTGGTCGCTACCGAGAAGCTCTGTTGAGGCGCGTCTGACCGTTGTCCCCTAACCCTTACCAGCACGCTGCTGCTGATGAGGCTGCCTCGCCAGGAGCGCCTGCTCCTCCAGCAGACCGCGGTCGCATCGGCATGTTTCAAACCGCCGCCGTACGAGTTCCCAGGCCAGCCGCACCCGGAGGTGGGCGCCGCGGCGCTGCGCCATGCGGCCAACCTGCATCGCTACCTGGAGAGCCCGTTGCACGGGCCGACGGTCGAGGCCTTCGACGCCGCCGTCGACTGGCTCGACAGCGTCGACCCGACGGGGTCGCGGCCGCTCGTCCTGGACTCTGGCTGCGGCACCGGGCGCTCGACGCGCCTCACCGCGCTGCGCAGCCCGGCGGCGCTCGTGCTGGGCGTCGATCGGTCGCTCAGCCGCCTCGAGCGCGGCGGGCGCGCGACGGACGAGGACCTGCCGGAGAACGCGCTGCTCGTCCGCGCCGAGCTGGCGTCCTTCTGGCGGCTGCTGCTCTCGTCGCGCGAGGGGGAGCTCGCGGCGCGCGTGGCGCGACACCAGCTGCTCTACCCCAACCCGTACCCCAAGCCGTCGCAACGCGGCAAGCGCTGGCACTGCCACCCGGCGCTGCCCGTCGCGCTGCAGCTCGGCGGCGCGCTCGAGGTGCGCTCCAACTGGCTGCCGTACCTCGTCGAGTTCCGCGAGGCGGTGCTGTCCGTCGCGCACGGCGGCGCGCGCGTGCCGCCGCCGCTGCGCGCTGCGGCTGCGGCGCACCTGCCCGCGCGGCTCGAGCCGGTGGTGCTGCGCGCCGACGCGGAGGGCGCCGACGCGCTGACGCTCTTCGAGGCCAAGTACCACGCGCTCGACGACGGGCTGTACCGGCTGCGACTCGGCGGGGAGGCGCAGGCGCAGGGCTCTTGGATGGGACGTGCTGGAGGCGAGGAGGCCGAGAGGTGGAATCATGTGTAGTTGCTGTAGTTGCAATGAAAGGTTTTCTTGTTTTCCACTTCAACGTTTGACGGCAGCAGCTACTATGCACCGTACGGTACACACACTTCTCAAGCGTATACCGTAAAGAAAACAACGCCGACCCTCGACCGCTTCCGCCATCCCCCGCAAGATCTGCTTTCCTTGGCTCACCCGATGCCCTTGCCCTCAAATAGTCCTCGTCTTAGTCCACGTCCTAGTCAAGCCCCAGCTCGAATCCCTCCCGCCCCGCGACCGCGTCGCGCAGCAGCTGCTTGCATGCCCTGCTCGCCGATGCCGTTTTTGTAGAGGCGGAGCTCCGTCAACGAGGTGTTGAAGCGGAGCGCCTCGGCGAGCGCGGCCGCCCCGGCGTCGCCGATGCCGCAGCCGGCGAGCTGGAGGTACTCCAACGTCGTGTTTACCTTGAGCGCCTCCGCCAACGCCTTGGCGCCTTCGTCGCCGATCTCCTTGTTGAGGCTCAGGTCGACCTTCGTCACGCTCGTCTTGGACTTGAGGATCTCGGCCACCACCGTCGCGTCGTGCGCCGTCAGGCCCATCATCATAAGGACGATCTCCGAGGCGCTGTACTGCTCGGTGATGACCTCCGCCGCCTTCTTGATGGCATCGGTGATCGTCGCGTTGAGCGTCTCGAAGCCACCCGGCATCGCCTCCACGAAGCCGTCGATCGTCGCCTTGTCCTTCTTCCTGCGCGTCTGCGCCACCTTGGCGTCGACCGGGCTCGCCGCGAGCTCGGCCGCCACGCCGAACGCCTTGAGGAAGTGCATCTGCACGAGCAGGTTGGCGTCGCCCTGGACAGTGGCCAGAAGCTCGAGAATGCAGAAGGAGCGCGTGAGATAGGCCTGCGGATCCATGTCGAGCTCCGCCAGCGTGAGGCCGATCTCCTTGATCAACTGCCGAATCCTTGGGAGATCGAAATCTTGCACGCATTGCTTTAGCGTGGTGTAGTCTGCCGCGGCACACGCGAGAGGCGTCAGGGGTGCGGGCGAGAGGCAGCCAGTCGATGGGCGGGGGTGGCAGCGCACCGAGCCAGAAGAAGAGATGCGACTCGTCGGCCGGGCAGGCCGTAAGGCTGTCCCGCTCCGCTTGAAGCTTCGTGTATGTCTCCTCGTCCGCCGCCTCCTCGATCAGTACCTCGAGCTCGGAGAGGCGCGCGCGCTGCTCCGCCGCGAGCGCCTTCGCTTCCTCCGTCGACTGCGGCAGCTGCGCCTTGTGCGCCTCGATGCCCTCGCGCATCCGCTCGATCGTCTCCCAGATGAGCACGCCCTGCATGTGCGAGTAGAAGACGTTGGCGTGGGCGACGTTCTTGCTGCCGCGCTCCAGCAGCACCTGGCAGATCGACTCGTTTTCGTGGCCGTTGGCCTTGAGCCAGGTCTTGACGGCGCAGCAGAAGTCGTAGCCCAAGCCGCCGCTGTTGGGGAAGCCCAGGACGCCGCCGCTGTTGGGGTAGGCCTCGTCGAGCCATGCCATCTCGGGGTGGTCCTTGCGGTTGTACGTGATCTTCCAGGCATCGTCCTCTCTTGTAGAGTCCCCCTTGTAGGTCCCTCTTGCCATCCTTGTAGCAGCGGAACGGGAAGCCGACCAGCTCGCACGCCTCGCGCAGGCCCTCGAGGTTGAGGCCCAGCAACAGGTGCTCGGCGTCCGGGTGCTGCAGGTCGGCCAGCTTCTCCGCCGGGGCGACGGTGGCGTTGAAGTCCGGCGGCGGCACATGTGTCAGCGGGGTCCGGCTGTTGATCTCCTGCCGCAGCTTGGCGATCCGCGCGCTCGACGGCGCCGCGGCGTGCATGGGCGTGTCGCTGAAGAAGTCGGCGGCGCAGTTGCCCACGGGGTTGAGTCTCATCGGCAGCTGTGCCGCGACGGACGCAGCACCGCTGCCAGTCGCCGCCGCCGGAGGGCGCCTCGTGGGTTGCGCGCTCTGCGGTCGTTGTGACATCGGCTGCGAACGGCCAGCGTTCAACGCAGTGGGGCGAGCCGAGCTGGGACGCGACATGCTGTCCATTAGCCCTGACACAGTCGTCACCACGGTCTCCATGGCATGCTCAACGAAGCTCAGCGGGCGTTCGCCAGCACGGCGCGCCGAGGAAAACACACCCGACCACCCGACGAAGCCCTAGATTTTCTCAAACGGACCTGTAGATAAGGTGTCGCTCTGTTTGTTCTACAGCCCCTAAAGTAAGACCAATAACTTTACATCGCGCACCTTCACACAGGTCACCGCTCACAGGCCGCACGCGGCGCCGCCCTCGAC
>Ga0115006_10003568_pt1 | contig 10606 bp, 5 predicted proteins | sample ArcOceMetagenome_3_FD_88943 | JGI IMG/M metagenome (GOLD analysis project Ga0115006, IMG submission 88943) | Marine eukaryotic phytoplankton communities from Arctic Ocean - Arctic Ocean- Svalbard ARC20M Metagenome | ecosystem: Environmental > Aquatic > Marine > Oceanic | place: Arctic Ocean...
CATGGGCGAACGCGCGCGCGCGCAAACCGCGCAAATTCGGCTCGCTGATGACGTCGTCGACACCCGGATATTGCCAGAAATAACCCGAGTTACCGGTAGGGATTCCTATGAAAAAAAGCGAACCCTTCGGCTTCGCTTTGGCTTCGCATATCTTCGGCGCAATCATGTCAAGCGTCAAGTCAAGTCAAGTCGTCAGTGCAGTGGTCAAAATAAGAAGTTGGAAGCACATCAGATCACACGAGCGAGAAGTCAGTGTAGAACTCGTAAAGAAAGCTCGCACGGCGATGACATCAACACCGACATCACCAGAAGCAATCTCATCGGCAACGGTATCGGCGCCAGCAGAAGCGGGAGATGCAGTATCGATCGTTCGACCTAATCTACGCCGGCGCCTGGAAGAGGGGAATCTTGCAGACGAGGGAAATGGCGTTGGAGGTGGTGACTCTGGCGGCGGCAGCGATGGAGGAATTCCTCTGAGTGGGGAATTCTTCCTGATGTTCTTCTATGTCTTGCTAGTGGTTTTTGCAGTTTTGTTTCTTCCAGTCTTCTGGAAGTGTGCGAAAAATTCTGTACTTAGACGAAAGGTTGGTCTGAGCAATGACAATGAGGAGGACTGTTCCACGGAGCGGACCAAGGAGGATATCCTCACTGGCGTTGAGGATATCAAGGTGAAGATTGCTGAAGAAAGTCGAAAGGTTCGGAACGGGATGTCCAACAGCAGCAGCAGCAACAACAATGGTGATGATTCTGTCGCTCGAAATGAAGAGGATAACGTCGATGATGTCGAGCGAATATCGCAGAACGACCGGAATAATTCGACGAGGCCAATGTCAGGAAAATTTTACGGCACATACTTCTACAACAACAAGGCACGGATGACCCCGATGGATTTAACATTTGCCCGGCATCCCCACGGAGGATTCGTTATATTGGGTTCTGGTTTAGTACAGAGCGGCAGAACTGAGATTAGCGAAGGCTATCTTGCGCCAAACGGCGAAGCGTACTTCGTGGAGGTTGGGGGTATAAATCCAATTTCGGTCAACTTGGATGTGACGGATGATGACCTAACGTCCAGACGATTGGCAGAAAGTGAAGTAACATCGCTCCTGGTCTTATATCGGGGAAATTTTGACTTTACTCAGCCCAACATAATCTTCAAGGGTTGGAGATATTCGTCGACTGGTATCACTCGTATCTATCATTTGCTTCGACGACCAAAAGAGAACAAGATAAGGCATGTAATGTCGACCATTGGCTCTTCCATTCATTCGGCTCGTCGGAGGCGATCCTCGACGACACAGCAACCAACAGATGAGGAAGAGACAAAGGATGAAGAAGTCGGAGGTGTCTTAGAAGCGACTGCGGAACGTACTAGCCAGCAGCGAGGAGGATTCCCCTGTGTATCAAATGCACTGGCGATGTCCCCATCATCTACTAGCTAGTATCTAGGCAAGTGCTTGGCTTATGCATATTTGCTAGTCTAGCTTATGGTTTGCTGCGTAGCTTAAGGTAAAGATCTATTGCAAGATCTTGTGATAGCGCAAGTCCCCGATAATTCCAATCCACCGCATAGCGCTTAGGCAGAAGTGGAAACGATAGGCTCTGGAGATCCGCACGAAAGACCAATGATAGCATCGCTAACGGCTGGAATGGAGGCAAGGACGGTAGCAAAGACTGCAGTCAAAACCATATTGACTGCCGCGAACGGGAAGGCCTCCTTCTCGTTGGAGATACTGGCCGCACCCAAGCTCTGTCCTGCAGCACCAAGGCCAAGGCCACGAGATACGGGGTCAGTGACACCCCAAGCATCGAGGGTCTTGGCACCGACCATGGCGGCAAACATACCCGTCAGTACACAAAGCACCGCGGCGATGGAAGTGTCACCGCCGAGCAACTTTGCAATCACCATGGCAAGAGCTGTGGTGATATTGCGAGGGATGGTGGAGAGACGGACCATGCAGCCGTCGGATCCACCAATGCCAAGGGCACGTACAAATGCGGCAGTTCCGAAGAGACCACCGGCACTTCCCATCACCACACCGGTGGTGACAGTGGGAAGATTCGAAGCAATAACACCCTTGCGGCTGTACATAGCAATGGCGAATGAGATGACAGCAGGGCCAAGCATGTAAAGAATGAGATCGCCGGCACCAGCAGTCAAGGCGCCCAGGTTTCCACACTTGTATTCCCTCAGGATATCAACAAAGGAGGAGCCCGTGGCCATTCCAATGAGCTGGGCAGTGAGGAAGGTCATGCCAGTGCTGGTAAGAATGGGGTGGATGAACTTGGTCACGGCAGCAGGCATACGGGCGCCCCAGATGAAGGACGTGAAGGTCGCGAAGCTCATGAAGATCGTTTGAAGGGGAACCTTGTAGGCCTGACCGGTCTTGCTAGCAGCGATGCTAATAGCACCACTGAGGACGGTTCCCTTGAGCATGAAGTCCATCATTTCGTCGGAGAAGGCCTTGGGTGCAGGGCCGGCAGCAGGAGCAGTAGCGGCAGCGACCTCGACGGGAGCATCGACGGCAGTTCCCTGAAGCTTACGAAGGCCCAAGACCGAGAATGTGGTAGTAAAAAGACTGAAAAAGAAGCCGATAAACACCGTTGAGAATACTTTGACGGCCTGAATAAATAGTGGGTAAATAGCAAAACAGAAAAGTAGGATTGTAAGGTGTGTGGAAAGGAATGCTACTCGTATGGCACTCATCCACCAACTTCAATGCATCGGGCAGCTACTAGATGCCGCGATACTAGTATGACAGTATCACCATGATATGACAGTATCATCAACTTCAAATGCATCAGACAGCGACCAGAGGCCGCGCCATATGGGTCTTGGCAGAAACGGAGGCTCCTCAGGGGGTTATTCCGCTCTCGCGGTCCCGAAGACAACTCTCGCTCGCCCATTCCATTTCTGTTGGCAGGTTTCATCACATGCACGTGTGGTTGTTATTTCGTTGGGATATCATGACATATCATATCACTTCTGGCTATCATTCACTTTGCTTTGAGAAGCATATCACTTCTGGCTATTATTCTCAAACTCACCTCAAAGGGACTGCCCATAGACGGGGCCAGGGGTAGCATGGCTAGACCGGGCACGAAGAATACCGGCAACCACTTGGCCAGGATGGCAGCACCTGGGCTCAACACGTCGAAGGCGGCATCGCCAAATCCCGGACGGATGAGGTCGGCGACCACCATGAGCGCAAACAATATGCAACATCCGCCGAGCTGGGAGGGGAAGGGAATCTCGTACTTGGCAAAGAGCTTGCGCAGGACGATGTCCATAATTATGAAGTAAGCGGCCCCAGTGATCTGCTTGGAGGAATCGGAAGCAGCGGCGCCGCCTCGGGTGGCAGCGGCAGCGGCGGCGGCGGTGGATACAACGGGGGTGTCACGCCCAAAGACGGCGACAGGAGACTTGACGTTGGGCGCCGCAGCCTTGGAACGAGGGACAGCAAGAGTCGGAGCACCGACAGTAGATGCTGATCGGGCGTCGACTGCGGCGAGGCATAGGGCCGAGGCCCAAAGGAGGGCAAAGGAGAATCTCATGGTTGGGATGTAATGATGTAATCAAGCTGCAAGCTGCAAAGCCGTGGCGTGGTTATGAGTAGGTTATGAGCCCAATCGGAAGCGCCAAAATTTGCCCCTTGAACGCCACTGACGCCGTTGACTGTGATGAAGGTGATGACTGACTGAGCATTTGACATTTTGATTGCGCCGTTGGAGATGACACCCAATGTATCGCCGCACTCGTAACCATAACAGCAAGAGCCTCGCCATGCCCACTTCATTCTCGTTAATTTTGCTCACCATTATTTGCATAGGCTCCTCGCTTGGATTCGTCGCTGGACCGCCGGCAAGTCAGCAACGAAAAAGATACGCTCGAGCTGACATGACGTCGCTGCGGCCTACTCGTACTTTGCTGGAAGTTGATAACGGTGCTACAGATGAAGATAGAGAGCAGTTTGAACTGCAGATAGCCGACGATGAAACGCTGCGAATCTGCTCACAAGATGGATCCACCATATCCCTTTTGCGTGGCATGTCGGCATCTACTTGGTCGGCGGGAACCACTACATCTTCCGGTCTGTTTCTTCGTTCGAACAATCCTAACGGCGAATCATCTGCATTCGATACATCGTTGGGCCAACTAGCATCGTGTAATCGACTTGTGGCCTGTGCTAGACTCACTCGGTATTGGATGGGCCCGGCGTTTGGTAAAAGTGCCAAGGATATACCCCTGGACACGCAATTCTTATTGGTCGAAGTACAGGAGGGGGGACCATATGCTCTTTTCTTGCCTCTGTTGGACGGAGACTTTCGAGCCAGTTTGGTTGGTAACAGGAAAAATGAGATTGTGTGTCACCAAGAGAGCGGTGATGAGAAGGTAAAAACGTCCGGTACGAGAGCGGTATACATTGGTGTCGGCGACGATCCATATCAGTTAATAAGGCATAGCTTTGCCGCCGTTGCAAATGAAACGAAAACATTTGCAACGATGGATAAGAAGACAATACCATCTCACGTGGACGAGTTTGGCTGGTGTACGTGGGATGCTTTTTATTCGGGGGTAACGCCCCAGGGAGTCATTCAAGGGGTCAAGTCTCTAAGAGAGGCAGGGGCACCGCCCAAAACCGTCATTCTTGACGATGGTTGGCAGCAAGTAGAGCCAAAAAAGAAGAGCACCGAAATGGATGTTGCCAAGGAGGATCCTTCCGACGGCGAGAGCATGCAATCAATTACTTCCAGGGTTGCCGGTGGAATACTGAGTGTATTCGCACAGATTGTCTCTATATTATATGAACGATTCGTTCGGAAGGCGCATCATACTTCGTTGCCCAACAAAATATGGCGCTTTCTCACTCGAACCGTTCTCAAAGGCCAAATGTGGGGTTACTTTGACGATGAGACGGATTTCGCGAGGCAACTGAGTGGATTCGAACCAAATGAAAAGTTTCAGAAAAATGCCGATGATGATACATCAATGGACCTAAAAGAACTGGTTGCAAGGCTCAAGACAGAGTTGGATGTAACTCGTCTCTTTTGTTGGCATGCCTTGCATGGGTATTGGAGAGGCGTGAGCCCTGATCTGGGATCAAAGGCCGGATTCAATGCCACCAACACCATGCCTCACTTGTCGGACCATTTGCTCACAGTGGAACCGATACTTGCATGGGATTCTGTGTCACTCTTTGGGGTTGGTTTGGTGCCCGATGAGAAGGATTTGGCGACATTTTACGATCGCCTCCATTCTCCTTTGATCGTAGCTGGAGTCGACGGTGTTAAGGTCGATGTGCAGTCAGGCTTGGCGTCCTTAGGCGGCAGCAATGGCGGCGGTAGCCGCATCGCCCGAATGTATGTCAAAGCCCTCGAGAACTCTGTATCGGCAAGGTTCACACCAGAAAAAGGCGGCCCAAGTTGTATCAACTGTATGTGCCACTCCACTGAGAATTTGTACCATTACCTAACCACGGCAGTTGCGAGAGCGTCAGATGACTTCTACCCGACAAGATCGGACAGCCACACCGTCCACTTGGTGAATGTGGCCTATAATTCGCTTTTTATAGGCGAAATATGTCTGCCGGATTGGGACATGTTTACATCCACATGTGAAGCAGCTGAGCTTCATGCTGCCGCTCGGGCGGTGAGCGGTGGACCAGTCTACGTTAGTGATAAGCCAGGCGAACACAATGGTGGATTACTGAAACGGCTCGTCCTCAAAGATGGAAGTGTTCTTCGCTGCCTAAGGCCCGGTCGTCCGACACGGGATTGTCTCTTTGCCGATGTGGGGAAGGATCGCGCCAGTATTCTAAAAGTATGGAACGAGAATCCTTGTGGGGGTGTCATCGGACTATTTAACAGCCAAGGCGTTGCCTGGAACTTTCTAACGCACGAGAATGAAGTGATCAACAAATCTCCTCCACCGTTGACAGTATCGACAAAAGCATACGATGTTGAAAGTTTGCGTGGCCTTCCCGGTCCATTTATCGCTTTTCAGCATCGGACATCTCGTCTTAACCATTTACAAAATGGAAGAAAGACGATCGAAACAACGCTGGCTCCTAAGGAATGGGATATCATCACGTTTGTTCCTGTTCGTCAAGCAGAATCTGAAGCAGTTGGTAGAATTTCGTGGGCTCCGATAGGACTGGCAGACATGATGAATAGTGGTGGGTCGATTTTGGATGCAACTGATGTCAATCCAGATGGTAAACGACCGTCGACAATGATTTCAACTCGCGGTCCGGGGCGATTTGTAGCATACTGCCGACCAGAACCATCGCAAATATCGCTTATTGATGATCCGACCGCTCCTACTAATTTACCCTACACCTATGATTCACGAACAGGGGCCTTGAGCTTTGTCCTACCGAGCGAACGGGTGGGTAAGCCTCATCGTGTACAGGTTGCTTGGGAGTAGTGTCTCTCCCTGCAGTAGTAGTGTGCATTTTGCAATAAAGCAATAAACATCTGTAGGAGACATATTTCTCTGCGAAGAATCATTTGATTGTGACGGCCACTTTTTGAATTGGGTGCTAGTAGTGACTCGTAATGAAGTCTCCAAAGATGATAGATTCTGATCAAGGGTCAAAAGAATATGTGGTGGCATTTGGAGTAGCAGCCGAATTGGACTTCTCCTTTTTCTTGAATACACCCTTAATGCGAGGTTGAACGCAAGGTGGGTCTATGTCCAGGAGGGATTCACCAAGCTCGCTATGCTTCTTCTCAACGAACTTGACCAATGTCCTTTCATGTTCCATCTTCTCGTCGAAGGAGAGAGCTTTGGCTCTTTCAACTTTGGAATAGAGGTGGTGCTTGTGTTCTGATTTGAGGTAAAAATCAGGCCTTTTGTAGATTCGATCGAGGCGGCGATTGATTCGAGTGTCCATCATATCACACCATGAAGTCTCCCCTAAGTGGCTCTTTCCGTCAGGGGCACAGAACCCAGCTCTAAAAATGGGATCATCTTCGCGGCGGCAGTTTTTGCAGTAAACTTTATCGCAGTGGGAGCAGAAGAAGTCCCAGGTTGCTTCAACACACGCGATTTTCATGCAACTGCTTTCTTCGTGGCATCCGGAACAAGCAAGATACCGATTGTTCCTTTTACAAAGGCAGCAATAATTCAAATTGCAACATGAGCAAAATCCTGAAGATTCGCAGTCATCGCAAATCATAACATCACATCCATAATTGGGGCACTTCTCTTCGGCGCAGTCAGGGCAAAAGGCCTTCTTGCAGACGCCGCAGGAAGACGCCTCTCTACTGCAACAACCGCACAGCATGTTCCCGCATTCTTCTGAAGAGCACATTACAGAACAGTCTTTGCAAACTTCCTCATCGCAAACACAGCATTCAGACATTATCGCTTCGGATGCGTTCTCAGCGCATGCGACGCAAAACCACTTGCTGCATTCATCACAAAAGGTGGCCATGCATTCCATACAGCGCGAAACATCGCACTTGCCACATTCTCTCACTTCATCATCACCGCACGGTTCACAAAATAGGAACTGGCAGCCCCCGCAGAATTCCATATCGCGGCAACCGAGGCAATACCTGCCTTCGCAACAATCACAGAGTCTCACGTCGTGCTGGCCTGCGCAAAACTGCTTCTTGCACTGCGTGCACTGGTCATAGGGTCTGCACATCGTACAACGAATATCTTCGCACTCGGCACAACGGCGAGTAGCAACGCCTTCTGGCGCTTCACTGTGGCAGACAACACATTGAACGTTTCTGCATTCTGGACAAGACCGCATTGCACGACAGCAGTACTGGCCCTGGCAGGAACGGCATGTTTGCATGCCTGTACACTCGGTACACTCTTGATTTTGACAGTCGCTACAGCAAATAATAGAACGACACTGCTCATTGCTACCGCAGACTACATCCTTGCAAGAGAAACAAACAGACTCGCGAGCTCGGCGCGAGAGACTTTCGACCGCTGATTCGTCTTTTCCATTTGATAAAACAAGACAAAGCTGCAGCGATTTCTTACACTCGCAACAATGTGCATCCCTCGCAAGGCTGCATCCGAGGCAATCAGAAAGTGAAACCATTTTCTGCGAGCTTTCCAGGCGCGCTTTGCGCATGCGAATAGTATTGGGCAAGTCGTATGAATCCATTCGAATTGTCTTGACCCCAAGGCCTTCAAACTTGGCAACAGCGGCATCGTATCTCTTCGCCACAAAAGGGGACATGCTCAATAGCACAGACCCAATGGTATTTGCATCTGGTATAACATCGCGTTCGGTATGCTTCCCCCCACAGAATCGTAGGTCGAGTTCCTCCAAAGTAGACGACCTAGCCAGAGGAGCGATTCCAGATCCATCGAGGCCCCGGCATCCAAATAATATTAGACGCTCCGTCACAAAAGCATCGCTATTGGAGCGGCGGAGCAAAACGGCAAGGTGCTTGTCGCGAAGGCGCTTGCGGTACTTCTCGTGTACCAAAGTGAAATCAATTGTTTGCCACAAAAATGAAGCGATTTGATACACACAGCGTTGCAAGGACTTGGAGGTAGATGCCAAGCGTACAAGCTCAACCACATTCTTTGAGGGTCCGCCCAAAAAAGAGTCAAAGATAAGACGCAGAGGATCCGTTGGCAGCTCATCAATAGATAATCTCGATGCAACCCATTCCAGTCTAAACATAGAGCTCAGTATCTCCTTGCGGCCAACAATACGTGCGCCAGTAGTACTCAGGACCGTTCCATTCATCTCGAGAATTGCTTCAGATATCGCACTCGGTTGCACACCAGGCACCAATCGTTCTTCAGCTAAGAATACTTGCCTCCTCTCAAGGCTTTGGCTGCCAAACGATGACAACGCAATGTACGCTACTGCACCGCCCATTCGGGGCTTATTTCGTAGCATCTTTATCGATTCCTTCTGGATGGCGTTCTTATGGGCCGACTGAAGCTCATCGAGCCAAGCACTTCCATAGAACTCGGTATCTTCAAGCAAATAGGAACGAAACACGGTCGCGCCGGCGGCCAAAACCAAGCCTTCAATCTCCGTCGGCTTCAAACTAATGAAGAGAAAGCCCTTCAATGGATCTCTTCTTCCACGGCAAGGTCCTCCTCCCTCTTCCTCTTCTATGAGGGCCATACTGTAAGGAATATACTTGCGGATGCTTTCTGACCGACGTGCAAAGAATACTCTTGGGTCGTCCGTGTCATTGGGTTCCTGCAATGCTGCCAAAGTATCAGGTAAAACAATCGGTAGGTTGAGGCACCAGGCCGATAAAATTCGTGCTGTCCCCCCCTTGGTGCCGGAAAGTCCCGGTGTGAGTAATAAATGGGTTCGACCCAGGAGAGGATGGAACGGCGTCGAATTTATTCCGATGGCAGAGTCAGCCAGCATTGTTCCAACAGAAGAACCCAGCCCACTAAGGTCATTAATTTCTGAGGATGAAGGACCCGACGGGCAAAGGTTCAGGGGAATGCGAGATATTTCAACAAAGGAAGAACAGTCCTTCATGGAGCAACCCTTATCCGTGGACACCGGGGAATATCCGATCCTCGTGATTAGTTCGTCAGTAGTTGCCTTGGTGGCAACGGCCAATAGGCTCTGATCACTTCGCGCCGGTGAGACATCGTCATTACTCGGAAGGGAGAGATTCGAAAGTATAAACCTTTCCTTGTCGCCACAGCGGTGGATTCTTTCGCCCGACTTTGGCCTGTACGTTGGCGAAGGTGCTGGAAGCTCACCCCGATGTGAGGTGGACGCCACCATGAGCAAGATGGTGGAGTTATTTTTCACGCCACAGTCGGCCAGGAGCTCGAATGGGTCATCCATGAATCGCCCAGCGAACTGAAGCCTCTGCAGTTCGATCGGTAAGTTCAGCTTGTAATGAATAATCTCCATCAGATCCTTCACTGAGATACCGGAGTTGATACGCAGGATGCGTTCCGATCCCTCCAGCAGTTTGCCGTATCCAACAACACGAATCGACGATAACCTTTCCTCGGGAGCAACCTGCATACCGTTCTCAATAATGAGGCCATGATGGACGTACCGACTATCAGATTGGTCTTCAACAACCATTATAACACCATCGGATGCTGCCGCGCATGCCACCTCTTCGTCGTCATTCCTCGGGGGCATGAAACGCCTCCGCAGCGGACCGTTCCCATTCTCGACGTCGTCAGAAGTCGGAGGTTTGATAAGGCGGAGTACCATCTCTTGAGTGTATGCGACACCGGCTAACGTGACATCGCAGTGATGTCCACCGCCGATCGTGAGGAGGATACCTCGGCCCTCATCCCGAACGTGAGATTGCTGCGTCTGCGTCGTCGACAATGACACGTACACGGGCCTACCTCTCTTCCCGTCGGCTTTGACGGTCACCACTCGGAACATGGTGGTGCCGTCGGAGGGCTCGGTCCTGGGTCCTAGCTAGCTAGATCTCGCTATTATTGGCCGTTCGCCTTACACCGCCGTATTCGGTCGGGGGGTAGCTGCAGATTGAGATGATTGGAATAATGGAAAATTCGAACGAGATTTCGAGATGCGAGCAGAGTGGTAGGCCTACATGTACTCTGCAATTCGCCAAGCGCTCGATGCCACCGACTCACTCTGAATGGACAGGGTCCACG
>Ga0115006_10003571_pt1 | contig 10604 bp, 14 predicted proteins | sample ArcOceMetagenome_3_FD_88943 | JGI IMG/M metagenome (GOLD analysis project Ga0115006, IMG submission 88943) | Marine eukaryotic phytoplankton communities from Arctic Ocean - Arctic Ocean- Svalbard ARC20M Metagenome | ecosystem: Environmental > Aquatic > Marine > Oceanic | place: Arctic Ocean...
ATTTATTTTAGTTCTATCTGTATCAAAGACATTATAGAAAGACCCTGAACATATGTTCAGATATATTTATATAAGTTATAAAGGAAGTACAAAAGTAAGTACAAGTAATCTTTAAATATGTTTAGATTTAGGTATGTTTAATTTTAGATTTAAGGAAGATCCTTTTAAAGGTGAGATTTTTCGTCAGAAGGAGAACTCGGTTGAATGTGACGTTTTACCAAACTTTAAGCCAGTCCCTTTAGAAGCTGTTGAGGACAGCTTGCGTGCTCTTAAAGAAAGTAAGAGTTTAAGCATTATAGAAGAAGAGCGAATTAGGAATACATTTTTTGCGGACAAACAGGAAGGTCTAAAAGGAATAGTTGATTTGATCGATAATTCAAAACTTTCCTTCTTTCGTAAGTACGATCTAAAAAGTAGTATAGCAAAGGAAGCGGGCTTTAAAGTTAGTATGCAGCCGGAAGAAGGGTTACAACTCGACGACCCCATATCGGAGAACGGGGACGCGGAGAAAGAAGTTACAATATTAACCTACGTTGATCGTTCTTTCGAGCAGGATTTAACTTTTATTGATGGGTTAGTAAAAACTCGTTCTCGATCTTTTTTGAGTGATCCATCTCAGTTGGAATTCGAAAAAGTTCTTAGTAAGTATATGATTATACTCTGGTCATTAGAGGCTTATCCTGATTTGATAACTGGAATAGAACCAGAAGATAGATCTCAGATACAAGAATTCGTGGAAAAAAAGTTGTTAGATTTTGCAAAGGGAGAAGATTTGTGTTTCTCGCCTAACATCTTTATGAAGGCGTTAAGAAAGACTTCTGAAGCGGGTATGTCCGAGTTAGATTTTGCCCAAAGAGATCATATTATAGAACCTTTTAAGGTGAAAATAGTTAAAGATCAAGAAGTTATTTCTAGACGAAAAAGAATAATTAATGGGCTAATTTCAGAAATAACATTAAAAATTCCAACTAAAATATGAAATCCTTTCCTTTCGAATTCTTCAGATCCAGATTCCGTAGAAAGTCACTGAAAAAATTTGGAGACGTAAATGAGGAGCCATTACATATACTGCCAAGTAACGGCGGACGTACAGATGGAGTCTTTATTGTCTATTATCTATTCTATCTAGGGTCTAATAACCACTTGTATAACTTGTTATTTAAATCCTTCTAACCATTTTTCTTCCTTAAAAAGATTTTTAAATAAAGGAATCATTTCTTTACTCCCGTCAAACATTTTTTCAACATTAACCCGACCGACACCTAACTCTTTCATTTGTTTTTTAAATGAATCCTTATCATAATTTACAACATTTATCATTATATTTTTTACTTGCCCATTGGTTAAATTTTTTATATTTTGAATGGTAGATTTTTTGTTGTGCTTATAATCGGTAGACCAGCTTATCTTTGCTTGGTACACAGCATCTAACGCTTTCTCTGAGTTATTTTGAGCAAATTTTGGTTCTTCTACCATTACCACTTTATTTTTACCTGCTATTCGATAAGTTTCAAAGGTAGCGGTAAAGCGTGTTCTTTCAACCCCAAATTCCTCTTCTGTAAAAAAAGGATATTTTACTTTACCATTTGTAAAAATTTGTTGGTAAGCTTTAGTGCTTAATAAGTTCGCCAGCTCTTTTCTTTGTGTTTTGTTAAAATAGCGTTGAACCATATTATCTTCTGTGATTAACAGTTCGATAGCTAATTTATCCACTTGGTCAGCCATTATTGCCTCTTGACTTTTAAACCCAGCTACAAAGGGACTTATTTGGTATTGGTTATCACCCTTTTTAGTCAGAAATGACTTTTCGCAGAGTTCGTCTAACCATCTCTTGATTGCTCGATTTTTTCGTGCCTCTTTGATGCCATAAGTTCCTTTTTTACGACAATAGCGTTTGCATAATTTTAGATACCCTTCATCATTAAGACTAATTATTCGTTCGTCGTATTCGTGATTCAGGTACGTATGGTTCAGAGCAAGATCTAAAAGGATGGCTTGAGCTGTCACACTCAATTGTGAGAGTTCTGTACTTAAATGAAAACCTACAGCTCTCTCGCGCCATCTTTTTGTTTTTTCAGAAAGGCTTTCTGCCGTTAAATCGGTTAAAAATTGTGTTTGAAATAAACAAAACCTATTTCTTTCTTTATTTAGGTCCTTTTTTCCTTTTAGTAAGTCCAAAAATTCATTTACATCTCCAGGGTTTGTAGCTGCAAAATTTGCTAATAGTTTATATTTTTCTTTATTACTAATTCCACTTTCCGAGGCCTGTTTGTATTCGTTGTACTTCTGCAAAAGATCGTCATTCATTTTTCTTGACTCCATAAAATAACATACAAAACTATTATAATATAGTCGCGTCCCATAATTTTACGCTTTTAAGCTTCATCTAACATTGTAAAAAACCAACCATCGTCTTCTTGTAAAGTCTTGAAGACTAATAAAAATATTAGCTTTGAACTTACTATTGTTGTTAGCTCGAGACATTTCTTTTTACAAATCGGGAAGACTATTGGTAAAATGGTTCGACCTACGCCGCGGCTGCTCAGCAATACAAGGCATCCCACACCGGTTGCAATTGCTGCACTATAATATAGTTGTTCATTTCTTGTTCTAATTGTAAGTTTAGGCATACTTTAAGAGGTAAAAATTTTATAAATAACCCGCCATAGCACTTTGGCCAGCCGCGATAGCTGCCTCTTAAATTTATTATCTTGCTGCGCTAGATGAGGCTTCATTTGCAAACTCTTCAGTTACGACTGTACTTGCTTCCACGATATGGTCCTTACAGCAATGACCACAAATCTCTGTTACATTTGATGCGATTGAGGCTGCGGAACGGCCATACTCAGAAACCATCTCTGTAACCAGTACCGAACCATGCGTTTCAAAACAATCTGTCGTACAACTTTTTAAAGTTTCTCTCTGCAATTCAGATACTTTAAGTGCCATTGGTGCAACGTAATCTTTGATCATGAAAGCATTATTTTCGATTGAATTGCAGGTAAGTACTTCTTTTGCTTTTTGAATAGCCTTGAGTTTTACCAGGTGGTCTTCATTACCCTTAAAAGCTACTTCGCCTACTTTATTAAGGAGCTTAGGGGCTTTTTTCAATTGTGCCCCAATTGTTACTGCGTCATTAATCAGTCCCATTTGAACCTCATCAGCAACCTGTTTCTTTAGGGTCGACTTAGCAAATTGACCTAATGCACCACAACTAAATCCCACGGCACCTGGAAGAAAAGACAAACCAATAGAAATTGGACCTAACGCGACTTCAGATGTAGTATAACCAACGAGGGACAATATTCCATAACCAGTGTATTTTAAAAATTCTTCCATGAAAATACTCTTTGTGTTAATTAATTCTATTTTTGTATTATATAGCACATTATAACACTAAAAAGCCTCTGTTTGTCAAATAGTCGTTTACACCTATTTTTACACGGGTATTATATAACACGTAAATAAAACATAATTTTACACGAAAAGTGGAGAAAGCTTTTATATAACGTTATTTAACCCCATCATTTGAATTTCAGGGTGAAGTCGCTGAATCGACAAGTATCGAAAACATTCTTGAAAGACAGTTGAATCAAGTTGAGTTTTTAGGGCAAGCTGATGAAATTTCGAGGATATCAGATACCTTAAAGGTGTTACGGTCCAGACCAAGCCAATTAACGAAAGAGCAATGTAAGGACATCAAGATTATATTACGTCAGCAAAAACAAAGGTTAATAGGGGCTAGTGATGCTTCTCAACAATCTTTAAAAGTAAATGCTTTTTTTAATAATCAGTTTTCAACGTTTGACGAACAGGTCGATCTAGAAAGGTCTCTAACTGATGGAATTTCACGAGTGATTTCCGTATTAGACAGTTTAGGAGAGTCTCAGATATTGAATCTATCATCGTTTATAACCAATAATTGTGCTGGTAGACTGGCAAGAATGTAGTTATTAATTGGGTCAGAAGAGGTTTCAACTATGGTATTTGGCGATAAACTTTCGCCTAGTTTAGTATCACAGTATGCTATTATCGAAAAAACTGAACGTTTAGAGATTTTAAGCCCGAGACAACTGCTGGAAGCTAAAGGTTTTTCGTTTACTTCTGAGCTAATGTACTGTGACTTAGACAACAGTTTAGACTTAGACCGAGTGCTCAAACTTTTAAGAACGGAACCAGGAACGGGACAAGAAATTTCTAAAAACAGCGATGATTTAGACCCTCTTATAAAAGAGTCACTATTAATCTTTTCACAAAAATAAGATGGTACAACACGTCGACTATACCGTTCGTTACCTGATCGATGGTATACAACCAGCCATAGAAACGTGTTGTTATCTCTTTTCTGCTATTACCTTTATAAGATTGGTTCGAAATCTTTACGGGGGTGGGGTTGGTGATGTAACAACGCTATCTTATTTTAACTCAGACAACTTCTATGATGAAGAGTTTGTTTCGATTGTTTTGCAAGAATTAATTAATAAAATAGAGCTATCTCCAGATGAATACCAAGTATATAGTCGAAAACCTATCCACAAAGAGCTTATGTGCGAGAAACTAGATACTTTACAGCCTCAGATGCGGCAGCAGATCTTGGATAGTGCCTATTCTAAATATCTTATACCCATCGCAAAGATTTCATCATCACAACGAGAAGGTTATATTAAATCAGTTAAAACATCTTATCCTATTGAAATAAAATTTCGAACTCAATCGGCTATAGATGAAGTTGACGAGCTCGAACAGCAAATCGGATCTCCAGTTATAGAAGAAAATACAAACATTTTTGAGGATTTAGGTTCTCTTGGTTTAATTTGGACGCGCCTTATTGAAAGCTCGGTAGTTCCCATTTTAATAGAAGTTGCTTAAATAGACTTGTTAACGATCAAATTAAAAGCTGGTCTAGATAGGTTTCAAAAGGAGTTGCAGATGCATGATAGTAAAGAGAAAATTGATTATTTCCTAGAACGTAATAAAGCAATAACTAAGTTTGCTCAGGAAATTCAAGACGCTCGCCGAATTTGCATCGAAAGTACTGATCGGCTTCTCAAAAAACGAGCGCTTGGCTTTGACCCAAAAGATACGTCTAGTATCAGATCTGATTTGAAAGATCGTCTTAATTTAATGTCAAATAGGTTTTTGAGCGTAATTGGGGAAACTATGTCTGGGCAGTGTGATAATGATAGAACCCAATTCCGACTAGATTTTAGTGAAGGCGGACATGGTGTAAAATTAATTGACATAGACACATCAACTGTAGGAGAAACAGTCACCGATATCCAACGACTATTCGGTGAACTGGAATCCATTTTTAGTGAACGAGATACAACCCGTATTGCTTTTCAATTCGACTCAGGGGATGGGGGAGAGCTTGCTTCAACGCGGTCTTCAAAGCTAGATAACCCTAATGAATTCAGCCAATAAACAAAAAAACAACATGAGGAAAAGGTTAGAGCAGTTTAATTAATTCTTAAGATTAATTGCATTGTACTTTAACCCGTTCTGGGCATTGTTAATAAATATACCGTAAACATATTTATGAAAGTTCAAAAAAAATAAAAAAGAAAAGGTATCAAGCGCGCTTGGTGCAAGAAAAAATTACAGCAGGTATTTATTGTTATTACAGGTAGTAATGACACAAGAGTTGAGACTACTTCAAAAACAGGAGTTATTTCACAAATTTCGAAATTGAGTAATAAATCACTTCTTTATTCAATAATAATAGTAATTTTCGACGGCTCACAAGCAGCTTCGGCTGTAACACCAATTATAATGGTGGGGGGATAATTCTAGCTACCTCTTTTCTGGTAAAAACCAAAAAACTATAATTCAAGAAATTAAAAACTTTGAACTCGATATGATACAAAACAGTAAATTCGAAGGGGTTTCTTTAAGTGAATACGTTTTGTCAAAATGGGTACAGTTACAAAAAAATGGAAAAAGAAAACGAAGAAAAAAGTTGGGAATTTCTGTGGAGAGAACGTCTTACAGTCTCTTAAAAAGAGAAATTGTTTCGATGTTAACAAAACAAGAAATCACAGAATTAAAAAATCTATTAAAAGAACAAATTAAAATTACTTTCTAGGGGTCTAATAACCACTTGAATAACTAATATATAACGTTATTTACGCTATTCTGGTTCGTTGTCTTCTTTACCAAAACGCACACAAAATAACCCTACCATATAAAGATTTTAAATATAATAAAAAAATACTTTAAAGTAACTTAAAAAAAATTATAGCTGTACCTCCCCAGGTAGGATTTGAACCTACGACAAACCGGTTAACAGCCGATCGCTCTACCCCTGAGCTACTGAGGATCCCCTAAACACTTTATTATAAGATGTACAAAGTATTATACACCTTATGATGTATATATTGCAAGAGGCTAGTGTACAAAATTTAGAATTATTAATTCTGTGGTGATTGTTGTAAAGATCATATTGTCGAAGCTAGTATAGTCGAAACTCAAAGTTTAAAAGAGACTTTCGGCGGTTAAATCGGTTAAGAACAGTGTTTGGAATAAACAAAACCTATTCCTTTCTTTATTTAGGTCTTTTTTTCCAAATTTTAGTTCGTCTATCATTACCACTTTATTTTTATCTGCTATTCTATAAGTTTCAAACGTAGCGGTAAAATGTGTTCTTTCAACCCCAAACTCCTCTTCTGTAGAAAAAGGATATTTTACTTTACCATTTGTAAAAATTTGTTGGTAGGCTTTAGTGCTTAATAAGTTTGCGAGTTCTTTTCTTTACGTTTCGTTAAAATAGCGTTGAACCATATTACCTTCTGTGATTAACAGTTCTATCGCTAATTTATCCACTTGGTCGTCCATTATTGCGTCTTGACTTTTAAACCCAGCGACAAAGGGACTTATTTGATATTGGTTATCACCCTTTTTAGTCAGAAATGACTTTTCGCAGAGTTCGTCCAACCATCTCTTGATTGCTCGATTTTTTCGGGCCTCGTTAATGCTATAAGTTCCTTTTTTACGACAATATCTGTTGCATAACTTTAGATCCCCTTCATCATTAAGACTAATTATTCGTTCGTCGTATTGGTGATTTAGGTACGTACGGTTCAGAGTAAGATCTAAAAGGATGGCCTGTGCTGTTACACTCAATTGTGAGAGTTCTGTACTTAAATGAAAAACTACAACCCGCTACGTTTCCTACGAAGTACATTTTAACTTCGTTTGTTGTCTAGGGGTCATAAAGTTAAAGAACATGTCCCAAAAACAGGCCTGTGTGATTTTTGTTAGCTCAAAAATATTTAATTTAATATTCAAGTCTAATAAAACTTTTTTGAGTGCCTGCATCTCGGCATCGTCGTAAAAATCAGCTGCATTTTCCGCAAAAAATAATGAAAATATCTTAAGAAAATGCGATCGCTTGTTGAAATCCCCATCTCACAAAAATAGGTTCTTTAATCGGCTCGGCCAATTTCCCATATGCCCGGCAAGAATTAAAACCAAGAGTGTAAAAGTATTCTGCTAATCTTGTTTGTGCGAGGCTATCTAAATCCTGGAACTTAAAGCTAACCCAATCTACAACCAAACAATCATTTTTAAAGGTTAATATGCCCCTACCCATTTGACCCCTGCAGAATTTTAACTAACCGATAAGGTTTGTAGCAGGAAAAGAATTATATCGCTATTTCGTGACGTGATTGTTCCTAAAATGAACATCATAAGCCCTATTACTTGTAAAACAATTGTTATTTTGTTTCGCATTTTTTTTTTGAAAAAATTAACCCGTATCGAGCTTTACTTCGATCATACCTAATTTTTTTAATTGCGCATCAACTATGCGTTAAATTTATTAAAATTACCTGTCTAGAAAGTAGTTCAAGAAAATGTACCAAAACCATGTCAATAGAACTTACCCCCGAAACATATAACCTGTATTCATAAATTTGCTAATGACTATTAACTGTTAGAGAGCAGCGTAACCCAAACGATCATTCATTTAAACGGAAACATAAAATCAAATAGCGGGTGACGCGATTCGAACGCGCGACATCAACCTTGGCAAGGTTGCGCTCTACCCCTGAGCTACACCCGCTGCAATAAAACATAATACTGTTACATAAAATCAAACTAGATCTATTTTGTACAGAATCAAAATAAGATAAACCAAATTCTTGCCATATTTATCTGTACCAAAGAATGGATGAGATTCTTTGATGAATTGAAATTATCAAAGTCTATTACGAAAGCCTTCGTGTTAGCTTCAAAATCATGGTTCTCGAGCCATAGTGAGCTTCGTCACCATATAATTTGTATTTGTAACACATACCTTTTATAAGGTAACAACTATGTTTTACGTTGTAAAGGGTTAGGTTGTAAAGAATCCTTTACGACTTCATTTGTTAATGTTGATTCGTCTCTAATCATATAAGTTTCTTTTAGGCCTAAAAAATGGGAGGCTAACAGTTGTTTTTGTTTTGTCGTACGCATTTTATATGACAAAGTTTCTAATTCATCTACAGTTTTTAATAGTTCATTTAATGGTTCAATATTAGTAACATTTTCAATCTCTGCTATTCTTAAACCAGCCTCTATTGAAAAATCAATCCTAGCGGAAAATTTAACTTGGCCTACCGCTTCTATATTCCGTTTTGAAACCTATAACGTTACTTAGAACATCATCAACAGCTTTGTCTATATCCTTAGCTTCTACATTGTGCTCTTTAGATATTAGGTACTTACGACTTCTTTGATGCAATTCCGATTTTAATTGAATTATTTCTTTATGGAGTTTAATAAAATTGTTATTCAGTGTTTGCTGGGATACGATAAAAGGTATTCGATAAGTTACCTCATATGTTTTATTTGCTTTGCAAATTAAATCTGACTTTTTACATTTTACTAATAATCCACTATTTAAATATTTTGAACCGCTCTACTATCTGGATCATTTGATCGGCTATAGTTATTACATTCGATCCAATTAAATAGCATAAACCAGAATGCGGCTTGGGTCTGCGCTGGAAGTTTTAAAATGTTTAAATTCATTCCACAATGTAAAAAAAATTGTTCTCTAAACTCTTCAATATTTTTGTTTTTCAAAGCCAGCTGAGAACTTGTTATGTTTTTATTTCGCTGACTTTTTTTAATCTTAAATATCTCTACAATATTTGCATCTTGAAACATTTGGGGGAAAATTTGTAAGAATGGTAGTCCATTATGAATTAGTTCCTCGTAAGTTGCTGTCACGATTTCGTCTGTAAGCTTGGAGTAATTTTCCATCATTAATAAATTAAATAATTACTAGTTTAGTTTTATTTAAATTACTAGCTCGAACTAAATTAAACCTATAATATACTAATGGGGGAAAGACAAATAGATTTTATCTTATGTGTCTTTATTTTACTATATTACGCGCTCATTTTGCCTACCGCGTCGACTGCTACGCTACCTGCCGCTGTAACGGGGTTTGCAGGGTCAGCATCATGCAGTCCTGAGGCTACACCGGAACAAACTCCAACACCGTGTAAACAAATCATTGCTTTTTGTTCCCAACCCATTCCGCTGCAAAAAGCTGAGCCTACACCACAACTTATACCGCCAACAACTGCTGCGATACTACCAGCCGTACTTACGGCTGAACGTACGTTATGGTCGGGTATAGCACTAACTCCTTGTCGAGTCACTTCTCGCATACCTGCAAATTCAGCTGCGATGAAGGTAGCGTTTTTACCATTTGGCCCATCTAACCCTAATATCTCAGGTATACTAAGTGCCAAGGCCTTACCTGGTGTAATAATTGCAATTAGACCGAATAAAGGAATGAACTTTTTTACAATCCGAAATTTTGCAAAACTGGCAACTTTCTTACCTCCTTATTTAACTGCCTTTTTGAATCTATCTCTCTTACGTAGTTTTTGACTCATAAAATTATTATTATCCAATTTTCTTTTTATGCAAAAAGAAACAAAAAGCACCAGCCAAGCCCTGGATCCCAACCATATTAGATGTTTTTTACAAATAAAAAACATCTAAAAGTTCTAAAGTATAAAAAGTAAAATTGTTGAGCCAATAAGATATTAAAACTCTGTCTTAGAATACTCGAAAAATTCTACTAGAACCTTTTTTGTAGATCTTCCTAAACCAGCTATATTTTTAAATTCTAAATTAAATGCTGTTTCTCCTTGAAGGAAATAGGTTTCCCGTAAAGACAAATAATTAGATTGTAATAATTCTTTTTGCTTTTTGGTTAAACGTATGAAATTAAAAATTTTAGTTAATTCATTCGTGTACTCTAACGGTAGACGAGATTCAATATTCTCAATGTGTTCGATTTCAACAATTTTTAACCCAGCCTCAACTGAAAAATCAATCTTAGCTGAAAAATTAACCTTCCCAAGTGCCTCTATATTACGTTTTGACACTTTGCTTATAACATCGTTAAAAACATAGTCAACGGCATTCTCAACGCCCTCTGATGTCGTATTATTGGTTACACCTTTTTTGTTTAATAGATAATTTCTACTTCTTTCTAGTAGTTCTGATCTCAGTTGAATAATCTCGTTATTCATCATAATGAATTTCTTATTTAGCCGTTGTTGCGAGACAATAAACGGCACTCGATAAGTAGTTTCATA
>Ga0115006_10003572_pt1 | contig 10603 bp, 9 predicted proteins | sample ArcOceMetagenome_3_FD_88943 | JGI IMG/M metagenome (GOLD analysis project Ga0115006, IMG submission 88943) | Marine eukaryotic phytoplankton communities from Arctic Ocean - Arctic Ocean- Svalbard ARC20M Metagenome | ecosystem: Environmental > Aquatic > Marine > Oceanic | place: Arctic Ocean...
CCAGGTGTTCCAGCATCTGAAACTAATCCAATAGTTTCACCTGATTTTATTTTTTCAATTATAGAATCTGTTGTTTGGTGTTCATTGTGAGCATGATGCGCCCACATTTTTTTTTCTATATCTAAATGTTTTAACAGTTTACCTGTCTTTCGGGTGTCTTCAACAAGTAAAATATCAACAGACTTAATACATTCAATAGCCCTTAAAGTAATATCTCCAAGGTTTCCTATTGGAGTTGGTATAAGTATAAGTTTTCCCATAATCATTTCCCATTAAACTCACTCATTACTCTTTGAATTGGATTTAATGAAAAGGATATTATAAGATCTGAAACGATATCAATTCTTTCGTTAAGTATCTTTAATTCGGCTTCATTCCATTCACCAAGCACGTAATCAATTTGTTTTCCTTTGCTAAATTCAGCAGCGATTCCGAATCTAACTCTTGAGTAATTTGGATTTCCTAGTACTTCTTGGATGTTTTTTAATCCATTGTGTCCTCCGTCACTGCCTTTCGGCTTTAGACGAATTTTTCCAAATGGTAATGCTAATTCATCTGTAATTATTAAAACTCTTTCTTGGGGAATTTTCTCTTGTTGCATCCAATACCGAACCGCCTTACCTGATAAATTCATGTAAGTTGAAGGTTTTAAACAAATTAGTTTTCTACCCCTATTCTTTACTTCGGCAACATCACCAAGTCGATCCGTCTTAAAAGAAGAATTGGACGCATTAATAAATGCGTCCAAGACCTTAAAGCCAATATTATGGCGTGTTTCTTTATATTCTGAACCAATGTTACCTAATCCGACGTTTAAGTATTTCATGGAAAATTTTATTATTCAGCAGCTGCTTCTTCAGTAGCTCCTTCAGTAACTCCTTCAGCCTCATCGTCACCCATTCTAGAACTACGAGTCACTTGTACTCTTGCAACTACAGCTCCAGGTAAGTTTAAGATTTCAACACCTTCTATTGAAGGGATAGCTTTAACTTGAACAGATCCTCCTAATTCAACTTCTGTCATATCAACAGATATTGAATCTGGTAATTTGTCAGCAGGACCTTTAACCTTAATTTTTCTAAGTATAATCTGTAATTTACCTCCAGCTTCAACACCTTTAGCAACACCAGAAGTAACTACAGGGATTTCTAGAGTTACCGGCTTTCCAGCAGGTGCCAAAAGAAAGTCTGCATGTATAATCTCATCAGATACTACATCGAATTGAGTGTCTTTTAAGATTGCAGTATAATTTTTCCCTGCAATTTCAAGATCTACTAAATATGCGTCTGGAGTATAAATAATCTGGTTAAAAGATTTTTTGTCAGCAGAAAAATGAACTGGAGCTTCTCCTCCGTAAAGTACACTTGGAACATTACCACTTGCTCTTAATGCAGCAGCATCTTTTTTTCCAACATTTAATCTAGCCTCTCCTTTAATTTGAACCGTTTTCATGACTTTAAATTTAATTTTTTATGCAATAAAATGTTTGCTTATCGACTCTTGGTTTAACAAGTTTTCGATTACAGTTCCAAATAAATCGGAAACTGTTAGTACTTTAACTTTAGAATTTTCTCTAGTTAAAGGGATTGTATCTGTGACTACTAATTCTTTTAATACTGAATTTTCTATTCTTTCGTGAGCTGGACCAGATAAAACGGGATGAGTACAAACTGCTCTTACACTTTTCGCACCATGTTCCATCATCATTTCAGCAGCTTTCGTTAATGTTCCAGCTGTGTCAATCATATCATCTACGATTACTACATCCTTTCCTTTTACATTCCCGATTACGGTCATTGAAGAAACTTCGTTTGCTCTTTCTCTTTGTTTATAGCAAATAGCTAAATCAACATCTAGATACTTGGCATAGGCATTCGCACGCTTTGTACCTCCTGTATCTGGAGCAGCCATTATAATATCTAGATTTTCTTTCTCTTTAAGCGATTTGATGTAAGGTAAAAAGATTGTACTAGCATATAAATGGTCCACTGGAACTTCAAAGAATCCTTGAATTTGATCAGCATGTAAATCCATTGTTATAACTCTAGTAACGCCAGCGGCAGTTAATAGGTTAGCAACTAATTTTGCCCCTATTGAAACCCTTGGTCTATCTTTTCTATCTTGCCTTGCAAATCCGTAATAAGGAAGAACAGCTATAATATTAGCTGCACTTGCTCTTTTTGCGGCATCAACCATTTGTAAAACCTCAAATAAGTTTTCCGTAGGAGGCATTGTTGATTGTACAATAAATACATCATCTCCTCTAACAGAATCTTCAAATGAAGGCTGAAACTCACCATCACTAAAACGGAAAATTGTTACGTTTCCTGTTGTAGTACCAAGTTTCCCAGCTACTTTTTCTGCTAAATCTTTAGTTGCGGATCCAGCGAATATTTTAAAATTGTTTGCCATCTTATTTATTAATACAAATGCAAAAAGCCCTAAAAAGGGCAGACAAAGATAATTATAAATTTTCAATATATACAACGGATATTGTTAATAACTTCATTTTCTTTTTTTTAGCACATATAATCTTGTTTCAAAAATATATTTTCAAATATTTTTTTGCTGAAAAACCAGTAATGAATTATTTTAAAAACCGCTCAATGTTTACATTGCCAGAAGGAAATTTTTTAATTCCTCAAATTTTGGTTGAATTAAAGTAGCTACTTTTTTTCTTTTCATAAACTCTTGTAATCTTTCCGGTATCTCAATTTTTCTGCCAATCACAGGTTCTACAACTTCACCAAATTTTGCTGGATGTGCCGTTTCAAGAACAATACCCTGAACGTCATGAGTTTTTTGATATTCTTTTAAAGCCATATATCCAATAGTTCCATGAGGTTCCATTAAGTATCCAGTCTTATCAATAACATCCTTCATTCCAGTCTTTGTTTCTTCATCTGTGAAAGAGAATCCGGCTAAAGATTTTTTAACACCTTCCCAATCACCATCGTGTATTTCTAAAATTCTTGCAAAGTTTGAAGGATCTCCAATATCCATTGCATTTGAAATTGTAAATATTGATGGTTTAGGGATGTATTTTCCAGTTTTTAAATACTGGGGAATAATATCGTTAATATTAGTAGCGGCAATAAAACGATCAATAGGTAAACCCATTTCTCTGGCAAATAAACCAGCAGTAAGGTTTCCATAGTTTCCTGACGGACATGCGTAAACTAAAGGTTTAGATTTATCTTCTAATTGTTCATAAGAGCTAAAATAGTAGAAAGACTGTGGTAAAAAACGAGCAACGTTAATGCTATTTGCAGATGATAACTTCATTGCACTTCTTAATTCAGTATCATTAAATGCGGATTTTACCATACTTTGACAATCATCGAATGTCCCATCAACTTCTAAAGTGCTAATGTTTTGTCCCATTGTCGTTAATTGTTGTTCTTGTATTTTTGAGACTTTTCCTTTTGGATATAATATAACAACATCAATGCCTTCAATACCTAAAAAACCTGCTGCAACTGCGCTTCCTGTATCACCAGAAGTTGCTACTAAAATGGTGACTTTTTCTCCACTTTGTTCAACAAAATGAGATAAGCATCTTCCCAAAAACCTTCCTCCAACATCTTTAAAAGCACAAGTTGGCCCGTGCCACAATTCTAAAGAGAAAACATCTTTTTCAACAGGTATAAGAGGTAATGGAAAGTTAACCGTTTCTGATACAATAGTTTGCAATTTGTCATCTGGGATTTCCCCGTCTACAAACCTTTTAGCTACTTCAAATCCTAATTCTTCAACAGATTTCCCTGAACCAATTAATCCAGTAGGTAATTTTTCGATACGCTCAGGAAAGTACAATCCTCCATCTGGTGCTAATCCTCTAATTACAGCATCTTTAAAAGATACATCCTCCGCTTTTTTATTTGTGCTGAAATATTTCATCTTGTTTGCTTAAAAATCTTATTTAATAATTCTTGCACCTTCAGAATTTACCTGACTGACATGAATATCATAATCTACTCCGTATTCATTGTAAATTTCACCCATGGCTTCCTTTACTTTTAATGCTTGTTCTTTACCTTTAGAAAGTGCAAAGATTGAAGGACCTGAGCCTGAAATAGAACAACCTAATGCTCCTGCTGCCATACTCGCTTTTTTAACACTAGCATAACCGGGAATTAATATAGATCTAATTGGTTCGATTACTACATCAACCAGTGACCTACCAATTAAATCGTAATCTTTAGAATATAACCCAGCGATTAACCCACCAACATTACCCCATTGTGTAATTGCTTTTTTCAAATCGATCCCACCTTTTAAAACTCTCCTTGCGTCGCGTGTTTTTACTTCAATTTGAGGATGAATCACGGTAGCCCAGAGTTGTTCTGGTGAATCTATCTTAATAACATCTAATGGTTCGTAGCTTCTTATCAATGTGAAACCTCCACATATACTTGGAGCAACATTGTCGGCATGAGCAACACCAGTTGCGCATTTTTCTCCTTGCATTGCAAATTCAACCAATTCTTTTCGAGTAAATGGTTCGCCTAGTAAATAGTTTACTGCAACTACTGCTGCTGAAGAACTTGCTGCAGAACTTCCAATACCACTTCCTGGTTTAACACCTTTAGTTAATTCTATTTCGAAACCTTGCGTTGAATCTAGTTTTTTAAGTAAAGCTTTAACTGCTACGCCAGCCACGTTTTCATCTGCTGCTAAAGGTAAGTTATCAGCATTATGACAAGCTGTGATGATAACTTCATTAGAGTTAGTTTTTGTTACAATAACCTCATCTCCTGGGAAATCTAAAGCTAATCCTAATACATCAAAACCACAAGCTATATTAGCTACAGTGGCCGGGGCAAATACTTTAACTTTATTCATATTAACCTTGTTTAATAATTTGCTATTCTTACGATATCCGCAAAAACACCAGCAGCAGTAACTCCTGCACCAGCACCAGCACCTTGAATAACCATTGGTTGGGCTACGTATCTATCAGTGTATAATGCTACTGTATTATCAGTTCCTTGTAAATTATAGAAAGGGTGGGTTGAATCTACAGCTTGTAAATCAACAGTTGCTTTTCCATTAGCGTATTTGGCAATTACCCTTAATTTTTTTGTTTCTGCTTGCGCATCATTTACCATCTTCTTAAAAGTAGCCTCATCAGTTTTTAATATTTCAAAGAAATCATCAACTGATTTAACATTGAAACAAGCTTTTGGTAATATATCTCCAACTATAATATCGTCAAACTCCATCTTAAATCCAGCTTCTCTAACTAAAATTAAAATTTTACGCTTAACATCAACTCCAGATAAATCAATACGTGGATCTGGTTCAGTGTAACCTTCAGTTTTAGCTTCCATAACTACATCATGAAAGGTGTTATTACCATCGTAATTATTGAAAATGTAATTTAATGATCCAGAAACTGTAGCTTCAATCTTTTGGATTGTATCACCTGAATTAACTAAATCGTTAATTGTTCCAATTACTGGTAAGCCAGCTCCAACATTCGTTTCGTATAAAAACTTAACATTGTTTTTTAAGCATATAGCTTTTAATTCTTGATACAAATCATAATCTGAAGAACAAGCAATTTTGTTTGCGGTAACAATGTTTATGTTGCCTTCCAAAGCATTTTTATAAACAGATGCTATTTCGTAATTAGCAGTACAGTCAACAAATACACTATTCCTTAAATTTAATTCTTTAATTTCTTCAATTAATTTGTCCTTATCAAAATCTTTATCTGACGCCTCAACTTTATCTTGCCAGTTATCTAAATCAATTCCTTCACGGACCAGTAACATTTTTCTAGAATTAGCCAATCCAACAACTTTTAAATTAATGTTAGATTTTTCTGCAAGGTTAGCTTGTTGCGCTTTAATTTGTTCTACTAATGTCCCTCCAACATTACCAACACCGATAACAAAAATATTTAAGCTTTTTTTATGCCCTTCGAAGTGATTTTCATGAAGTACATTCAATGCCTTAGAAACATGCTTTTCTTCAATTACTGCTGAAATATTTCTCTCTGAAGACCCTTGAGCTATGGCTCTAATGTTAACACCGTTGCTTCCCAATGCATTAAACATTTTTCCAGAAACGTTTACTTGTCCACTCATTTTTTCGCCAACTAAGGCGATTATTGATAAATTTGTTTCCACTCTTGGACTATTAACCTTGCCCATTTGAATTTCAAAAGTAAATTCTTCTTTTACTGCTTCAACAGCAGTATCTATATCATCAGGCACAATAGCAAAAGTGATAGAGTGCTCTGAAGAAGCTTGAGTGATTAATATTATATTAACTTCGGCTCTTGAAAGCGCTCCGAATAAACGTGCAGAAATTCCAGGAATTCCTATCATTCCAGAACCAGATAAGCTAAGAAGTGCAATTTTATCAATCGAACTAATTCCTTTAATCGGCATTCCTTCTTGATTACCAACTGAAATTAAAGTTCCTTCCTCTTCAGGAGCGAAAGTGTTTTTAATTCTAATCGGAATCCCTTGTTTATAAACAGGGAGTATTGTTGGCGGATATATCACTTTAGCTCCGAAGTGCGAAAGTTCCATTGCTTCCTTGTAAGAAATCTTTTTTACAGGGAAAGCTGATTTTACCTTCCGAGGATCAGCAGTCATCATTCCACTAACATCTGTCCATATTTGTAATTCTACCGCATCGGATGCTGCTGCATAAATTGCTGCAGAAAAATCAGAGCCACCTCTTCCTAATGTAGAAGTTATTCCTTCTTCAGTTGAAGCAACAAAGCCTGGGGCAACAAAAACATTTCCAGTAGCTTTCTCAAAATACGCTTTAATATTTTTAAATGTAATATCATAAAGTACGGTAGCGCCTCCGAAAGCTTTATTAGTATATATCAAGTTTCTTGAGTCGATTAATTCTGCTTTTAAGGCATGTGAAACGATTAAAGAAGACAATTGTTCACCAAAACTCACTATGAAATCTGAAGTTTTGGGAGAAAGTTCTTCAATCAAATATACTCCAGTAAGCATATCTTCCAATTGATTAAGCATCACTTTAACGTTGGCAATTATACCACTTTGTTGCTCAATAGAAACTAAATCTCTAATAGCTTCAAAATGTTTTTGTTCAATTTCTTTAACTACTTCTTTATAGGATTCATCACCACTTGCGGCCAATTGGCTACAAGCTAAAAGCTTGTTGGTAATTTGGCTCATTGCTGAAACAACTACTAAAACTCTCCCGTTTTGAGCTTCCGAATTAACGATCTGAGCTACTTGTTTAATTGAATCAGCCGATCCAACTGAAGTACCACCAAATTTTAAAACCTTCATATTCTCTTATTTTTAAATTATTGGCTCATCACCATAATGAGTGCAAAAATATTGAATTATCCCGTGATTAAATAATGATTTAACCAAGAAATGCATTTATGTATGTTATATGTATAATTTAAGCCCCCAAAGGGGTGATAATAATAGCAACAACGATAGTAATAATCGTTGAAATTGTTATGATAATATTTTTGCTATTATTTTGCATCGAGTTGCAAATGTAGAACTTTATTTTGGATCAAGAGCATCTAAAAGAAATAGGTGATTAAAATTGTCCTTCTAGAAATTAACATTTTTCATTGTTTTAGTTTTTGATATCTTTAGCTTATCAATTTGTTAAATAATGCTGATGGATAAGTATAAAACTCAAATACGTTTTGCTATCGTAATTTTAATTTCACTGATTGTTTTACTGTTTGTCGGAGAAATCGTTTTACCTTTTATTTTAGGATTATTTTTAGCTTTTATTTCTAATTCCTCAATAAAAAAAATGCAACGAATTATCCGGAATAGAAATATGGCGGTAACTGTATTTTTGTTTCTTGTAGTTTCATGTTTGATGGGGTCAGTTTTCTTTATGGGAAATCTTGTATTTAATGATGCTAAACGTTTAAACAATGCATTCGTTTCCTTTTCAAAAGACAACAGTGATAAGATTGACGCGACAGCTAAAACTGTAAAATCATATATCACTGAGTTTTACCCAAAAGGAGCAGCAAGTATTCCTATGGATTTCGAAACTGTTAAAGATTCTTTGAGCAATAACACCGAAATTATAACTAAAGTATTATCTGGATTTTCTTCATTTTTTAAGAGTTCCGATAATGTTATCGAACATGAAAGTCAGGGTTTCAGTTGGTGGACTCTTTTGCCTTTTACACTGGTTTATTATTTATATATACTATACACTTTCCCTTATTTTTCTAGTAAGTTCAACAAGTATCTAGGCTATAAAACAAAGAGAGTTCCTTATTTAATCGAGTTAAAATCAATCTTTCAAAATGTAATGACTACTTATATGCGTCAGCGCACCATTATTGTATTAATATGTACTACAATATATATAATAACCTTTAGTATTATGGGGATTCCGGGCGCTATTGTTTTAGGAGTATTATCGGGTATTTTATGTTACGCTAGTCATTTTCACTATTATGCCTTATTACCATTGTCTTTAAGTTGTTGGGTGCTTTCAGTAGAAAATGATCAGAGTTTCTTTTTATATTTTGGGTTGATAACGGCTGTATTCATAATTGTTTCAATTTTAGAGGAATTGGTGTTTTTTCCAAAAATAATGAAGGGTGTCTCTAGCATGAATCCTGCTATAATGATGCTGTCTTTTTGTGTTTTCAACTATTTATTTGGGACAATTGGGATAATTATAGCACTACCTCTTACTACAGTCATGTTACTTTATTCTGATAAAGTATTCTCGATGAAAAACAATTAAATAAAGTATTGAAATGAGTTAATTTTTCAAGAAGTTCTTGCGCTTTTTACAAATGATTAATCATTTCTAGGTAATTGCAACAAATCTTATTCAACGGAGAATTTAATAGATTTAAATTTACTTTCGGAATATGATATTTTAATGAAATATATTCCGGAAAATAATTTTTGAATATTAATTATTGCAGTATTTCCTTTTTTCACAATTACTCCTTTAGTGTTAAATATTTCATACATAAATGGATCGTCGATGTTCGATTTTATAATAATGTTTTTTTCTGTAGGATTAGGATAAATGGATACGGTAAAGGCAGTGTTGTCATCTAATCCTAAACTTTTTATTTGTTTGTATGCAAACATGGAATCCATTAAGCTTATTGAACCATCAAAACAATCTTGTCCTGCTTCCCAAATCATAATACCTCCTCCAAATTCATTGCAATAATCCATTTTTTTCTTAAATGTTTCTAAACTATTTATATAAACTGGATGGCCTTCTGAAGTTATTAGGGTATCCGAATTTATTGGGTACTGACCATTAAACTGAGGGTCATTGTATATTTCGCAAATAGTTTTCATATAAGAGTTATAATCTTCTTGTTGAGCATTAGGGAATTCAACAGAATAAAACGGAATTCCACCTAAAACTTTTTCCCTAGGGATATTACTTGTTATGGTTAAAAATTCCATGTCAGATTTCATTTTTTGATAAGTATGACCGTCTTCTTTTGTACTCCAATTCCACGATCCAACACCCCCATAACTCATCGTCATTATAAAATCTAACTTATTTAAGGTTTCTTTCTTCCAGTAATTTAATCCCCAGCTACCTCCAATTCCAATTGCTGCTGAGTACTCTAGTCCTTCAGCATGAATACTATCTCCTAATTCTTGTGAAAAGATATTGAAAGTAGCTAAAGCAAGTGCATTGCCTTCTATGTCGTTGTCTAATCCATCAACATTATGATCTCTCAAATAGCTCATGATTTTTTTGATGAAATCTGTTCTTGTTTGAGCTGTTCTCAATAAGTCCTCGTAAATAATTACTTTATTACCCCAAGAGTAATCTCCTCCTCCACCAATAGATATTATGGCTTTAGCATTATGGCTATGGACTTGGGTTACGAAATAGTCTATATCAGAGGAAAAAAACATATTACCTTTTGGATTAGGATTAACAAAACTGGCCATAACGTGTGTAATGAGTCCGTAGTTTATTTCATCTATATGAGCCATTCTATAAGTAGGTAAATATGCTACTCCTTTAAAATTTTGAGCAGAGACACTTAAAGAAAGTAGAATTGATAAGTTGAATAAAAGTATTTTCATTTAATATAGGTTAATTAAGATTCCCCAATATACAAATGAAAATAGATTATTTAATTTTAAACGATTGTAAAAACGTGGTAAAAATCCGTTTCGAATATTTCAAAACGGATTTGGCGTTATACATTAACAATTATCTCACCTTATAAGTTGTACGAATCCATTAAGCTTATATTCTTTTAATGAAGAATCCTTGTACGTATAAATCCAATAGTAAACCCCGCTTGATACCGTTCTATTTTCGTACATTCCATTCCATCTTGGCAGTACATCAACACTTTGGAACATCTTAATTCCCCACCTATTGTATACTTCAAACGTACTTTTTATTATATCATAAGGGTTACACTTTTCAATAAACTCGAAAGTTGTGTTTTGATTTCCTTCTGGCACAAAGATGTTCGGCATAGTACATATTGTAGGTTCACAAAACTCTGTTAATTCAACAGTATCACTGTGATAACAATTTAAAGTGTCTTCAAAAACACCTATGATTGTAACAGGCGCCTGAGTAGCAATAAATAAAGTGTCATTACTCG